>Ga0207414_1000007_pt1 | contig 106777 bp, 116 predicted proteins | sample PonA231FremontCA_2_FD_187269 | JGI IMG/M metagenome (GOLD analysis project Ga0207414, IMG submission 187269) | Marine sediment microbial community from Fremont, CA, USA - Pond A23 Sediment 1 (SPAdes) | ecosystem: Environmental > Aquatic > Marine > Unclassified | place: USA: Fremont, California...
TAATAACCTTAAGGAGGTTTTTACTACTACAATGAAAACACTAAAAACTACTTCGATTGCAATGATGGTCCTTTTGGTGGCGAGCTTTGGTCTGATGGCAGCGGACATGGAAAAGTCGGCGCAGTTTAGTATTGGTAAATCTTATAACCTGAGCGTTTACGACGATACTTCACTGGAATTCCCGAGCGAGTCGAATGTGGGAAGCGTAGATGCAGCGGACACCTACACTACCTCGGCGCTGGAAGTTAAGCTAGATCACAACTACGACGTACAGCTTACGAGCACCGGCACGTCCTTCAACCTGGATACTTCCACCAGTGACTACGGCGAAGAATACGCGATCCCAGCAACATGGAGCCTCTTGACAAAAAAGGTAAATTACAGTGACAACAGTTACAGCGAAGCCCATTCGAATACGGCAACACTCGACTCGGACTTCTCCAAGACGGTTGACGCCGGAGTGGGGGATACTGAAGGAGAATTCTGGGCTAAGATAGACGTATCCGCCGACAGAAATGGTCTCGACGACCCACAGGGTACTTACACCGCGGAACTCGATATAACGGTCTCGGACCTCAATTAATAGATCGGTCGATAAGGAATACGGGCCGCCATCGAATGGTGGCGGCCCAACCCAAACAAATGCGTATTTCCAGAACCAGCAGGCAAAACAGGGATTCTCCGGTGGTAGTTGCACTTAAGCATTACCGCGATAACCGCTTTAAAACTTGTTTTTGACAAAATAAATCAAACTAAAAACAATAAGGTGGTGAAAAAGATGAAAAAGTATCGATACTTAAGTTCAATTGCAGTTCTTCTGGTGGTTGGTTTACTGGCGATAGGGATAGTCGGGACTGCTCGGAGCGCGCCCCCGTTTTCCCTGACACCGATGAACGATCACTTTCAGCTCGAACCGGGCGGCAGCTATCAGGGTTCTTTTGCAGTAACGAACGAGGGAGAGGAAGCCAGGGTGATGCAGGTCGGTCTGACCGATTTCACCTTAACTGAAGGAGGGTCGTTTAAAAGGCTAACGGGCGGTAAAAGCACGGAACACGGACTGGCGCAATACGTTTCCTTTAGCCCGGCTTCGAAGGAACTCGCAGCAGGCGAGACGGTTGAAGTTCAGTACTCCGTGGACCTACCCGGGCAAGTAAAGGAAATACCACGATGGGCCGCCATAATGGTTACCTCAAAGGACGCAGCTCAGACAACGGAAGAAGGTAGCGAGTCGATCTCCTTCCAAATCAACCTGAACTTTAGTTACGTATTTGCGCTCTTCCAGCGAGCTTCCAGCTCCACTCAGCCTTCCGGTCGGGTGGGCAGCGTAAACGCTAAGCTGAACGACCAGGCCCTGACCCTCGAAGTTCCTTTTTACAACCAAGCGGAATCAATCGCGGAAACCGACGGGTATGTCGAAGTGAGAAATGCAGCGGGTAAGACCGAACTAAGGTACGAGTTTTCGGCGGATCAGCTGGTACTACCGGACAAGAAAAGGATATTTTCTCACACTTTTCAGAATCCTGAACTGGAACCAGGAAACTATCTGGTAATAGCTGCACTTGATTACGGTGCTGACAGCATGCTTGCCGGTCAGGCCATGTTGCAGGTAGAATAACCTTCGAAGCCCCGGGAGGCAAAGGTGAGTAAAACCAACAGAAAACTGATACTTATTGTGGTTTTGACTTTACTAATTTCGGTACCGGTGACGACACTGGCAGGTCAGGTTAATCTGGAGGATCTTAAAGTCAAATCGGTCAAACTGACCGGAATGAACTGGAAAGTAAGGTTAAGCATCGATATAAGTTTCTCAGGGGGCGGAGGGAATAATTCCTCCAAAGAGGACTCCCGGGGTAGTTACAACCACCTTCAGGTAAACTACTACGAGGATGGCAATTCGGGAAGTCATGATTTCCAGTATATAGACCCGAGACCGCTCAACCCAAACCGGAATTACGATGATTACGAGATAATGTTTCACCTGCCTTCCTCTTATCGAGGGGAATCCACGATAGAAGTCTGTGAGATTCCACAGGATCAAGACTCCTGCTGTACCAGCTGGGAGGGCTGGATTCCGCGCAGACCGGAGATAATTTCTTCCGGGGGCTTCGATTTCCCCCAGGGGACGGATCCGAACGACGAGGGTTTATACAGCAGCGAAATATGGTCAATCGGTATCTCTACCACGGACCAGACGAGCCTAACAATTATTGGCTCCGACCTCCCAATTGAAGTCATGGCAGGAGGAACTGAACTACCAACCTGGTGGCGTTGCTGGAATGAGAAAGCGGATAATGACGGCAACCTGGAGGCAACGGAAAAGGTGGATACAGGATGGAAAAAGGTGGAAAAACCAATGACGGAGAAAAGAATTAAGGAAATCACCCTCCAGCCCGGCTGGTCAGGAGAAATAAACCTTCAGCTACGAATAGAACGTTCCGGACTGAAGGATCCTGCCGGCAACTACCAGGGAGATATGGGTATGTTCATCGACCAATAGGAGCTAAAAGACTGTGAATTGCTTCTTGAAGGAATATTTGACAAAGTTTTGACGTTTCTTTTAGTTTTTTTTCATAGATAAGAAGTTCACTGGACTTTAAAATAGATAAGGAAAAGGAAATGTTTTGAAATATTCCCATTCGAGAAACCTTAAGGCCTGGCACGCGGAAAAGTTAAGATAACCCATAAAACACAGAGTTGATAACCATGCAGGTAAGAGAATCAGTTCTACTGGTAGACGACGAAGAAGAGATACGGGACCTCCTTACCCGGTTAATCGAATCAGCCGGTTATAGCCCAATTACCGCGAAAAACGGGCTGGAGGCTCTGGAAATCAGCCGAGATGATGTACCAGATCTGATCCTGCTCGACGTAAAAATGCCGGAAAAGGATGGCTGGGAAGTTCTTGAGGAAATACGACTGGATCCGGAACTGGCCGACGTGCCCGTGATCATGCTAACGGCGCTGGATTCTTCGGACGAAGTGGTTAAGGGTTTTAACCTGGGGGCGGATGACTACATAACGAAGCCATTCGAGTACCAGGTCGTAAAGGCCAGAATAGAAGCAGTCATGCGCCGGGCCAGGACCACAGGCGAAGAAGGGGAAGAAGAGGAGAAAGGCCAGGAGCATAAAATCGAGGCCGGGGCACTGAAGATAAACGACGAGAAAAAAGAAGTACGAGTCAGGGGCGAAAAGAAGAGCTTATCGCGGAAGGAGTACGAATTACTCCACCTGCTTGCTGCAAGACCGGGCAGAACCCTTTCACCCGAAGAAATAATTGAAGAACTCTGGTCAGAGGAGTCGCTTGTGAACGCCTCGGACGTACGGCAGTTCATTTACCTATTAAGGAGGAAGATCGAGTCAGATCCAAGCGATCCGGAAATAGTTATTACGGAGAGGGGTTTTGGTTACCGCGTAGCGGACCTCGAAAACGAGAATGAGTAATAACAGCGTCGAAGAACTAAAGAAAAAACTTGATGAAGCAAGGTCCAAACTAACGAATGCAAGAGAGGAAAACAGAAGACTCCGGGGTAAACAAACCGATTCGACTGAAACCAACCCTTCGCTGGTCGACCTGGAGCTCACTGTGGATTCGGAAGGTTTCGTACTGACCTCGGCGGGCGCCCTGCGAAACCTTGACTTCCCGGCGATAACCGGTAAAAACCTCACCAGACTGACTCACCCCGAGGACGAGACAAAAATCGACGATATCCTCGACGAAACTACAGGGAATTACGACAAGACCATCCGCATCAAAACCGGATCGGAGGAAGGGTACCGGTGGCTAAAATTGATAAGGGGCCGTACAACCAAATACGAACGGAAGGATGCTGAAGTTCTCGGCTTCAGGGACGTATCAAAAAGGAAAGATTTTCAGCAAAAACTGGAAGGTAGCCAGAAACGTCTCTGGCAGGTAATAGATCTCATACCGAACGTCATTTACGGCAGGGATGAGGAAGGCAAGTATGTCTTCGCCAACGAAGCGCTCGCCAATCTATACGACGCGGAACCGGATGAGGTCATTGGCCGGACCGATTCCGAACTCGGGAGCCGGGGTATCCCGAAGGAGTTTATCGCGGACGACCTAGAAGTTATTGCGCAAGATGACCCTTCTTCAAACACGGAGATTCTGCCCGAAGGAGACGGGGGTCAACGGGTAATGGATACCAGGCGAATCCCTTATCGGATCGAGGGAAGCGGTAAATCAGCCGTCCTTGTAATCGCCACTGACGTAACTGAAAAGGTGAAGTCAAAAAAGGAACTGGACCGTAGAAGGGAGTTCGATGACTTCCGGGCCAGAGCATGGAAGGTCAGCTCAAAGTTTTCTTCCGACAGAGAGGAAGGTGAAGTTATCCGGGAACTACTTGGTACCGTGGGGCCGTTCTTCTCTGTGCACAACATTTCCTTCCTGAGGCTCCATGCGAGTGAAGACCTGGCCCGCGTGGAAGAGGTGTGGAGCAAGTCAGGCGGGGGAACCGGAAAGGGTGAGGAGATACCTCTTGACATCTTGAGGAATTACGCCGGTCAAAGCCACGTAAAGATAAATTTCAATGACCTACCGGAAGATATAAGGGAAAGGCTGGAACCAGTCTTTAGCCAGTACGGAGCTAGATCAGTTTTGCTTACTCCCTACGGTAACCCGGATAATCCCGACGGATACCTAGCGGCGAGTTCACGCAGCGGGGACAGGGATTGGAGCCCCTGCGAGATAGGGTTGCTGGAAGAAGTAAGTGAAATTTTAAACGTGAACCTGGAAAGACGCCACGCGGAGAGGAAGCTCCGCTATCGGGAAAAGTTTGAAAACCTGGTGGCAGAAATCTCAGCCAGGTTCGTGGATGCCCATGCGGAAGAAATAAATAAAGAAATCAATCGCGCCCTGAGGTTAATCGGTAAGTTTTCCGACGTAGATCGGGCTTACCTGTTTCAGTTTCGCCAAGATGGTCAGTTAATGGACAACACTCACGAATGGACCGCAGAAGGAATCGAACCGGAACGGGAAAACCTCCAGGAACTGCCGACCGACACCTTTCCCTGGTGGATGAGAAAACTGAGAAGGCGAGAAACAATTCACGTACCCCGCGTTGCGGACATGAAACCAGAAGCTGGTGCGGAACAGGAGATACTTCAGTCTCAGGACATCCAGTCCGTCATCGTGGTCCCGATAGTCTCACACAGCAACCTTCTTGGTTATATGGGGTTTGATTCGGTCAGGAGCGAGAAATCGTGGCCCGATGATATTATCACGTTGTTACAGATGGTTGCGGAAGTTTTTGGAAACTCCCTTGGCAGAGAAAACCTCGAAAGACGACTGGAAGACCTGCACGAGATAGCCCGGGACCTTCACCGGAACGATGACAGATCGGAGGTCTGCCAGCAGGTAGTCGAGGCCGCTGAGAAGGTCATCGACCTTTCAAACTCCTTAATTGCACTGCGAGAAGGCGATGAGCTCGTTCCAAAGGCGAGCTCTTCCAGCATAGACTCGGACGAGGTAAGGAGCTTCAAAGTGGGGGAAGGAGTTGCAGGCCGTACGGTCGAGGAAAATAGGCCAATATGGGGCAATACGGAGGAAATACCCGAAGTGGACGAGGAAAACGCAAAATACGGTTCGATTTTAAGCGTGCCGATCGGTGATATAGGTAACTTTCAGGCAATATCAGAAAGGAGGGATGCCTTTAACGAAAACGATCTTACTCTAGCTACCCTGCTTGCCAGCCATATAGAAGACGAGCTCCTGCGACGCAAGTACGAAAACCAGCTCGTTCGGGCCAAAAACGAACTGGAGGAAAGCAGAAAGAAATATAAGCGGCTGGTCGAAAATCAGGGAGAAGGAATAATCAGCGTCGACCAAAATCGGGAGATAGTTTTTGCCAACCCTGCGGCAGCGGAAATAGTAGGATTGAATAGCGCCGAACGGATAGAGGGTAACAGGATCACCAGGTACATCCAGACCGATGAAGTAGAAAAGATTGAAGAGGAAATGGCCAACAATTCAGGCAAGGAAACTTTTTCCCAGGAACTGGAAGTTACCCACAGGAGGACAAAAGAAAAGAGAATCCTTCTCGTGACAGCGACCCCGCGACTGGACGGAGACAACGATCAGATCGGCACTTTCGCAATATTTAGGGACGTAACGGAGAGAGTCGAGGCAGAAGAGGAACTGAAGGAGCTTAACGAACGGATGAAAGAAATGTCCAGGATGGTCGCCCATGAATTGCGAACTCCGCTCACCACAATAAAAGGATATGCGGACATGCTTCGCGACGGAGTTCTGGGTGAATTGACCGAGGAACAGGTCGAAATGCTGGATAAGATTTCTCGAAGCAGCAACCGACTGAGTGACCTGGTAAAGAACTTCCTCGACCTGGAGAAGATCGACGCAGGTGAACTGGAAATGGGTCTGGTAAGGTTTGACCTTACCAGTGCACTGGAGGATAACCTGGAGGAGTTTCGGGAAAGAGCTATTGATAGGGGGCTAAACCTGAACTATCAAGTAGAAGAAGGCTTGACCATCACTGGAGACAGACAGAAGTTGCTTCAGGCGATCTCCAACTTGATTTCAAACGCGATCAAATTTACGAAAGAAGGCAGAGTAGAATTAAGAGCAAGCACTTCGGGTGATAACGTCAAAATAATAGTGGAGGACGAAGGGGTGGGTATAAAGCAGGAAGAGCTGGAAAGAATATTCGACAAGTTCTATCAGGCCGCGTCCACCGAAGCGAGTACGGCGAAAGGTACAGGGCTTGGACTCACTTTCGTCAAAAAAATAATAGAATCACACGACGGGAGGATTTCCGTTAGTTCCGAAAAGGGAGAAGGAACCAAGTTTACAATCCTCTTACCCGTTTCAGAAGCAAGATAAACTTTTTCGCCGGAATTGCAGAAAACACGTTATCTCCGGCGATTTATCCCGTTCAACCCCGCCTTGAACTGATTCAGCCCGAATACTCTGGAGAAAATAAAAAAAGGCCGCCCACAAACAGGGGCGGCCTTTTGGGTTCTTTAGTAAAGTTAATTAGCCAGAAGACTTTGTAATATCTGCAACGCGGATGTCCATCGTGGAATCTACAAAAATGTTCTCCACGTTGGGTTGATATACGACGTAGGCCTGCGCCAGGTTGGCCCAAAGTGGGATAAACGGTACGTCCTGAGTACTCAATACCTGGACGGCTTCGTAAAGTGGGGCTCTCAGTTTCCAATCAGGAGTCGCCTTTGCCGAGTTCATTAATTCCTTGTAAATATCGTAACTCGGGTGTTCGTTGAAGAACGTGCCCAACCCTTCCGGCGATCCGGTCGTCCACGGTTCGAGAAAGTTACTGGCTTCGAGGTAGTCCGGGTACCAGCCGAGCAGGAACATGCCGAACCCTGCCTGTGACATCCGTTCCGTGTACGCACCCCATTCCAGGCTTTTCGACTCTACTTCCAGGTTATCCAGTTCGTTGAGGCTACCCTGAAGCACTGCGGCAACGTCAGCTTCCGTCGTTCCGTAGTGTTTTGGAGTGAACCAGAGGGTGGTTTCCAGTGGGTTCTCTTCCGTGTAACCTGCGGATTCTAGCATGGCTTCAGCCCTTTCCAGGTTTTGCTTCGGGAAAGTTGCCAAACGTCCCTGCCAACCTCGCGGCACCATCGTGTAAACGGGTTCTGCCAGGCCACTAAATACCTGTGCAGCAATTTTATTTCTGTTTACGGCGTAGGTGATCGCCTGCCTGACGGTCTCGTTCTTGTATACCTCGTTCGTGACGTTAAACAGCATGTACCTGATACTAGGACTGTTCGGCGTATGCTGCGTCTCGAAGTCGGGTGACTCTTCCAGTTCCTTTATGTCGACGGGGTTCATCGTCCGGAACGCGACGTCTATGTCGCCTGCTTCAAGAGCAGTCCTCAGGCCAGTACTGTTTGAGTATTTAAGCTCAATCACTGTCTGCATTTCCGGTGCGCCGCCGTAGTAATTATCGTACGCTTCGTAGATCACTGACTGGTTCGGCTGGTACTTCTGCAACTTGTAAGGGCCGACACCAACCAGTTCACCCTTGGCAAATTCGTCCGCCGGGGTACCGTTCTTGTTCCAGACGAGTGCCGGACCGACCTGACCCGTAACTCGTTTCAGGAAGGTTGCATTCGGCTCAACCAGGTGTATTTTTAGCGTATAATCGTCAACTACTTCCATAGTGTCAATTGGATCCCCAATAAGGAAAACACCGCCTTCCGGTCCATCGAGTTTCATCGCACGTTCAAAGGACCACTTGACGTCTTCGGCAGTTACCGGGTCGCCATTGGTAAACGTGGCGTCCTCACGGAGATGAAAAGTGTAATTCTGAGCTTCGGGCCCAACTTCCCAGTCCTTGGCCAGAGCGGGACCAACCTCAGTACTCTTGGGTTTGATCTTTAACAGGGAATCACTCAAAAGCCTCATGACGTGCCAGCTATAGTGATCGTAAGAGTTAGCTGGAGATAGCTGAGTGACCCTATCGGTCGTACCTATAACCAGTGTATCCGGGCCACCTGCTGCAAAACCGACCAGTGAGAAACCAACTGCAAGAGCGAGAACGAGACTAAGTATTGTTAAACGCTTCATTTTATTGCTTAAACCTCCTCGTAGGGATTGTGCAAAAAAATGGTCAAAATTAACGGTACTTTACTTTATTATTTTCGCCTTACCACCTCCATCAGTTTTAATTCATTCAAATTCAATGGTAACACGACTTTACATTGATGATCAAGCTTGAATTCATTCACTTCAGCTAAAAGAGCGACCGAGGACTGTGAAAATCTTATACTTTTTGTTGCTTTCTTTTCGGGTTCAGTATATCGCTGATACCTTCTCCAACCATGCCAAAGCCAAGTGAAAGGAATACGATCATCAAACCGGGGAAAGTAACAAGCCACCAGTATCCTGCCTGAAGAAACTTTTGACCGTTCTGAATATCGAAACCCCAGTCGGGCGTCGGGGGCGGGAGGCCAAATCCAAGGTAGGCCAGAGCAGCCTCGGTTAGAATGGCATCCGCTATATTAAAGGAGGATACGGCCATGATCGCGTTGACCACGTTTGGGGCGATATGCTTGAAAATAATCCTTATATTACCTGCTCCCATGGCCTCAACGGCCTCTATAAAGGTCTCTTCCCGGATCGTCAGTACTTCACTCCTGGTAACCCGAAAGTAAGTTGGGATATACACAACGGAGATGGCAAGGATCATCGTATCTATACCGGGTTGCAGCACAGCCACCAGAACTATTGCAAGTATTATCGAGGGAAAGGAATATAGTGCATCCATCGTCAGCGACAGCAGCCGGTCCAGCACACCGCCAAAGAATCCAGCTACGAGCCCTAAAATAGTACCGGCGCCCATCGACAGGGCAATTGAACCAAAAGCCACGGTAATCGGCGCCCGGGCTCCACTTATCACGCGGGAGAACAGGTCCCTGCGAAGCTGGTCCGTACCCATTGGGTGCTGAAGTGAGGGAGGTGCCAATCGTGGCGCCGACCGGTAATCAACCGGGTCGTAGGGCGTAATCCATGGGGCCAGTACCGTTATCAGGATGTAAATTATCACCACGGTCAGACCGACGGCCAGTAGTTTCTCCCTTCCCAGGGTTTTACGCAGCTTACTAAATAGACCGGAAAACAAGTTGCCAAAAATCATATCAGTATTTCACCCTTGGATCCAGTTGAGCGTATACTATATCAACTATCAAATTAATCGTCGTAATAAATATGGCAATCATGACAATTGCTCCCTGGATTGAAGGGAAATCCCGAGCATTAACACTTGTAATCAGGAACCTTGCGACCCCAGGCCAGGCGTAAATAGTCTCCGTCAGTACTGCCCCACCAATCAGGATTGCAAACTGTAGTCCAAAAACCGTCAAAATCGGGATTAAAGCGTTGCGCAGAGCGTGTTTGTATATTACCGCCCTTTCCTTCAGGCCCTTTGAACGAGCCGTTTTTACGTAATCCTCGTCCAGGATCTCTAGCATGTTGGCCCGGGTCATCCGGCCGAGCAACCCGGCCTGGATGATTCCAAGCGTTAAAGCAGGTAGTATCAAATGCTTAATTGCTTCAACGAAAAGGCCAAGATCTCCTTTGATCAAAGCGTCAAGGGTATAGAACCTCGTTATCGGGTCGAAAGTTGCCATGCTCAGCGCCTCAAGTCTGTTGCCAACAGGTAACCATCCCAGGTAGACTGCGAATATGATTTGAAACATCAAACCCATCCAGAACAGTGGTACGGCAAAGGCCCCGATGTGAAACAACCTCAGGCCGTGATCGATATAAGTATCGCTTCTAACTGCTGCCCAGGCTCCAGTGGAAACCCCGAGAAGCAGGGCAATAGCCATCCCGTAAAAGGCAAGCTCCAGAGTGGCCGGAATTCTAATTAAGAGCTCGTGCAGCACCGGCTGATCCGTTCTGAAGGACGTACCGAAATCACCCCTGACCAACCCCCAGATGTACTCGATAAATTGTTGATGCAGGGGATCGTCCAGCCCCATCTCCTTACGAACCTCGGCAATGTATTCCGCAGAAACGTTTCTACCACCGAGCATCGCTCTCGCTGGATCACCGGGAATCACCCTGAGTATTAAGAATACCACCACAATAAGGATGAGCAACATCGGAATCGTCGCCGCAACTCGTTGCACAATATACTGCCAGAGACTATCCACTTTTACCCCCGAAGAAACTTAGATCTGCATTCGGTTTTCGGAAGAATTCAATTAACGTGATTGGAAAAGATTATAGTTGGACTCCCAGGTTTTTGCAAGATTTAAACCCGATTTTTGGAATTCTTAAAGTCCATAGGGGCTAACTTTCAACAATACAAATCTAAAAAAAAGGGGGAAGCTATCCTTGAGGATTACAGGTACAGGGACCGATCATGCCGGTTTAGCCTTCCTTTAAATATGCCTGGATGAAGGGGTCGATCTCGCCGTCCAGAACGGAATCCGTGTCTCCAACCTCAACATCGGTCCGGTGGTCCTTTATCTTTTGGTAAGGGTGCAGTACGTAAGAGCGGATCTGGCTGCCCCACTCGATCTCCTTTAACTCACCCTGTATCTCTTCTATCTTTTCTGCCCTTTTTTCCATCTTAAGCTGGAACAGCCTGGAACGCAGAATATTCATGGCCGTTTCCTTGTTTTTGTGCTGACTCCGCTCATTCTGGCAGGTCGCTACAACCCCGGAGGGTTCATGGGTGATCCTTACCGCGGAGTCGGTTACGTTGACGTGCTGTCCTCCCGCACCACTAGCTCTAAAAGTATCTATCCTGAGATCGTTTTCGTCCAGCTCTACTTCGACGTCGTCTTCGAACTTCGGAGTAACGTTGACGGAGGCAAAGGAAGTATGCCTTCTACCGGCGGAATCAAAGGGAGAAATCCTGACCAGCCTGTGAACGCCGGCTTCTCCTTTCAGGTAACCGTAAGCCCATTCCCCTTCTACCTCGAGAGTCGCACTTTTCACTCCCGCCTCCTCCCCTTCGCTCACACCAAGCGACTGATAACTAAAGCCCTTGCGTTCCAGCCAGCGGCTGTACATACGCAGAAGCATCTCGGCCCAGTCCTGTGCATCAGTTCCTCCGGCCCCGGCGTTGATTCCTACGTAACAGTTCTTATCGTCGAATTCCCCGTCCATGAATAGTTCAAGCTGGAAAGAATTCATTCTCTCCGCCAGTTCTTCAATTCGCGCTTTCAGGTCCTCCAGTTCGGAGTCGTTCTCTTCTTCCTCGGCGAGGGCGTAAAGCACTTCAATATCGTCAAGCTCTTCTCCCATACCCCGGTAGGTTTTAAGCCGTTCTTCCTTCCGGTTTGCGAGTTTGGACTTTTTCTTGGCCACCTCAGTGTTATCCCAGAAGTCGGGCTCATTCATTTCTTCTCTTATCTCTTCTAGCTCCGATTCGAGCTCCTCCGGGTCAAAGGTAATCACCTATCTCTTCCAGTTGGTCTCTGAGTTCAGCAATTTTTTCCATTATATCACACTCCGTAAAATACTATAGCTAGAGGTATTTCTTAACAACCGGCGGCAGTCCCAATCCGGAAACTGGCATGATCACAACCACCGGGAACCGGTTGTTTTCGTAACGGCGGGAGTAGGGATAGTTTGACCTAGAACTTTTTATTTCTATTATTTATACACTATTAAAAACTTATTTAACTTATTGGGAAAAGCGTGTTAAACTATCCCGTCCTACATTCTACTTTACAAGAGCTTTCTGAATTCAGGAACCAATGAAAAGGCGACCGATGGTCGCGGTCTTTCTTGGTGTGGCTACCGGGGTTATCCTCGCCACGACCCTTGAGCTACAATCCGTCCCCGCCTGGTCTCTTGGCGGACTAGCTGCTTCAGCAACTTTTACCCTCCTGGTTGACCGGACTGACTTAACGCTCAAACCCGTGGTGATTCTGGCTGCTACTGTACTCTTTGGGGTGATATTATACGGTTCCACCTATTTTGACCCTTCCACCATCCAGACAGGAGCCGGAAAGATCGATCAAGTTGAGGGACGCGTTACCAACTACCCCAAAAAATCCGGCAACGGATTAGAGTTCACGATTGAGCCCGAAGGCTACGAAGGCAAGGTAAAAGTATTCCTTTCTGACTCGAGCGGTAGGGCTGTCGATTACGGCGACACCGTCACGGTTTCAGGTAACTTTCAGCGGCCGGGGAGGTTCCAGGGTTTCAACTACCGTGAATACCTGCGGAGAAAGGGTGTATGGCTCGTAACCTACCGGGCCAGAGTAAAATCATCCGAAAACGGGAATGCCAACCCCTTACTGGAGTTTGGCTGGAGGGTCCGGGAAGCCTTGAAGAGCCGAGTTGACCGGTTTTTACCACGAAAAGGTGAGTTTCTAATAGCTTTACTCTTTGGCAACAGAGCAACCCTGGAGGAGAAAGTTACCGATGCCTTTACGGGAACCGGCCTGGCTCATCTACTGGCTGCTTCCGGGCTCCACCTCGGAATACTTGTCGGCGTGGTCTGGTGGGTGTTAACCCGCTTCGGCCTTGCTAGAGGAAAGATTTACCTCCTTAGCCTGCCCGGACTTCTTCTTTACCTGTTAATAGTCGGGTTCAAGTTTCCGCTACTCAGAGCTTCGTTAATTTACGTCTTCGGGGGAGCCCATTTTTACCTGGAAAGAAGCGGTCTGATCCTGAGCAACTGGTACGACCGCTACCAGGCCCTGGCAACTGCCGCTCTCCTGATCCTGCTGCTCGAGCCCGGGGCGATAAATACTGCGGGCTTTCAGCTGAGTTTCGCCGCGACTTTCGCCATTGCCCTCTTTATCGAACCAATCGAAAACGCTTTAGACATTAAACCTGATTATCTTAGGGGGGTGCTCGCTGCTTCTATAGCCGCCCAGCTCGGGGTTGGTCCAGTTCTGGCGGTCCACTTTGACCAGATTCATCCCTGGGCACCAGTAGCAAATCTGTTCGCAGTTCCCGCAGTAACTCTGACGCTTTATCTCGGCTTGCTTACTATCGCTCTTGGTGGATTACAGCTCCTTGGTTTCGTAATTGCCAAGTTAACCGCTCTTTTGATTTCCCTGACGGAATTCGTCGTCCGGGGGCTCTCTCAGCTACCGCTGGCAGCTGTAAAAACACCGCCAGTTACCCCACTCGCCCTGATTTCTTACTTTATTTTGTTGTTCTGGATCAGGAATAAACTCGTCGGGAACAGCCCCCTGAAAAAAAACACGGGCTCTTAAGAGATTGAATAGGTGGTCAGGCCAATGAAAAAAACAAACCCTCCGAAAAGTCGGGAGGCAGGAAAGAGAAGAAGGAAATGGGCTTAGAGGTCGTCCTTTTCCTCTACGTCTATATAGGTCTTCTGCTTGGCATTCCATTCCTTTTCAAACCAGCTCCTGCCGTAGCCAATCAACCTCCTTCTGAACCAGGGAACGAGACCAACCAGGCCAATGAAATCAGTCAATATCCCGGGAGTGAGTAAAAACGCACCTGAAATCAGAAGAACTATTCCGTCGATCAATTCTTCGGCGGGTAGCTGGCCCTGTCTGAACTTCCTCCGTGTCCGTCTCAGCACTGAAAGTCCTTCCTTGCGGGCCAGCATGGCACCTACTACCCCCGTCCCCACTACTAAAAGTGCCGTCGGAATGACGCCAATGGCGGTGCCAACTTTGACCAAAAGGTAGATTTCTGCTAGAGGCAGGGCGGTAAACAGGAGAATTAACTTAACTGACATGATTGCGTCACCCCTGGGTGCAAACCCAGTTTGCGGGGCCTTAATTTCTCCCGCGCTGAATCGTCCGAAGTTCAGCCCCTATCTTTTCAAGGGCTTTCCTCCGATGACTTATCTCGTTCTTTCTTTTCTCCCCCAATTCGGCCAGGGTTTTATCAAAACCCTCAGGGACGAAAACCGGATCGTATCCAAAACCAGAATTACCCCTGCCACTTATTGCAATCTCACCCTCGAGTATCCCTCTGGCTACGTACCTTTCCTTTGGGGAGAGATAGAGAGTAGCAACGGTGACGAACCTGGCTCCCCGCTCGGAGACGCCTTTCAGTTCGTCCATAAGCCGTGCGAGGTTCTCCTCGTCGGTCGCTTCCGGTCCGGCATACCTGGCAGAACGGTAACCCGGTGACCCATCAAGTGCATATACTTCCAGGCCAGAATCGTCACTCAAAACTGGTAATCCGGTCTCTTCGCTTATCGTTTTCGCCTTCTGCAAGGAGTTTTCGGCGTAGCTATCTCCGGTTTCTTCTACGTCCGAAAATCCATGTTCCCGAAAGGAAAGCAGTTCCATATCTTCTTCCGGAAAAGCGAGAATTTCCTTAGCTTCCTCAACCTTACCCGAATTCTTTGTCCCGAGCAGTAGACGGAATTTACTCACTTTCCATGGAAGCCAGCCCGGCCAGTTCCAGCTCGTCGGCAAAGTGGCAGTGGACGTAGTGGTCGTCCTCCACTTCCCGAAATTCCGGTTCCTTTTCGCTGCAGACGGGCTCGCTGTACGGGCATCTCGGGTGGAAATAACAGCCGGAAGGCGGGTCGACCGGTGAAGGTACGTCTCCTTCCAGAACTATCCGTTCTGACTCGAAGTCCGGGTTTGCTACCGGTACCGCGGACATCAGAGCTTCCGTGTACGGGTGTTTCGGGTCGGAAAATAGCTTCTCCACCGAACTAAGCTCGACGATCTGTCCGAGGTACATTACCGCAACCCGGTCACTGATGTGCTTGATTACGGACAAATCGTGGGCGATGAAGAGGTAGGTCAAGCCGAACTCGTCCTGGAGGTCATCCAGCCGGTTTAGCACCTGAGCCTGGATGGATACGTCCAGGGCGGAGACGGGCTCGTCCGCGATGATCAGCTGGGGGTCCAAAGCTAAGGCCCGGGCGACGCCAATCCTCTGTCTCTGTCCACCGGAAAACTCGTGCGGGTAGCGTTTCATGTGGTTTTCGGTCAGCCCGACGGCCCGCAGTAGTTCCTTTACCCGGTCGTTTCTTTCCTTCTTGGAGCCGATGCCGTGGACTACCAACGGTTCGCCGACGATGCTTGCCACGGTCATTCTCGGGTTGAGGGAAGAATAGGGGTCCTGAAAGATTATCTGCATGTCCCGCCGCAGGCTCTTTAAATCGCCCTTGGACGCCTGGGCAATGTCGACAACCTTGCGGCTCCCGTTGCCCAGCTCCTCGGAACGGAAGAGCATCTCGCCGTCGGTCGGTTCGATCAATCGAAGGATGGTCCTCCCGGCGGTGGTCTTGCCACAGCCGCTTTCGCCAACCAGGCCAAGGGTTTCCCCTTCCCGGATGAACAGATCCACGTCGTCTACTGCCTTTACGTGTCCAACAACCCTTTTGAATACACCTTTGCGGACGGGAAAGTACTTCTTCATCCCGCTAACTTCAAGTAACCGGTCCGATTCCATCTCTACCACTTAAGCTCACCCCTATTAGTGATCAATATGCAGCCAGCAGGAAGATTTATGGCCGTCTTCGACCTCGACTAACGGTGGGTCCTCTTCGGTGCAGATATCCATGGCGTGCGGGCACCTGTTGTTGAAAGGACAACCTTCCGGCACCTCGTACGGGTCGGGCACTACGCCCTTGATCGGTTCCAGGCGTCCTTTGTCGACGTCCAGGGACGGTATCGATTCCATCAGGCCCTGCGTGTAAGGCATGGTCGGATTATGGTAAATCTTTTCGACGTTGCCGCTTTCGACGATCTTGCCCAGATACATTACCACGACGTAATCTGTGATCTCGGCGATTACTCCCAGATCGTGGGTAATAAACATTATGGAGGTATCGAACTCGTCCTGGAGGTCACTCATCAGTTCCAGGATCTGGGCCTGGATGGTTACGTCCAATGCCGTGGTCGGCTCGTCCGCTATCAGCATGGTCGGGTTACAGGACAGGGCCATGGCAATCATCGCCCGCTGTCTCATTCCACCGGAAAGCTGGTGCGGGTACTCGTCCACCCGCTGTTCGGGCAAGGGTATGCCGACCTCCTCCAGCATCTGGATCGCAATCGAGCGGGCCTCCTTCTTGCCGACGTCCTGGTGGAGGGTTATGGCCTCCATTATCTGGTTACCTATAGTGAATACCGGGTTCAGGGAGGTCATCGGTTCCTGGAAAATCATCGCAATCTCGTTGCCCCGGATCGACCGCATCTGCTGACCCTTGGGGTCCAGCTTGGTCAGGTCGATCGGTTCTCCTCCGTTCCGGTAGTAGTTTATACTTCCCCCTTCTATCTTCCCCGGGGGCATCGGAACCAGACCCATGATGGAGAGGGCGGTGACTGACTTGCCACAGCCGCTTTCCCCAACAACGCCCATAGTCTGCTGTTTGTCGATGTCGAAGGTGACACCGTCAACGGCCTTGACCACGCCGTCTTCCGTGTAGAAGTAGGTCTTGAGGTCGTCAAGCTCTATTAAAGGCATAAATCCTCCAGAGAAAAGTATTTAAACTAAATTATTGATAAAAGCAAACTCGAGATCATAAAAACAGCTGCCAGAACGGATGTAGCAGTCCGTTTAGGGTCGGTCTGTTCTTCCCTACCGAATACCGTACTCGAACCCCCGGCACCAAACGCACCGCCCAAACCGGCGTGTTCGCTCATCTGAACCAAAACAATACCGATGAGCCCGGCAGAACTAAGATAGAATACTAACCGCACTATTAGAGCTATCATTTTACCTCCTAATATTATAAGCTGATCAGGTCAATCGCAAACGCTTTTACTGTAAGAGCTCTGAACCAACCCTCAAATTAGTTACCCATACCGGGAACACGACCTTTCAACCTCACCCGAAGGTAAAACCAACCTCTTTCAATGACCGATTTATACCCAGGTTAGCTTTCCCCATTTGAATGCTGGACCTATTTTCGCTTTTTTGGGTTCCTTTTACGGAGAACCTTATCATTTCCAGTTAACCGGTAAAAACCACTCAATTTAGGTATCAAACAGTAATTCGGCGTACTTCATGTCCCTATCGGTAGTTAGCTTGAGGTTTTCCCGTTCTCCCTGAACTATCTTCGGGTCTCTATCCCAGTAATCCATGAAAGCACCGGCATCATCGGAGTAGTACTTTTTCTTACTGGAGAACTCTTCCAGGGCTTTGAGAACTAGCTCCCTTTTAAAACACTGCGGAGTCTGCACACGAACTAGCTTCTCTCTGTCGACAGTCTCACCGGCAAATCCATCCCTGTTTTTCCGGATGGTATCCACGGGCTTGACCCCAGGGAAAGCTGCTCCGTGCTCGGCTGCGGCCTCCAAAAGTTCTTCAACCAGACCGGGACTAAAATTTGGCCTGGCTCCGTCATGAATCATCGCGTACTCCGTTTCGAGGCGGCGCAAACCCGCAAGGGAGGAGTCCTGTCGCTTTTCTCCTCCGGGAACGGTTTTTACCGTTACCTCATTACTTATCTCCGGGATAATTCTTTCCTCGAGAACGGTTCTATCCGTTTTGTTATAGACCAGAACCAGCTCGTCCGCAATACCCGAAACAAGAAACTTGCCAATGGAGTGGAAAAGTACCGTCCTGCCCCCCAGTTTCCTGTAGACCTTATTTACTCTTCCATCCATTCTCTCGCTGCGCCCAGCGGCCAGAATGACTGCTCCAGCGGATTTATCCCTATACATCTCTAACCAGCCATTAACCGTTGCTACTCTCCTCACCGGAAGAGCCAGTTACCTGTTTTAACTCGTTGGCTTCAAGGGAGAAAACGTATATTTCCCATGCATCCGTGCGATCCGAATTAAATATTACTTCGGACGCCCCATTCCATCTCGGGTTAACGTCCTGAGCCGAATCCTCCGTTAGCCTTCTTTCATCCGAGCCATCGGGATTAACCGTATAAACATCCGTATTATCGTTCCTCTGTGAAACGAATACAATTCTTTCCCCTTCGGGACCCCAGTCCGCACCCCAGTCGTCGTTATCGCTGTCGGTAATCTGCGTCTTTTCCCCGGTATCACGATCCATGACGAATAACTGAAAGTTACCATCCGACTTAGAAGAAAAGATTATTGATTCTCCATCCGGGGATACGTCCGGCTGCCAGTTCTGAATCTCAGGACCCTGGTTAAACATCGAACAACCGGAAAGAAAAAGTGCCAGACCCCCTACAAGTAACCCAAGTAAAACGATTCTTTTCATTTTTTCATCCTCCGCTTGTGAAATAATCTGGAGGAAAACGCTTTCCCCTCCTTCCCACCCGACCATTACTAGCTAAGACTCTCACTAGAACTATTAAATACGGATAGGCAATAAGAAAGTTTAGGGTCGACTTGACCTTTTTGCAATGTTATGATATCCTTAAATTCGCTTTAGGAACCACTTATGAAAGCTATAAGAGGGATATATCCTGTCAAAAAATTGGACAGTAAAAGAGATCTTAGACTGGACCAGGGATTACCTTAAGGAGGCAGGAGTAGAGAAATCTCGGCTCGAGGCGGAACAATTACTGGCTCACACCCTGGATGTAGAGAGGCTGGATCTTTACGTAAATCCGGATAGGCCGCTTGACGAGAAAGAACTGGACGAATTTCGGCCCCTGATCAAACAGAGGAAATCCGGGCGGCCACTGCAGTATCTGACCGGTCAGGTATCTTTCATGGGTCTTTCACTGAAAATAGATGATAGAGCCCTGATACCCCGGCCGGAGACGGAAGAAATGGCCGAGGAGATTTTATCCCAGTATCGGAACCAAAAAGGGCTAAGGGTATTGGACCTGGGAACGGGATCCGGAGCGATTTCTATTGCTCTGGCGAGATTTTTGGTCCAGCCGGAGATCCTTGCAGTGGATAGCAGTTCCGAAGCTCTGGAGCTGGCTCGAACCAACGCGGAAAGAAACGAATTGGAAGAAAGGATAGAGTTCAGGCAATCCGATTGGTTCTCCGAGGTTAGCGGTACCTTTGACGTAATAGTTTCCAACCCACCTTACGTGAAGAGCTCCGAAATTTCCGATCTGAAAGAGGAGGTAAAAGGACACGAGCCCGCTGAAGCACTTGACGGTGGCGAGGACGGGCTCCGGGAAGTTGATAGAATCCTGGCCGAAGCTTCAACCTACCTGAGCAAAGACGGGGCAATATTCCTTGAAATCGGACACGAGCAGGGAGAAGCGGTCAAGGAAATCGCTACAGCAAATGATCTATCCCAGGTGGACTTGCAAAAGGATACACAGGGTAAAGATAGAGTTATCTACGGGGAAAAGGGTGAGTAAAGATGTCAAAAATCGTACAGATAGCTGAGCTCTCCATTTACGGAGAGGAGGATCAGGTTATACTGGAAAACTTGAGTTTTAATTTGGAACGAGGCGAAATCGCTCAATTGGCCGGTCTATCCGATCAGCAATACGACGCTCTTTTTCACGTCCTGACAGGTGAGATCTCCCCTGATTCCGGGCAGGTCGTTCTCGCCGACAGAAACGTGGTCCGTCTAAGTGGAAAGAATAGAAACAAGATGCTACAGCAAGAGGTCAGTTTTCTCCCCAGGGCCTTCACTCTTCCAAAAGGGAAAACGGTACGGGAAGCTCTAAAGTTCAAGCTAGAAACGCTGGGAGGGGTTCCCGAAATCGAGGAAAGGCTGGATGACGTGATCCAGCTGACGGAGCTCGCCGGCGTGGAAGAGAGACCGACGGGTGACCGAGATTCGTTAACCAGGATCAAAACAGGGGTTGCGCTTTCAGTGGTAAGCGAGCCTGACTTACTAATTTGCCATGAGACGTTATCATCCTTAAACTCAAAGGAAGAAGAGGGCTTCGTCGAGCTACTGGCCAAAATAAACGAACAAAAGGGACTTTCTATCTTGTTGTTAGCTGACGAAATGAAAAGTGGGTACGGAAAAATAAGAGTAATTGAGCACAAACTGGATAGCAGGGTTATCAGCTAAAAAATGAGAAATACTTTTTTCTTCCTCAGGGATATCGGAGGCAATATAGGAGGGAGCAAGCTTGGTCGGGCCGCGGGCGCGATACTATCCGTGGTCGTTTTTTTGGTTTTACTCTATATATTACTTCTCCCCAAGGAAAGACCACTGCAGGTTTCCTCCGAACTGGAGAACTTCCCGGAAGGTCACAGGACTCTGGCTCAAATCGAGACAGGGCTATCATCCAGCGCGATCAACGATCTTTACCTTTCTTTGAGACGTCTGAATTCCGTTGAAAACATTATTTACGTACTTTCGGAAGAAGTTCAAAGGGGAGTATTGAACGTTCCACCGGAACTTCCAGAGGACGCAAACTACTTTTTAATCCGGACCTCGGATCGAAATCAGCTGATGGACGAACTCAAGTCTCAACCCGGAATACCAGTGGTAACGGTGCTTTCCGAACAAACCCGGAGGACTACTTCCGGTTCACTGAGCTTATGGTTGAAAATTCTAATTCTGGTCGTCGGCTTCATAATGGCGGCAACGGCGTTTTACTTTATCCGCTCGTTCACAGGAGAGCTTCTGGATGGCTGGGAAGGCGAGCTGGAAATAATTAAGTACTCCGGGATTTCTCGGTTATCCGTCAAAACCCCCCTGGTATTGATTGGTACGTTAACCGGTTTCCTGGGTTCGCTTGCGAGTGTGGTCCTTCTTTTCCTTCTATCACTATGGTCCAGCAGCGGAATATGGCTGAGCCGATACCTCCCCGGTTCCCTGGAAAGTACTCCCCTGTTCATAATCGCGGGTTGGTCTCTGCTACTGGGTATAGTAATCGGTTTTCTTGCCTCCCTGTCCAGTACCAGAGGAGTTGATGAAAAATGGACCTGGTCTCCAGGCTACAATCAAAACGGGTGATGAAAATTGGATAGAGATACTGCATTAAACCTTGTGCAAAAAAATATATCTCAGGAAAACCTAATCAAGCATATGAAAGCGGTGGAAGCTGGCATGAGAGAACTTGCCAGGTATTTTGAAGCAGACGAAGAAAAGTGGGGAATTGCCGGGCTGCTTCATGACCTCGATTACGAAGAGACGGAGGACGAACCGGACAAACACGGCTTACTTACCGTAGAGATGCTTGAGGAAAAGGACCTGGAGCAGGACCAACTAGATGCCATCAAAGCTCACGCGGGTCAGAAAACCCCGGAGACTAAGATGGAAAAAGCAATTTATGCCACCGATCCCCTGACCGGACTGATCGTCGCAGGAGCCCTGGTTCACCCCGATGGTCTTGCGGAGATGGATCCGGAATTTATCAGAAATAGGTACGATGAGAGTAGCTTTGCTAAATCAGTGGACAGAGAAGCAATTGCAAGCTGTGATAGCCTTGGCTTCGAGTTAGAGGAATTCTTCGGTGTAGTCCTCAGGGGGATGAAAAAGATTCAGGACGAACTCGGTCTGTAAAAGTAATTAAAAGGCTTCATTCAGAAAACCCCGCCTGAGGGCGGGGTTTTCCTATTGACCCTTTGAATAATTCTTTTAGTTTTTCCTTACTACTCCACAAAAGTCAACCTTGCCATTTCCGCCCCGTCACCACGGCGCGGGGGGAGTCTAAGCACACGCGTGTATCCACCATCTCTATCCTCGTAATCATCCACTATTTCGTCAAACAGGCTAGAGATCGCTTCTTTGTCCTCAATAAAACTAAATGCCTGTTTTCTCGCGTGGTCACTTCCCTTTTTCGCCAGAGTAACCATTTTATCGGCATAACGGCTGGCTTCCTTGGCCTTGGTAACAGTTGTATCGACCTTTCCGTGGAGGATAAGATCTCTTACTAAATTAGCCAGTATGCTCTTCTGGTGGCTTGATTCCGCAATGTTCCACCCTTTTGTCTTATGATCCATTGTTACTTTCCTCCTTATCTGCCAGGGAGTATCCCAGCTCTTCTAACTTTTCCTCTACCTTTTGCAGGGTTTTACTACCAAAACCATGTATGTCGAGCAACTTATCCGAGGTCTGTTCCAGCAGGTCTTCCAGCGTTTCTACACCTTTCTCCTGGAGGAGGTTACATGCACGCTGGTTGAAGCCGAGATCTTCCAACCTTTCTTCGTATTCCTCCGGTACTTCTTCCTCGACCTCCTGCAGAGTTCCCAGCTCGCCAAACGGATGATCCGGCAGGTTGGAAAACAGTTCAAACCTTCTCGCGAGTATTCTCGAGGCTCGACCGACGGCTTCCTCTGGCCTGATGCCCCCATCTGTTTCCAGATCGAGTTCCAGGCGGTCACAATCCTCCTTCCCACCAGCTCTAACGTTATCCACTTCAAAATCTACCTTTCTTACGGGTGAGAAGTCCGAGTCTATCGGTATAACCGACAAAGGAGAATCCTCGACCTTGTTTTCATCTGCCGAACGGTAACCCATACCCGCTTCTACATCCATCTCCATATTAAGCTCGGCACCGTCGGATAAATGGGCCAGCGTCCGTTCCGGATTAATTATCTTTACTCCGGATTCCAGCTGCAGGTCGGCCCCGGTTACCTCGCCGGCTCCGCTAGCTTCCAGGTACACCTTTCTTTCTTCCGCGCCGTCCAGACGGAGAGATAACTCCTTGACGTTCATGAGGATTTCAATTATATCCTCTCTAACGCCTTCTATCGTGTCGTATTCGTGGTACTTACCATCGAACCTAACACGAGTAACGGCAGCTCCGGGTACCATGGACATCAAAACTCGTCGCAAAGAATTCCCAAGCGTCGTCCCCATCCCTCTTTCCAGCGGCCCAACTACTAGATGACCACGGTCACTTTCCAACTCCTCGAAATGAACATCTTCCGGCTCTATATATTCTAACATTAGCCCTCCGCTATTATTAAATTCTATCTTGAGTAGAACTCCACAATCCGGTTAACCTGAAGCGTCTCCTCGACGTCTTCAATAGCGGGCTCGGATAAAACAGAAGCTCTCATGTTATCGGGCTCTACGTCCACCCAGGCGGGTATACGGGGGCTATCTTCCTTCACCAGGCTCTTCAACCCCTCCTTTTCCCTCGAGTTCTTCTTAAAGGAAACCACGTCCCCCTCTTCGGTCATGTAAGAAGGTACGTCCACGGCTCTACCGTTTACTTCAATGTGGCCGTGGTTGATGAGCTGACGTGCCTGATCACGGGATTGGGCCAGCCCACTTCTGTACAGAACGTTATCCAAACGCTGTTCCAGCTTGCCGAGCAGGGCTTCACCCGTTACTTCCTTGCTCGACTGGGCCTCTTCGAAGTACTTCCGAAATTGCTCTTCCCTCAACCCATAAATCCGTCTTGCCTTTTGTTTCTCCCTTAACCTGATCCTGTACTGAGACCAGCGCGACCTGCTTTCTCCGGCCTCACCAGGGGGGTAAGACTTTCTGGTTAACGGACACTTGTCCGAATAGCACTTTTCCCCTTTCAGAAATAACTTGGTTCCTTCGCGCCTGCATTTTTTACATTTAGCTTCGGTATCTCGTCCCATTTTATCAATATCCTCCTCTTAACTATGTGCCCGGGGGGTAATGTTAGCTACCTTCGTTACCTCGATCCCGGCCCCTTCTATGGTTTGAATCACGGAATTACGCCCGGACCCCGTTCCCTTGACAGTCACGATAACCGAGTTTACTCCGTAATCCCTGAGTTCTTCTACCAGGTTCTCGGCCGCGACCTGAGCAGCGTACGGGGTGCCCTTTCTGGATCCTTTAAACCCTACCGCACCAGGTGTTACCCAGGATATTACGTCCCCGTCGGTATCAGTAAGGGTAAGGATAGTATTATTGAAAGAAGCATTTACATGGACTCTCGCTTTGTTTAGCTTAACTTGTTTTCGTGCCAATTAAATCTCTCCCTGTTTCATAAGTAAACTTTACTTGCCTGCCTTCGCTTCCCTCGGACCTTTCCAGGTTCTCGCATTGGACTGGGTCTTCTGTCCGCGAACCGGCAAGCCTACCTCGTGCCTTTCCCCGCGATAGCAACCTATATCCTTCAGACGCTGGATATCAGCTTCCACTTTTCTTTCCAGGTCACCCTCAACGCGGTATTCATCGATCGCGTTACGCAACTTTGCTACGTCCGCTTCCGTCAGGTCGTAAACGTAATCGTCCGGATCAACTCCCGACGACTCAGCTACCTTTCTCGCCCTGGTATCTCCTATCCCTTTTATGTAAGTTAATGATATCTTTACCTTCTTGTCTTCCGGTATATCCACACCTGCTAACCTTGGCATCCTCAATCACCTATTTGTATGAGTTAACCCTGGCGCTGTCTATGTTTCGGGTTCTTGCACTCTACTTCTACCCGACCATTGCGCCTGATTATTTTGCAGTCGTCACAGATCTTTTTAACTGAACTTCTCACTTTCATTGGCATCCCCTCCTATGTCAGGATTCGCGATAGACAATCCTTCCTTTGCTGAGATCATGGGGTGAAAACTCTACCAGAACCCTGTCTCCAGGAACTATCCTGATGAAATGCTTGCGAATTTTTCCCGATATATGACAAATCGCCTCGTGCCCGTTGTCCAGCTCAACCTTGAACATGGAATCCGGGAGTGCTTCTATTATTTCGCCCCTTTTTCTAATGATGTCGTCATCTTCTTCTTCAGCCATGGCTATTTATAAACCACCTCTCACGTAAACTTCCGGTCCATCCTTGGTGGCGGCGACCATTCCTTCGAAGTGAGCGGATACGCCACGGCCCGCCGTAACCGTAGTCCAGCCGTCGTCGAGAACTTCGACTTTTTCATCGTCCAACTTGACCATCGGCTCTATACAAAAGACCATCCCCTCTTTGATTCTTTTACCCGTATCCGGATCGCCGTAGTTCGGTATCTGAGGATCCTCGTGCATATCTCTTCCAATGCCGTGACCAACAAACTCTTTTACCACGGAATAGCCTCTGGAATTCACGTATTCCTCGATAGAATTAGATACATCTCCAACTCTATTACCGGGGCTAACCTGGCTCAATCCTCTGGTCAGTGCTTCCTCCGTGGCCGTAACCAATTCCATCGTCCCTTCGTCGACTTTGCCAACCGGTACCGTTGTAGCAAAGTCCGCGTATAACCCCTTTCTTTCTATTCCAACGTCAATTGATAGTATATCCCCGGCTTCTATCTCCCTTTCGCCGGGAATACCATGAACCACTTCCTCGTTCAAAGAGGTACAGAGTGAACTGGGGAAACCGCGATAGTTTTTGAAAGCGGGCCTGCCGTCGGCCGCCAGGATCAATTCTTCGGCGTAGTCGTCCAGAGCCTGAGTAGTTACTGCGGGTTGTACCTTGGAAACTACCTTATCCATTACTTCCCGTAATATACTAGCGTTTTCTTTCATTATTTCAAGCTCCGAGCCCGACTTAATCTTAATCATGAATTGGTTAACTCTGCCAGTGAGCCTTTTACTTCCCCGTAAACCTTATCCGGATCCTGCTCCCCGTCGATTTCAACCAGCAGGCCTTTATCCGTATAGTAATCTATTAACGGGGCCGTTTCGTCGAGAAAAGTATCGAACCTGTCGCGAATTACCTCCGGCTTGTCGTCGTCCCTCTGGTATAATTCACCACCGCACTCGTCACAGACTCCTTCCTGCTCGGGTTTCTTAAAGTTCTTGTTATAAATCCTGCCGCAATCGGAACATACGCGTCGAGCGGAAAGTCTTCTAACGGCCTCTTCGCTGTCTATTTCAATATAAAGCACGAGATCCAGATCGATAACTTCGCTCAGCGCGTCCGCCTGGTCGATCGTTCTCGGGAAGCCGTCGAAGAGGTAACCTTTGGCCGCGTCCAACCTTTTTTCTACCATATCTACTACCAGTTCGTCCGGCACCAGGTCCCCCTTATCCATGTATTCCTTGGCCTCGAGCCCCAGTTCCGATTCCTTTTCGACTTCTTCTCGTAGAATATCTCCCGTAGCCAGATGGCTTAGTTCCCTGTCCTCAACTAACTTCTCGGCTTGAGTCCCTTTACCCGCGCCCGGGCCACCAAGCAAAACCAGGTTAATTTTCCCTTCTTCACTCATTCTAACCTCTCCTCCCCAGCATTGCCGAGCCACCAGCTTCCGTAAGGCTATCGTAGTGACGCATTACCATGTGAGACTCGATCTGCTGTACTACGTCAAGACCGACACCGACTACAATCAGAACGGAAGTACCACCAAGCCAGAACGAAGACAATCCGCTGATCGCAGTAAATACGTAAGGCAGAACTGCTATTGCCCCCAGGAACAGGGCACCCACAAGCAGCAATCGGTTCAAAATGGAACTTATATAGTCCACGGTCGACTGACCGGGCCTAACTCCCGGGATGAAACCGCCGGACTCCTTTAGGTTTTGAGCTACGTCGTTTGGATCAAAGATGATGGAGCTGTAAAAATATGTAAAGAATACAATCAGTAGAACGTAAGCTACCAGGTAGGGAATACTTCCCCTCTGCACCCACTGGGTCATCCAGGAAAGACCGGGTGCCCATTGCGCAACGGTCATTGGCAATGATAACAGAACCGATGCAAATATGATCGGGATTACTCCGCCCTGGTTAACCTTTATGGGGAGGTGACTCGTGTGACCCCCGTAGACCTTTCTCCCGGCAGTTCGCTTTGCGTACTGAATTCGGATTTTTCGCCGACCCTGCTGAACTATTACGACTCCGGCGATAACCACTATAAAGACCGCAATTAATATTAGACCCCAAAGCGGGCTGACGTTACCGTAGTTCACTTCCACCCACGTACTATAGAGCTGGCTGGGAAAGCGGGCCATGATTCCAACCATTATCAAAACAGATATACCGTTCCCAATACCGTTCTCGGTTATCCTTTCTCCGAGCCACATCAGGAAAACCGTTCCCGTGGTCATGGAGAGTACTGATGTTACGAAAAAAAGAACCACCGAGCCCTCTACCATGCCCTGTCTAACGAGAAAGAAACTCCAGCCGTAGGACTGAATAAAGGCGATTGCCAGAGTACCGTACCTGGTGTACTTCGTGATTACTTTCTTTCCTTCTCGGCCCTGTTGCTGAAGCTCCTTCAGTTTGGGAACAACTGCGGTCAGCAAACTCATTATAATTGAAGCGTTAATGTAAGGCGTTATGCCCAGACCGAACAGGGTACCTCTACCCAGAGCCCCTCCCGTGAACATGTTCAGGTACTGAAGTATATTGCCTCCACCCTGTTCAAATAAGCTCTGCAAAGCCTGAGTCGAAATACCCGGAATCGGTATATGGGTTCCGGCTCTAAATATTAATATTGCACCCAGGGTAAAGAGTATGCGCTTTCTGAGCTCCGGTATCTTTACTATGCTGGTCAGCTGGTCAAGCACGGTATATCACTCTTCCTCACCAATTATTTCCCATTCCCCGCCAGCTTTTTCGATTTTTTCCTTCGCCCCGGAACTAAAGGCGTGGGCTTTTACTGTTAGCTCCCGCGTCAGCTGACCATCGCCCAGAACTTTGTAACCGTCATCGGAATCGGCAAGCAGGCCGTCCTGCTTCAACCGTCCAAAATCCACTACTTCACCGTCTCCGTACCTGTTAAGCTCGTGAACGTTGACCCATTCCGGATGACGCTTGTTCGGATTGGAAAAACCAACTTTTGGAAACCGACGCCAGATCGGAGTTTGGCCACCTTCGAAACCGACTTTTGTCTTACCGCCACTCCGGGCATTCTGACCTTTTGTTCCTCTGCCGACCTCGTGGCCTCCCTTACCGGAACCGTAACCTCTGCCACGCCTGGTTGCTTCCTTCTGGCTTCCTTCAGGGGCTTTTAAGTCCTCGAGTTTTTTCATCTCTGGAACGCCTCCTCTAGTTCTTCGACGTCCTTGCCTCTGAGTTCGGCAGCTTCCTCCGGCGTCTTTAACCTGCTAAATCCTTCTATTACCGCTTTAGCAAGGGTCATCGGGTTATTGGTTCCAATGGACTTGGTCAGGATGTTATCTAGCCCGGCCAACCTGGCTATGGTGCCCACTACGTCACCGGCAATGATACCCGTACCCCTGTAGGCTGGCTTGAGTATTACTTTGCCCGCCTTGAATTCTCCCGTGACTTCGTGGGGTATGGTTCCGTTGACTATCGGGACTTCAAGCAGGTTCTTTTTCGCGTCCCGAACTGCCTGCCCGATTGCCTGAGGTATCTCGCCGGTATTACCGGAACCAACACCTATCTTACCCTCGTAGTTTCCGGCTGCAACCAGAACACGGAACCTCAAATTTCTTCCACCCTTGGTTACCTTGCTAACGCGACTTATATCTATGACGTTGTCGTCAAATTCGTCTTCCTGTCTGTTATTATTCCTTGGCATAACTAAAAGTCTAGTCCCTCCTCTCTCATCTGGTCAGCCAGTGCCTTTACTTGCCCGTGATACGGGTAACCGCCTCGATCAAACACTACTGATTCGTAACCTTTCTCGCTTAATTTAGAGGCCATCAGGGAGCCAACCTCTTTTGCGGTTTCCACCGTGGCGTTTTCGACCTCTTCCTCGAGCTCGGGGCTCAGGCTTGACGCTGATGCCAGCGTCTCGTCGTTCATGTCGTCTATTGCCTGAACGTAGATGTGCCTGTTGGATTTATTGACGTAAACTCTGGGCTTTCTAGGTGTCCCACGAACTTTGCTCCTAATTCTCTGATGCCTTATCTTTCTCCTGCTTTCTCTATCAACTTTTGGCACTGAATAATCCTCCTAAATTCTAATTTCAACTGGAAATTTAACTCAATTACCCTATTTCTGCTTCCTCTCCACCAGAGAGTTTCCCTTCTTTCCTGATAATTTCTTCCCCTTTGTACTTGATTCCCTTGCCCTTGTAGGGTTCTGGCGGCCGAAGACTCCTTATATCGGCCGCAACCTGGCCGACTTTTTCCTTCTCCGGCCCCTTTATCGTAACTTGATCGTTTTCCTCGACTTCGGCCTCTATGTTTTCCGGCAAGTCGTACTCGATCGGATGAGAGTAGCCCAGTTCAAAAACCAGGTCGGTACCCTGTTCCCTCACTCTATAACCCAGACCCTCCAGAACAAGGGTTTTCTCAAAGGGTTCAACCAGACCTTCAATCATATTTGCAACCAAACTACGGTAGAGCCCATGCTTTTCCTTGTATTCCTTGCTATCTGCTTTGCGCCTCATTACTAATTCATCTTCTTTGATTTCGGCAGTGACAAAATCCGGGTCGTACTGCTGAGTGAATTCGAGACCGTTCTCCCCTCGGGCCGTGACAGTTCCGTCGTCCAGCTCCAGTTTTACTTCCTCCGGTATTTCTATTGGCGCCTTTCCTACCTTGGACATCTAGATCACCTCACCAGATCTTTAGAAGTAATTCCCCGCCAACGCCTTTCTCCCGGGCGTCTTTACCGCTCAAAAGACCCTTGGACGTACTAAGCACGGCAGTTCCCAAACCGCCAAGTACTTCCGGTATTTCGTCCTTCGAGACGTAAACTCTCCTCGATGGCTTACTCTCCCGCTCGACCCCCTCAATTACGGGCTCTCCTTTTTTATAACTAAGGCTCAGTTCGAGCGTCTTTTTGTCTCCATCCTCTTCGGTTTCCTCATAGCCGTCGATGTAGCCCTCTTCAGTAAGTACCTCTGCCACGGATGACTTGAGTTTTGAACCAGGCAAGGAGACTGTTTCATGTCCCATACGACTGGCGTTTCTTATTCTGGTTATCATGTCACCAATAGGATCCTGAGTGGTCATGTTCTTCCTCCCGGTATTAATAAACCGTTACCAGCTAGCTTTTTGAACTCCGGGCAACTCACCTTTGTGGGCAAGTTCCCGAAAACAAACACGGCATATTCCAAAATCCCTCATGTAGCCCCTGGAACGACCACAGATGCTACACCTGTTGTTATCCCTAACTTCGTATTTTTTATCTTTTTCTGATTTCTCTACTAAGGCTTTTCGTGCCATAATATCCTCCTCTATTCTCTAAACGGGGACCCAAGTTCGTCCAGCAGGTAATAACCCTCTCTATCCGTCTCGGCACTGGTCACAATAGTCACGTCCATACCCTGGACCTGTCTTACGTCGTCGAATGTAATCTCGGGAAAGACCAACTGCTCATCTATCCCTAAGCTGTAGTTCCCTCGGCCATCAAATGAGTCCGGAGACAGTCCACGGAAATCCCTGATGCTCGGCAAAGCGAGGTTATACAGCTTGTTCAAAAATTCGTAAGCCCTCTTCTCTCGCAGAGTCACCTTACAGCCAACGGGCACCCCTTTTCGTATATCAAAATCGGAAATTGCCTTTCTTGCCCTTGTTATTACCGGCTTCTGACCAGTAATCGTCTTGAGGTTTTCCATGGCTCCATCAATTATTCCGGGGTCCTCTCGTTCCGATATACCCATGTTAACGACTATCTTATCGATCTCCGGAACTTCCATGGGATTATCGTAGCCAAGCTCCTGCATCAACTTGCTCCTGATTTCTTCTTCGTATCTTTCCTTCAACATCGCTTAATCCAGAACCCCCTCGCACTTTTTACAGACCCTGACTTTTTCTCCACCTGCCTGATCAAACCCTACTCTCGTGGGTTCTCCGCAGGATGGGCAAATGGGCAACACGTTGGAAATATCAATCGGTTCTTCTCTCTCTATGATGCCCGGTTCCTTCTGCTGCTGGGTCCTTTGCTGGTGTCGCAGGCGAAAATTTACGTTTTCAACCACTATCCTATTGTTATCCGGGTCTACGCTAAGCACTTCTCCTTCTTTACCTTTATCATTGCCTGAAATAACCTTGACCCGATCACCTTTCTTTACTTTCCTCATGATGACCTCCTATAGGACCTCGGGTGCCAGGGAAATAATCCTGAGCATGTTACCTTCTCTTAACTCTCTGGTTACGGGTCCGAAAATCCTTGTTCCCACGGGCTCCATCCTTTCATCAACCAGAACTGCCGCGTTGTCGTCAAACCTTATATAGGAACCGTCCTCGCGGCGAAAATTACTCTTGGTTCTGACGATAACTGCCCTTACGATTTCTCCTTTTTCCAGATCACTATCGGGTATCCTCTTCTTGACGGAAGCAATAATTACGTCACCGATCTTCCCCTTGTTCTTGTTGGATTGCCCAAGTACGTTAATGCACCTAAGCTTTTTGGCACCCGAGTTGTCGGCAACCTTGAGTTCAGTTTCTTGCTGGATCACGATTCCCCTCCCGTCTCGTCCAGAATCTCTTCCAGCTTCCACCTCTTCTTCTTACTGGTTGGCCTCGTCTCACTTATCAGCACCCGGTCACCTTCCGATGCTTCTTCTTCCTCGTCATGGGCGTAAAACTTGGAACGTTGCTTAAGGTACTTCTTGTATCGCGGGTGTTGTTTCTGGGTATCCACGGCCACAGCTATCGTCTTATCCATGGCCGTACTGACTACCCTGCCTTTCTTTTTCTTTGTCTTTTGCTTTTTCATCTTACTCCTCTCCTTCCTGTTCTCTTTCCCTTTGAACCGTTTTAACTCTCGCTATATCCTTTTTGGTTTTCTTCAGCTCAGCCGTATTATCCAGTTCGCCGGTAGACTTCTGAAACCTCAAGTTAAACAGTTTTTCCTTGAGCTCACCGACCTTTTCGTCCAGCTCTTCCTCGGTCAATTCCCTGATTTCGCTCGGCCTCATTCTTCTCCTCCCAGCTTTAACCTTTCCTTGAGCCTGGTCTTTAAAGGAAGCTTGTAGGAAACCAACTTATGCAGTCTTTTTGCTTTCTCCTTGTCAACTCCGGAAAATTCGAATATGAGCCGTCCGGGCCTTATTACAGCAACCCATTCAGCTGGCTCCCCTTTACCTTTTCCCATTCTCGTTTCTGCTGGAGTCTTGGTAATTGGCTTATCGGGAAATACCCTTACCCAGATCTTCGAGTCACGCTGGGTCTCGTGAGCGAGAGTCATTCTCGCCGTCTCTATCTGCTTGCTGGTTAACCAGCCAGGATCCTTTGCTTGAATCCCGTACTCACCGAATGATACGGTGTTACCTTTGCTGGCTTTTCCCTTCGTTCGACCTCTTTGTTGTTTTCTATGTTTCGTATCAGCTGGATATAATGCCATTTGTTACCATCCTTACCTTGGAAAATTATAGACTCAAGCCCTCGGGCACACCTTCGGGCAGTATCTCTTCTCTAAACACCCATGCCTTGACACCGATCGGACCGTACTTAGTCCGGGCTTCAATAAAGCCATAATCAATATCCGCCCTTATCGTCTGTAGAGGTATACGCCCTTCATCCTGAGATACCGATCTGGCGAGGTTCGCCCCTCCGATCCTGCCGGAACACTTTACTTTTACACCCTTTGCTCCCTTTGACATGGACCGGGAGATAACTTCTTTCATCGCTCTACTGGGTGGTATTCTGTTCTCAATCTGGAAAGCAACTTCCTGAGCTATGAGCTGCGCCTGTAAGTGTGGATCGTCAGCTTCCTTGACGGATATATTCACGTTCCTGTCCGTACGTTCGCTCAGCTCCTGCTGGAAGTTATTTATCTCGCTACCACCTTTCCCAATTATGATCCCGGGCCTGGCGGAAACGATAATGATTGAGATCCTATCGTCCCGTGGTCTCTCGATGCTTACCTTAGCTATGCCAGCGCCCCTGTAGCGTTCCTCAACTATATCCCTGATCTCGCGATCCTCGGCCACGTATTCCGGGGCCTTATCGTCACTGTACCAATTGGATTCCCACTTCTTGTTTACCCCAATACGGAAACCGACCGGATTTATTTTCTGTCCCATTATTCTTCCTCCACTAGGATCACTTTTATATGACTCTGCCTTCTCTTCATCACGTCGGCCCTACCCTGAGCCCTTGGCTTCATCCGTTTCATCGTTTGCCCTTCGTCGATTGCGGCTTCTTTCACCTTGAGTTTATCCACGGCCATGTCATGGTTGTGCTGAGCGTTGGCCACAGCGGATTCGAGCGTGTCCTGCAGGAACCGGGCGGCTTTCTTCTTGGAAAACTTCACAGTCTTCAGAGCTTTATCCACGGACTCTCCCCGAACTGCATCCGCAACCGGTCTGGCTTTCTTCGGGGATATCCTGACGTTTTTCGTAATAGCTTTGGCTTCTTTCATGTTATCCTACCGGTGTCACTGGTTCTTTCTTCTTAATGCCACCGTGCTCCCTGAACGTTCTGGTGGAAGCAAACTCTCCCAGCTTGTGGCCAACCATGTTTTCCGATATCTCAACTGGAATGTGATCGCGGCCGTTGTGAACCTTGATAGTAAGCCCGACCATTTTGGGTAAAATCGTCGAATCCCTGGACCATGTCTTTATCTCTTCCAGTTCGCCCGTCTTGGCTCGCTCTACCTTTTCTTCGAGACTATCCTTTATATAAGGTCCTTTCTTTACTGATCTCGGCATTTCTTACCCCCTCTCTTCGTTTGTCCGTCTCTTGATAATTTTCTTGTCGCTTTCCTTTGCCTTTCTGGTCTTTCCACCTTTTGCAGGCACTCCCGTGGCAGAAACCGGCGGTCTACCAATGTAAGCTCTCCCTTCTCCTCCACCGTGCGGATGATCAACTGCGTTCTTGGCCACACCTCTAACCTTTGGTTTTCGGCCAAGGTGCCTGGACCGTCCAGCTTTTCCACTCTTTTCGTTCTTGTGGCTCGGATTGCTCACCTGACCAATTGTCGCTTTGCATTCTGGATCGAAAGAGCGGACCTCGCCCGAAGGTAACTTTACGTCGATCTTTTCGGCGTCCTTTGCAACTATTCGGGCGTCAACGCCGGCGGAACGAGCAATTTTCCCGCCCGTATCGGGTGAAAATTCCAGGTTATGGATTGGGCTTCCTGCCGGAATCCTTCTTAAAGGCATCGCGTTACCGGGCCTGACCTCAGCTTCCTTACCGGCCTCGACCTTATCCCCTACTTCCAGCTTGAGCGGGGACAGTATATACCTCTTTTCTCCATCCTCGTACAGCAGCAAGGTTATCCAGGCCGACCTGTTCGGATCGTACTCCCGACTCATCACTTTCGCTTTGATTCCTTCCTTGTCCCTGAGGAAGTCGATCTTCCTGTATTTCCTCTTGTGACCACCGCTACGACCACGGACCGTCTGTTTCCCCTGGTTATTCCTCCCACCTGACTTCTTCAGCGGTTCGAGTAAGGATTCTTCCGGTTCGTCAGTGGTCAACTCTTCGTAATTAGTGACCTCAGCATGTCTCTTTGCTGGCGTTACGGGTTTGAATCTCTTTACTCCCATGTTTTCACCTTAACCTATCCAAATATATCAATGCGATCCCCTTCGGAAAGCCTCACGTAAGCCTTCTTCCAGGAACTGGTTTCACCCTTTTCCTGGTTTAACTGCTCTCTTTTCGGCTTTCCATTGAGGTTCATCGTATTTACATCCAGCACCTCTACGTCAAATAACTCCTCAACGGCTTCACGAACCATAATTTTGTTTGCTTCAGGATGTACCCGAAATACGTACTTGTTGCTTTCTTCCTGCAACCGCCAGGAATTTTCAGTCACTATCGGTTCAATTACGATATCCTCTCTGCTTAGTTCCATTATAACCACCTAAGTTACTTTGCTTTTGTCAAGCAGATTATCTTCCAGTTCCCTTACTGCTTCCCGCGTCAGAAGGATTCCTTCATGATTAAGAATCTCGTATGCGCTTATCTGGGAAGTGGATATGTAGAGGGCATCCGGGATATTGCTAAAACTCTTGCTTATTTTCCAGTCGTCCTCTTCCTGAGAGACAATTATAAGAGCATCCTTGGGTAAATCAAACTCGTCCAGAACGGCAAGACCTTTTTTCGTCTTGGGCTCGGCGAAATCCAGCTCTTTTACAACCACCAGGCCTCCTTCGGAAAACCTGGTCGAAAGAGCACTCCTTATTGCCTTGTGTCTCATCTTCTTCGGAAGATCCATCTCGTACTTCTTCGGCTCGGGACCAAAAATTACTCCACCGCCGCTCCACAGCGGAGAAGCCCTGGATCCGTGTCTGGCACGCCCGGTTCCCTTCTGCCGCCAGGGTTTACGGTTTGACCCTTCGACCTTTGATCGGTCCTTGGTACTGGCCGTCCCCGACCTGCCGTTTGTCCTGTAAGCTTTTACCGCCCGGTAGAGCAGATCGTTGTGGAAACCGAGACCGAGCAAATCTTCCGATACCTCGAGCTCTTCACCGCCACTACCCTCGCTATCTCTAACTTCAAGGTTAATCATTGCTACTCCTAATTCTCAGTATGTTTTCTCGTGGTCCTGGAACCGATCCCTTTATAACCAGAAGATCTTCCTCCGGGTCCACCCTCAATACCTTCAGGTTTTGAATCGTCACTTTTTCATTGCCTGTCCGGCCGGGCAGCTTCTGCCCTTTTAAAACCCTCCCTGGTTCGACACACATGCCGATCGATCCGGGTTTTCTGTGAAAGCGGGACCCGTGAGTCTTCGGCCCACCGGAAAAATCCCATCTCTTTACTACTCCCTGAAAACCCTTACCTTTGGAATTACCGGTTACATCGACGTAGTCGCCTTCCTCGAAATTGCCAATGGTCACCTCGTCGCCGGAACTGTACTGGGAAGGATCCTCAACTCGGAATTCAGCCAGGAACTTTTTCGGGCTAACGTTATGCTCGTCAAAGTGCCCCTTCATCGGCTTTGTTAATTTCCTCTTCTCCGTATCCTTGTAACCGAGCTGAATTCCTCTGTAGCCATCTCTTTCCATGGTTTTTACCTGAACAACTACTGCGGGCTCGGCCTTGATTACCGTGGCCCCTACGGCGGCACCCGACTCCTCATAGTACTGAGTCATTCCAACTTTTTCCCCTAACGTCCCTAACATTTTGTTAACCTCCAAATTTTCTTAGGTCACCTATGAAACTAAAGCTTAATTTCTACGTCTATTCCCGTAGGCAACTCGATATCCATAAGTGCATTTATGGTCTCGGAAGTAGGTTCCTGGATATCTATTAGCCTGTTGTGAATTCTTCGCTCAAAGTGTTCCATCGACGTTTTATTTACGTGAGGCGATCTAAGAACGGTATAGAGCTTCCTCTCCGTCGGAAGCGGTACCGGACCGGAGATTTTTGCTCTGGTTTCCTCGGCGGTCGAAACTATTTTTTCCACGGACCTGTCGACCAGTTCGTGATCGTACCCTTTGAGCTTTATTCGTATTTTTTCTCTTGCCATGTTTAATAACCCCGTTTATTTAAAATTTCTTCCTTTACCTTTTCTGGCACAACTTCGTAGTGAGAAAAACTCAGCGAATAAGTTCCCCGTCCTCGAGTTATTGAACGTAGCCTTGTAGCGTAACCAAAGGACTCCGCCAGCGGAAGCTCGAACTCGATAAGCTGAACCCCCTCACGGTTTTCAATACCCGAGACTTCTCCACGGCGTTTTGAAATATCTTCCATAACGTCCCCGACGTGATCGGAAGGTACAAATACTTCCCCCTCCATGATCGGCTCAAGCAGGAGCGAGTTCCCTCTCAATGCTCGCGCGGTTGCTCTTGAACTCGCTGCCTTGAAAGCTATATCAGAAGAATCAACCGGATGGTGGTCACCGTCGTAAAGCGTGGCTTTGACATCAGTCACTGAATAACCTGCAAGCTTGCCGTTGCCCAGAGCTTCCTTGACCCCTGATTCGACGGATTTTATGTATTCTTTTGGTACCCTTCCTTCTCTAATGGTACTTTCAAAAACCACTCCAGAACCTCTCTTCAGAGGTTCGTACTTTATCTTCACTCTCGCGTACTGGCCCCTTCCGCCGGACTGTTTTGCAAATTCCTCGTCTATGTCTGATTCCGACCTGAGGGTTTCTCTGTAGGTGACGCTGGGCTTACCCACCTGAGCTTCCACGTTGAATTCTTCCTTGAGTCGCCTGGTCAGGATCTCAAGATGCAGCTCGCCCATACCGGAAATGATCGTCTGATTGGAATCCGGGTCCGACTCTACTTTAAACGTCGGATCTTCCTTCGCCAGCTTGTTAATTGCAGTGTTTAGTTTGTCCTCGTCCGCTTCCTTGCGAGGTTCTATTGCCACAGAAATTACGGGATCCGGAAAGTCAATTCGCTGCAGGACCAGCGGATTGTCGACACTGCAGAGAGTTTCGCCTGTCGACGTGTGATCCGGCCCTACTACTGCGACGATATCACCGGCTTTTGCTTTTTCTATTCTCTCTCGCCGGTTGGCGTGCATGTGGAACATCCTTGAGACCCTTTCTCTGTTGCCGGAATTGGGGTTATAGATGTTATCCCCTTCCTCCAGTGTACCCGAGTATATCCTCAGGTAAATCATGGTCCCGGTATATTGATCCGTCGTTACCTTAAACGCAAGGCTTGCAAAAGGTTCCTCGGGAGAAGGATAGCGCCGCACCTTTTCCTCGTCTTCTCCCCCACCAACTTCGTATCCTTCTACTGCGGGGACGTCGTTCGGGCTCGGCAGGTAATCCACGACTGCATTCAAAATTGGCTGGACCCCTACGTTCTTTAGTGCGGAACCACCAAGTACCGGCACTGCGGCTTCTTCTATCGTGGCCTTTCTTATCGCCTTATCGATCAGGTTCCTGGGGATGTCCTCCTCTTCCAGATACCTCATCATGAACTCGTCTTCGTAATGGGCCAGCTTTTCGAAGAGGTCGTCTCTCCACCTCTCCGCTTTATCGCGGATATCTTCGGGAATCGGTCTCTCCGTGTATTCAGCTCCCTTTGATTCCTGGTCCCACGTTAGCAAGGACATCTTAATCAGGTCAACCATCCCGACCAGCTCGTCCGACTCGTCCCTGTAAACTAATTGAAGCGGCAGGGTGGTAACCCCTAACCGCTCCTCGATCATTTCTATCGTCTTGTCGTACCGGGACTCCGTCCTATCCAGTTTATTGACGAAGGCAATCCTCGGAATATCGTAACGATCGGCCTGCCTCCAGACCTTTTCGGACTGTGATTCCACCATTTCGACCCCGGAAAAGAGAGCCACGGCACCGTCAAGAACTCGCAGCGACCGCTCCACCTCAGCGGTGAAATCAACGTGGCCCGGCGTATCAATTATATTGATCTGGTGATCGCGCCAGTAGCAGGTGGTTGCGGCAGAGGTAATCGTTATACCTCGTTCCTTTTCCTGGTCCATCCAGTCCATTTCGGCGTCCCCGTCGTGGACCTCACCTATCTTGTAAGTACGACCGGTATAATAGAGCATACGCTCCGTTGCCGTAGTCTTCCCTGCATCTATATGCGCCATTATTCCGATATTCCGTACCTCTTCCAGCTCCTCGTCTCTGATTTCCTCGTCCACGATCTCGTCTGATCTTTGTTTAGTCATAGTCATAATTATTTTAACCTTACCTTTTTCGTACCTCTACCCAGTCCGTTAATACAAAAACAACAAATAAAAAAAAGATAAAAACCAAAATTTAAATGAATCGCCGAGGATTACCAGCGATAATGAGCAAAGGCCTTATTCGCCTCTGCACGTCGGTGGGATTCAAGCTTTCTCTCGTAAGCTTCCCCTTCCTTGTTGCTGGCTAAAATTATCTCGTTTGCCAAGCGATCTTCAATCCGGGGTTCGTTTCTATCCAGTGCCACGTCAACCAACCAGCGAAGGGAGAGAGCCACCTGTCTTGCAGGTGGTACTTCATAAGGAACCTGATAATTGGCACCTCCTACTCTCCTGCTCCTCGTTTCCAGTTCTGGCGATATATTGTCAATAGCGTCCCGGAATACCTTTACCCCAGGCTCTCCTTCCCTCTCTTCTATCAGAGAAAATGCCTTATAAATTATCTTATATGCTCGATTCTTCTTGCCATCCTGCATTATGTAGTTGGCAAACTTCCCAACCAACTTGCTTCCGTGCTTTATGTCCGGTTTTACGTCACGTCCTGGCAGTGCCATTGAGCTTCCTCCTAACTAGACTTTTTGGTTCCATACTTAGAACGACCTTGTTTTCTACCTTCAACTCCAGTTACGTCGTAAGCGCCTCGAACGATATGGTATCTTACGCCAGGCAGATCCTTAACTCGACCCCCACGAACGAGAACCACTGCGTGCTCCTGTAGTTCGTGTCCTTCGCCGGGTATATATGCAGTAACTTCCTTGCCATTACTCAACCTGACCCTGGCCACCTTTCTCAAGGCTGAATTGGGCTTCTTCGGGGTCCGAGTATATACCCTGGTTACGACACCCCTTTTCTGGGGGCATCCGTCCAGCGCACGTGAACTTGTCTTCTTCTTTTTCGATGACCTTCCTTTTCTGACCAGCTGATTAATCGTCGGCATAACTTTTTGTCACCACTCCTTTAAGTGCCAGCAATTATAAGCTAGCCCCCAATTGTTGTCAAGCTGAGCTGGATTTCACGGGGGTCAGCTCTTTCTCCTCCTCTTCTTTTTCACCCTCCGTCTCCGCACCATCGGACCCCGGTTTGAACCCGGTTCCAACGGAGACCTTCTTTCCAACAATTATATTTGGCTTCAGTCCTTTCAACTCATCCGACTGACCGCTCAAAGCGGCATCAGTTAAAGTGGACGTCGTCCTCTGGAAGGATGCGGCCGATAACCAGCCCTTCGTTTTCAGAGCCGACTTTGAAATCCTTAACAGCTGCCTGTCCCCTTCCGGAAGTTTGTACTCGAGAATCCTTGGCTCCACTATTTCGCCGTCAATTATTAACGGTAGCTTTTCGACTCCCGACCTGGTCGCGTGCTCAAGAAGCTTGTCGGAAACTCGTTCGCCTTCTCTCGCAATCAGGTGGCCACTGCTGTACACGTCATCGGCAATCTCTTCGCCAACGATTTCCCTGCGCTGCTCCCTTATTTCCTCGTTCTCGTTTCTGAGCCTGCTGACGACGTTACGGAATTCCTCGAGCGTGATGAGTTCGTTCTGAGTCAGGTCGGAATCGCCCCTGTCCGTAACGATGACGTTGTTGAGCATCTGCGCTATAATGATTTCGACGTGCGTATCGTTGATGTCAACACCCTGACTCTTGTAGACTTTCTGAATTTCCGTGAGCAAGTACTCGTAAGTTCTTTCCATTCCGGCTTTTTCGAGCAAATTGTGGGGCGGGATAACACCTTTCGAAAGCTGCTCTCCCGGCTTGACCTTGTCCCCGGATTTAACGACCGGCGAGTGGGTAACTTCGGCCTGTTCCCTGTAACGATAGTTAACGCGAGCAAAGTCCCCTTCTTCCCCAATGGATTCGACCACAAGCTTTCTATCCTTTGGCCGATCGAGAGTGAACAGGGTTTTACCCTTCTTCACTTTTTCGCCATCGGCCACTTCCGGAACCATTGCTTCCGAAAGCGGAATCCTCTTTCTTCCGTCCTCCGGCTGGAATATCACAAGGGCTTTTTCCGTCTTAACCAGCAGGCCGGATTTATCCGCAGTCAATTTATCCGAACTCTTTACGTCAATCAGCTCTTCCCCTTCTTCGACACCTTCACCTTCTTCGACAAGCGGCTTGGCAATTGGCGGAATCAGGTGATCGATAAAGTTTCCTTCCTCGTCGACGAGGGTAATGATATTCCTCTCCTCGTCTATCCTGTCCACCGTACCGCTTCTTTTGGCGTGTACCTGCTGCAGTTCTATGTCATCAGCCAATACATCGCCCTTCTCGACGTAAGTTTCATTCTCTACATCGATTTCCAGATCTTCGGGCAACTGGTAAAACGTATCCGTCCGGCTCATCAGCAGGTACATAGTCGGCTGGCCATTCTCGCTCACGAACCTCACAGTGCCGGCGTGGGGGCTGGTATTGTCAACTATTTCGGAAAGATTGACCTCTTCTTCCGGTTCGACGAGACAGAGAGCCGAAGGTACGGAAAGCGTTTGCGGCTCGCCTTCGATCTCAATTAATTTGCCCTCTTCCGTGTCCTTCATGTCGCTAACGTGACCTTCGATATCGGTTATCGTGGCCTGAGCACTCTTCGTCGTTTTCCTGGCCTCAAACAACTCTTCAGCTCTCGGTAGACCCTGAGTGATGTCCTCTCCAGCAACTCCACCGGAGTGGAACGTCCGCATAGTAAGCTGAGTACCGGGTTCACCAATCGATTGGGCGGCAACGATTCCTGCAGCCAGCCCGACGTCGACCATTTCGTGCTTGGACATATCCATCCCGTAGCACTTCTTACATACACCCTTCTCGGTTTCACAGGTGACCGGAGACCTAACTACGATGTTCGGCCTTACGTCTATCTCCTCTACATCGTTTTCCTCGAGCCTGTCCAGCTCGAACCTGCCCAGGGTCTCGTCCCTGCTCACGAGAACGTTGCCGGTTTCCGGATCCTTTACGTCGTCGACACTATTTGTTCCTACCAGAAGCTCGCGGCTTTCCTCGTCGAGCTCGGAAACGTTTACCGTTACCCCTTTTTCCGCCAGGGACTCCGCCAGTTCTTTTCCGACAAGTTCTCCTTCCTGACCCATAATCGAACCATCCTTCGGGTCAACTACCGGCTCGGCCAGCGTCTTGCCATAGACTCTATCCTCGATGCCTTCCATCATTTCGCCGCCGTCGTATCTAAGCGGATCTATTTCGAGCCCGCGGTTCGTGCCACAATCTTCTTCCCGGACCACCACGTTGGATACTGCTTCGACGAGTCGCCTGGTCAGGTAGCCCGAATCGGCCGTCTTTAACGCGGTATCAGCTGTTCCCTTTCGGCCACCGTGAGTGGAAATGAAGTACTCCATCATATCCAGACCCTCTCTAAAGTTGGATTTAACCGGCATCTCAATTACGTCACCGGAGGGATCGGCCATCAAACCACGCATGCCGGCCAGCTGTTTTACCTGATCGGCGCTACCTCTTGCACCGGAGCCAACCATCATCTGCAGCGGGTTAAATTTATGGCGAGCGTAGTTCTCCATCGTGGCATCCTCAATCCTATCGACGGTTTCGTTCCAGACATCGACGATCGTCGAGGACCGTTCTTCTTCGGAAGCCAGGCCTTTGTCGAACATTTCGTTTACTTCGTTCACCCTTTCATTGGCCTGCTCCAGAATCATTGGCTTTTCTTCAGGCTCGATGCAGTCCTTCGTCGATATCGTCAGAGCAGACTGGGTCGCTTCGGAAAAACCCAGCTCTTTCAGGTTATCAAGAAGACTCACCACTCTTTCGTTACCGTATTCCTCGTAAACCCGCATGAGCAGGTCCGAGATATCGGATGATTCAAACCGCTTCTCGTAATCCCTGAGATCGCGAGGAAATAGCTCGTTTAACTTGGCCCGTCCCAGAGTAGTTTCCTTTATCTCATCATCTATCCTTATCTTAACAGGTGCGTGAAGACTAATAACGTCGTTATCATGGGCCCGTTTCGCTTCCTGAAGGCTGGCAAAGAACTTCCCTTCTCCCTTGCCGTCTTCATCTATCTCGGTGAGATAATAGTAAGCATATATCTGGTCCTGAGTCGGCTTAGTCAGTGGATCTCCGTATGCCGGAGAAAGCAGGTTTTTCGAAGAGAGCATTATGTCCCGGGACTCGTCCACGGCCTCCTTGGTTAATGGCAGATGGATCGCCATCTGGTCACCATCGAAGTCGGCGTTGTAGGGAGGACAGACGTGTGGGTGAATGTGTATGGCGTCACCTTCGACGAGTTTCGGCTCAAAGGCCTCGATACCGAGTCGGTGAAGCGTCGGAGCACGATTGAGCAAAACCGGCCTCTCCTGGAGTAACTCCTCGAGATAGTCCCAGATCTCCGGCATGTCACCTGCGAGCGCCTTGTTCTTTACCTCGTTGTAGTCCGAATAGGTGGTATCGTCCAGGTACCTGGTAACGAATGGCTTAAATAACTCAAGAGCCATTTTCTTCGGGACCCCGCACTCCCAGAGTTTGAGATCCGGGTCAACGACGATCACGGCACGTCCGGAATAATCCACCCTTCGTCCGAGAAGGTTTCGGCGCAACCTTCCGTGCTTGCCGGATATCCTGTCCGAAAGTGATTTGAGCGGGCGGTCGTCCTTGCCCCGAATGGGCGTGTTTTTCTTTTCGTTATGGATCAAGGCATCCACGGATTCCTGTAGCATACGGCGCTCATTCCGCAGAATGACTTCTGGTGCTCCCATATCTTCAAGGCGCTTCAGCCTGTTATTCCGGTTAATGATCCTGCGATAGAGGTCGTTCAGATCGGTAGTGGCAAACTTGCCACCTTCGAGATGGACTATTGGTCTTAGGTCGGGCGGTAAAACCGGTATGGCTTCAAGCGCTATGTCGTCTGAGGCGTTTCCGGAGTCCCTGAGCTTTTCCACGACGCTCAACCTTTTGGAGAGTTTGTTTTTTGCCGTCTTGGATGTTTCCTTTTCGAGGCGCTCACTCAGCTTTGAGCTCAGTTCTTCGAGGTCTATGTTCTCGAGCAACCCTTTTATGCCCTTGGCACCGGTATGAGCAGTAAACCCTGTCGGGTATAACCTCTCGTAGGCCTGCTTCCCTAGCTGTGAAATCTTTTCACCGACTTCAAGCGGGACCTCTTCGTCCTCGACCGAGGTCACCAGGAAAGCCAGGTTGTCTATTTCCTCTTCCGCCGGTTCCGACTCTATTTCGTCCCCGTAGCGTGATTTGGCCATATCCAGGAAGGTTTCCGAACAAATTTCCCCTACCGGCGTTTCGGCAATTAGATCACCTTCCTCTACTTCTTCTCCGTCTCCGACTTCCAGAATTACGTCTTCGGCAACCGGATATTCCTCATCCCCTATCTTCACCAGAACAATCCCTTCGCCGTTCTGAAGCTTTTTATGTTCTATTTCTATCTCTCCGGATTGCCCCGCCGTTAACTTCGGCGCTTCATTAATCACTATCCCGTTCTCGGTCTCAAAATCCAGGTGACGGGACAAAATTTCCAGTTCGGAACTATATAATCTCTGTCCTTCCCTCAGCTTATCCCCGTCCGAGGAGGTAACTATGGAAATATCCTCCAGCGTGGTTTCGGCCTCGTAATAGGCTATCTTTCGGAGGGTCTTCTTTTTTATATCAAGTAACTTGCTTAACGGGCTCGAGATACCTTTTAAAAACCAAAAGTGTATAACCGGGCTCGCCAGTTCGATATGCCCCATGTTCTTCCGCCTTACGGAAGAATCAGTTACGAGAACCCCGCACTTTTCGCAGGTAATACCTTCGTACTTCTTACCTTCGTACTTACCGCAGGCACACTTGTAATCCTCTTCCGGACCAAATATTTCTTCAGCGTACAATCCACCCTTCTCGGGCTTGTGCGTTCTGTAATTTATCGTTTCGGATTCGGTCACTTCGCCATGAGACCAGCTTCTGATCTCTTCGGGCGAAGCAAACATTAGTTTTACTTCTTCGATATCGTCACCCGACAACATCCATAATCACCTCTTGCAATGATAGACCAACCATTTTAACTGATAATCACCACTTTTTCCGGTTTACGGTCAGGAGTATACAATAGTTACCCCGTCTCATTTGGCCACGAACAGGTTGCAAACAAAATGTAGGTTCAGGTACTTAAATCAAGATCATCGCCCGCTGAAATAATCAGCTTTATGCTTTACAAGGACTCCAGGAAATATGGAAGGATTAACGCCCTAATCTGCATTGGTCCGGACCCTCGGGCGCCAACAAAATCGATAATAGTAAATGGAGACAAGAAGTCAGAAAAAAGCATTACCCCCTCACTGGCCAGGCAAACAATTCGGCATAAACCAATTTTTTATAAAAGCATCCACCTAGCGGACCATTAATAATTCGTTTTCTCCGTAGATTCCGGAAAGATCGTATCTTCTCTAAGCCTCACCCGAACTGGACTCCTCTACCTCTTTGCCGCTTTCATTTTTTGATTCTTTACCGTTACCGCCTTTACCGTTGTCGCCGCCATTGTCCTTATAATTCGAATTGCTATCGTAATCAGTCCGGTAAAAACCGTTACCCTTAAAACGTATACCAACGCTGGATATCATTCTTTCTACTTCCGAACTCCCGCACTCCGGACATTCCGGTTCTTCGTCCTTCTTACCGTTCTTCTGCAATACTTTAAAAGTATGTTCGCATTCAGTACAGCGATATTTATATAATGGCATATCTCCCTCCACCTTCCATAAAACCGATCTTACCTAACCATTCGCCAGTTACTTTGGCCCCCGAATCGATCTCGACAAGTTTCGGGTTTATATCCATTTAAATAAAGACCCTATCCTTACTGGATTTTGGTTGGCTAGATTGAACTGGATAAGATAAAGACACATAAAAGCCTTGATTTAATACAAACTGCTCACCAATTATAAGGAAGGGTTACGTTATTTCAACTCATTCAAGGTAGTCCTTCCAGCCACTCCCTTCGTGGCTGTAGGCCCTGGAGTCCTGCTTGCCTTCACCAGATCCCGCTTGAACATTTTCGACCAACTCCAGTTCCTCGTCCGGAATCTCCTGAAGGAACCTGGAAGGAACGTTATTGTATTGCTGTCCGTAAAGAAACCTGTTGTCCGTGTAGCTGATGAATACCCTTTCCTTGGCTCGGGTCAATCCAACGTAACAGAGCCTTCTTTCTTCTTCAAGACTTCCCTCGTCTATCGATCGCTTGTGGGGTAAAAGCCCGTCTTCCATGGCTGCCAGAAACACGTAACCAAATTCCAGGCCCTTTGCTGAATGCAGGGTGAGCAGGGAAACCTTATCCCGCCTGTCCTCAAACTCGTCCACGTCGGATTCTAGAGCGATATTTTCCAGAAAATCCTCTAGTTCGAGCTCCTCGGAGCCCATCTCCTTCAGCTGTCCGACCAATTCCCTCACGTTATTCCGTCTATCCTCGGCGGAGCTCGGATCGTACTGTTTATCCAGGTAAGAGAAGTACTCGAGGTCCGAAATGATTTCGTTGACGAACTTCACCAGCTCAACCTCTCCCCTGCGATCCCGAAAGTTAGTAATCAATTCCGCAAAGGTCTTGAGACGGGACCACTGTCTTGAGGATAGATCCGCTGGCTTTTCCGATTCCTTCAGCACGCTCCACACGGATTTACCCTCTTCCCTGGCATGAACCCGTACTGCTTCCTGAGTTTTTTTACCTACCCCGCGTTTTGGAGTGTTTATGATCCTCAACAGGTGCAGGTCGTCGTCCGGATTACATACCACTCGCAAGTAGGCCAGAACGTCCTTAATTTCCTTGCGCTCGTAAAATCTCGTACCCCTTACTATCTCGTAGGGGATGTTTTCCTCGACGAGCTTTTTTTCTATTCCCCGGGATAGAGGATTTACCCTGTAAAGTATCGCGATTTCTCCCAGCTTTACCCCGTCATTCCAGAGCTTTTTGATCCTGCGGGCCAGAAATTCCGCTTCTTCCTCCTGGTCGGATGCGCTGTAGAGGTAGAGCGATTCGCCTTCTCCCCGGTCAGGTTCCATCTCCTTTTTCTTTCTGAGATCGTTGTTCCGTATCACGCTGTTTGCCGCTCGTAAAATGGGCTTCCTCGAGCGATAGTTCCGGGACAGGTTCACCACTTTTGCTCCAGGATAATCCTCTTCAAATTCTAGTATGTTGCTTACGTCCGCACCTCTCCAGCCAAAAATTGCCTGGTCGTCGTCCCCGACGACGCAGATATTCTCTTCCGGGCTGGCCAGCTGGTTTGCCAGTACGTACTGTGCGTGGTTGGTATCCTGGTACTCGTCGACGAGAATAAACTTAAACCCCTTTCTCCATGACCTTGCAGGACCGAAATCCTCCTTCAGCAACTCCGTCGGAATCCTGATCAGATCGCCAAAATCAAGTCCGTTCCACTCCTCCAGTTTATTCTGATAGCTGTGGTAAATTCTGGCCACGGTTCTCAGCATGTATTCGTCCACTTCTCCGGCTTTTTCGGATCGGTACTCGTCCGGACCAACTAAGTCGTTTTTGGCATCGTCAATCAGAGAAGCGATCATGCCCGGCTGGAACTCCTCCGTGGATATATCGAGATCGGCCATTACTTCTTTTATTGCCTCTTTCTGATCCGAATCGTCGTAAATTGTAAACGAGCGATCGTAACCCCGATCGGTTTTCCCGGCATAGCGTCTGAGAAACTCAGCACCGAGGGCATGAAAAGTCCCGAGCCACGGTGAGTTCGCCCCGATAGAACGTCCAAGTAGTTCGTCCAGCCTCTCGTTCATCTCTTCGGCGGCCTTGTTGGTGAACGTTAACCCCAGCACACTTTCCGGACTTACACCGTAACCATCTATGAGATAAGCTATCCTGTGAGTAATAACCCTTGTCTTTCCACTTCCGGCCCCGGAAAGAACCAGAAGAGGCCCTTCATGATGAGTTACCGCAGCTTCCTGTTTCTGGTTCAACTCTTCGAGCAACTTCTCCTTTCGATTCATCCGTTTCTTACGCAAATTTTTGAAATCACAACCTGAAATCTTTTAGACGATCTCCTTCGAGCGGCGTAACCTGTATGCTATAAGTCTCGTTTTCGTGCTCGAACCTGTAATTTACGTCAACCTTGTCCTTTGCACCAACCTCCCCTCTTCCGGCAGTTATTCTGGCAGCCAGCTTGACTATTTCACCAAGCTGGTTTTCCGGCCTGCTTTTCCAGCGTGATCTGACCAGGGCCATGGGTCCCTCCCGGGTCGGCAGGTAGAACCTCAAGTCCCTTGGGAGAAAATAGTTATGCAGTTCCCGCTTACCTTCCGAGCCCTGCCCCAGTACGACCTTGGTATCTGGTGGAATCTTGTAGTAATCTTCGAAATCCAGCAGGTTCAAATCGTTGACGTTAAAACTATCCTCTCGCATTAGGTCCTTCAACCTTTTCCTGTAGCGACAGCGAGTTAGCTTGCACCTTTCCTCGGACGGCAGGAACTCGTATTCATCATCTCCGAGCCGAACTTCCAGATCATTCCTAATTTCTTCTTTTTTACCCGAAGTCAATTCCTTTCCACCAGGAACCAAACTCCTTTTTTCGGGAAGCGAGGCCGGTAAATCCTCCGCGGACAGCGGGCGGAAAACCAGTCCTTCCAGATCAATCTCCCGATCTATCTCCAGAGGGTTTTCGGCTCCCTTTACAGCTACTTCTCCGGAAACCAGAAAATCTGCATCGATTTGAGAAACAAAGTCGCGTCCTGTTTCCAGCAAAATCTTCTGGCACCTGTGACAGTAAGAGCAACTACCGTCTTCACCTCTGCCGTCGAACGCTCCTATACGATCAGTCTCCTTTTTGATCGACTTGCTCCTGAACTTACTATCCGGCCAGAGCCTCTCAGCAATTCCCTTTATCCGCTCGAATCCATCGAAAAAAGGCGAACGAAAGGTAAGAATTACGACCCGATCCAGATCGCCGTAATTTACGACCAGTTCAGTTGCAATCGAGCTGGCAAGACTGCCGGAATAAAGGGATACGGCCTCTGCCATAAGCTTTGCTCCTATCAGTAGGAGAGAGGATTAATAAAAACAATTAAACTTGCGGGTCAATCAACCCGTACTGACCGTCGTCCCGATGGTAGATGATGTTTAATTTATCGTTCCGAGAATTTTGAAAGACCAGGAATTCCTGTTTGTAAGAGTCAAGCTGCATCGCAGCTTCATCCGGTGCCATCGGTTTTTTAACGTAGAGATCGGTTTTGACTATCTCCCTTTCGTCGACGTCTTCGGATTCTTCCTCTTCCCCCTCCTTCCGGTCTATTTCTCCCCGGTGCTTGTCCTTAAGTTTCTCGTTGTACCGTTTTAGCTGTCTTTCTACCTTGTCCATCGCACTATCTATTGACACGTACATATCGTCGGATTCGGCGGATGCTTTGACTACTTTTTTATTGATCAAGTGAGCAAATACGGTAACGGACCTCCGCTCCTTTTCCACGTCCATCGTGATCTCCACGCTTATGATGCCGTCGAAGAATTTTTGCAGGTCCTCCGCCTTGGTAATTGCGTAATCCCTCAAGGGATCGCTCTGCTCCATGTGTCTTTCTTCTATTCTTACTTTCATTTGACTCACCTACAGTAAAATTATAGTAACTCATCATATTTGCTAATTCAAAACAGCAGGGAACTAACTTCTGAATTGGTTCTAAAGGTAGTCACCACTCATCAAATCCTTTGGGACCAGAGCCCGGTCAAAATGATACCTGCCAAACCTGCCAAGCAGGGTAAAACTCCTTTTGAGCTGGCTTTCCGAAACCTTTAACCGCCTTACCTGGTCCTGGGGCAGGGAACGGAGCCGTAAAAGTTTTTTTCTCAAGCCACCCGATATCTCAAGGCCCTGATTACCCCCGTCTTCGAGACAAATCACACCTCCGCTCTCGGGTGAAAACCGACTGGACCTTTCACCTTCCAGCGATTTACCGCATTCAACGCACCTTTTCAATTCGGGGCCATAGCCCATGAGACGGAATAGTTTCAGGTAGAACCCCAGCTCCAGCACCCTTACCTTTTTTTGATCAGCGTTAAGAGAAACCAGGGTGGTACGGAAAAGGTCGAAAACGGCCCTTTCCACACCGCCTTCCTCTATCGTCTTATCTATAGTGCGTGCGCCCCGCAGACCGGCATTGATGGCCTCGGGGTCAGTCCTCAACCCTTCCCACGGATTAACCAGTTCGGCCTCGCTGAAAAAATTCAAACCGGACCCCTGATAATAAACGACTTCGGAGTAATTTAGCAGGTCAAAGACCCCACCAAATTTGCTTTTGGCCTTTCGTGCCCCTTTTGCTATACCGGCGAATTTTCCTGATTCCCGGCCAAACAAGGTAACTATGTAGTCGCTATCCTTGAAATCTATTTTCTTGATTACCAGGGCTCTGACTCTCTCTATTGCCATACCTAACAGGCCAAACCGAATTTAACCTTCAGGGGCTCCTTCAACTATCTCAACTCCGCTACTTGCTCCAATCCGGGTTGCCCCGGCATCGAGCATTGCAATCGCGGCTTCGTAGTCGCCTATTCCCCCTGCTGCTTTTACACCCATCCCGTCCGATACCACCTGACTCATCAACTTTACGTCCTCTATTGTCGCCCCACCTGAAGCAAAACCAGTGGAAGTCTTGACGAAATCGGCACCGCTGGCTTCGGCTATGATACAACCGGCCCGTTTCTCGTCCTCCTCCAGTTCGGAGGTCTCAAGTATAACCTTTACCCCTATATCCCGCGTACTTTTGTCTGCAACGTCCGTCACTGCCATGACGTCCCTGGCGACCAGTTCGTAATTCCCCTCCTTTAAGGCTGGAATATTTGCAACCATGTCCAGCTCGTCGGCCCCGTCCTCCACGGCTACCTGGGCTTCAAAACCCTTCACTCCCTTCTTATGAGTTCCATGAGGAAACCCAACTACGGTATCGATGAGAACTTCGCTACCATCCAAAAGTTCCGAGGCAAGAGGCACGTATATCGGTTCAATGCAGACTGAGGCAAATCCATATTCCTTCGCCTCCCTGCATACGCGCCGGACGTCCTCTTCGGTGGATGTAGCACCAAGGGTGGTATGGTCGATCTTTTGTGCCAGCCTGGAAAGTTCCATTCTACCTCCTTTTTTAAAGATTATGGGTTCAATCTCCCTCAGAACCCGTCAGGGATTCAACGGAATCATCATTCCTGTTCCAGTTCTTCGCTACCTTTACCTTCAGGTCGAGATAAACCTTATTACCCAGAAGCCTTTCGAGGTCCTCTCTGGCCCGCTCACCAATCTGTTTTATCTTCTCACCGTTCTGACCGATTATGATCCCCTTCTGGGACTGCCTCACCACAAATATGTCAACGTAAATTTCGGTCAGATCCTCGTCGTCCCTTTCTTCGAACGACTTGGTCCTGGTTTCTACTGAATAGGGTAATTCTTCATAGGTAAGTTCGTAGACCTTCTCCCGAACTATTTCCGACATCAAAAAGCTAAGTGGCTTGTCAGTGGTTGTCTCCTCCGGAAACAGCTTCCTCCCGTCCGGCAGATAGCGGACGATTTCGTCCAGAGCTATGTCCACTCCCTCCCCCGTCAGGGCGGAAATTGGGACGTACTCATCAAAAACGTCCTCTTTTTCGTAAGCTTCAAGCGTTTTAGCGATATCGCCCGGAGAGTAGACATCGACTTTGTTGACCAGCAATATCGCCTTTTCCTCCTGGCCGGCTACTTTCTTCAAGTAAGGTTTTTCCTCCCCGGGAACCTCGCCCCAGGGTTCAACCATGTAAAGCAGGAGATCCGAACCTTTTATCCCCTTCCTGGCCTCGTCAACCAGATAGTCACCCAGAGAGTTCTCGGGCTTGTGGACTCCAGGGGTATCGAGAAATACCACCTGGGCCTCGTCCCTGTTATAAATACACTTGATGCGGTTTCTGGTCGTTTGAGGTTTATCGGAAGTAATGGAGACCTTCTCTCCGATGACTCGATTGATAAAAGTAGACTTCCCAACGTTCGACTTTCCCAGTAAATGGACAAAACCTGATTTCAAAGTAATCAACTACCTCCAGTTTATTATAATTAAGCTGGAAGCCATCTTCCAGCTCTCCAGTTGCAGGAGGCTCTTGTCGTGAAATTATTTGCCAAGTATAATGGTTTTTGCGAATAAAAAAATTGAAAGAACCAGGGAGTACTCAGGAGCAATCAACATTGAAGTTAATTGCCAAGTCCTTTGCAAAAGTAAACCCCTACTTAAAAATTACGGGTCTTAAGGAAAACGGTTACCACGAACTGGATATCAGTTATTTGAGCGTAAACCTTGCTGACAGGCTCGAATTGGAGAGGACGCAGACAGGTACCGTAAGGATTGCGACGGAAGCTGAAATTCCGCTCGAGGACAACCTTTGCTTCAAGGTAGCCGTGAGGTTGCAGGAAACTTGCGATCCGGGCGCTGGTGTAGAAATTACGTTAAGCAAGGGTATTCCCATAGGCGGAGGCCTGGGAGGCGGAAGCTCGGACGCAGCTACGACCCTGATTGGGTTAAACCGCCTCTGGAACTGTGGCCTAACGCGGCAGCAACTAGTGGAAATCGGGGGCGAATTTGGCGCCGACATTCCATTCTTTTTTTACGGGGGGTACTGTGTTGGTCGAGGTACGGGAAACGATATTCGTCAGTTACATAACCCATATAGCACCAGGCTCGTCCCGGTCATTACACCTTCCTTCTCTCAACTAACCAGAGAGGTCTACGCAAAATACGACGAGTTGGTCGATCACCCGGGCAAAAATTCCGACACCAGGAAAAAGCGTCCGGGGGCTAACAGGAGAGAAAGAAAGGTCAGGAACGATCTTCAGGAACCGGCTGTTCGGCTAAACCCTGACCTGGATCACTATCTCGACCTCCTGGAAGGGGTGACCACAATTGATGCCTTTGGGGTCTCTGGTAGTGGTAGCTCGGTATTTGGCGTCACGAAACCCGGGGTCCATCGAAAGCAGGTGAGGGCTGAAATCAATGAAGAGCTTGAAGATCTGCCCGGAGATCAGCGGCTGGAAATAACTCGGCCAACCGGAAGCGGTCAAATCATAACCGAGGGTGAGCCATAATGCAGGTTACGATAGACGGGCCGGCCGGCGTCGGAAAAACTAGCGTTGGCAGAACCGTCGCCGAAAAATTCTCGCTTGCCTTCATTCAATCGGGACAGCTTTACCGGGCGGTTGCGTACGGAAAAATCAACTCCCTCGACTACGAGAACCTGTCCCTCAAAAAGGGGGAAGGGGTAGAGGCGGTACCCCTCCTGGAAGGAGAGAGGCTAACGGACGAGCTCCAGACGGAAGAAATAGGTGAAGCGGCTTCGAAACTGGCAAGAAAACAGGATGTAAGAGACCTGGTCAACGAGATAATTTTAGAAATCGCCCGGGGGGAGAACGTCCTCGTAGAAGGGAGAGATATTGGGACCGAAGTGCTTCCCGGAGCAGAGGTAAAAGTCTTTCTGACTGCATCAGCTCATGAACGGGCAAGGAGGAGAAAAAAGCAGCTTGGCTCGAATAGAGATGTTGCAGAAATCGAAGCGGATATAACCAGGCGGGACGATCGTGATCAGACGAGGGAAGTCGCCCCCCTGAGAGCCGCAGAAGACGCAGAAATAGTCGATACGACTGATCTTTCCCGGGAGGAGGTCGTGGACCGAGTTGCCCGAATGATTAAACTTGCCCGGGAAGGTTAAACGCTGCAGGTCAAAACATGAAAGAAAGTATAAAAGAATTTATTTATAGACTGATTTACGTATTCATACTGATGGTTGTTCTTCTAGCGGTCAAGATCTTCTTCAAACTGGAGGTCGAGGGTAAATCAAACATACCGGAGGAAACCGATAACGTTCTAATAACCTCTTCCCATACCAGTTACTGGGATCCGCCCCTGATTGGGCTTATTTTTGGCCCGATACGCCAGGTCCACTTTATAGCCAGAAAGGGATTGTTGAGCAATCCGGTATTTCGCTTCCCGGTCAAGTGGTATTCCACCACCATAGACAGGGACAATTTCGGCAAAGAAGACCTGAAGAAAATGCTTACTGCTTTCAGGAAAAAAGGGCTTCTCTGTATTTTCCCCGAGGGTACTACTTCCGAGGAGTCACCACCAAAGAGCGGTACAGTTAGACTGGCCGAAAAGACCAACAGAATGTTTTTGCCGGTAAAAATTGAAGTAGGGAGGAGCCCCCTGGAATATCCCTTCTTCTCCACGCCCGCCAGATTGGTGATTGGGAAGCCGCTGGAATTTCGGGAACTCAAGAACATAGCCCGGGAAGCAAACCGGGTAAAGCCGAATAACGATAAGGAGCCGGATTACCAGGATTTAACTATCACCTTGATGGAAAGGATCAACCAGCTCTGACAATCAGATTTTTTAAAGAGTGCTAGAGAACCAATTTTATCTCATCTTGACTGTTGATTCAAAGAGGAAAAAGGGTTATTATATTGTAACTTATGGCAAAGTCGGTAGATCAATAAATTTAAGTCAAGTCGGATTTGTCAAAAACTAAATTAACAGGTGGTCGTTTGATGGAAGAAAAAATCAAGATGGAAGAAGCATTTGACGAAACTGATGTTAGGACTTACAGCCGGGGCGACACTATAAATGGTAGCGTCGTTCAGGTGGAAGACAAGGATATTCTGGTCGATATTGGATACAAGTCCGAGGGTATTCTCCCCAAAAACGAACTCTCACCCTTCCGGGAAAGGGAAGAGATCGAACCGGGAGAAGAGGTCGAAGTCCTCGTTACTTACATAGACGAGGAAAAAGGCACGGTATACGTCTCGGAAAAACAGGCTGCTTACGAAAGGAAAATCGGTGAACTGGAAGAAGCATTTAAAAACGACGAAACCATTACCGGGACGATAACCGAAGAAGTTAAGAGCGCCGGTTACCACGTAAACGTGGATGGAATCCAGGCTTTCCTTCCGGGCTCCCATCTCGGTTCGGACATGCCAAGCGTCATTTCCGAACTCAAAGGGGAAGAGCTCAAGTTCAAGATTCTGGAATTGAGCCGCAAAAACCGGAACATCGTCGTATCACGCAGGGAATACCTGAGCGAGGAACGGGAAAAGCAAATAGACGAAATATTCGACGAGCTGGAAGTCGGGGACACCCTCGAAGGGGAAATAAAGTCCAAAGTGGACTTTGGCCTCTTTGTCGACATCGGAGGCTTCGAAGGTCTCGTACACCGGTCAGAAATTAGCTGGAAGGATCTACCCGCTCCCCCGGACGAGTACGAAGAAGGGGATACGGTAGAGGTAAAAGTAATTGACATGGACCGGGATGACGAAAAGATATCCCTTTCGATAAAACGTCTGACACCGAACCCCTGGGAGGGCGTAGCTGAACGTTACCCCGTAGGAAAGACGGTCGAAGGAGAAGTCGTTTCAATCACTGACTTCGGTGCCTTTGTCGAACTGGAAGAGGACGTCGAAGGACTCATCCATATTTCCGAACTTTCCTGGGGTTACCCAGAAGACCCGCACGAGGTCATAGAGGTTGGAGAAACCGTTAAGGCCGAAGTTCTGGAAGTAGATGAAGAGGAACAGAGGATAAGCCTTTCCGCAAGAAAAGCGCAGAAAGACCCCTGGGAGAAGATCGAGGAAGAATACGAACCCGGTACTGAGGTCAGCGGCAAGGTGACAAAGGTGACGGACTTTGGCGCGTTCGTCCAGCTTGAGGAAGGCGTCGAAGGTCTCGTTCATGTCTCCGAACTTTCCTGGGACCACGTAAACCACCCGAGCGATATGCTATCAGAGGGAGACAAGGTAAATACTCAGGTACTGGAAGTTGACAAGGGAGATAGAAGGATCAGTCTGAGCATCAAACAGGCCCAGAAGGACCCATGGCACGAATTCCAGGACCTTTATTCCGTGGGATCAAAGGTCAAAGGAGAGATATCGGAAATCAAGGAGTTTGGAGCCTTCATCAAGATTACCAGTGACGTGGAAGGACTAATTCACGTCTCGGAACTCTCCAAAGACAAGGTTTCTGACCCCGAGGACGTCGTGGAAGTCGGAGAAGAGGTAGAAGCAAAGATAATCGGAATAAACGACGAGAAACGACAGGTCCGCCTCTCGATAAGAATCCTGGAAGAGGAGAAATCCGGAGAATCTCAGGAAAGCGATTCCGAGGACGAAGGAAGCGGTCACGAAACGATATCGATGCGGGAGCACCTGGAAGACAAGGGCTTTTAAACCCTTAATGTCCGGAACTTTACCTTTACTTCCATTAATTGCCCTGGCATCCTACCTGATAGGTGCAATACCTTTCAGTTACGTTATCCCGAGGGTGTTGCTGGGAACGGACATTAGACAGCACGGCTCCGGTAACCCCGGAGCCTCAAATGTCTCGCGGGTTTGCGGGAAGGGTTACGGTGGGCTTGCGCTCCTTTTAGACGTGGGCAAAGGAACTCTGGCAGCTCTTCTCGCTCAACAAGCCGGGGCACCGCCGGTACTGGGACTTTTTGCAGTTCTTGGTCATATCTTCAACCCTTTTCTCCGTTTTTCCGGAGGAAAAGGAGTAGCAACCTCTCTGGGGGTTATAAGCTTTATTTCCTGGCCGGCTGGTCTAGTATTTGTTATCATCTGGATTAGCCTTTTTCTACTCCGGCATATAGCAGGGCTCAGTTCTCTGGCGGGTATATCCTCCGTCCCTTTAGTTTTTTACTTTACCAGAGGGAGCGGCATTTTGCTCTGGGCAGGTATTGGGCTGGCTGGACTAATTTACTTAACGCATCGCGGTAATATTGCCAGGTTAATCAAGGGCGAGGAACGTAAGATCTAAAGCCCCGGGTTGGAGGAACGGCTCTCCGAGATTATCACCATTGCCAGGGCATAAGAACCATCATGGGTTATGGAAAGATGAACCTGCTCCCGGCCCCTTCGGGAATCCGAATCCAGCCTCAGTGCAGGTTCGCCGTTCTCCAGAGAGACCACTTCGATATTAGCCAGGGGCAACTTATTGCCGGACGCTTTAATGAAGGACTCTTTGGCCGCAAACCTGCCTGCCAGGTGTTCGTACCTCCTCCGCCGCTGAAGGCAGTACTGGAGTTCCTTTTCGGTATATACCCTGGTTAAAAACTTATCTCCCCAGGTCTCAGCCATTCGCTCAATCCTCTCGACTGCAACTAGATCCACACCAATTCCTTTAATAACCACCTGGTCTCCCCTTCAAACCTTAAGCCTTTCCGCTTTGACGACGGACTCGAGGTGGGAAAGCGTCTCGTTCAGATCCTCGTTTACCACCAGGTAGTCAAACTCCCGAATTCTGTTGACCTCCTCCCGGGCAACGCGCAGCCTCTTCCGAATCGTCTCCGTGCTCTCCGCCCCCCGACCAGTAATTCTTCGCTCCAGTTCTTCCAGTGACGGTGGAGCAAGAAAAATAAATACGGCTTCGAGTTCCGGATCATTTCTTAACTGTTCGGCGCCCTGAACGTCTATGTCCAGGAAGGGGTCGAGCCCTTTCTCCTGTATTGCCACAACTTCTTTCCTCGAAGTTCCGTAGTAATCGCCGTAAATTTCGGCCCATTCCAGGAAACCCTCCTGATCGCGCAAAGCCTCAAATTCGGACTCGCCGACGAAGTAGTAGTCTTCTCCCTGGGTTTCCTCGGGTCTGGCTTCTCGCGTCGTATGGGAAATCGAATAAGTTAATCTGTCGTCCTCCTCCAGCAGACTTTCCATTACGGTCGTTTTGCCCACGCCGGAAGGACCGGTAACGACGAAAAATATACTCTCCCGTCTGTATTCTGCGTAGCTTAAGCTGCCACCCATTTAAATCGCGCAAACCCCCCAAATCGTTAATTTGAAAAAAGGAAAGCGGTGCCGGCTGGTTCAGGCCAGATTCCGCGACTGCTCTTTGAACTTCTCCAGAGCTAGCTTCATCTCAATTACTTCCGCCTGAATTCCCCCGTCCTTGGACTTGGCTCCGAGCGTATTTATCTCCCGCTGGAGTTCCTGAGTGATGAACTTGAGCTTTTTCCCAATAATCCCACCCTCTTTCAATGTATCCCTGGCCGATTCAACGTGGGTTCTTGCTCGGGATATTTCTTCATTGATATCTACCTTGTCCGCGAACTTTGCCACTTCTTTTTCGAGTTCGCGCTTTTCGAGCTCAAGACCCTCAGCCATCAGGTCGTCAATTCTATCACGGAGGTCGTGTTTGTACTGCCGCACCACCTCGGGAACCTCCTCTTCGGCCAGATCGAGGCGCTTTTCTATATCGTTCAGATAATCGAGCAGGTCATCTCTGATCGTCTCACCTTCCTTGATCTGTGCTGAAAGTACTTCTTCCGTAGCCTGACTCAAAGCCTGTTTTACAGTGGGCCATGAATTTCGATACGGGGTTTCCCGCTTTAACAGGTCAAGCTCTATCAGTTCTGCCAGCCCCGGCCGTTCGCTTAAACCTAATTCCTCTGCCAGACCGGCCAGGCTATCGAAACTACCTTTGATCGCCTTCAGGTCAAGCTCTTCTACAGAAAGCCCGCTACTCTCTTCAGTTTTTACCCTGACTTCTATTCGGCCCCGGGAAAAGGAATCACCGACGAAACCTTCTACTTTGTGAGCTATTGACTGGGCCTCGTTTAAACCGCGAACTTTAATCGAAGTCCCGTCGTGGTTAAACGTCCTGATGATTACTTCGACGTCCCTTCCGTCCAGGTCGGCCCTTCCCTCACCGTAGCCCGTCATCGAATGTACGGCGTTATCCTCGCTCAAATCCGATGGCACTGTAACCTACAACCTCCTCGCCGTAACCGGATACCTCACCGGAGGTTGCATACTTCAGCAACTCCGGACTTAGCTCGCGGCTGGCGGCAAAATTCATTAGAGCAGCAACGGCTCCGTATCCACAGATCGAAATTCCGCGCTCGGTTATCCGTTCGTAAAACTCCCCAACGTCCATGTCGACGATGGCTTCAATTGCTTGCTCGTCCTTGTCTCGCGCTACTTTTTCTGGCTCGTAGTGAGAAAAATCCGTGCTTGCAATCACGAGAGTTCCCTCAGGTGCAGCTTTCTCGATTGCCTTACCAACCTCCACTGCAGTTTCCCTGCCCTGGTCCTTAATACATATCGGCACGAAGGAAAAACCCGATCCCCAGAGGTGCTGCAGGAAGGGCAACTGTACTTCCAGAGAATGCTCCCGAGAAAAGGGAGTAGTGCGATTCTTTATTTCGGAACTATTTTTAAGTAGTTCGTCCGCCAACCCTTCGTTTATCTCTACGGCACCAAGCGGCGTAGCCCATCTACCTTTCTTCGCAATTGCCACCGGCGGTCCGAAGCCGGAGTGGTTAGTCCCGATGATAATTACTGCGGAAGGTCTACCAAACCTTGCCAGCCAGCTGTAAGCATGGGCTGCAACCGGACCGGAAAACTCGTAACCGGCATGGGGAGCAACTATCCCCAGGCTCTCATCCAGCCCCCTTTCGACTGGACTGGCAACCTCCCCTGGGCCGTGCGAGCCGGTGTAACAACTTTCAATGGTTTCCAGTAAATCTTCTCGCTCTTTCGGATAGAACTTACCCGCCACAACTGGGCCAAATTGTTTACTCATTTTCAAAACCTCTCGTTAATTGAGCTGGAATTGAATTATAGCCAAAAAACACCCAGGTGGCAAAACAAAACGGGGGATAAATGGGTTGACGCTATACCACCCGCGCTTATCCGTGCACATTCCCGAGCCGATATCCGTCACCACGATACCCGAATAACTTGCCACCTGAAAGCCGGAACTTTTCACCTTGCGGTCCGGTCAAGCGACCTACTCTTTCCAAACTTTTCTATTGATCTATTATAGTACTTTCGTATAATTACCTGCATTGGTAATGGGAGATCGTCTAATGGTAGGACGGCGGGTTCTGGACCCGTTAGTGGAGGTTCGAATCCTCCTCTCCCAGCCAAACATGGTCCCGTCGTCTAGTGGCCTAGGATATCGGGTTCTCATCCCGGCGACAGGGGTTCGAATCCCCTCGGGACTGCCATTATGTGACGTCAGCTTGGCTTGAGGCCTTCCATTGGAAAATTTAATCTATGGCTCTTCTTTTATCCAGTACACATGAATCACAGGGCGTTCCACAAACTTGAGAATAGTCAGTCCCTATCGTAAAATTCCTGAGTTAAGAGGTGAGTTTAATTGAACGAGGATAACGATTTCGATAATGACTTCAATAGACAGGATAGAGAGCCCGACCGCGACGACGAAGATAAAGGCGAGGGCGGGCAATTTAACTTTCCGAATAACAACAATAACTTCCGCAATATTGCTCTCATAGTTGGAGCAATAATATTATCGCTCATACTTTTCCAGACACTCTTCAATTCCCCCTCCGCCCAGGACGAGATAAGCTATACCGAGTTTCTCCGCCAGGTAGAAAACGAAAGGATCAGGGAAGTCACGATAAAGGGCGGCATGATCAATGGTACGTACAAAAGTGGCGGCACTTTCGTAACGAGGGGACCAACGGAAACCTCGGATTACCTGGAGAAGTTGAGGTCACAGGGCGTAAATATAACCTTTAAGGAAGCTTCTGATGGCAACTGGTTCTTTTCTCTGTTGATATCCCTTCTTCCGGTTCTGCTGATAATCGGCCTCTGGGTATTCATGATGCGCAGAATGCAGGGTAACAATGCACTTAACTTCGGTGAAAGCAAGGCCGATCTCGTCAACAAGGAGTTTTCCGACGTATCGTTTGACGATTTTGCCGGGGTGGAAGAAGTCAGGGAAGAAGTAGAAGAAATAGTCGAGTACTTGAAGAACCCGGAGAGGTTCAAGAAACTCGGGGCCGAAGTGCCGAAGGGAATGATTCTAGTCGGTGCTCCCGGAACCGGTAAAACGCTTCTTTCACGGGCAATTGCCGGGGAAGCCGACGTACCATTTTATCAGACGAGCGGGTCCAATTTTGTGGAAATGTTCGTCGGAGTTGGTGCCTCGCGAGTTCGAAATATGTTCGAAAAAGCCAAGGAAAACGCACCGTCCATTATCTTTATCGATGAACTCGACGCGATCGGTCGTAAAAGGGGTGCAGGCCTTGGTGGAGGTCATGACGAAAGGGAACAAACTCTGAACGAGCTCCTCTCCGAGATGGACGGTTTTGACCCCAACGAGGGTGTCATAATCCTGGCAGCAACGAACCGGCCGGACGTACTTGATCCGGCTCTCTTGCGGCCTGGGCGTTTTGACAGAAAGATTACAGTTCCCTCACCAGATATAGAGGGCAGAGAAGAGATTCTTGCCCTCCATACGAAGGATAAGGAGATAGCCGACGACGTGGATCTAGCAGTTCTGGCTCGCCGCACCCCTGGGTTTGTCGGGGCGGATCTGGAAAACCTGGCGAACGAAGCAGCCCTGCTGGCCGGGAGGAAGGGAAAGGAGAAAGTAGAAATGACCGACTTCGAACAATCAGTTGACCGGGTGATAGCTGGCGTTCAAAGAAAAGGTATGGCGATTAGTGACGAGGAAAAGGAAAAAATAGCTTACCACGAGTCCGGTCACGCTTTAATCGGTAAGCTTCTCCCGGACGCCGATCCAGTTCACAAGATATCCATAATACCCAGAAGTAACGGTGCACTTGGGTTTACGCTCCAGCTGCCACTCGAGGAAAAGTTCCTGGTTTCCAAATCCGAGCTACTGGACAAGTTAACCACTCTGCTCGGTGGAAGAACGGCCGAGGAACTGGTCTACGAAGAGGTAACCACCGGCGCTCAGGACGACTTCAAGAAAGCGACGGATATAGCTAAACGAATGGTCGTGGAATACGGAATGAGCGAAAAGCTTGGCCCGATAAACCTTGGCCAGGACAACGGAAACGTCTTCCTTGGCGAAGAAATTGTCAAAAGCAACGAACACTCAGAAGAGGTTTCTTCCCTGGTGGACAAGGAAATACGCAGTATAGTTGAAGACTGTCACGGCCAAGCAAGAAAAATTCTCGGTGGGAACAAGGAAGTCCTCAACGAGCTGGCTGAGAAACTGATAGAAATCGAGGAACTTGAGGGAGACGAACTGGATGAAATCCTGGACAAAGCAGCCCTACCGGCGAACGTATCATAGGAACCACAATGACTGAGGATATCGTCGTACTTGGCTCCACGGGGTCCATTGGCACTCAGACTTTAGAAGTCATTTCACACCTCAACGAAACGAGCCAGGATAATTTCAACGTAAAGGGCCTTGCCTGCGGAACCAGCACAGAATTATTGCTGAAACAAATCGAGGAGTTCCAGCCCGAACTAGTTTCAGTCAGCGGTGAAACGGAAAGGCAAGAGATTTTGACCGGTTCCTCAGGAGAACTGGAAGTAAAAACTGGAACCGCCGGTTTAAACTACCTTGCTAAATTCTCCAAAGGAGCCACCCTCGTTAACTCCCTAGTGGGGTTTCTGGGTCTGGAGCCAACACTGACTGCAGCCGGACGAGCAAAGAGAATTTTACTGGCCAACAAGGAATCGCTTGTCGTCGGAGGTGAACTGGTGAATCGAGAGCTCGAGTCCGGCAATACCTCCCTGATTCCGATAGACAGCGAACACAATGCAATATTTCAGGCACTGGAATCGGGGGAGGAGCCCGAAGTAGAGAGGCTTGTAATTACTGCCTCCGGTGGCCCATTTCTCCACACGCCCCTCGAAGAGATAGCCGACGCCACTCCCGAAGAGGCACTCGACCACCCAAACTGGGATATGGGAAACCGGATAACCTGCGACTCGGCTTCAATGGTAAACAAAGGGCTAGAAGTTATCGAGGCTCACTGGTTGTTCGGGTTACCGTACGAAAGAATAGATCCGGTAATTCACCCGCAGTCGGTGGTTCATTCCATCGTTCAGTTCAGAGACGGCTCGATGGTTGGCGAACTCGGCGAACCGGACATGAAAGTGCCAATTCAGTACGCCCTGACTTATCCGCGTCGCAGAAAAAACGATTACGAAAGAACCGACCTTGCCGAACTGGAGAAACTAGAATTCAAAGAGCTCGATGGTGAAAGGTATCCAGCTTTTGCAGTCGTGGTTAAAGCCGGCAAGGAAGGGGGTAACAGACCTGCGGCGATTAACGGTGCGGACGAAAGCCTGATCGAAGAATTTCTCGCGGAGAGGATCAGGTTCGGGGATATAGCACGGGGGCTGGATCTGGTTCTGGACGAAGTGAAGCCGGTCGAACAACCGGACTTAAACCAGTTAAAGAGGACGGACCAATGGGCCAGGCGAAAAGTCAAGGACCTCGTAAAAGAGGGCAAAATAGGAGTGAGTTAACTCAATGTCCGAAAAATGCGTCTACTGCGGTAAAAGAAAGGGCGAGCGGGAATGCCCGGCACTTGGTGGCATGATCTGTAGCGTCTGCTGTGGCAAACACCGGGCGGTTGAGATAAGTTGTCCTCCGGATTGTCGTTACTTTAAGAAGAACGAGGAATTTCAACAGGCGAAACAGGCCGACCCCTACAGGGACACCTGGGTCAAGGAAAATGAAGACATACTGGAGGACCAGGACAGGGAATTAATCGAGGCAATCGGAATACTGGAAACATTAATATATTACCGCTTTCGGGACGATACGACACTTACGGACAGGAGAGTTCTCAATGGGCTCGAAGGCCTGACCAACCAGTTAAAAACAATAGAACTGCCCGGGGCGACGTCGGAATTTACGGATTACGCCATGGAACAGCTAGAACCTCTGATTGAGAAAGGCAAAGTTTCCCGGGAGGCAATGAAAGAAGCAACCACCAGGCTGAAAAGGGTAGCAGATGCGTTTACCGACGACTCACGCCGCCTGGTTCAGGGGGTCGTTGGGCGAACAAAAGAAGACTACGATTTACCCGAGGACGAAGCAAAAGCACCACAGAAGAAGCTGGAATCGCTCATCTCTACTCCGGGAGATATAAATAGGAGGGAGTAAATAATACTTTCGAAAAATCCGGTTTCCGGGGAAGACTGTTCAAGCTAATCCCCCATCTCAAGCAACTCTTCGACAAACGTCTCGCGCAAACCCAGTAACAGGCCCGCGGCGAAGTAACTAAAAGCACCAGCAATAACGCCAACCGGAACGAGGAGAAAGTTATTCCCTCGCGGCAACCACGCCCGGACGAAAAAGACCGCCACCCCCATCAGTATTACGGACCCCAATACCTGAACCAGGAAACGCCAGTTCGGTAAAAAGCCGGTGACACCAGTTTTCCATCCGAAAACAGCCAGAAGAAGACCACCGTTTACTATCCCGCTAACACCTGTGGCCAGCGCGAGCCCACCCACGTCCATCGGACCAACCAGAGCGAGATCGAGTCCAAGGTTTACCCCCACGGCGAGGAGGCTAACCAGGACCGGGGTGACGGTGTCCTTGACGGAGTAAAAGGCGCGGGAAAACAAGGTAACAAAACTATAACCAACCAGTCCAACCAGGTAAAAATTAAGCACGTGAACGGTCCTTGCCGTATCAGAAGCAACGAAGCTCCTGTGTTCGAACAGCAGCTCGACTATCGGCTCTCCCAGCAGGTATAACCCCGCAGCCGCCGGGACGACTATGAGCAGCGAGAACTTCACCCCGCGGTTCAGCATTTTCGCGTAATCGGACTTCGAATCCGAAGCCCAGAGACTGGAGAGTCTGGGCAGTATTGCCGTGGATATAGCAATCGCGAAGAGTCCAAGCGGTAGCTGGTATAGCCTGGTCGCGTACTGAAGTGAAGAAACCGAGCCAGGAACGAGGTGGGAAGCCAGCTTATTATCGACCATTACGTTAACCTGCATTGCGATCAAACCAATAACAACCGGCGCCATCAACCTGAGAGCTTTCTTAAGGCCGGGATGGACGGGAAAAAAATTGCCAGACCAGGTAAACCCGTTTTTCTTCAGGTAAGGGAGTTGAAAGCCAAGCTGGCCCAGTCCACCCAGCAGAACACCGGCGGCCAGACCGAATATCGGTCGGTCAAAGAACTGCCCCAGGACGAGAGCCCCGGTAATTACCCCCACGTTAAAAAAGACCGGGGCAAAAGCGGGAGGGAAGAAGTCCTTTTTTGACTTCAATATACCCATCACCAGCGCTGCCATCCCAATTATTCCGATAAAAGGGAATATTACCCGCGTTAACTCAACCGTAAGCTCCTGCTGGGCAGAGGGAAACCCCGAGGCAAGAAACGGTATATAGTACGGAGCAAGAAATATCCCGATTACTATCACGATCGGAAATGCGATCAGCGAAAGATTCAGGGCATTTGAGGCCATTTTTCTGGCCTCAACGGGGTCTTCTTGAAGGTAATCAGTATAAATTGGAATGAAGGAAAGCGCCAGCGCTCCTTCCGCGAGCAACCTCCTCAAAAAATGAGGTACGAAAAAGGCAATGAGATAGGCGTCGTAAGCCCTACCGGCACCAAATTTGTCGGCAATTACTACGTCTCGGAATAAACCAAATATTCTTGAGACCGCAGTTGCAGCGGCAATGATTACGACGTCCCGGGTGAACCTTTTCATCAGGACTGGGAAACAAGTACGAGCCCTACTGGAACACGTCTATTACCACCAACTGATTCCATCGTAACCCCGTCGCGATAGATCAACCCGGACGAAGAGCCACCATCAAAGGCGATGGCATTTTCGATATTTAACCCTGAATTGAGGAGGAGTGACGGCAATTCGTCCAGCCCGATTCCTCCATCCGAGACAACCATGAATATTATTTCACCGTCCCCCGTCGTGGCCAGAACTGATCGCCTTGCATTCGACTGAACGAGCCCGCTACCTCGAGAAAAGTCTTCCAGTTGCAGGGATAGTGCGTTCCGGCCGTCTTTTATCAACAGGGGACCGGCACTGACCGCTCCTCGCAATAACGGCACGAATGGCTCGATTTCCCAGTTATACTCGGCAGCGTCACCGGGGTTTAGTCCACCTAACTTGACCCGAGAAGATCCGGTGGCTACAACTAGCACCTCCGCTCCCGCCAGATTACTCGGCGGGCCGGCAGAACGGCGGATCACTTTCCCTCCTTCCAGCTCCAGGTAGGTTGCGCCGCCGGGAGAGGGGAGGTTATCACCGTACTCCGGAGTGTATACTACCAACTCGTTCTCTCCGACCGGACGGTTCAAACCGTTGATGGTAACTCTGCCACGAGTAGTATCGAGAAACAGATCGACCTCCGGACGGAAAAACTTCAAACGGCCGAAATAATCTATTCCCAGCGCCCCCCTGTTCCCCCAGTTCTTGGATAGCAACTTACCGTCCTTGATTACCAATCCAACGGGATAGTAAGAACCAGGGTCGAAAAAATTGGCGTTGAGCCCCGCAACTCCCAGGTTATCCCGCACGAGACTAACTAATTTTTGTCCTCGGCCCAGTTCTCCCTCTGCAACCACCGGTACCAGCCGGTAATCGTCCCGCCATTCGGAAACTTTAAGATAATGGATAGTATGGTTGCTACCGGAAGCCCGGAGCTGAAGTCTGTTAAGAGTGAAACCTTCTCCGGTAGTTACGGATGGTGCAGGCGCTACGGCCTCTCCCGTTGGGGCCGCAAAATTCAGCTGGAAGCTAAAACCGGCCTCGCTTCGACTCGTTTTTATCTCGCTGGTTACTCCGTCCTCGCGTCGAAGATCCAAGATGAGTTCTCCTTTTTCACCCTCCAGCAATCGGACGTCCTTGATCGTACTGGAACCGATCGGAAGGTCAAACTTTTTGCCCACGCTTCCCCTACCAGCATTGAAGAACTTAATTCGAAAACCTCCATCGTCCTTCAGTTCCCTGACAAAGGAAGCATACCTGGAAAAGTTCAGGGAAAGCTGCCCCGGACTGACCGACGCGGCAAGCAAAGTAGCCGAGGGGATTTTTACGTTTAACCCGGCATTGGTCCTTTCTATACTTCCGCCGAGCTGACGGACAAGCGAACCCAGATCTATGAATTGCCTCGAACCCGACTCAGTAAGTTCTTCGCGTTCAACGTAAAAGGAGTTAGTCTTTCCCCATTCTACTACAAAACCGTCATCCCGACCGGGGTCAACACGGGCACCAAAAAGCCTGGCAGCCTCCACAAGCGGGACCTGGACGCCTCTCGCAGTACTAAGCTGTGCCAGGTTACCGAGCCGGTTCCCGTTAAGAAATAAGGCGGGCTGACCCCCGGAAAACAAAAGGACCGACGCGGCAGTCAGCGCAAACGCTGCAATAACTATCGCTCTAGTAACGCCCGAATCCATCTAACCTCCACCGGAATCGACAGCGGAGTCAGGGGTGAGTTTCCATTGCTCCCGGTGGTCACCCCCGGCACTTTCGGGGAATCCTGCCGCTGGACCCGCAGACACTCTAGCTTTGGCGTTAACCGAATGAATCCCCTCGCCCGTAATTCCGAAATTTTTCGAGTGAAAATGTTCTCGGAAGCCACTGAAAAGCCGCTCGCATCTACTCATCGGTCTCTTCTCCCAGCCGGTTAGGCTTCACTTTCGGAGGCGGATCGTACTTAAAAACTGATCCTGACCGGGAAGGCAAAACTGCTTTGACTCAGTTAATTTTCTTCCTCTTTTTCTTTTTCTTCCCCTTCTTCTCCTTCCTCCTCAACTACGTTGACCTTGACGTTGGCGTGGATTTCTTCGTAAAGCCTGACTTCCACTCCAAACTGTCCAAGTTCTTCAATGGGCGAATCGAGATTTACTTCTTCGGGCGTAAGCTGGATACCGGTTGCTTCTTCCACGGCACTAACTATGTCACCTTGCCTTACGGAACCGTAAAGGTGGTGTGCTTCCTGAGCCTTTCGCTTAAAGGATAGCTCAAGCCCGTCCAATTCATCGGCTCTTTCTCGTGCCCTCTCCCTGCGTTCATCTTTCCTCTGACTGATTTCCTTTCTGACCTTCTCGTATCTCTTTTTATTTCCAGGAGTTGGTTCTACTGCAAGTCCTTTGGGCAGTAAATAGTTCCTTCCATAACCATCTGCAACTTCAACCGTTTCTCCAACTTCTCCCAGGTCCTCGACTTCTTCTGTCAAAATTAGTTCCACTGGTTCCACCCCTAAAGAAAACTATTGGAATTATCAAAAATCGAATTAACTTACAGTACAATCTCAAGAAAAACGAAAGCGGTAAGCAAAATCTTTGTAATTCTACAGTTCCTGACGATTTCCTTCAACGTGCTAAATATAGAATATTTCCCCCTTCCCGGCCCAACCCCGGCCGAGGATAACTAACCTCGAGCTGGTGGCCGTCCTGGGTTCAACGCCGATCGTCAAGCACCTCACTTCGTAATTCTTTTGCTTTCCCCTTCGCGATCTCGTTTATCAATGGGTAATTAGTCCCGAGCGGTTTCTCAATGACCTTATTTAAAAGTTCCAGAGCGCGTTCCTCCTTGCCTTTTTTCAGGGCATAATAACGGGCGTAGGCGAGATAGTTCTCCAGACAACCCGGAGCAAGCTCGATGGATCGGCGAAAATGCTCACGAGCCTTGTTCCAGCTGAAACCGTTACTTCTAACCTGCCAGAAAGTCAGCGGTAACCGGCTCAAAACTTCACCGGCAATTGACCCAAGGGTTCTCCTCGCCCCACCGCCGAGGTAAGTCTCATCCAGTTCCAGCACTCTCCTGTTTAGGGAAACAAGGGCCGGTAAATCGTTCAAGGAATCCATTACTCCCTTCTCCTCGGTAAGGCGACCGAGGTTTGCCCCGGTCCAGAACAGCCCCTCGACGTTTCGGACCGATTCCGGCAGATTTTTTAAGGCGGCGAATCCAACTTTCCGGTAAAGCTCGTCGAAGTCCTTATTCGTCCGCAGGCTTCTCAAACCGAAATCGTAACCGGTGGAAAACGCCGTCTTTTTTTGCTCCCAGTCCTCCAGGTACGCTTCCGCCAGCGTGAAGTAACCGAGCGCGAGCCTGTTCAACACGTGCGTGCTGTCGGGTTTACGATCCAGGGCCTGCCTGTAAGTGCGAAGTGCCTGGCGCAATCTTCCTTCCGTCCTGTCCTCCCTCCGCGCAATCCTGGCTAACCTATCTCCCTTCTGAATTATTTCCTGGTAGCTTGCCGTTTTTTTCTCCGCCCGCAAACCAGTCATTACCCCAAGCAGGAGAAAAACCACAAGAAGGAAAGAGATCTTTCGCAAGTATTTTTTCATTATTCACCATCCCGGACCAATGATTATACCCAGTAAAGCGGCAATAATAAACGTCCCATCGATCCGACCCGCGACAAATTTTCTCTTCGTCGGTCCCAGGGAATCGAAATAGCATGGATTCCATTGCAATTTGGCCATTAAGGATGACGATTTCCTGAAGCCGGAAACTTCCGTATAATTATCCAACCAAGCAGTCTATAATGGAGTTGATCCCCGTTGAAGCTGCTAATTACGGCCGACGGTCACTTGGATGACGGCAAACCCGATAGACTGGAGACATTTATCCGGCTTGTAAAGCAAGGCATCGCGGAGGAAATCGATGCGCTTCTCGTTGCCGGGGACCTCTATCATAGCAACAGGGCGTTTCGTTCCCTGAAAAGTGAAATTAATAGCCAGATAGACAGATTGGATCCCGACTTTGAGGTATTAACAGTTCCCGGCAACCACGACGACGCGCTGTCTTCTTCAAACTTTCTCGGGGAGAACTTCGTCGTGCTTGACGAACAAAACCGCCGGCGGATCGTTTCCAGCCAGGAGGGCGAAATCGAAGTAGTGGGCCTGCCCTTCCGTGAGGGCACCAGCTCTGCGGAAACGCTGAAGAGTTTACCCAAACCGTCGGAAGCTGGCAAATCAGTACTTTTAACCCACGGGAGCTTAATCGACACGAACGGAGGTTACGCTTTCCCCAAACCAATCGACGAAATGGATGAGAAAAAACACCTGATATTCAGGGAAGATCTCGAAAAAACAAATTATGACCTCGTTGTTCTTGGACACTGGCACGGAACGAAATTGTTCGCGGGCGGAAATGGATACATACTTTACCCGGGGTCCTTCATGCCGATCAGCCGGCGGGAAAAAGGAGAAAAGTCCTATTGGACCCTTGAAACAACCGAGGAAGGCCCGGTTGACCTCCAGGACCATCCGGTAAAGTTCGACTCTGCCTGGTACTTTCGCGAGGAGACCCTATTCTTTGCCCCCGGCCATACGGATAACCCTCAGGACGAACTGCGAAAGTTGCTGACAGGCGTAGAGGCGGACGACCGCTGCAGGCTGAAAGTTGTAGTCGATGGCTTTTTGCCGGAAGAGGCCGAGCTAAGGGTCAGAAACGAACTGCTGGATGCTACAGAGGATTTCGAGGACCTGTTCCGGGAAATAACTCTGGACTGGCGGATTACCGGCACTGATAAAATCGATACACCCCTGGTAAATAAATTTATCAAAAAAGTAGAAGGAATGGACAACTCCGAGGTCGAACCGACGGATTTTCTCGAAGGCGAAGAAAGCAGACTTGAGGAATTCTTTCGGGAAACGATCGAGGAAGAGTTCGAAAATGTTAAAAAAGAAATACTGAAGAAAAGCCTAAAAATATTTTCCGAGAGGCTGAATTGACCCCACCAAAGTTATGAGAATACACCGCATCAGTGTCGATAAATACGGACCGCTAAGGGATCTGAACTGGGAATTACCTTCCACCGGAGTAGTATACGACGACAACATGGCAGGTAAAACAGCTCTGGTAGATTTGATCGTCAGGTACTTGTTCGTTCCGAGAAAGCGGTCAAGGCTCTTTCAAAACTACAGCAGGTTTTCCGGGAACGAAGAGGGCCAGGTCAGGGTTGAATTAAGGGAGAACGGGAACCGTCACCTCTTCGGAACCGAAGGAGGTGAGGCCGATATCAAAGAACTCTTCGGCTGGGAAGAAGAAGGACTCTTCCGACTTTTCTGTATTCGTGCCGGAGACAACCGCCTGGTTACCAGAGGCAGGAATCGCAGTTCCGTCTTCAATGCCGCCGCATCGTTGATTTCCGGGTTAGGCACGGAAAAGCTGGACCGGATAAAGAAAGATATGGAATCCGAGTTCCGGATTACCCGGCGGGGCAACTGGAGTAACCGAAAGGGGACCCAACCCCCGAAGATCAAGGAGAGAATAAATGAGGAAATTTTGCCCTTTCTAAATGATTTTTCTGCCAGCAAAGAGACCTTGCACGAATACGAAGCGGGCAAAGCACGGTTGCGAGAGCTCCAGACTGATCTAGACGAACTCGAGAAAGAAAAAAGTCGAACTGACAGGATTCTAAAACTGCTCCGGGCGGAAAAACTGGAGCGGCGCCTGAATAGAATTGAAACCCTGGAAAAAGAGCGGACAAACTACGCCCGGATAAAAGAAGAGGACCTGGAAAAATGGCGGGATGCACGAGCGAAACTGGAAAAATTCCGCGAACAGCTCTCGGAAACCGACCACTCGGAAAGAACCCCTGAGGAGAAATTAAAGGAACTAAAGAATAAAATAAAGGAAGCGGAAAAGTTACAAAAGAAAGAGCTAGAAGAACGAATTAATGCCCTGCAGGACAGGAAGAGAGAGAAAGAACGGGAAATCAACGCCGTGAAAAGGGAAGCAAGAGAGAATAAGAGAAAGGCGATCGACTTCTTACAGGGGGAAATCCGGGCACCGTTAAAGGAAGTAACGCGGCTGGAGGAGAGGCGGAACAAGCTCGAGTTCTGGTACAGTTACAGGAGAGTTCTCGATACAGCGGGTGCCGGCCTGTTTCTACTGGGCCTGCTGACGGCGTTCTTCAGTCACCCGTATTTCGGGTTGACCGCCCTGCCCGGCTTAGTCCTCACCCTGGTAACCCGAAGAAAACTTTCCGCACGTGCAAACCTGACGCAAGAAATTTCCGACCGGGAAAAGGAGGTTACCCGAAAGTTCAACTCTAAGTTTAGTCCAGTACTCGACGGTGAGGTGAAGAAAAAAAACCAGATGGAGGCCGTGATCGATCTGGTTCCCGACCGTGTGGAAGAACAATTAAAACAGGAAGAAAACATAGAGGAAATTAAATCCAAGAAAGATGAACTGGAAGAAGAAATCAACAGGCTAAAACTACGGTCCGAAGAGCTACCGAAGAGAGTTAAGGAACTAAGAAAGGAGAAAAAAGAGCTAGCGGAACGAATTTCTCGGGCCAAACAGCGAGTTAAAGAGGCACGAAATACACTGGCCGAATTGAGGGATCGCACCAACTTACCGGACCTAGCGAGCCTAAAAGAAAAACTGACGGCAAAGAAAAAGTTAGAGGAAAAACTGCGGGACGAGAAGGCAACCCTGGCGGGCGAACTGGACTCGTCTCCGGAGGACGCGAAAGAAGTGACCGCCAGAGCAAGGGAAACGATCGTGGAATTGCAAGAGGTTAACGCAGCCGCAGAAACACGCCAGGGACAGAATTCGGCAGTGGCACAAATTTCGCGGGACGAAGCCCGAGAACGAGTGCAAAAACTGAACAAAAAAATTGAACGGAAGAGCGAAGAAGTCAAAAACGTGCGGAGCAATCTAAAAGGTCTGCGCAAGGATCTATCGGAAAGAGGAATGGATCCGACCAGCCCGGCAGAACTTTTCCGAAAGAAGCAGGAAGCCAGGAAAGACCTTAAGGAGTTCATAATCGACAGAGTGTCAGGTAACCTGGCAAGGAAAGTCCTCGAAGACGTTTCGCAGGACTATCTCGATAGCCTGGACAGATTTATATCGGGTGACCCGGTAGAACGAACCGTACAGAGCCTCTTTCAAGAAGTAATGGGGGAGGAATTCGAGCTCAGTTTTAACTACGAAAACAACGAGTTCCGGATAAAAGAAGGCGAAAAGAGCTACCCGGAAAGCGACCTGAGCAGCGGAGGGAGGAAACACCTTTTTCTGGCAACCAGACTGGGCTTCTTGGATAAGATAACGAAGGAACCGGGGTTTCTGGTTCTCGATGACCCGCTACTCTTCTACCACGAGAAGAGAAAGAGGAAAGCAATAAAACAGCTAAAACCGTTTGTTGAAGCCGGATGGCAGGTTATCTTCTTCAGTGTCGACGGTCGGACGAGAGACGGCGTCGTAGAGGAACTCGGGGGAGAGGAGTACTCAGTCTCGGACCTGGAAAAATAGGGAATAACTAGAGGTAACCTCTTCGTTTCAAACTGGCCTCGTCGTATTTACCGATAATTACGTGATCAACGAGACTAATTCCCAGTTCCCTCAGAGAACTCTGGACCCTTTCTGTGACAGTAACGTCAGCTTCCGAGGGGTCCGGATCCCCTCCCGGATGGTTGTGAGCCAGGATCAAGCCTCCCGTATTGTTCTTCAGGCAGCTTTTGGCAACCTCGCGCGGTTCTATCCTTACTTCATCCAGCGTTCCCTGAAATACTGTTTCCTCGAATATCAACTCGTTCGCGTTGTTCAGATGAAGCGCCCGCAGCTCCTCCCGCTCCAGCCTTTTCATCTCGGGGTTAAGGTGGCCAATAACGTCATCCAGTCCAAATATTTTTTCGCCGGGTTTAACTTCCTCTTCGGCCAACCTCTTGCTGAACTCGAACACTGCCAGCATCCGCCCAGCCTTTGCCTCTCCGATACCTCTATACTGGATGAGTTCATGAAAGGTGGAACCCGGCAGATCGTTCAGGCCTGTATCCTTGACTATTTCCCGGGAGATCTCCAGGGCATTCTTACCCTCAACGCCAGAACGGATTATCAAAGCGAGTAACTCCGAATTACTCAAGCTGCCCGGCCCACGTTGTTTGAGTTTCTCTCTCGGCCTGTCGTCGCGCGGAAGATCCTGAATCGTATAGTCTACCATAACTTTTGAGCGACCGTAAATCGGTTAATTGTGTAACTATAAGTGTTTTTCTACGGAGCTGACCTTTCCTTCAAGTCTTCCGGTTTCATGCCCGTGATCGTCTATCTTAATGTGAGTCTCGACCCTCTCGTAACTCTCTTTCAGCTTCCCGTGACACTTTTTAACGGTAGCCATAACTTCATCCCAGTCACCCTCGATGATCGTTCCCATAGCCGTCAACTGGTGATCCAGACCGCTCGCTTCGATTATCTTTTTTACCTCGGCAATATCCTTCCCGAGGCCGCTCGACTTTCCCATCGGGTACGTATCAAATTCTATCAGCACTCTATCACACCTCTATCCGTAAATATTTAAAATAGTTGAACTTAACGCGAAAAAAACCTGCTTCAACTGCGTCCGCTTGACCGGTCCTTATTTTCTTCCACCCATTCAAGGTGTTCCAGAACCTGCGCCAGATTCTCCTTTACTTCTGCGTTTTGAGCCAGGCCACTCCCTTCAAGCTCTTCGATGTCCGCCTCAAGGTCGCTGATTTTTTCCAGGGCCTCCCCTTTCTTTCCCCGGTCGAATAGCTCCAGCGTCGACTGAAGTTCACGAATTAAACTCGTTATTTTTTCTACCTGAACCAGGTCCTCTTCTAGATCTCCCAATGTTTCCCCCTTACTCACTACCTTCTTCGGGTTCTACGCCACTTTCTTCCAGCTGGTCCTTTAACTGGTCCAGAACCCTCGACTTAATTCGAGAAACCTGGCGCTGCGAGGTCCCGATATCCTCCCCAACTTCCTCCTGGGTCTGTTCCTCGTAAAACAGACCTTTCACCACCTGCTGTTGAACCTCGGTCAACTTTTCGATCGCGTCGGCGATTCTGACTTTGAATTCCAGCGGGAGGTCCTCTTTGTGCTTGCTCCTGATTTTTTCGTAATCTATGTACTCCGGCCTGGGGTCGGACTCCCTTCTTTCCCTATCAATCGAGACATAAGTCATGGAATCCCTGGCTTTTAAAACTTCCCTAACACCTTCTTCCTCGATGTTAAGCTCGTTGGAGATTTCCTCTATCGTCGGAAACTCACCCGTTTCCTGGTAGATCCTCTCTTCCGCCTTCTTGATCTTCTTGTTTAAGCGTTTGACCCACTGAGGAATGTGGACGGAGGGCTGTTCATCCCGGACGTGGTGCCTAACCTCCCCTTTGATCAGGTGGCTGGCATAGGTCGAAAACTTGGCTCCTTCGTTGAGGTCGTAGTTCTCCACGGCATTCAACAAGCCGATGTATCCGGCCTGCCTCAAGTCCTCAAAATCCAATCCGGAATGGGTAAAATCGCCAGCAATTGATTTAACCAAACCGATGTTTTGCTCGATCAGCTGGTCCTTGAGGTCACCAAGCTCCTCGTTTATCTCGCTAAACTCGGAATCGTTTTCGGCCTCCTCCTTCTGTGCTTCCAGCTTCTTGATTTCTTCAAGAAGCTCTTCGTTTGAGCGATCCGGATCTCTCATAGATAACTGCCCCTTTGATACCGGGATCCTAGATCCCGTTTTTTAAAATTTACAATTATTTACCGACGCAGAACTGAGAAAAAACTTGGTCAAGTATCTCGTCCGACAGATCCTCCCCAAGCAGCCTCCCCATTTTCCTTCGCCCTTCCCTTATATCGACTTCCACGAGGTCAATTGACCTACCTGCCTCCAGTGCACTCACGGCATCCTGGAGGTCCTTAACGGCCTCCCTGAGCATCTGCTTCTCCTGGACGTTTAACAGAACGATGCTCTCGTCCTTTTCGACTTCGCCACCCCAGACCATCTCAGTCAGTGCGTCTTCCAGCGAAGCCAGCCCTATACCTTCCATTGCCGAAAGCTCAACGACGTCTGCCCAGCCTCCACCAATTTTATCGGTAAACTTACTCGCTGACAAATTATGCACTAGGTCGATCTTGTTTAAAACCAGAACCGTTTTTTTGCGGTCCATCTCGTGTGCAATCTTGATGTCGGAATCCTTAACTCCGGCCCCCGCATCGAGCAAGAAGAGAGCAAGATCGGCTTCTTCCCCCTGCTCTTTTGCCTTCCTAACGCCTTTCCGCTCTATATCGCCTTCGGTCTCCCTTATTCCTGCAGTATCCGTAACCAGAAAAGGTATACCGTTGATCGATAATTCAGCTTCTATCGTGTCCCTTGTCGTCCCCGGTGTCTCGCTAACTATTGCCCTCTCTTCCTCCAACAAAGTGTTCAACAATGTCGACTTGCCCACGTTAGGCCGCCCCAGTATCGCTACCCTGTGGCCTTCTTTCAGTATTTTGCCGTCCTTGCTATCGGCTAAAAACTCCTTGATCCTTTCCCGAATCCCGGCCAGGTCCTTCATCAGTTCTTCTCTGGGAACCATCGAATCCTCGTAATCCGGATAATCTATCATAACCTCTATCTCGGCAAGGAGGGAAGTCAGTTCTTCTCGCAGGGAATCGAGGAACTCCGAGAACTTACCCTCGAGCCTATCGACCGAAAGCTCCAGGGAGAACCGCGTCTTCGATTCAATGATATCGTTGACGGACTTTGCCTGGTCCAGGGTAAGTCGCCCGTTCAGAAAAGCCCGTTTGGTAAATTCCCCCGGCTCAGCCGGCCGGGCTCCGTTTTCCAGCACGAGATCCAGGGTCTCACGCAGCGGAACTATACCGCCATGACAGTTTATTTCAACGACGTCCTCTTTTGTATACGTATTCGGCGATTTCATCACGGTGAAGAGGGCCTCGTCAATTGGATCGTCTGAACCCCTGTCGTAAACCAATCCGTGATGTAGCGTGTGAGACTTCACTTCGGCCAGGTCCCTTCCGCTCTCCGTACGAAATAGCTCTCTGGTTATTTCCAGGGCGTCAGGGCCGGAGAGCCTCACTATGCCAATTCCGCTCTTTCCAAGTGGAGTGGAAATCGCCGCAATCGTATCCTGGTTATCCATTCTTCTTTGGCTTTATTATTACCCTTCGGTTTTCGCCCTCACCGACGCTGTAGGTTTCCACACCTTCAACTTCGCTCAGCGTAATATGGACCCATTTCCTTTCCACTGACGGCATTGGGTTTAAACGAACTTTCCTGCTCTTATTTTTTGCTTTCTCGGCAGCTTCCCGGGCAAATTTTTCCAGGTTCTTCCTCCGGGTTAGTTTCACGCCGTTTATATCTATCTGCACGTCCTTGTCCATGCTAAACTGTCTTTCCAGAAATACCTGAACCAGCGTGGAGAGTGACCGAACCAGCTTTTCCCTGTCTTCGGAGAAGAAATCCGACTCACCCTGGATATCCACGTAGAGTTCGTCCGGTGGTTTGGACTCAATTTTCAAGCTCGGTTCCTCGCCAATCATTTCGAAAAAATCAGCGAGGTAGGATGAAATCGCTCCCTCGGCCTTTTTTTGCCTCTCGTTCATAACTGAGAACTGCTAACCTTCCGATTCCGCATTCTCCATCTCCCAGTTGATAAAAGCCTGCTGGCCTATCATGAAGATCTGAGTCAGGAAGTAGTAAAGCCAGAGTCCAGCCGGAAAATTCCGGAGAAATATTCCCATAAATAAGGGGAAACCGAAACTCATCAGCTTGTTCTGACCGCCACCGCCGCCAGGAGATTGCATCATCTGCTGCTGGACGATCATCGTTACAACCGTCAGGACCACCAGAATGTAGTACGGGTCACTCTGACTGAGATCGCTGAGCCAGAGGAAACCGGGCGACATGTGAATCGCTTCTGCGCTGTACATAATCGCACGCCAGAGCAGGATCAATATCGGCAGTTGAATGAACATGGGCAGGCAACCCCCCATGGGGTTCACGTCCTCTTCCTTGTAAAGCTCCATCATCCTCTGTTGCTGCTCTTCCCGGTCATCGTACTCGTCCTGTATTTCCTGAATCTTGGGCTGGAGCTCCTGCATCTTGGCCATCGAGCGATACATATTACGCATCAACGGGTACAGTAAAGCTCTAATAAGAATCGTGAAGAGAATTATTGCCCAGCCGTAGTTACCGGTAAAGTCGTAAAGCGTGTTCAGAAACCCGATGACCGGAACCAGTAACTGGCTAAATATTCCAATATCGTCGATTGCTCCCAGGCCGACGTTCGAAAGCAGGACGTGCCTCCGCCTTCCGGCGTAAAAGGAAAACTGTAAACTATCCGTACTGCCGGGTGAAAGACTGGTACCGGAGAAACTTACCCCGAGATTACCGTCAGTGACCTGCGGCACAGCACCTGAGTCCGCCGGGCTTCCCGCTTTTCCATCCGGCGTACCCGTCTTCAGGAATAAAACCAGGTTCTTCCCGACGAAACCAACTCCACCGAATTCGGTATAAGAACCCTTTGCCAGCTTGCCGTTGCTCGCCTCGCCGTCGAAGATATACTTAGTGGTTGGGTCGGTCAATTTATCAATATTACCGGTTCCCTCGGCGCTGGTTCTAGAACCGACGTACATCTCCGTGTCTTCTCCGAGCTCTACTGTTTCACCGGAATCGTTTGTAATCGACAGAGAAAGACCGACGGTATAGTTCGGATCATTGTGAATTATGTACTTCTTTTCGATCTTCAGACCATTCATTTGACCGACAAAAGTCACCGGGATGCTGTCGTAAAAATTTCCTTCCGGTATATTGACCTCGTAATCAAGATTTCTATCGGTTTCACCTTTGAGATCGAGCTCGCCCGGAAAACGTATCCCTTCCAGGTAAGAACGCTCCATCGTGTCCGGGTTTGTAGTCGTACCGGGTACCAGCTCTGCCTTGTTCGTTCTGAAAGAAGAAAAGTGAACGAAGATACTCTTCAGGGCCCCACCCTGCTTGCTAAACAGGTAATTGGTGATGCCGGTCCTTATCTGAATTGTTCCTTTCTCCGGATTACGGGTCACTTCTATCGGTTTCTTGTAACTTGATGCTTCGGCCGAAGCAGCTCCAAGGAACAATACTGAAGTCAAAACTAAAATTACTGAGTAGGTAATCAGTTTTCGTCTTTTTAATGAAGTAAGATGCATTTAGCTCCTCCTCGGGGTCGGTAAAGGTCGAATGGATTTTAATCTACAAACTGACTTATTTCAATTTAACGAAGCCGGGGAATTTAACGAAGCCGGGGAATGCGGCGAAACGATTGGCGGGGCGACTCCACCTGATTTATCCTCCGGTTGCAAGGCAATCAGGGGTCAAGTACACTAATTGGTGAAAGCAATTAGAATTTGGAGATGGTCCCCCTTAGGCGAAGTTCCAGAAACGATGATCCCGCCTTTTTAAATATGTTTACCGGAGTCATAGATGATATCGGTACTTTTCTAAAATCAAGGGGCAGTAGGTACGTATTCTCTTCTCCCGATGGATTCAAACGCGAACTGGAAATCGGAGGGAGCATCGGAGTCAACGGCGTCTGCCTCACCCTTGTGGAATTTGAGAACGGGGGCGAGGAGTTTTCGGTCGACGTCTCGGGAGAGACCAGGCGTAAATCAAACCTGGGAAAAATCAAGCCAGGAGACAGGGTGAACCTGGAACTTCCACTGGAAGCATCCGGCCTGTCTGCCAGACTGGATGGGCACCTGGTTCAGGGCCACGTCGATACCATGGGCAAAATTAGCGGGATCAGGCGGAAGAACGGGGACCATATCGTCCGCATCGCTACATCCAGCAAATTCAAACAATATCTTGTTAACAAGGGATCAGTTGCTGTCGACGGAATCAGTCTGACACCTTACGAAGTTTCAGGCGGATCATTTGCTGTAACGGTGATACCGCATACATTCGAGAACACGACCCTGCAGTTCAGAAGAAGCGGAGCCAGGGTCAACGTGGAGTTCGACATAATTGCCAAGTACAATACAAATTGAAATTAATCCGCGAACGGAATCTTAATTTCAGTAAATACCAGCAAGCGAAAATAACCAGTCATTTTAATCAGTCCCTGATTCATAACCAGGGTCTTGGGAATCAACCTAGCAGCAAAGGAGTGAAAACATGAGCCTCGATCCGATTGAGGAAGCAGTTGAGGCAATAGGAAGGGGAGAAATCGTTATAGTAGTAGACGACGAGCAGCGGGAGAACGAAGGCGACTTCATAATGGCGGCGGAAAAAGCCGGTCCGGAGGACGTAAACTTCATGACGAAGGAAGGGCGAGGGCTCGTCTGCCTTCCAATGGAGTCGGAACGACTGGCTCAACTGGAACTGGACTCGATGGTCGGGGAAAATACGTCGCATCACGGTACACAGTTTACGGTTTCGGTGGATGCAAAAAATGGAATATCTACAGGCATCTCGGCCTACGATAGGGCAAAAACCATTAGCGACATGGTAGACGAATCGACGGAGCCGGAAGACCTGGTAAGACCTGGACACGTCTTTCCCCTGCAAGCCGAGGAGGGAGGAGTACTGCACAGGGCAGGTCATACGGAAGCAGGGGTTGATCTCGCCCGCCTGGCCGGCCTTTTTCCGGCCGCGGTGCTGTGTGAGATCATGGACGAAGACGGAACGATGGCCCGGCTACCGACCCTCAAAGAAATAGCGGAAGAACACGATTTAAAGATAATCTCGATCGAAGACCTGATTAAATACAGGAAGAAAAACGAGAAACTGGTAGATAGGACAGGTAGTGCCAGTTTACCGACCAAGTTCGGAGATTTCCGCATATACAGCTACGTGGACGTCATAAACGAAGACGAGCACGTTGCGCTGGTAAAAGGAGAAGTAGAAGGTAAGGAGGAGGTACTCGTCAGGGTACATTCCGAATGCCTGACCGGGGACGTCTTCGGCTCCCGGCGCTGCGATTGCGGCGACCAGCTCCACAAAGCACTCAGGACGATAAACGAAGTCGGCGAAGGTGTTCTTGTCTACATGCGCCAGGAAGGGCGGGGAATCGGTCTGAGCAACAAGGTCTGTGCTTACGACCTCCAGGATCAGGGGCTCGATACGGTTGAAGCCAACGAGGAACTTGGTTTCGAAGCGGATCTCAGGGATTACGGTTTTGGTGCACAAATACTATCGGACCTCGGGCTCAGCTCGATAAGGTTACTGACCAACAACCCGAGAAAAGTCGTGGGGCTGGAAGGTTACGGTCTTCACATCACTGAAACGGTGCCAATAGAGACGGAACCCAACGAACACAACGAGGACTACCTGCAGACAAAGGTGGAAAAGCTCGGCCACAATATATCCAAGGTCGACGAAGAAAATTAAGAGAAATATTACGGGGAGGTCACAGTGACAAAGAAAATGGAAGGCGAGTTGGATGGAACCGGTTTAAAGCTGGGAATAGTACTCAGCCGGTTTAATAGCATGGTAACGGAAAGACTTCTGAGCGGAGCAAAGGATAAATTGATCCGACTGGGGGTTGCGGAAAAGGATCTCGAGGTAGCTTACGTTCCCGGATCGTTCGAATTACCGCGGGGCGTGAGAAAGCTGAAGGATACAGGGAAGTACGACGGGGTCATTGCGCTGGGTGCCGTCATCCGAGGAGAGACACCTCACTTCGATTACGTCGCAAACGAGGCCTCCAAGGGGCTCGCGGAAATAAACCTGGAAGCGGAGGTTCCCGTTACATTCGGTCTGATAACCGCGGATACGCTGGAGCAAGCCATAGATCGCGCCGGAGCAAAACAGGGCAACAAAGGGAACGAAGCGGCTGAGGCACTGGTGGAAATGGTCAACCTGGAAAGCAAACTGGACGAGGAAAACTGATGAAGTACTACGCGCCAAAAGGTCTCAACGACATAACGCCGGACGAAATGCCCTACTGGCACGCCGTCGAGGACGAAGTTCGAAAAAAAATGCCCCTTTACGGTTACAGCGAAATCAGGACGCCAATGATGGAGAAAACGGAGGTATTTGCGCGTGGCGTCGGCGAGGAAACCGACGTCGTTTCCAAGGAGATGTATACTTTCGAGGATAAGGGCGGCAGGTCGGTAACTCTCCGACCCGAGAATACAGCCTCCGTCGTCCGAGCTTACCTCGAACACAAATTTTACGGCAAGGAAGAGCTCTCCAAGTGGTATTACCTCGGACCGATGTTCCGTTACGAGGCGCCGCAAAAGGGCAGGTCGAGGCAGTTCCACCAGTACGGGGCGGAGGCAATTGGCTCAAACGATCCAGCCCTCGACGCCGAGATGATAGACCTGGCCACGGACCTGCTGACCTCTCTGGGGCTCCAGGACGTCGGTTTGAGCCTGAATAGTATCGGCTGCCCGGAGGACAGGGAGGACTACGTCGAGGAACTGGTTGACTACCTCAGACCGCATAAGGAGGAACTCTGTTCGGACTGTCAGAACCGGCTGGAAACCAACCCGCTCAGGATACTCGACTGCAAGAACTCAACCTGCCAATCGATCGTCGAAGCGGGTCCGGAGATCACCGACCACCTCTGTGACGAATGCCAGGCTCACTTCGATAGCGTCAGGAGCTACCTGGAAGAGCTTGGCCTCGATTACAAACTTGACCCAAAGCTCGTTAGAGGACTCGATTACTACACCAAGACGGTATTCGAGGTCTTTTCCAGCGACCTCGGCGCCCAGGACGCTCTGATTGGCGGCGGTCGTTACGACGGTCTGGTCGAACTCTTTGGCGGTGATCCGACACCGGCCGTCGGTTTTGCCGGAGGGATAGAACGGCTGGTACTCCTGTTGAAAGAACTGGAAAGAGTCGACCCTGGAGAAAGCGGTCTCGATCTCTACCTGGCCAGCCTGGACGAAACAACCAAACAGAGGGGCACCGAACTGGTGGCAGGCTTGAGAAGAGCCGGATTCAAGGCCGAAATGGATTACCTGGACAAAAGCCTTCAGGGCCAGCTTGGCTACGCCGACAGGTACGGCGCCGATATCACCGCCATACTCGGACCGGAAGAACTTTCGGAAGACGAGATAACGCTGCGTGACATGGAGTCAGGTGAACAGACAAAAGTACCCATGGAGAGCTTCATTCAATCGGTAAAGCAGAAACTTGCTAACTGAATTTCCAGAGGCAAAGTCATAACCGAGGAGGGCAAATTTGAAAAGTATAGTTAAAACTGCCGGCGGCGCTTCAATCCCCGCCCTGGGCCTGGGTACATGGAAGATGAAAGGAAAGGAATGCAAAAGATCAGTCAGGCAGGCAATAGAGATCGGCTACAGGCATGTCGATACTGCCGTATTCTACGGCAATGAAGCAGAGGTTGGTGAAGCAATAGCCAGCTTTAACAGGGAAAAAATATTCCTGACAACCAAGATCTGGAAAGATAAACTGGGGTACCGTGATTTCAAGGATTCGGCCGAGGCAAGCCTGCGCCGTCTCGACACGGAATACGTGGACCTCATCCTCATCCACTGGCCCAACCCGGAAATACCCCTCGAGGAGACAATTCGAGCAATGAACGAACTGGCAGAAGAGGGCAAAGTAAGGAACCTGGGCGTTAGCAACTTCGGAATCGATCAGCTGGAAAGGGCGAGAAAGCTATCGTCCCACCCGATAGTTACGAACCAGGTAAAGTACCATCTGGGAACCGATCGGTCCTCGCTGCTCGAATACTGCCAGGCGGAGGACGTCGTTCTAACCAGCTATAGTCCGCTGGGGCAGGGGGGAATTCTTGAAAACGAAACCCTGAAAAGGCTCGCCAGCAGTTACGGAAAGAGTCCGGGGCAGCTGGCGCTAAAATGGTTGGTCGAGCAGGATCGGGTTATCGCTATACCAAAAGCCAGTTCGGAGGACCATTTGCGAGAAAACCTGGACCTGTTTGACTGGGATTTACGGCCCGAGGACAAAAAGGAACTAGATGGATTGGTCATCAATACTTGAACTCGGTCCAGTGATTTTTTTAGGTGATGTTCGAGTTCGACGATCCGGTAAAGAGAACCGGATCCAACCCTTAAAAAACCATACTCAGAGGTGACCCCAATGGTAGAACTACCATCTTCGAACGAAGAATTCGATTCGGAAGTGGATTACGAATCGGATGTTAGCAAGGAAGATCTCGTTTCCTTTTTGGAAGAACTGCTGAATCAATTGAAAGAAGAGAACGCGATTACCGTCTCCATGGTAGGTGCAAAGGCCAAGTTTCCGTTTGAAGAACCAATCAACCTGGAGATCGAAACTGGCTACAACAAAAAACTGAACAAGAAGGAACTGGAAGTCGAAATAGAATTCAGGGAAGAGAGCCAAGGGGCTTAAGCAAAAAATCGGACTGCTTTCGAGCAAGTATGAATGACTCGATTGTGATTTTTACGGAAGTTATCCGCTAATTTTCCCTTAGCACTTGGAAGTTTTGGAGAGATAAATCACCCGATCCCCCGTCCACGGAATATTACCTAAGACGGGGGCTAGCTTTTTCGGATCCTTTAACCGCTTCGGTGAACTAACGGCAGCGGACGGCTACCTGAGCTGCCCGATATACTTCCTTAACGTCATGAACCCGCAGTATATCCGCCCCTCGAATTACACCAACCACGTTACTTGCGATAGTACCTTCAAGCCTTTCTTCAGTCGGTAAATCCAGAGTTGCTCCGAGGAAGGACTTTCGGGACGTTCCGAGCAGCAGCGGGTAACCCAGCTGCTTGAACTCTTCCAGCCTTCTTAAAATCTCGTAGTTGTCCTCCAGTCGCTTTCCGAAACCGATTCCCGGGTCCAGAACGAGCTGGTCTTCCTCGACCCCCAGTGCCTTTGCTTCCTCCACCCTTTCACCGAGAAAGTCCATGATATCCTCTACCGGATCGCCGTAAGTCGGATCCTGCTGCATGGTTTGTGGGGTCCCCTGCATGTGCATCAGCACCAGCGGTACGCCTCGCTCGGCTGCAACACGGCCAAGATCGGGGTCAAACCGCAGGGCACTGATATCGTTGATTATATCCGCCCCGGCATCGAGAGCCGCTTCCGCCACTCCGGACTTATAGGTATCAATCGATATCGGCACGTCCGTTTCTTTTCTGACCGCTTCTATGACGGGAACGGTCCTTCCGAGTTCTTTTTCGAGCGGTACCTGGTCCGCGCCGGGTCGAGTGGACTCGCCACCGATGTCAATTACATCGGCTCCGTTTTCTTCCATCTCCGTGACTCTTTCTACAGCGCTATCCCTCTCGAGAAACTCTCCCCCGTCGGAAAAGGAATCCGGGGTTACGTTTAGAACCCCCATGACCAGTACTTCGTTCTCTTTCCTAACTCTATCCAGTATTTTCACCGTTTTCCTCCCCCTTTTACGAAAATACCCTTTCATTAGACTGTCTTCAGAAAAATTATAAACAAATTAACACTTTTCCCGCCACCGGATTTCCCAAAAGAAGTAGAGCTTGCACTTTTTTACTCGAGTTAATCCAGAACCAGCAGCAGTTTTCCTGATCTCAGCTCTAAACTTCCTGTTAATTATGGTCGGGATCAGCTAGTATTTTTTGAAGTTTCTCCGTAAATAGCGGGATAACTTATCCCCGGGGAGGATTAATTTCGCAGGGCCATTGGGTCGAACTTTCCGACCCTGTCCGGGGGTCAACGACAAAAGAAGAAGCAAAGACAGAAAAATTCATGATCTGGAGGAAAAACGCAGATGGACACGATTGCAGTTCTGGACTTCGGCGGCCAGTACTCTCACCTAATAGGCCGCAGGATAAGAGAACAGGGAATTTACGCAAGGGTACTTTCTTCGGCGACATCGTTAAGTGATCTCGATGAGATAGAGGACCTGAAAGGCATAATTCTTTCCGGCGGAGCGGCATCCGTTTACTCCGGGGACTCTCCGAAACCGGATCCCGCTATCCTAAATACCGGCTATCCGGTTCTCGGGATATGTTATGGTCACCAGCTGATTGCCGAACTTTCCGGTGGCAAGGTAAAAGAGGGTGATATCGGCGAGTACGGGACTTCCACGCTTAAGTTAAATGGAGAAAGCGGGGAGCTGCTCGAAGGTCTTGAAGACTACGAAGAGGTATGGATGAACCACAGGGATAGAGTAACCGAGATGCCTGGGCAATTCAGCGTTCTAGCTTCGACCGAATCAAGCCCGATCGCCGCTTTTTCAAACCGAGAGGCAGGGTTATACGGAGTTCAGTTTCACCCGGAAGTCACGCATACGGAAAAAGGTGGACGGGTACTAAAGAACTTCGCAGCAAAAATTTCAGGAGCCCGGGCTGAATGGAACCCAAAAGGTCTGGTGACCGATCTGGTCGAGAGAACCGAAGATTACATAGGTGATCGCAAAGCGATAATTGGTTTATCCGGCGGAGTTGATTCCACCACGGCCGCTCGTATAGCCGGACGTGCGATTGGAGACAACTTGAGTGCAGTTTATGTCGACACCGGACTGATGCGACGGGGCGAAACCGAATCCATAAAAAGTACTTTCTCTGACTCCGATTTGAACCTCCAGGTTCTTGACAGGAGCAAGCTTTTCCTGGACAAATTAAGCGACGTCGCGGATCCCGAGGAAAAGAGAAAGATCATAGGTAATACCTTTATCGACGTCTTTACCGAAGCCGCCGATTCTATCGGGGCCGAAGTCCTTATACAGGGAACTATCTACTCCGACGTGATAGAAAGCGGCTCGACTACTCATTCCGATACGATCAAATCCCACCACAACGTCGGGGGACTACCGGAAAAGGTCGACCTCGACATCTACGAACCGCTGGCGGATTTCTACAAGGACGAGGTCCGCCAGATTGCCGGAGAAGCCGGTCTACCGGATGAAATCATTCACCGGCATGTCTTTCCAGGACCGGGACTGGCAATCCGAATCGTCGGGGAAGTTACCCCGGAGAGAGTAGAGATAGTGCGTGAGGCAAGTCATATAGTCGAGAAGGAGCTAAAGTCAGCAGGCCTTTACGAAGAGGCCTGGATGGCTTTTGCGGTACTACTGCCGATAAAGAGCGTCGGAGTCCAGGGTGATTTAAGAAGTTACAAGTACCCGGTAGCTTTACGCATCGTCGAATCGGAGGACGCCATGACGGCTAACTTTTCCAGGGTCCCTTATGACCTGCTGGAAAGTATATCGACGAAGATAAGCAATAGAATAGATGCAGTAAACAGGGTAGTTTACGATATCTCCAACAAACCACCCGCCACGATGGAGTGGGAATAAAATATATCTGGATACTTTCCTCTTATGGAGGGAGAACCTTGACAAACTGGGACTACATTGCTATTCTAGTGGTATGAAACTAAATGAACGAGATCTCGAAATAATCAGATATCTTGAACAGGACAGTAGAACTTCCTTGAGGCACATTGCCAGCGAGTTGGACGTTTCTCCAACGACAGTAAGTAACCGTGTACAGAAGTTGAGAGAAGAGGGAGTAATTGAAAAGTTTGGAATCAAGTTAAACCTTGACGAGCTTGGCTACTCCCTGACCGCCGTGATTAAGGTAAAAGCAAAAAGCGACGACCTCTCAAAGGTTCTGAGCGAGATGGAGGAATACTCTTGTCTGACTCATATATACGAAACTACAGGGGATTTCGACGTTATAGCGATAGGGAAATTTAAAAGCAGAGAAGGGATGACGGATAAACTGGTCGATCTCGTCCAGAGCCCTCATATAGAAACGACCAACACTTCTCTGGTACTAACTACTTTGAAGGAGTACGACAACTCCGGTCTCATTTAAAACGTAAGGAAGTTACGGGATTAAACATGGTAGACCTCGGCAAAATTAGAATATTTAACGATCTCGACAAAGGTGTCCTGTCCGAACTCCAGGATGAAATCAAAGAGATCGACTACGGTCCGGAAGAGATAATTTTCCAGGAGGGGGCACCATCTTTCGGGTTTTACCTGATTAATGACGGCCTGGTTAAACTGGTAAAACGGACTCTGAGGGGAAAAAAGCAGATATTGAAGCTGGCCGGCCCTGGAGAATACATAGGTGAAACCACACTGTTCGATAAGGGCACGCACATTGCCTTTGCCAAGACTTTAACCGACGTTGAAGTTGGTTTCATCGAACGGGGAAACTTCTTTTACTTTCTGGAAAAACACCCGGAGATAGTCTTCCGTTTTTTTGCCAAGATGTCCGAAGAGCTGAAGGCCTTTCAGAGCAAACTTGCAGAGAGATCTTACAACAGCAGCAAGGAAAGGCTGGCTCGATTCATTCTCAGATTGGGTCAGGAGGGTATAGAACTATCTCGCTCGGAACTGGCCGAGCTCGCCGGAGTTTCATCAAAGACGGCTATTCGGACACTCGGAGAACTCGAGGATCGGGGATTTATCAAGATGCGAGATAGAAAGATCGACATCCTCGACGAAGACAGTATTTCCGAGTTAGCGGCAACCTTCCCCATTACGCTCGACGAACACCTCATAATATAAGCTCTCACCCGGTCGGGTGACTTTTGTCCTTGCCGCCAGGTAGGCTTTGTGTTATTTTTGGTGAGCGACGTTTTCCGTTTTGCAGTCGGCCGAAAGTTTCCCATTTACCGGACAATTTTTTACTGGTTTTTGCGTGATCGAATTGAAAAAATATATAGCCGTACTTGGTTTAAGTTACTTGTTGCTTGCGATCGCCGGTCTGGTGCTCAGTATAACGAGCCCAACTCTGATCGGTTTACTGGTAGCAGTCCCCATCACTACGACCACGTTTTTGTACCTCTCGGAGAAGCTTTCAATTAATTCTTCCCGTGAGCTCAAGGGTTTCGGGGCGGGCAAGTACGCAAGAAAGCTATTCAACAATTCTGCGAACGTTCTTTACCTCGTTAATCCGGAAGGAAATATTCTCCGGGCCAATAAGGCATCCAGGGAAGTTTTAAGCCATGATAACGTCGACAACCTCCACCTGGCCGAGGTCGTCCATCCCGACGACCTCGATCTCGTCAAAAGTCAGTTGAAAAAAGTCTTCAATAGCGCCGGCCCCGGTTCCAGTAGGGGGATCAGCAGGATCGAAGTCAGGCTGGTGGAAAACGACCCCCCGGGGAATTCCTCACCTGAGGTCGTACCCGCGACGATGAGGGGCTCAAAGGTGACTGAACAGGCGGGGATTCTGGAATTCGTCGACAGAGGTAAGGTGCAGCGGCTCGAGAAAAGACTTCGGGAAGCCGGAGCCCGTTACCGTTACCTGATCGAGGATGCAATAGACACCCTGGATTCCGCCGTGGTCCTTATCGATAAAAAAGGGGAAGTCGTCTGGGTTAACAAGACCATGGAGAAGTTCTTCTCACTGGATAGGCGCGATTTAATCGGGTTAACGGCTAAAGGAGCAATCGATTACTATGCCAGTTCTTTTGCCAAACCCGAGGAATATACGAAAAAAGCTCGGTCAGCCCACGAAAACGGGGAACGAGTGAATAGCGAGATATTTTCCGTTACCGACCAATTCGGCAGGACGGAGAGGATTCTTGAGTACCGCAGTATTCCAATTGAAACGGATAGATACGAAGGGGGAAGGATAGAGCACTACATTGACGTCACGGAAGTAAAACAGCTGGAGGAGGATCTGCGCCGGAAAACCGAACGCCTCAAGAAAAGCAACGAAAAGCTGGAAGAGTTCTCGCGAGGAATCTCTCACGACCTTAAAGCTCCTCTGCAGACGCTGGAGGGCTACAGCCATATATTGACCGAAGATTACGCAGAGGAGCTGGACGAGGACGGCATAAGAGCACTGGAGGCCCTATCCGATACCACACAAAGGTTAAGGGACCGGATAGAAAGCTTACTTACGTACTCGAGCATAAATATGGAAGAGGACAGGTTTGAGGAAGTCGATCTAAGCGGCCTAATAGAGGAGCTCGAGCAGGATATTCGGTATACCCTTGAAGGTGTTAACCTGGCAGTTCCCGACGACCTGCCGGTGGTTTATGGCAACGAAACTCTATTGACGGAACTTTTTAGCAACTTGATCACAAACGCGGTAAAATATAATGACAAGGAAAACCCAAGGGTGGAGATTGGCTGGAAGGAAAGGTCGGAAAGATACGTCGTCTGGGTCAGGGATAACGGTAGAGGAATCAAGGAAAGGTACCTGGAAAAAATATTTAAGGTATTCGAGAAGCTCAACCCGCGAGATAATCCTGAAGGAACCGGTATAGGCCTTGCCGTTTGCAAACGTATTGTCGAAGAACATCGCGGGGAGATATGGGCGGAGTCGGAACCCGGGGAAGGAACGACTTTTTACTTCAGTTTACCCGGGACTAAAAACCAGGTGGAAGAAAATATTTCAGGTCAAAAAATGACCCATGGGGTTAACTAGTCTCAAGTTAGGGGTTAGTATCATAATAAAGTTGAGGAGGAAAATATGGGAAACGAGCAGAGACTCGACATACTGTTGGTGGAGGACGAGGATTACGATATAGACCTTACCCAGAGAGCTATATATAAAAGTGACGTGGAATCAAAGCTTTACGTCGTTCGGGACGGCGAGGAAGCTCTCGACTTCCTGTACCGGCGCGAGGGTTTCGAAGACGTACCGAAACCCGATCTGATACTGCTCGACTTAAACCTGCCAAAGATCGGCGGGCACGAGGTACTTGAGACCATCAAGGAAGACGAGGACCTGGAAGAAATCCCGGTTATCGTGCTTACGGTTTCCGAAAGGGAAGAAGACGTAGTCAAAGCATACGATAGCGGTGCCAGCAGTTACGTACACAAACCCGTCAACCCGGCCGAGTTCCGAAAAGTCATAGAAACGGTGCAGGAATACTGGAAAATTGCAAATTTACCACCGGGTGAGTAACGGAGCGCTGTCTACTGGGAGTTCCGTCGAAGACAAATTTCTTCCCCCGATTAAACACCATTCATCGACTCAAGTGATAAGGTAGATCGATTCACCCTCCGAAAGTCCTTTTCTGAGAGTCGAAAATACTTATCTTTATTGTTGCAGCATGATGGCCCGAAAACGGATAAGGAAATGCTTGAAAAAATAGCTAAAGGCTGACTGGGGGAGGCGGGTATATATCCCCCGTTCCACTCACCATCTCGGTAGCTCCTGGATCCAAATCCCGCCTTCCCTCCAGCCCCACTAGAATAAAAAAATACCCCGTCCGGAAAGACGGGGTATTTTTAATTACTTTCCGATTAAGAAGCTTTCTTCTGTAGCTTTTCCCAGTCCTTGTCTATATCTTCCTGAATCTCGTCAATGACTTTACTATTTTCCTCTTTAAAGAGCGAAGCGAACCTCTTCTGAGGTTCCAGCCATTCCTCTACGGGCAGTTTTTCTCTGGGTTCGTAAGTTACACTGTATTCCCCTTCGTCAACTTCATAGAGGGGCCAGAAGCAGGTATCAACACCTTTCTGTGCTACCTCAATGGACTTCTCTTCCGGAATCCTCCAGCCCAGCTGACAAGTAGAAAGGACGTTAAGGAACGTAGGTCCGTCTTTGCTAAAGGCTTTCTCGGCCTTGTCCGAAAGGTCCATCAGGTTGGATATCGAGGCCTGGCCGACGTAAGGGATGTCGTGTGCGGCAACGATCTCGGTTAAGTTCTTCCTCTTCCTGTCCTTGCCGACCTTTTCTTTCCCCGCCGGTTCAGTTGTCGTCGAAGCACCTTTGGGAGTAGCGCTGGAACGCTGGATTCCGGTATTCATGTAAGCTCCATTGTCCAGAGTCACGTAAGTAAAGTCGTGGCCTCGTTCGAGCGCCCCGGAAAGTGACTGAAGCCCGATATCGTATGTTCCACCGTCACCGGCAAAAGCTACGAAATCTATATCTTCATCTATTTTTCCTTTTTTCTTCAGAGAACGGTAAGCGGATTCAACTCCTGCAATCGTTGCTCCGGCGTTCTCAAAGGCGTTATGAATCCAGTTGATATTCCAGGCCGAAGTCGGGAACCGCGTGGTCGCTACTTCCAGGCACCCCGTGGCGTTCGATGCCACGACCGGACCGTCAATCGAGTTTAAGATCGTCCTGACGGCTATAGGCAGACCACAACCCGAACAAAGGGAATGTCCGCTTTCAAACTTCCGTTTCTTTTCTTCTCTTTCTGCTAAAGTTTCAAGACTGGCCATGATTTATTTTACCCTCCCGTTACTGTCTGGCTCCAATGTAGCGCATCTTGTCTTCGAGATCGGGATCCTCAAGGTCTTCGAAGACTTCGGCAATCTGACCTTCTTTGATATCCCGGCCTCCAAGCCCGTAAGTGTAGTTATACATTCGCGGCTTGTCCGGTTCTTCCGCCAGTGCTGAACTTACCTCGAGGTAAAGAGGACCGGACGATCCGAAGGAAAGCGACCTATCCATGACGGCTACCGCTTCAGTATCAACGAGGGCTTCCTTAATCCCTTCAGCCGGGAATGGTCTGAACAGCCATGGCTTGAGTAATCCGACCTTTTTCCCTTTCTCTCTCAGCTCGTCCACGACCACTTTGGCGGTACCGGCAGTTGACCCCAGAACGACGACGGCGTAATCCGCGTCATCCAGCTTATAGGTTTCGAAGAGGCCATCGTAGTCGCTGCCAGTAAGCTGGTTGAATTCGTCCTGGACTTTCCTGAACCTCTCGGGGACGTTTTTCATTGCCTCGACCTGCTGAAGTTTGTGCTCGAAGTAGTAGTCGGGCATGTCGAACGGTCCCTGAGTGGAGGGGTTATCCACATCGAGCAACGGGTAGCGGGCGTCGTATTCTCCAACGAAATCCTGTACGGATTCATCGGGCAAGAGTTCGGCAACCTGAGCAGTATGAGTCAGAGTAAATCCATCCAGAGTAACCATTACCGGAAGCAGCACGTCCTCGCTTTCCGCCAGCTTCTGAGCCATCAGGGTAAATTCGTAGGCTTCCTGGGCATCTTCACCGTAGAGCTGGATAACACCACTATCCCTGGCAGCCATCGAATCGGAATGATCGGCATGAATATTGATAGGTCCGCTCAACGCCCTGTTCGCGACCGTCATCACTATGGGCGTCCGCATAGAAGCTGCGATGTATACTATTTCCATCATAAGAGCAAGTCCCTGAGAAGCAGTTGCGGTCATCGTCCTTGCTCCGGCAGCAGCGGAACCAACACAGCTACTCATAGCGGAGTGTTCCGACTCCACTGTAATGACTTCCGTGTCAACCTCGCCATCAGCTACGAACTGTGAGAAGTACTCAACTATTTCGGATTGTGGGGTAATCGGGTAAGCAGCTACTACGTCAGGTTCCACCTGCCGCATCGCGTTTGCGACGACCTGGTGGCCGGTCAAGACATCTCGATTGTCGTTATTCATCTTCTTCCCCCTCTGGTTTCATTGAGATGGCATCGACAGGACATATTTCGGCGCAGATACCGCATCCTTTACAGTGATCGTAATCTATACCCTGGATTTCTTCGTCAGAAATTTTGAATGAAGCATCCGGGCAATTTACCCAGCACTGGAGACACTGAATGCACGTATCCTCGTCCCAGATCGGCCTTTCAGATCTCCAATCTCCGGTTTCGTTCAACTCCGGGGTAGCACCACCGGTGATGACTCCGCCAATTGGTATCTCGTCGTACTTCTTAAGTTCGAAATCTGCCATATGCCCTCCTGTTTAAGTTAATTTAACTTCTCGTAGCCAACTTTCAACGCTTCCATGTTCATTTCGACTATTTCTTCCGGTAACTTTTTAGAAAGCGCCTTTTTTACTTCCTTCTCGGCAATTTCGTATTCCGTGCCAAGAGCTCCAACAAGAGCCCCTAGCGTCGGTATATTAGCGTAACCGCTTCCGGCCTCTTTCGCGATACCGGAGGCATCAACTGTCATGATCTCGCCGGAGAAACCAGTTTTGGACCGCACCTCTTCCGGACTCATCGTGGTATTAACTAACAAAATTTTATCCTCATCCAATCCATCCGTTGGATTGGCAGCTTCGAGCAGAGTCGGGTCCACCACGGCAACCACGTCGGGCTGGTCCACGCCGGAATGTACCCTTATCTTCTCGTCCGAAACCCTGTTATAAGCGCGTATGGGTGCACCGCTCCGTTCGGGTCCGTACTCAGGAAACGATTGAACGAACTTGCCTTCCTGAAGGTTGATGTCGGCAAGTAGTTGAGAGGCGGTCTTTGCACCTTGTCCGCCCCTACCATGCCATCTTATTTCCTTCATTGAAAACCCCCTTGTTCGGTGTAATTGTCTGTCAAATTGTTCCTCGCTTTGGATCGGATAAATCTTACGAAATATTCCGTCATTCTGCAATCAATGGGAACTTTCGGACCGTTCAGTTTTATATTTTTCGAACTAAATTAGACAGCTGTCACCCGACTATATGAATTAATTCCTTTTCAGTAACTGGACACGCCCATATACTTTTCCCCACAATGGGTACGTTATCAGGAGCTGTTTCGTTTGCTTTGCTGGGGTGTTTTTTCTGGCTGACCCGGTTGAAAAAATTGCCAAACTGGCTATCCGTCTTTACCCCGCTCGTAATTCCGATTTCCGTGGGGCTAGTACATGGTTTTTCCGCGCCGATAACGGGGATGATTGTCAGCCTGGCCCTGATCGCGGTCGGAGGGTTTTTCCGCCAGAAAAGCAGGCTACTGGAACTAACTAGCTTCTTCCTTGCCGCGTTAGTCTTTGCCTGGGTTGGTTTCAGGATTCAGTTTATCCAGGTTGCACTGAACGGGAGATATATATACTTCTCCTGGTTGAGCGTACCCCTAACGGTAGCCTGGCTCTTATTGATTGGCCGTTCCGTGGAATTTGCCCACTACAAACTCGGCAGAAAAAAACCAAAACTATTCCTCGTCACTCTGCTGGTCATCGGTACGTCCTTTCTCGGTATAGTGGCACTGCAACCGGACCAGAACCTGGCCCCGGCTTATAGACTGGGTTTTTCATTTATCGGTGCCCTCATAGGGTGGCTGGTCCTGGGACCCGAAAAAAAGCTAACCGCAATAGGGGCCAGAGGAACTGGCTTCGTCCTCGCCGGTCTAGCGCTCATTGGTGTGGTAAAGTCCCTTACTGCTTTCGTATTGCTCGTACCCATTGCACCACTGGCAATTCCAGCGGCGAGAAAGTCTCTCGCTTTTACTCGCTCCGCCGTAGCCACGGATCATCGTTCCGGTTTTGTTGATCGTCTGGCAGGGAGATACGTCGGTTCACGTAGTCTGGGTGTGGCAATAATTTACTTGAGTCTTAGCGTCATCGGCCTGACCAGCATCTGGTTTCTCAGGAGTCCGGGACGATTACAGGGGGGTCTACTTGGCTCGAGTCTGGTTTTTCCCTTCCTCCTGACGCTCGCAGCAAATAGAGCCGTAAGGTACTTTCGCCACTGGAACCCTTCAATCTTCGAGAAGAACGGTTCCGATGTAGCGGCCATTTTTGGCACCTCCTTTACTTCCGGAGAGATAAGCCAAGTAAGAGAAGAAATTATGGAAGACGTGGCCGGAAAGAACGATAATACCAGTTACGTCGCCACGCCCGACGTCACTGCGGTAATGCAAGCTGAACGTAAGGACTTACTGGAAAACTCCTTCGGGAGAGCCGACGTCGTTACCCCGGATGGTTTCGGGCTTATCTGGGCCGCTTTGGTGCATGACCTCCCCTTGAAGGAACGAGTTGCAGGAATAGACCTAATCGAAGAGATACTTGGTACTTCCCGGGAACTGGAGGTTTACCTTCTCGGTTCCAGGTCCGGCGTCGCCGAAAAGGCCGGCGAACGGATAAATAATCAATACGAAGCGGTCACTATAGCCGGGACCCATCACGGCTATGCCCCGGTTAAGTCGGAAGCAGTGGTCGAAGAAATCAACGAAGCCGATCCGGACATTTTGTTCGTCGGAATGGGGGTACCCAAACAGGAAAGGTGGATTACCGAACATATACACGAGCTGGAAGCAAACGTAGTGATGGGAGTTGGTGGTAGCTTTGACGTTATCTCTGGCAACCTTCCACGGGCACCGCGATGGATGCGGGATAAGGGGCTAGAATGGCTGTACCGAATATGGCTCGAACCGGGGAGAATAATTAAAGCAAGGTGGATCCCTTACTTCATGCTCAGGGTTCTCTGGGAAAAAGGTAAACGGACCTTAAGAAAGGAAATCCTTTAATTTCAGCTGAATTTTCTCCTGACCACGCCAGTCGTTGAGGTCCAGTGTAAATACCGGATTAACCTGTCGCTCGTTCTGCAGAGTCGGCAGGTTTTCCCCCATACCAAAGCCTATACCGTCAAGTACTTCGTCCTTACCGGCCAGTTTCATCTTCAAATGCCTTTTTGAGTTTCCCACCCTGCGAGCACTGACTATGTTTAATTCCTTCATCCAGAACCTTGGCTTGGGGTTGCCCTTTCCGAAGGGTTCGAGCCCCTCGAGCTCGTTGTACAGGTTCCGGCTTGCCTGAACCGGATCCAGCCTCGCATCGAGCTTTTTTTCTCTGGCTTCTTCTCCGCCCTGGAGCGACTGCTGACTGGCCCAGTTCTCCAGGCACTCTTGCAGCTCGGTAATATTGGAGGCACTGGCGCTAAATCCGCCGGCCATCGCGTGGCCTCCATAACGAATCAGGTATTGAGAACACTTTTCCAGTCCTTCTACGATGTTTACCCCATCCACTCCCCTTGCGGAACCGCGGATTCGCGTCTTCTCGCGGCTTACGGCCACGGCGGGGAGGCCAAGGCTACTGGCCAATCGGGAGGCAACCAGACCAATTATCCCCTGGTTCCAGTTTTCACCCGAGACGAAAATTAGGTTCTTTTCTTCCGAGTCAAATCCTCTATCATCTAACTTCTCCCGCGCCCGTCTGATCAACTTGTCCTGAGATCTCGACCTATCCCGGTCGTAATCTATCAGGGTTTTTGCCAGATGACGTGCCCTCCTTTCGCTTTCCGTGGCCAGCAGCAAGAAACTTACCTGCGGGTCCCCTACTCTATTTGCGGAATTTAGCTTTGGGGCAATCCGATAGCTAACGGTTTCCGGGGTAATTTTTTCCGTTTCGCCGCCAGTTTCGCCGAGTAGTGCCGATACCCCCAGAAGGGGGGCCTTGCTCATACTATCCAGCCCACCCTTCACCAGCCAGCGGTTCTCGTCTTCACCGTCGACGACTAGAGGAACAAGATCGGCAACGGTACCCAGCGCGGCCAGTTGAAGCAGTTCCCGGTTTGCGGGCCCTTCCAGGCCCAGCTCCCTCTGCAGGCCCCTGACGAGCTTGTAAGCTACACCGGCTCCCGCCAGGTAAGGGTTCGGGTAGTCAGAATCTTTTCTCTTTGGATCGACGACTGCAAGAGCGGGAGGTAGTTCCTCCCCGGGCTCGTGGTGATCGGTCACGATAACGTCGATGCCGAAATCCTGGAGATGAGAGATCTCTTCCGCTCCCCTGACCCCACAATCGGTCGTAATCAAGAGATCAAAGTCTTCTTCCAGGAGACGAGCAGAAACGTTCCTGCTGATACCGTGCCCGAAATTTCTGCTCCCTACGTCCACCTTGACCGTTCCTGGACCCGGAGCCTCGTCTATACTCTTCAAGCCTCTATACACTAGAGCAGAGCTGCTTAAGCCATCCACGTCGAAGTCGCCGTGGACAAAGATTTTTTCTTCCTTCTCGAGAGCTCCAATGATGCGATTGACCGCCGGGATCAGACCCTTGAGGGTTTCTGGTGGGTGGATAGCCCCTTCGGGTGTTTCACCGGGTGAAGAATGAAGCAGTTCCGATCGCTCAAAATCCGATCCATAACGATCGGAAACTACCCGCGCACAGATGCTGGAACAATTGAGCTTTTTTCGGGTCCGCTCAACCAGACTCTCTTTTATCTTTTTTTTACGCCAGACCCGGTTACGATCGAAAAGAGATCTCATTCACTGGCAAGGTATTTATCCCAGAGATAGACTATTGGCGACGCAACGTAGATGGAGGAGTAAGTTCCTACGATAACTCCTATCAGGAGAGCCAGCGAAAAGGCCTTTAAGACCGGTCCTCCAAAGAGAACAAGTGCAATCACCGGAATAAAAGTAGTCGTTGACGTACTGAGCGTACGAGATAGTGATTGGTTGATGCTCTTGTTTATCAACTGAAAGGTGGACATCGATCGAGACGCTCGTTTCCCGGTATTTTCCCTCATTCGATCGAAGTACACTATCGTATCGTTGAGCGAGTACCCAACAATTGTCAGGAAAGCACCGATGGTGGGAAGATTGATTTCAACTCCAAGCACCGCAAAGAGCGCCAGGGCTATCGTTACATCATGAATAACTGCTGCTACGGCGCCGACGGCGTACCGGAGACGGAATCTCCAGCTAATGTACAGCAGAATAACCAGCAGAGCAATACCTATTGCCTGCATAGCCTTGACCTGAAATTCCTGACTGATCTGTTCACCGACGGAGTTAATGCTAATCTGGTTCTCACTCACCTGAAAGTTCTCCGAAAGCGAACTTCGTAAATCGTTTATCAGGACTTCGTTTCCGCCGACGTCAAGTTTGGTATTTATATAAATTATATTTGATCCGGTCGCACTCTGAATCTGGCTGTCGCTCAGCTCACCAAGTCCCTCCGTAGAGGACAGGAAACTTCTCATGTCCGCGGTGGTAACTTCTTCCTGAAACGGTACCGTTATCTTGGACCCACCCTGAAAATCAATACCGAGGTTGAGCCATGGCCAGCTGGAATCCTTCAACCCCGGTGCTACCAGAGGGGTTGCCAGAATAACCCAGCCAACTATTACCACGATCAAAGAGAGGACGGACCAGTATTTTGCCTTACTTAGAAGATCCAAATCGAAGTTCATGATGCCTCCTGGCTAATTTTCATGTCTTTTTATTTACGTATGATAGGTTGGACACAAAAATTAAGTTCAAAGAGTTAGTCGAGTTCGTTAATTCGCCTGGCAAATTTTGACTTGATTCTCCCCGCTTTGTTCTTGTGCAGCGGGCCCTTGCTTGCTGCCTGGTCGGCCACACTGGCAAGTTCGGGCATGAGCTCTTCGGCTTCTTCCTTTTCTCCCTGAGAGATCAACTTATCCAGCTCGTTCATTACGTGCTTTAATTTTTCCTTCCTCGCCTGATTGCGCTTTCTTCGTTTCTTATTCTGTTTTAGCCTCTTCTTTGCAGATTTTATTACAGGAATTGTTCTTCACCTCTTGATCCTAGCTTGGTTGATTTTATCTCTTGAGATGTTAATTTAACTGCTTAATTATATCAAGCCAATTACACGCCACGCTTTCGGGTCTTTCATGATAGAGCAACCAGAAAAATACGCTCCAACTCGCCCTTGCAGTCGGCCGAAAACAATTATCGCTAACCAATCGGTCAGGCAAAGCTACCAAGAAGTTTCAGCAGAAATTCCCAGAACATACGTACGGAATCTACCTTAACTCGCTCATCCGGTGAATGAGGGTTTACGATGTCGGGACCGACCGCGAGCATCTCGATTCCATCGACCTTCTCTCCAATAATACCCGTCTCAAGTCCCCCGTGAATCGTTCTGACCTCGGGAGAGCGCCCGTAAAGCTCCTCGAATACTGTCTCGGCCTCAGCCAGCAACTTAGAATCCATATCTGGCTGCCAGGCGGGGTAAGCCTCATCCTGCTCCACTGCAGCCCCAAAAGCCCGAGCAATAATACTTATACGACCGCGCAGACTCTCCAGTTTAGAACCCCGACTGCTTCTGGAACTAACCAAAATCCGGAGCTGGCGCCCTTCCATCCCGACGGAGGCGAGGTTGGACGACGTCTCCACGGTTGATTCGAACTTTTGATCGTAAGCCATTACTCCATTCGGCAGAGCTCTAAGGAGCCCCACCGCGGTACGACCGCTTTCCTCGGTCATGACCTCGTCCACCACTCCCGGGTCGACTTCGACCCTCAGGGCCATGTTCTCCTCCGTTTCTTCGTACTCCTTCTGCAAAACTGAGAACCTTTCCCGGGCTTGCTCTTCGAAGTTACCAGGATCACCGGCAATATTAACCAGAGCGGTAGACTCCCTCGGTATCGCGTTGTGCTTGTCGCCACCCCTTATCTCGACGAGTTGCAGGGCCTCAGTTTCCCAGAGGTCGTCCAGTAAGCGGGCAAGCAGTTTATTTGCATTGGCTCGCCCCTTGTCTATGTCTCCTCCGGAGTGCCCGCCCGCCAGACCGGACAGATTAATGCGGACCGGCTCAACTGCGGTAGTTTCCTCGTAACTGAGCGGCAAGCGTATTTCCGTATTTCCCCCGCCGGCACAGCCAACCGTAAATGCTCCGAACTCCTCGCTGTCCAGGTTGATCAGCTTATCGGCCCGAAGAAACTCCGGGTCCAGACCAGCCGCCCCGTTCAACCCCCTTTCTTCGTCGACGGTAAAAAGATAATCGAAAGGTCCGAAATCGTAACTCCCCGTCGCAACTGCCAAAGACAGGGCGACACCGATACCATTATCGGCACCAAGAGTTGTTCCTTGAGCAGTTAACCAGCCGTCCTCCTGAGTCAACTCTATCGGGTCGGTTTCAAAGTCGTGTTCGACGGAGGAATTTTTTTCACAAACCATGTCAATATGTGATTGGAGGACAGCTTTCGGCTTGTGGTCTTCCCCGGCCTCACTTAAAAGAACGTTACCAGCTCCATCTACCCTCGACTGTAGCCCGTGTTCCCGTGCTACTTCCAGCAAGTATTGCCTTACTCCCTCTTCATTTCCGGAACAACGGGGTATATCGCTTAACTCTTCGAAGTGTTTCCACACTATTTCGGGTTTTAAGTTTAACATAGTAGAAAAGGTTATTAATTTCTCGTGAACTTCACAAGCTGGATAGGCTATCCGGCCGTTATCCTTCATCGTCTGCCAGGCCAAAATGAGCCTGCTGTCAAACTTACATCAAACCCTGGTTGGAACTTCAATTTGTGTAAGTAATTAGAAGGGTGCAATAGTTGAGTTAGAGTGAGCTGGAAGTTATTCTCATTATGAATACAGTAAAGGAGGTAAAACATGGATCAATATCACGAACCGGTAGAAGACCTCGACGATGAGGATAGGGATTACGTACGCACGTTGATGAGTCTGAAAGAAGAAGTCGAAGCAGTAAACTGGTACCACCAGAGAGTCTCGGCTTCCGACGACGAAGCCGTGGCGGACCTGCTTGCCCACAATAGGGACGAGGAAATAGAACACGCCGCAATGGCCCTGGAGTGGCTCAGACGTAATATGGATGGCTGGGAGGAAGAGCTCAGGACGTACCTGTTCTCGGACGAACCGATAACTGAAATCGAAGAAGAAGGAGAAGGCGAAACCGAGGAAGAAGAATCCGACGGCCAGGGACCCGCTGATCTGGGCCTGGGAAGTCTTGAATAACACAAAAGAGAGGTGTAACAGATGGATATTCTAAAACGCTCACTGGCTCCAGTGACCGACGAAGCCTGGAACGAAATAGACGATCAGGCAGTAGAAGTTCTGAAGAACCAATTAACCGGAAGAAAGTTTGTTAGCACGGTTGAGCCTCAGGGCTGGGATTATTCGGCGATTCCGGAAGGCAGGCTGTCCATAAAGGAGGACTCTCCCGAGAAAGTCCGTTACGGGGTCAGAGAGGTCACGCCGCTTGTTGAGACGAGAGTTTCCTTCGAGTTAAATATCTGGGAACTGGACAACGTGTCCCGAGGCGCGGAAGACGTTGACCTTGCCCCGCTCGAGGACGCCGCCGCGGAAGCAGCCCAGTTCGAAGAGGACGTAATTTATAACGGACTTGAAGAAGCGGGAATAGATGGTCTGGTTCCTTCTGCCGAAACGGCCATAGATCTACCGGAAGGCTCGGGCGGAATCCTTGAAGCCGCATCGGAAGCAGTAACTTTATTTCAGGAAGAAGCCATTGAGGGCCCCTACTCTCTCATCGTCGGCAAGGAACTCTGGCAATCCATAGCCCGAACTTCAAAGGGTTACCCGCTAAAGAGACAGCTTGAGGACCTGATTGGCGGCTCAATCATCTATAGCCCGCAGGCCGATGATCCGCTCTTCGTATCCGATCAGGACGAAGACCTCCAGCTGGTTCTTGGACAGGACTTCTCGATCGGTTACGAGGACCACACCACGAAGAAAGTTAAGCTGTTCCTCGCGGAAAGCTTCGGCTTTCGAGTTCTGGAACCAGCAGCCGTGGTGCGGGTGGCTCAATAAGTAGCTGTTTCCAGCACTTATTCCTCATTCCGATTTAAGTAATTCCGACCGGAGGTTACCCCTCCGGTCTTTTCATTTTTTTACCGTCGAAGAACGAAACTTTAAGGTGTTGTTCGAGTTAAATTGACAGAAGCTCAGTGGATTAACGGCAGGTGAAATAGTGAAAATAGCCAGATTGGTCGATCCGGAAACCGGAAAGGAACTCGAGGGCAAACTGAAAGATGACGGGCTACTTGAGACGAAAGATGGGAACTTTCACCCGAACGAAGTAGATCTTTTAGCACCGGCCAATCCGGGCAAGATAATCTGCGTCGGCTTGAATTACGACGATCACGCCGACGAAACGGGCTCGGAAATTCCGAAACGACCCTCTCTCTTTTTTAAACCACCTAGCTCGGTCGTCGGGCCGGGTGACTCGATCATCATTACGGAAGGAAATAGGTACGACCCGGAAGGAGAAGTGGCCATTGTGATCGGAGAACAATGCCGAAACGTGGATAAGGAAGATGTGTGGAGCTGTGTCCTGGGATTTACCGGGTTAAACGACGTTACGAACAGGGACGCTCAGAACTGGGAGCAGAACTGGGTCCGGGCCAAGGGCTTTGACACCGCTGCACCAATCGGACCCTACATCCTACCGGCTAATGAGGCCAAGCTGCCTCTATCCTTTCAGCTATCGGTAAATGGTGAAGTACGACAGTCCTCCGATACATCGGAACTAGTTTTTGGAATGCGTGAGCTCGTATCGGAAGTCAGCTCGTTTATGACCCTTCAGGCAGGGGATATTATCTCCACCGGTACGCCGAAAGGAATAGAGCCAATTGAAGCAGGGGATAAAGTTAGCTTAAAGATCGAAGGAATCGGCAGCCTAAAAAACGAAGTCAAGTACAGCTCAGAGGCCTAGGTTGGAGGTTCTTTCCCAGCCCCCCTCAAAACCCTATTGGTGGAAAAGAAAGCCGGGGTTAGACTTGACCGCCATACTCCCGTCCCCTATATTCTTTACAGTTTTCTGGACAACGAAAGGAGGGTAAAAAGTGGCATCACCAACGGTAGACAAGGATCTCTGTATAGCTTGCGGCCTCTGTTCACAGACGTGCCCCGAGGTATTCGAGTTAAATAACGACGAGGGATATGCCGAGGTCAAAGAAGATGCGGCGAGCTGCGACGAAGCCGGCTGCTGCGAAGAAGCCGCGGACCTTTGCCCGGTTGACGCTATCGAGGTTTAAGCCAGCTAAATTATCAAAAAAGGGCGGAGCCAGTTTTCTCCGCCCTTTTTTATTTTAAAAACTACAATAAAGAGGTGGGTAAAGTGGAAAACGTTGCTGCAATTGTCACAGGTAGTTCCAGAGGTATAGGCCGTGCTACTGCCATTCGTCTTGCCCAGGATGGTTTTAAAATTACGGTTAATTACTCTCAGGACGAGGAAGGCGGGGAAGAAACGGTAAGAACCATTGAAGATCACGGCGGAGAAGCCATAGCCGTAAAAGCAGACGTTTCCAAAGAGGAAGAAGTAGAAAAGCTGATAGAGAAAACCGTTGAAGAATACGGTGATCTCGGAGTTCTAGTTAATAACGCAGGCTTCTCACATCACGCAACCTTGGACGAATTAGACCAAAAGGACTGGCAGAGAAGCATCGACGTCCACCTGACGGGCTCGTTCAACTGTGCCAAAGCCGCCGCTCCCGAAATGAAGGAACTTGGCTGGGGCAGAATTATCAACATTAGCTCTTTACGGGCCATGACGGGATCGGATCACGGTTCCCACTATGCATCATCAAAGGCAGGGATACTCGGTTTGACAAAGTCACTTGCGCTGGAGCTCGCCCCGGAGATTACCGTCAACGCCATTTCACCAGGTTACACCAGGACTCCAATGAACAAGGAGGCCTTTGAAGAGAAGGAGGACAAGATAGCTGCGAAAATACCCCTGGATAGAGTAGCGGAATCACCGGAAATTGCCAGCGTAATATCCTTTCTCGCCTCCAGCGATGCCAGCTACGTAACGGGCGAAACGATTAACGCCAACGGCGGAATTTACATGACGTCCTGAACGGTTACCGTGCCCGCTAGCGGGCACGGAAAGATAACCCATAACTCTTCCGTTCACGGCAGCTCCTTGCAGTCAACCAGGTTTGCCATTTTGTTTCGGTTTTCAATGCTGATATCCTGGCCGTCTTTTACAATTAGCCCCTTATCCTGAAGTTCTCGCAGCTTCCTCGAGAGAGTCACGGGCGAGCAGCCAACGATATCAGCAAGCTCCTTGTTGGAAATGGAAAAAGGGCTTTCGGAACCGGATATCAATCGGGCCAGCCAGAAGGCAGTACTCTTCAAAACGGAACAATCCCTCAACTCCAGCCGTCGACGCAAACTTTTCATGTTCTGCCCCGCCTTTTTGCCCAGCTTTTCTCCGGCCACTTCCATTAGGTCCGGGAACAATTCCTTTTCTATGAGCAGCACCTTTGCCTCCGTTACCGATTCCGCCGAAGTGTCCCGGTAATTATTGTCGAGAAAGAAATCGTCACCAAACAGGAGGTCTCCCCGCGTCAGGACGTTTAAAGTAACCGTTTCGCTAGCCAGCGAATGGGAAACCTCCTTGATCACTCCCTGGCATATTAGGTAAAATCCCACAACCGCTTTTCTTGCTTCAAACACGCTGTCCCCGCTCTGGTAGTCAAAAACCCGGGTACCTCTCTTTTCGACCAAAAGCTCACGAACCCTGTCATCCTTCAGTATACAGTCGGAATCTTCAACTAAACAATCGGAAAGATCGTCAGGCCCCACCACTATTGAATCACCCACCACAGACGTTTTGGCCGTTTTTTGAAGGAACCTATATAAAATTATTTAAATGATATTTAAATGAAATTAAAGAAGACCTGACGGTTTTGCAAGGAAATCCGGGGCAAAATTCCCATTTTTTCGGGAAAAATAAGGTATTCCCGCTTTGGAACAGGTAGGGGCGCAAGACCTTACAGACGAACCCTCTTCCGACCGCGGCATACGTCCTACATAGTTACTTTTGTCGCACGTGGTATCGCCATACTCTTTGACTTCTCCCTTTCGATGCTTCTGGAACTGACTGCCGCAACGAGTTCGCGGGCTTTCAGCTCTTTTTTGTCTATGTTTCTGAAATGACTTGTATGGATCCACTCCGTCCTATCCAGGGTAAAGACGGCGTAATAGAGGATAGCAATCCAGCTATACATAAAAACCGGGAATAAGACTACGTACTTAAAGGCCTCCTCCGGAAGTCGGTCCAGGATGAAAAGCGAGGCAGGGATGATAAAAGGCATGAGGGGCAAGATGGCACCGAATAATTTGATATTGGAAACCACGTAATTGAATACGGGCCCCGAAAAGATCCCGGGCAAGGCCCACCGTAAAACCGTCACGAGGAAGTAAAACATGATAAACGGCATCTGAAAGAGCCTGATTCCGCCATCGATTTTTACCGGGTTCGCCTCTTTAATACCCTGATATAGCAATCCGGGCACGTAATTCTTTAGAACTGAGAGTTGCCCCCGGGCCCAGCGCAACCTCTGACGGCAGCTGGCAAAGAATGATACGGGTTTTTCGTCGAATACCTTGGTCTCCCGAGCGAAACTGGTCTTTATCCCCCGGAAAAGTGCCTGGATCGAATACTCGAGGTCTTCGGTCAGAGTTTTGGTATCCCAGCCAATTTCCTCCAGGGTTTCAGCAGATATACACATTCCCGTTCCCATCATGACTGCCGACAATCCAGCGTTGTAACGTGAAAGCAAGGTATAACGATCGTTTATCCAGAACATCATCGAAAAGGTCGCCGTAACCCAGTTGTCGGAAGGGTTTTTTGAATCCACGTAGGATTGAATCAGCTTTTCACCTTCCTGAAGCCGATCGTTCATAACCCTGAGGAAATCGTCCTCCACCAGGTTGTCGGCATCAAAAACCGTTGCGGCATCGTACTCTGCCGTACCGTCGAGAAAGCCCAGGCGCTTAAAACCAAACCGCAACGCGTAACCTTTCCCCTTCTCCTCCTGGTTCTGCCTCTCCAGCACGTTAACGTCGTGGCGTCGGGCCATCTTCGCCGTATCGTCCTGACAGTTATCAGCAATGACGAACACGTCGTATAGACTGGAAGGATAATCCAGGTTTTCGAGGTTGGAAAGAAGCTTGTTAATTACCCTTGCTTCGTTATGTGCGGGGACGAAAACCGCGAATCTATTTTCCGGGTCACGCGACACTTCGTCTTTTCCGCGCCGAAATAGATCGTTGTCAAATAGACCGATGAGGACAAAAGTCAGGTAGTAAATCGTGTAAAGAACCAGAAAGCTATCTATAATGTAGTTCAATGCACTCATGATTCCCCCTCCGCTAACCTAGCCTCCTTCAGTAAAAATACTAATGATTTTCTACTGACTTTCCAATATTTTATTCATAAAACCTGCGTTGAGCTGACCAATAAGGGAGCTCTTAGTTCGGTTTTTTGTTAATTCGGTCTTATTCTGATAGCATTAAGTTGTCCACGGAGTAAATATAGATTATTGAAAATTAAGGATGGCTCCGAATTCTATACAAACGTTTTCCGGGGCGCTTGCAAACGCGGTGATTTAAATGAAAAAATACGTAGGAATTCTGCTCGTAATAATTGGGTCGCTGGTCTTCTTTGCCGAAATTTTTCCGGATTATGCTAGTTACCTCTCCCAGCTCAAGGCGATAACCGTTATTCCCTTCTGGGGCGTCGTCCTGGTTCTGGCGGGGGGGTATTTCCTTACCGGTAGTGATAGGGCCAAATCAGGTATAGCCACCGCGGTAGTAATATTTATCGCGATTTACGCACTGGGCGCACTAGCGGGAACTTCGACGCTTGAAATAGGGGGCTGGTCCGTACCGGCCTTCTTCGGTGAAAACGAGAAAATAGAGAAGGATCCAGAATCGATCGGTAGTTACAGGACAAAATCGCTGAAGATAGAGGATATCGCAGCGGAAATACGCTTCAACGAGGTCGAAGGTGGTGGAGTGGAAGTAATCTCAAACCTGCCCCTATCTTCGAATGAATCGGAATCAAAACTGCTTATCAAATGCGAGAGTGACTGTAAAAAATACAAAAACGGCGAATTAGAATTTAAAGTGGGTCGGGAGCTTGGCCTCCGGGAAATCGAAATCACTGATTCGGTCGGAGATATTAACGTGGACCTGACCCAGACTCTGGAAAAAGTGAATATGGCAAATTTCGTCGGCGAGCTCGAGGTGGAGGGCCTAGCTTCAAAAAGAGTCCACCTGGAGGATTTTATCGGCGACGTAGTGCTTGACGTAAAGAATCTCGATAAGTTAGAGGTCAACAGCGGTATTGGTGACGTAAGGGTCAATTTACCTCCCAATCACAGGATCGAATTGACGTCCGAATCCATTCTATCCAGACTAAACACCAGGGGGAGCGTGCACCAGGGAGAACACGAGATGGAATTTGCCCTGCGGAACATGGTCGGACAGGTCACCGTAAGCAAACCCCAAAACAATTGAACCTCAAGTGGAATTTTAAAAAAATTCTGGTTCACTTTCTCGGTAAAACCTTCCTGCCCGGTTTTACCCATCACGAAACAGTTATCCCCCGCAACGATACCCCCTCGATCAAAGTATTGCGGTTTTTATGCCACCGAGTTATAATCCGGTTAGCACCAAAAAAAATAAAAAAGAACGTTACACGCTTTCCCCGGCTCCGGGCCGGTACGCGCTAGCGCCGCAGCAAACTTAACAGT
>Ga0207414_1000008_pt1 | contig 101835 bp, 96 predicted proteins | sample PonA231FremontCA_2_FD_187269 | JGI IMG/M metagenome (GOLD analysis project Ga0207414, IMG submission 187269) | Marine sediment microbial community from Fremont, CA, USA - Pond A23 Sediment 1 (SPAdes) | ecosystem: Environmental > Aquatic > Marine > Unclassified | place: USA: Fremont, California...
ATGCGTTTAATCCTCATCCGTCACGCCCAGACCGTCGCCAATGACGAGGGTCGCTGGCAAGGCCATAGCGACTACCCGCTCAGCCCCGCCGGGCAGACTCAGGCCGAGGCCCTGGCCCATGCCCTGGCGCAGGAGCAAGCCCGGCAACCCGACGACTGGAAGGCGCCGGTCCTCTACAGCTCCTCGCTGGGACGGGCCCTTGCCACTGCACGCGCGATCGGACAGGCATTATCACTGCCCATCGCCGCCCGCGATGACTTGCGTGAATACGACGTCGGCGTTTTCTCGGGGCGCACGGCCGCCGATCTTGATCGTGACTACCCGCAGATCGTCGCGGGCTTTCGGCGGGATGGCCATTGGGACCATGTCCCGCAGGCTGAACCCGTAGCGGCGCGGGCGCGGCGGGCCGATGCAGTCATCGCCCAGCTGCTGGCGGATCATGGCGACACTCAAACAGTCATCGGCGTTACCCATGGCGGTTTCATGCAGTACCTGGTGGCCGCCCTGCTGGGGACACGCCGCATCTGGGGATTCCGTCCCGAGAACACTGCACGCTTCGAGTTCACCCTCTCGTCGGCAGCCGCGCAGCAGGAAACCACCGACTCATCCGGCGGCCTGAGCACCTATCGTTGCCGGATCACCCGGTTCAACGACTGCACGCATCTGGCCTCAGTCACTCGCTGATGAGCCGGCGCGTTGTTCCAGATCGGCAAGGATCGCGGCGTCCAGATCGATGGTCTGGTGGTGGCCGTAGCGGGCGGCAAGCCGCCGCTCCCCGGGCAGGCGGACACCCGGTTCTGCCGCCATTGTCGTGAGCATTGCCTCGACCCGGCTGGCAAAATCATCACCACCGGCAAAAAACCCCGGATCCAGCAGCACAAACAACTGCCCGAGTCGCGGCGGCTCGCCCTCGGCATCAAAGAGGGACGAGGCCTCGTAGGCAAAAGATGCCCCGGTCAGGCCCGCTGCCAGCAGTTCGACCATCAACGCCAGTGCCGCGCCCTTGGCGTCGCCCATCGGTCGGACACTGCCCGCCATCGCCTCAGCGGGATCAGTCGTCGGCTGACCGTCGCGGTCCAGCGCCCAGTCCGGCGGGATCGCCTCGCCGGTGCGCTGGGCCATCATCACTTTGCCGCGGGCGACACGACTCACTGACAGATCGATGACCAGGGGATCCGCCGAGACCCGGGGCGCCGCAAAGGCAATCGGGTCAGTGCCGAACAACGGCCGTTTTCCGCCCCAGGGCGCAATCGCGGCGGGCGCATTGCCGAATCCGAGGGCAACGATACCCTGCCGCGCCATCGCCTCGACGTGATGACCCGCGACGCCAAAATGATGCGAGCGGTGGATACCCAGCGCCGCGATGCCCTGGTCCCGAGCAGCAGCGACTGCTGACGGCATCCCCGCCTCGATGGCGGGATAAGCAAACCCGGTATGGGCATCCACCCCCACCACCGAGCCCGATTGGCTGACCGCCGGAGAGGCCTGTCCATCGACCTTGCCGGCGGCGGTCTGGTCGGCGTAATAGGCCACCCGCGAGAGCCCGTGGGAGGGCAGATCATCGAGTTCGGCGGCAATCAACGCCCGTACCACCGAGCGCGCGTTGTCCGGGCGGGCGCCGCTACGCTCGAGCGCGGCACGGGCGAGGGACTCCAGATGGGGAATTGAGCAGTGCATGATCGCCGTTATCCTGTCGATCGCCAGACAGCCGCGCAAGCCCTATCCTTGACTTGATCACGTATCCGCTCGCCTCACACCTTGGTAGGCTGTTGGGCGGTATCCACCGACTCGCCCTGCGGAGGCAATGATGGACGTATCACACCGGCCGCCCGCCTACTGGCTCTTCCCGGCGGGATTACTGATCTCGCTGGGGATCTCCCTGCTGCCGGGCCAATGGCCCCTTTATGTCGTGCTGGCGATCAGTACGGCGATACTCGGCTTGCCTCACGGAAGCCTCGACACCGCGGTGGCAAAGCGCTATCTGCACCTCGATAGCGTGCCCAGAATGATCGGGTTTCTGGCCGGCTACATGGCCTTGAGCGCGGCGGTGATCGCCATCTGGCTGCAGGTGCCCAATATCGCCCTGGCGGTCTTTCTGCTCTACTCCGCCGTGCATTTCGGCGACGATGTGGCGCATCGCCTCGGGCGGATCGGCGGCATCGGCTACGGACTGTGGATCCTCGGCCTGCCGGTCACCTTCCACCCCGGCGTTGTCGAGCCTCTGTTTGCCATGCTTGGCGCCGATCAGACCGGACTGATTATTGCTGCAGCCCCCTGGGCGCTGGGGCTCGGCGGCGGCATCCTGCTGGCCGCGCTGGCCCTCCACCCCGAGCGCGCCCTGAGCGACTGGCGCGATCCGCTGCTGCTTGCCCTGGGCGCGGCGGTGCTGCATCCGCTGGCCTACTTCATCGCCTACTGGTGTTTTTTGCACAGCCCGCGGCACCTGACCCTCGCGGCGCGCGATCTCAGCCTCGACAGCTGGGGCGCGCGCCTGCGCGCGGTGGCCCCGACAACGCTCGCCACCTATGCGCTGGCAGCGGCCGCCGTGCCCTTTCTGATGGACATGCCAGGCGACGCGGTTCTCATGCAGGTCATTTTCATCGGTCTGGCAGCACTGACAGTGCCGCACATGATTCTGGAACTGATCGCCAGCCCCCATCGCGTGGAATAGGCAGTGCTCGACGCCGCCCTTCAACCACTGCAGCGCAGGGCCCTGACGCCCGTCGCCCGATTCATGGTGGCACGCGGTGTCAGTGCGGATAGTGCCACGCTGACCGGATTCGCGCTGGGCATCATGGCGCTGATCTTTATCGTCAATGAGGCCTACCTGGCGGCACTGGCGTTCATCCTGCTCAATCGGCTTTTTGACGGACTGGATGGGGCCATCGCCCGTCTGACCCGGCCGACTGACCGGGGGGCATTTCTGGATATCGCGCTTGATTTCTTTTTCTATGCCACCGTCCCTCTTGGTTTTGCGGTGGCCGATCCGGCCGCTAATGCCCTGCCCGCCGCCGTGGTCATCACCGCGTTTGTCGGGACCGGGTCGTCGTTTCTCGCCTTTGCCGTCATCGCCGCCCAGCGCGGCCTGCCCGCCTCGGCCTTCACCGGCAAGGGCATTCACTATCTGAGCGGATTGACCGAAGGCACCGAAACCATCGCCTTTTTTGTCGCGATCTGCCTTTTCCCCGGCTATTTCGGCGCAATCGCCATCGGCTTTGCACTGGCTTGTCTGATCACCACTTTCACGCGATGGATTCAGGGCATGCAGACCTTCCGCGACTCCGGTTCGGCGTCGTGAACACTCCCAGCCGAGGCATGGGTGCTCTGACGCTGCTCGTGGGCCTGGCCATCGGGCTGGCAACGCCGGTGAGCGCGCAAACGGGCGACACGAGCGGCGCGGACTGGGAGCAGACGTTGCGCGAGGCACAGGGCCAGACGGTGTACTGGAATGCCTGGGCCGGCGATCAGCGCACCAATGCCTTCATTCAATGGGTCGGCGAGCAGACCGAGGCGCGATTCGATGTGGCCATCCGTCACGTCAAGCTCTCCGATACCGCCGAGGCAGTCACGCGGGTGGTCACCGAGAAGGCGGCCGGTCGAGACGAGAACGGGTCGGTGGACCTGCTCTGGATCAACGGCCCCAACTTTCTGTCGATGAAGGAACAGGATCTGTTGCACGGGCCCTTCGTGCGCGATCTGCCCAACAGTCGCTATCTCGACCTCAGTCGCGGATCGGCGAATACCACTGACTTCACGGTCCCGACCGAGGGCCTCGAGAGTCCATGGCGGTTGGCGCGCTTTGTCTTTAACTACGATACCGCCCGGGTCGATAACCCGCCGCGGACCATGCCCGCGCTTCTGGAATGGGCGCAGGCCAACCCGGGACGATTCACCCATCCGCATCCGGATAATTTCATGGGTGCGACGTTCCTGAAACAAGCGCTGATCGAGTTGACGCCGGATCCGGCGGTCCTCCAGGAGCCGGTGGAAAACGCCGACTTTGCCAGCGCGACAGCGCCGCTGTGGGACTGGTACGACGCCATTCAGCCGCACCTGTGGCGCGGCGGCGAGACCTATCCGAGCAACGAATCCGAGCAGCAGCGACTGGTCAACGACGGCGCCGTCGATATCGGCCTGTCGTTTGATCCGGCCTCCACCGCGGCTGCGATCAAACAGGGGTTGCTGCCGCCGACGGCGCGGGTATTGATCCCCGCCGCCGGCAGCATCGGCAATGTCAGTTTTGTGGCAATCCCCTACAACGCGCGGCACACCGCCGGCGCCCGGGTTGTGGCCAACTTTCTGATCTCGCCGCGGGCTCAGGCGCGCATGCAGAATATCGAGGTGCTGGGCGCGTTTTCGGTCCTCGACTTCGAGCGCCTGAGCGACTCGCAACGCGCTCGTTTTGAAGCCCTGCCCGACGCCCCGGCACTGCCTACCCGCGAGGCACTGGGCAAGACCCTGCCTGAACCCCATCCCAGCTGGATGACACGGCTCATCGAGACCTGGGCGCAGCGATACACTCGCTAGCTCCCGGTGAAAAATGTCCGGCGCACGGGGCTGCGCGCCCTGATCATTGCGGTGCTGATCGGTCCGGTACTACTGGGCGTAGCGCAGACGCTCAGTGCGGCGTTTGGCTGGCTGCCCGCCCTTGGCGAGCGCACCATTGGGCTGGCCCCCTGGCGGACACTGCTCGACCAGCCGGGTCTGGCGACCTCGGTCCAGCTCACCCTCTGGACCGGGATCAGCGCCACGGTGATCGGCTTTGCCCTGGCCTTCGGGCTGGTGGCCAGTCTTCATGGCCGGGCAATGGGCCGCTCACTCATGCCCTGGCTGGCACCCTTCCTGGCGGCCCCCCACGCCGCCATCGCCATCGGCCTTGCCTTTGTCCTTGCCCCGTCCGGCTGGCTGCTCAGGCTTCTGGCAGCGCCCCTTGACCTGACTCATCCTCCGGCCTGGGCACTGGTGGGCGACCCCCTGGGCATCGGACTGATACTGGGATTGCTGGTCAAGGAGGTGCCGTTTCTCGCGTTGATCATGACCGCATCACTGAGCCATCTGCCGGTGCGGCGCTGGCTGATTCAGGCCCGATCACTGGGTTATACCCCGGCGGCCACCTGGCTCCGCGTGGTGTTGCCGATGATGTGGCCACAGATCCGACTGCCCACGCTGATCGTTTTGAGCTATGCGCTCTCGAACGTCGATATGGCACTTATTCTGGGGCCCGCCAATCCGCCGGTGCTGGCCGTCACCGTTTTGCGTGCCTATACCGCGCCCGAACTCTCGAGTCTGCTGACGGCAGGCGCGGGGGCTGCCCTGCAGGCAATCGGCGTATTGATCACCTTTGCCGGCGTCTGGGCGTTTGAGCGTCTGATCGGCGTCATCGGCCGCACCCGCCTGCGTCGTGGTCGCAGAGGGCGGCTGAGTGGCGTTGCTCTGGGTTTGGCGCAGGCACTCAACCCAATCCTGCTGGGCATGGCCAGCGCTGCCATTGCAGCTCTGGCTGTCTGGTCGGTGACGTGGCGCTGGTCATGGCCGAAGCCTTTGCCCGAGCAGCTTTCGATGGCCGCCTGGCAGCAGCCCGGGGACAGCTGGATCGGGCCACTGGGCCATAGTCTGCTGTTTGCGGGGGTAACCACTGCGCTGGCACTCATGCTGGCCATCGCCTGGCTCGAGACCGAGCAGCGGCGGGGGGCCTCGCTGCTTGCGGGCATCCTCTATCTGCCGTTACTGCTGCCGCAGATCGGGTTTTTGCCGGGTCTGCAGTTCGGCTTTCTACAGTTGGGGATCGGCCCCGGGCTGCTGGCCGTGGGTTGGGCCCATCTGCTGTTCGTCTTCCCCTATGTGCTTCTGGTACTGGTCGGGCCCTGGCGGGGGTACGATCCGCTGCTCAGTCGCCAGGCCGCCAGTCTGGGGGCCGGGCCGTTGCGACGGCTTTTTCGGGTCAAGCTGCCGGTGCTGCTGGCGCCGGTGCTGGCGGCCGGCGCCATCGGGGTGGCGGTGTCCATCGCCCAGTACCTGCCCACACTGATCATGGGCGGCGGGCGCATCAATACCCTCACCACTGAAGCGGTCAGTCTCGCCAGCGGCGCGGATCGCCGCATCACCGCCGTCTATGCCATTCTTCAAATGCTCATACCAGTCGCCGCCTATGGCATCGCGATCATTGCGCCGATGCTGCGGGGCCGGCGCCATCGTCTTCTCAGGGAGCCGCGTTATGCCACTGGCGATTGACTCGCTCGCCATTCAAGCCCCCGGTGACGCCCCCCTTTTTGCGCCGGTCACCCTCAGCGTCGATGCCGGGACTGTTACCACCGTGATGGGACCGTCGGGGGTGGGCAAGACGACCCTGTTGCATGCCATTGCCGGGCATCTTCCGGCTGGCTTCGAGCTGACCGGTCACGTCACGCTCAATGGCCGGCCGCTCAACGGTCTCCCCGCCGAGCAGCGCCGCATCGGCATGATGTTCCAGGAGGCGGGGCTTTTTCCGCACCTGAGCGTGGGCGATAACCTGGCGTTTGGACTGCACGCCACGGTGCGGGGGCGACGGGCGCGTTCGCAGGCGGTGGACAGGGCGCTGGCGGCGGCAGGCCTCGAGGGGATGGGCGAACGTGACCCGGCAACGCTTTCCGGCGGTCAGCGTGCCCGTGCAGCGCTGATGCAAAGCCTGCTCGCTGAGCCTGAGGCCATCCTGCTCGATGAGCCCTTCTCGCGGCTCGATCAGGCCCTGCGCACTGGCATACGTACCTTCGTGCTGGACCACATCCGCGCCCGGTCAATTCCGGCCCTGCTGGTCACCCACGATCCGGCGGATGCGGAGGCCGCCGGCGGGCCGGTGATCCCGCTCGGCGAGGTCGCCGCGGCCAATACCTAGCCCAGGCGGGCGCGCTGCGCCTCGAGCGACTCCCAGCGTTCATAGGCTGCCGCGAGCTCGGTCTCGGCCTGCTCGAGGGCGTCGAGGGTTGCCTGAACCGTTGCTGCATCCGACTGATAGAGAGTCGGGTCGTTGGCCTTGCCGCGCGCGGCCTCGGCGGCCGCCTCCAGCGTTTCGATGCGAGCAGGCAGTTCATCGAGTTCCAGGGCTTCGCCATAGGTCAGTTTGCGCGGCTTTTTGGGCGACGACGCCGGCTTGCTGCTGCGACGTCTGGTGGGCTCCGCCGGTGGGGTTTTCGCCTGACTCTGGCGCAGCCAATCCTCGTAGCCACCGACATATTCGCCAATATGCCCCCCGGCCTCGGGCACGAAGACACTCGTGACCACATTGTCCAGAAACGCCCGATCGTGCGAGACCAGCAACAGCGTGCCCGTGTAGTCCACCAACCGCTCTTCGAGCAGCTCAAGGGTCTCGACATCCAAATCATTGGTCGGCTCGTCGAGGATCAGCAGGTTCGACGGGCGCGCGAACAACTGCGCGAGGAGCAGACGGTTGCGCTCACCCCCCGACAGCCGGCTGATCGGGGCGTTGGCGCGCTCGGGCGAGAACAGAAAGTCCTGCAGATAGCCCATGACATGACGCCGCTTACCATCGCCCAGATCGATGAAGTCCTCGCCGCCGGCAACGTTTTCCCGTGCCGAGCGCTGGTCATCCAGCGACGCCCGGTGCTGATCGAAGTACGCCACCTGAAGGCCGGTACCCAACTTGACCGAACCGCTGTCCGGCGCCAGCTCTCCGACCAGCAGCCGGATCAGGGTGGTCTTGCCGACCCCGTTGGGGCCCAGAATGCCGATCCGGTCGCCGCGAATGATGCGGGTGCTGAAATCGGTAACCAGAGGCTTACCGTCGATGGCATAGGTCAGATGCTCTGCCTCGATCACCCGCTTGCCGGAGCGTTCGCCCTCGGCCATGGTCAAGCGCGCTTCGCCCGGACGCTCGCGACGTTCGGCGCGGGCCTTGCGCATGGCCTTGAGGGCTCGTACCCGGCCCTCATTGCGGGTTCGACGGGCCTTGATGCCCTGGCGGATCCAGGCCTCTTCCTGCTTGAGCTTTTTATCGAAACGCGCCTGCTCCTCGGCCTCGGCATGATCGCGTTCCTCACGACGCCGCAGGTAATTCGCGTAATCACCCGGCCAACTGGTCAGCTGGCCGCGATCGATTTCCACAATGCGGGTCGCAACGGCCTGCAGAAAAGCGCGGTCATGCGTGACAAATACCACCGCCCCGTCAAACTCGCGCATGAAGCCCTCGAGCCAGCGAATGGCCTCGATGTCGAGGTGGTTGGTCGGCTCGTCGAGCAACAGCACATCCGGGCCTGGCACCACCGCGCGCGCCAACAGGACGCGTCGCTTGAGGCCGCCGGAAAGTCCCGAGAAAAGGCTATCCGCGGGCAATCCGAAGCGGGTCAGCACCGCATCGACGCGCTGCTCGATCTGCCAGCCGCCGGCCGCCTCGATACGCGACTGCAGATCGGTAAGCTCGTCGATGTCGCCCTCACCCGCGCCAATGGCCATGGCCAGATCGTGGTGACGGGCCAGCAATTCGCCCAGCGATCCCAGGCCTTCGGTGACCACGTCGAACACCCGACCATCGAGATGGTCGGGAACGGCCTGCTCGAGGCGCGATACGCTCGCCGCCTCGCCGCGCTGCACCCGTCCGGCATCCGGCTCGATCGCGCCTTCGATGATGCGCAGCAACGTCGACTTTCCTACACCATTGCGGCCAACCAGACAGACGCGTTCGCGATCTTCGATGGTCAGCGACGCATCCTTGAGCAGTGGCGGACCACCGACGGAAAATTCGATTTCATCAACGCGGATCAGACTCATGGATACTCCTTCAGATCAGCGATCAGTTTAACAGAGCCAATTTCGCCGCATCGCCGCGCTGACGTATGCTTTTGCCATGACTGCAATCGATCGACTCGTCGACCTCTACCAAATCGGCGGTCCCGTGATCGCCCTGCTACTGGCCATGTCCGTAGCGGCACTAGGCATCGTCCTCGCCAAGCTCGGCCAGGCCCTGCTTACCCGCAGCCATCGGCTGAGCCACGCGCGGGCCGCGGTGCGTGCCTTCACCGCCGGCGATATCGACCAGGCCGGCGCCTGGGTCCGCGGCTCGCGCAATCCAGCCGGACAATTGACCGCTCGGGCCATCGAAGGATTGCAGAACGCCGATATGGATGAGGCCAGACTGCGCGAGGACATCGCCCGGCTGGGTCAGGATCAATTGCGAGACCTGCGCCGTGGGCTGCGACCGCTTGAACTGATTGCAAGCCTTGCGCCGCTGCTGGGACTGCTCGGTACGGTGCTGGGCATGATCGAGGCATTCCAGGCGCTCGAGCAGACGGACAATGGCAGCGACCCGGCGGTGCTATCGGCCGGCATCTGGCAGGCCCTGTCCACTACCGCCGTGGGCCTGGCGGTGGCGATCCCCGCGGTGGCGGCGGCGACCTGGCTGGAGGCACGTGTCCAGCACCTGGGCGAGGAAATGGATAGCTTGATCACCGAGCTGTTTACCCGGCGTCCAGCGCGGCTCGATCAACGGTCGTCGTGATGGGCGCAGGCCCGCGCATTACCCCGCAGCCACCACCGCGTCACGCCCTGATTCGCCTGACGCCGTTAATCGATGTCATTTTCATCCTGTTGATATTTTTCATGCTGGCCTCGACGCTCGAATCACGTGAGCAGATATCGGTCGGCGTTGCGCCTCCCGCCGGGGCCGGCCCAACAACGGCGGACACCGTGCGGGTCAGCCTTGAACCGGATGCCGTGGTCGTTGACGGGCGCCGAGTCACTGCATCCGCAATGATGAGCGCCGTTGCAGCGGCCGTGCGCGACCGCAATGCCCGCATCATCCACCTGCAGCCGCAGGCTGGCGTGTCGTTGCAAACCACCCTGCAGGCGCTTGAGCGGATGCGGGGCCTGGATGTCGAGGTCTCACTGCTCGAGGGCGGAGGCGAGGGATGATCGGCCTGCAGAATGATCACCGCCGACACCCCGCCGACCGCGAGACCGGTCTGCTGCCGCTGATCAATGTGGTTTTTCTGCTGCTCGCGTTCTACCTGATTGCCGGGCAACTCAGCCCATCGGCACCGTTTGCGGTGACTCCGCCAGAACAGGATGGCACGGCCCTCGAGACGCCGGTCCGTACCATCATCCACATCGCGGGGGACGGCTCGGTGGCCATCGACGGCGAACGGCTCGAAGCGGACGCGATTCAGCGATCAATCGCGGCCATCGAGGGTCAAGGCGCAGCGCCTGTCCGGCTGGTGGCCGATGCCGAGGCCGACGCCGCGCGGGTTGTCTCGATTCTTGCTCAGCTGCGCGATCGGGGTGTCGAGGCCGTCGACCTGGTGACCCGGCAACCATGAACCGCGGCGGTGGGATCTGGGTCGCAGCCTTTCTGGTTGCCGGTCTGGCGCATGTGGGGCTACTGGGATTTATCCTGCCGGCACCGCCGCCCGAATCGCGGGCACCGGGCGCTGCCACCGATCCCGTGCGGATCGAGCTTGGCACGGCGCCATCCCCCGCCCTCGCCCAAGCGGAACCGGCAATGTCCACACCGACGCCGCCCGAGCCGGAGCCGAAACCCCAACCTGACCCTGAGCCCAAGCCCAAGCCCGAGCCTGCGCCTACGCCTGAGCCTGAGCCCGAGCCCCAGCCCGACGCCAAGCCTCAGCCCGAACCCGACTCCAGACCAGAGCCCGAGGCGACCGCCGAAGCACCCGCTCCGGCCGACGCCGGCGAGCCGATCCCCGGCGAAGGCAGCGAGGCGGCGCGGCGCGACTACCTGCAGACATTGCGGGCCTGGCTATCGCAGCATCAGCATTATCCGCGGCGGGCGCGCCTGCGGGGTCTCGAGGGCGAGGCGGTTGTTACCCTGCGCTTTGACGACGAGGGGATGATCGCGGACGCCCTCGTCTCCGGGTCGACCGGCTATCGGAGTCTGGATGAGGCGCTACAGACAATGCTCGAGCGCGCACGACCGTTTCCCGACCCCCCGGATGAGGCCCTCATCGCCGGGCGGACCATCGACGTCCCGATCCGTTTTTCATTGCGCGATAACCGGGCCGATTTTTGATCCAGATCAAACCGGTTCAAGAACACACAGAGCGTTTTATTGTCACTGGGCTGATGGGGTTAATAATTGCACCAAAACGGTGCGAATGCCTGATTGACCTGCATCACAGCCGGGCGTATGTTTCGTCTTGATTCCAAAAGGAGGAAATCAACCATGGATCTTTCAACTCTCAGTGTGGGTCAGTACGACTTCATTGCGAATGCCTTCTCGTTTGGCTTTGCAGTGATGGCGGCCGCGACCCTTTTCCTGTGGTTCTCCCGCAGTCAGGTAGCTCCCGCGTACAAGATGGCTGTGACGATCTCCGGTCTCGTGACCGCCATTGCCGGTTACCACTATCTGCAGATCATGTTGTCGTGGGACGCGGCCTTCTCCGTGACCAACGGCACGATCGAGACCACGGGATACGCCTTTAACCAGGCCTATCGCTATGTCGACTGGCTGCTGACCGTCCCGCTGCTGCTCGTTGAGCTGATTCTCGTCATGCGCCTTTCGCGGAGCGAGACGGTGTCGAAGAGCGTGACGCTGGGTGGCGCTGCCGCTCTGATGATCATCCTCGGCTATCCGGGCGAAGTGGCCGAAGGCGGCGCGACGCGCTTCCTGTTCTGGGTCCTTTCGATGATTCCGTTCATCTACATCGTCTACCAGCTCGTTGTCGGCCTGAAGGGTTCGATCAGCAAGCAGCCGGAAAACGTTCGTGGCCTGATCAACGGTGCCGCTACCCTCGTGGTCGTGTCCTGGCTGTTCTACCCGATCGTGTTCCTGTTCCCGCTCATCGGCCTGACTGGTGGTGCTGCCATCACCGCCGTCGAGGTGGGCTACACGGTTGCAGATATCGTGGCCAAGGCCGTGTTCGGCATCCTCATTCTGATGATTGCGATCCGCAAGTCGGAAGCCGAGGGCAAAGCCAGCGCCTGATCGGAATCATCCGATCGGCCGGCATGGCTAATGCTGAGCCTGTGGATGTCGGACGCCGTCCGGCATCCACTTTCCCGGACTAAGCGTGAGGATCAACTCCGTGGCCGCAGTCGACGTCAGCCAACAGCAAAGCACCGACACAGGGGTCTCTACCCTGTCGAGCGGTCTGACGCATGCGTCCAACCCTGCGCCCCTGTCCGCCGTCAATCAGTCCATGATTGACGCCCTCGCCCATCTACGACCGAGTCCGGCCCGGGATGCGGCGATCTATCACCTTGAAACCGGTGGCCATCGAATGCGGGCAAAACTGGCGCTTGCCAGCAGTGCCGGTCGACTGGACACCCACGACAGCACAGCGGCGGCCGCCGCCTGTGAACTGCTGCATAACGCATCGCTGATTCATGACGACATCAGTGATCACGATCTCTACCGGCGCGGACAGGCGTCCGTCCGGTCTCTCTACGGCGACGACGTTGCCCTGTGTGCGGGCGACCTGTTGTTGACCACCGCTTATCAGATCGCTGCCGGTATTCGCCAGGCGAGCACCGCGCGCCGGCTCATGGCAGCGATGGCCGACTGCACCGCGCGGGTCATCGGCGGGCAGAGCGTTGAGCTGGCCGGGCGCGAGCAGCGTCAGCCGGTAAGTCGCGCCGATTATCTGGCTGCGACGCGCGCGAAGACCGCACCGCTCATCGAACTTGCGCTCAATGTGGGGGTTCAGACGGATGACAACGGCGAAGCCAATGCGCGGCGCGGCCACGAGCTGGCCGCTTCGATCGGTCTGGCCTATCAAATCCTCGACGACCTCGATGACCTGCAGACCACCGATGACCCTGACCGACTGCATCCGCTGCATGCCTGGCGGCATCACCAGCCGCCCCGCGGCTATAACGGCGACAAACGCAAGGCAACGCTGCTGCGCTGTCTCCAGCATGTTCGCGCGGCCCTCGATCGCGCGGATCGACTGACCGGGCATCTGCCGGCCCCACTGGCCCGGGATGTCCGCCAACTCCTGCAGCGACTCGCCGACCAATCGCGGGCCGTCTCCGGGCGCGCACTGACACAACACAAGGGGTAGAGCCCTATGCATTCCCTGGTGATGGGCGGCGGATTCGGCGGCATCGCAGCCGCCCTGCGTCTCCGCGCCCGTGGTCATGAAGTCACTCTGATTGATCGCTGCCCGCGGCTGGGAGGGCGCGCCCAGGTGTTCGAGCGTGATGGCTACCGACACGATGCCGGCCCCACCGTCATTACCGCGCCGTTCCTGTTTGCCGAGCTGTTCGAATTGTTTGGCGAATCACTGCACGACCACCTCGAACTGCGCCCGCTCGATCCCTGGTATCGGTTCCGTTTTCCGGATGACTCGTCATTCGACTATGGCCCGGGCATTGAGCGCATGGAGTCTGAGATCGCGCGCTTCAATCCGGAAGACGTTGCGGGCTATCACGGGCTGCTGGCGGAATCCCGGGAATTGTTCGAAATCGGGTTCCGCGAGTTGGGTTACCAGCCCTTTCATCGTCTTTCATTTATGGCCCAGCAAATTCCGCGGCTGCTGCGACTGCGCTTTGACCGCAGCGTCTGGACGATGGTGGCCCGCCATATCAAGCATCCCTACCTGCGCCGGGCGCTGTCGCTGCAACCCCTGCTGGTCGGGGGCAACCCATTTGATACCACCTGCATCTACGGGCTGATTCACTACCTCGAGCGCGAATGGGGCGTGCACTTTGCCATGGGCGGAACCGGTGCGCTGGTCGGGGAGCTTGCCAACCTGCTCGAGCGCCAGGGCGTTCGTGTCGAGAACGGCCGCAGCATCACCGCGGTGCACCGCGAAGGTCGGCGCATCACCGGCGCCAGTGTCGATGATGGCCGCACGCTGACGGCCGATCACTTCGTCTCCAATCTTGACCCCATGCATCTGTACGGTGAGCTGATGAATCCGGCGCCACTCGCCGCCCGGGTCAAGCATCGGCTGGCGCAACCGTCGATGGGCCTGTTTGTGCTGTACTTCGGCACCGACTGCACCTACCCCGACGTTGCGCATCACACGATCTGGCTGGGCGACCGCTATCGCGAACTGCTGCGCGACATCTTTGACCGCAAGATCCTCTCGGAGGACTTTTCGCTGTACCTGCACCGGCCGACGGCCACCGATCCGAGCTTTGCACCGCCCGGGCATGACAGCTTCTACGTGCTGGCGCCAGTACCCAATCAGCTCGGCAACATAGACTGGCGGAGCGAGGGCCCGCGGCTGCAGGCCCGCATCGTCGAGGCACTGGAGTCAACACTCATGCCGGGACTGAGCGCGCATCTGCGTGCGGCGTTCTACATGACGCCGGATCATTTCCGCGAAAACTACCAGAGCGTTCATGGCAGCGGCTTCACCCTCGCCCCCCTGTTCCGCCAGTCGGCGTGGTTCCGGTTTCACAACCAGGCCGAGGGGTTGGACAACCTCTACCTTGTGGGTGCCGGCACGCACCCAGGGGCGGGTATGCCCGGCGTTCTGTCCAGTGCCAAGGTCCTCGAGCGGCTTTTCCCCGAGGGCACGGTGGCGGCGTGAAGCCGCGCGAGGTCCTGGCCCGCCACGGCAGCAGCTTTCACACGGCCAGCCGGCTTCTGCGCCGACAGGATGCTGACGACGTCGCGACTCTGTATGCCGTCTGCCGGCTGATCGACGATATTGCCGATGAATCCGCCAACGGCGCGGAACGTATTGATCGGTTTGCGGAGGCGCTAACCCGCAATCGGCCCGATGAAATACCCGTTGAGGGGTTCGAGGCGCTTGTCCGGCGCCGACAGATGTCCCTCGCGCCGCTGGCGGTTCTGGCGCGAACGGCGGCCCATGAAGCGCGCGAGGGCCGGCTGATCGAGACCGAAACCGAACTGCTGGATTACTGTTATGGCGTCGCCGGCACCGTGGGCGAACTCATGTGCCCCCTGCTCGGCGCCGATCCCGTGCGCGGCCGTGACGCCGCCGTGGCCCTCGGTATCGGGATGCAGCTGACCAATATCGCCCGGGATGTGCTAGAGGACGCCCAGCGCGGACGCCGCTACCTGCCCGCGGACTGGGTCGGGTACCGTAGCCCGGCGGTCATCGCCAACGCGGCCGTGACCGACCGGGCAGCGATACAGACGGCCATTGCCCGGGTAATCGAGCGTGCCGAATCTGAGTATGCCCGTGCCGAGACCGGCTTCATGCTCATCCCATGGCGCAACCGTCTGTCGATTCGAGTGGCCGCGCGGCTCTATCGCGCCATCGGATTACGGGTGCGATCGAACGGCTGCCGTTACTGGGAAGGCCGGACCTCACTCAGCCACGATCAGCGCCGGCGCCTGGCGGTCAGAACGCTGGTGCGCCCTGCCGCTGGCGCGCCCCGCCCCGCCCCATGAAACACTTCGACATCGCGCTGATCGGCTTGGGTGCCGCCACCATGAGCCTGGCGGTCCGCCTTGTGGCACAGGGCTATCCAGGGCAAGTCGTCATCATAGAGCCGCGGGAATATCCCAGCGACGACCGGACCTGGTGCGGCTGGCGGCTAGCGGAGCATCCATTCACGGCGCAAGCCACCCGCACCTGGTCGACGTGGGCGGTCAGTCAGGCGGGCGAATCGGTGGTCAGGGGCAGCGACCGGACGCCCTATGAGATGCTGCGGGCCTCGGCGGTCCAGAGTCAGGCGCTGGATGCCATCGCAACACGGCCGGACTGGGCCCTGCTTGCCGGGCGATCCCTCCAGTCAGCGAGTTCCGATAATCAACCTTGGACGCTGGAGCTGGATAACGGCAGTTCGATCATCGCCGATCGGGTGTTTGACTCGCGCCCACCCGCGCTCACCCTCGAACGGCCCTGGGTATGGCAGAGTTTTGTTGGCCGTGAATTGGTGGGTCCCGGTCTCACTGATGATTCTCCCGTACGACTGATGGACTTTCTGGATGACGAGGCGCCGTTGCTGACCTTTGTCTACGAGCTGCCCATCGCCCCGGGCCGTCGGCTTATCGAGCTGACCCGATTTGCCCCGCAGCGCCCATCGCTATCGGCTCTGGGCGCGCAACTGGACGGCATTCTTGCCGATCGAGGGCTGGCCAATCACGCCATCGACCGTGAGGAGTCAAGCCATTTGCCCATGGCGCCGATCGCGCCCTACAACAGGGAGGGTTGGATGCGCGTCGGCACCGCCGGCGGCAGCATGCGGCCGGCGACGGGTTACGCGTTTCATGGCATCCAGCGTTGGGCGGATCAGTGTGCCGATGATCTGATGGCCGGTCGGCCACCCTGCGCCCCCTCGCGGCGCCGAACCATGGACTGGCTGGATGGCGTCTTCCTTGAATCGCTCTGGCGCCATACCCCGGCGGGTTCGGCCGGCAAGCCCTTCGTTCAGCTATTCGATCGCACGCCGGCGGAGGCAATGGTCCGGTTTTTAATGAGCCGGCCCCACATCAGCGATATTGCCCATATCCTGCGCTCCCTGCCGCCCACTCCCATGCTGCGAGCGGCCCTCGCGCATTCCCGTCAGGCGATGGACTGAAACTGCAGCGCCGCCAGATGGGCGTACAAACCGTCCTCAGCAAGCAAGTGATCGTGGGTACCCACCGCCCGCACTCGCCCCGACTCGAGCACCGCAATGCGATCGGCATTGCGGACCGTCGCCAGCCGATGCGCAATAACCACGCTGGTGCGCTCGGCCATTAACCGAGTAAGCGCAGCCTGCACCTGACGTTCGCTTTCAGCGTCGAGGCTGCTGGTCGCCTCATCCAGCAGCAACAATGCCGGATCACGAAGGATGGCCCGGGCAATGGCGATGCGCTGACGTTGCCCGCCCGAGAGTTGCACGCCGCCGGGTCCAATGTGGGTGTCAAAGCCATCGGGCAGCGCCTCGATAAAGCCCTGGCAGTTGGCCGCCTTTCCGGCGTCGACCACTCGATCGCGATCGGCGCCGGGATCGCCGAAGCGAATGTTCTCGGCAATCGTGCCAGTGAACAGGACCGGCTCCTGCGCCACCAGCGCCATGCGTTGGCGAAGTGCCGCCGGCTCGGCATCGCGCAGATCCACGCCATCCAGTTGTACTCGCCCCGCGGAGGGGTCATGAAAACGCAACAACAGGCTGATCAGCGTGCTCTTGCCGGCGCCCGAGGGGCCGACCAGTGCCACCGTTTCGCCGGCGTGGATCTCGAGATTGACGCCCGCAAGCGCCGGCGGATCGGGACGGGTGGGATAACGATATTCCACCGCCTCGATCACGACCTCGCCATGGGCTGGCACCGGCAACGCCACCGGATGCTCCGGCGGCTGAATCGCAGGGACCGCGTCAAGCAGCTCGAAGAGTCGCTCCGCGGCGCCGGAGGCCCGGAACAGTTCACCCGCCACCTCGGAGAGCACGCCGACGGCACCCGCGGCCAGAACCGCATAGAAAACAAACGCCGAGAGCTCGCCCGCGGTCATCGTTCCGGCAATGACGGCATTGCCGCCACGCCAGAGCACAAACGCGACGCCGGCAAAGGCGAGCACGAGCGCCACCGCATTCAAGCCGGCTCGCTGGCGGATACGCTGCACGGCGATGGCAAAGGCGTCCTCCACCCGGTCCCGAAAGACACGACGGTCCTCGGGCTCGTGGACAAAGGCCTGAACCGTCTCGATGCCGCCGAGTGTCTCGCCGGCGTAGCTCCCCACCTCGGCAATGCGATCCTGGCTGAGCCGCGAGAGCCGTCGCACGCGTTTGCCATAGATCAGCATGGGCGCCACCACCACGGGGATCCCGACGATAACCATGGCACTCAGCGTGGGCTGGGTGACCACCAGCATGATCAGCGTGCCGACCAGCAGCAGCACATTGCGCAGCGCCATGGAGAACGTCGATCCGAGCACGCTCTGCAGCAGCGCGGTGTCGGTGGTCATGCGCGACTGAATCTCGCCCACGCCGTTGCGCAGATAAAACCCCGGATCCAGATCGAGCAGGCGCTCAAAGACGTCGCGGCGCAGATCCGCGGCAACCCGCTCGCCGATCCACATCACCCAGTAAAAGCGCATTGCCGAGGCCACGGCCAGTACCAGCACAATCCCGGCGGTAATCATCAGGGCGCGATCCAGTGCCGCCCCTGTGCCACTGGCAAACCCCTGATCAATCACCAGACGCAGCCCCTGACCGATGGCCAGCACGCTCCCGGCGGCAACGATCAGCGCCGTGCCGGCAATCAGCGCCTCGCGCCAGTACGGGCGCAGATAGCCGGACAGCCGCAGCAGCCCACCAAACCGCCTCATTCGAGGGCACCTGGTGGGATCACCTCGTCAGCGAACAAACTGTGCATTACCATTGATCCTGTAATGAGAGACGACAAGGCCACGAGTAAAGCAATGATGATTTCGGTCCTACAAGCCAAAATCCACGCGGCGACGGTGACGGATGCCAACCTCGAGTACGAGGGCAGTATCACCATCGATTCGACCCTGCTCGAGGCCTCAGGGTTGCTGGCCCATCAGCAGGTGCATGTCTACAACATCACCAATGGTCATCGATTCGAGACCTACATCATTAAGGGCGAGCGCGACAGCGGTGCCATTACGATCAACGGTGCCGCCGCCCATCTGGCCGGTCACGGCGACCGCGTGATTATCGCCGCCTATGCGCAGATCGATGCCGAGGCCGCTCCGGCCTGGGTCCCAACCCGGGTTTTCGTCGATGATGACAACCGACCCAAAGCCCTGGGCGATTAGCGGATCGCCGCCGCCACCGCATCGTGCCCGGTGCGATCCAGATAACTGAGGTAGCGGCGCATCAGGGCAATGCCGGCCAACCGGCTGGCGACATTATCGTCTCGTCCGCTCATCACCACCGGCAGCCTCAGGCCCAGCAAAAGCCCGGCACCGCGGGCATCGGCCAGGTGGCTCAGCTGCTTGACGAGCATGCTGGCGGCCTCCAGATCGGGGGCAATCAGTACATCGGCGCGTCCGGCGACCGGCGACTCCAATCCGCGCGCCCGGGCCGTCGCCTCGGAAATGGCCGCATCGAAGGCCATGGGACCGTCAATAATCGCATGCTGCACCTGCCCGCGATCCGCCATCTTGCAGATGGCCGCTGCATCCAGCGTTGAGCTCAGCTTGGGATCGATCGCCTCGGAGGATGAGAGCATCGCCACTCGGGGTTCATGAATGCCAAGCGCATGCGCTAGCCCGGCGGCATTGCGCACGATGTCACGCTTCTCGAAAAGCCCGGGGTGAATGTTGACCAGCGGATCGGCGATCAACAGCGGACGCGGATAGGTGGGAACGTCATAGGCCATGACCTGACTGGGTGCCCGTTCGGTCCGCAGGCCGCCGGCCGGATCGATCAGCTTGCCCAGCAGCTCATCGGTGGCCAGCCCGCCCTTGATCAGCGTGGCGACATCACCGGCCATCGCCATGCCAACGGCTGTCTGTGCCGCGCCGTGGCTATGCCGGGTATTGATCTGCTCAAAGGCGCTGATGTCGACACCGGCGTCATCGGCGGCAGCCTGCATGCGCCCGATCGGCCCCACCAGCACCGGCCGGATCAGCCCCTGCTGCACCGCTGCATCCAGTGCCTGCATGCTCTCGATATCCACCGGATGCACCACCGCCGCGGTGACAGGCGCATCGTAATCGGCCCCCGCCAGCATCTCCGCTAGTTTGCCCTGCTCGGCCAGCCGGATCGAGGGCATCACCGCCCGCGGCCGGCTGACCTTTTCAGTGGGCGCCAGCACCCGGGCCTCGCCATCGAGCACCAGCGCGTCTTCCTGATTGCGGCATTCGCAGGCAAACACCACCTGGCCCTTCTGCTCATCCTTCTCACTCGCCGTCACCCGCACGCGAATCTGGTCACCCAGCGTGACAGGCCCGCGAAACCGCAGGGTCTGACCCAGATAGATCGTGCCCGGCCCCGGCAGCTTCGTCCCCAACACCGTCGAGATCAGCGCCCCACCCCACATACCGTGGGCGATCAGCTCATGAAAACGGCTGCTGCGGGCGAACGCCTCGTCCACATGAGCCGGATTCACGTCACCCGACATCACCGCAAACAGCTTGATGTCGTCCATGGTCAGGCGCTTTTCGAGGGTTGCCGACTCACCGATCTCGATCTCGTCGAAGGTTCGGTTCTCAATCAGCGACTCAGAACTGGACATGATGCCCCCCGTCAACGTAGTGCGTGCCGCCGGTCACCGCGGATCCGGCATCAGAAATGAGATAAGCCGCCGTTTGACCCACTTCATCGACGGTTACCAGTCGCCGCAATGGCGAGTGGGCTTCGCCGTCGCGGGCCAGCGCTTCAAAGTCCTTCAGCCCGGAGGCCGCGCGGGTACGGATGGGGCCGGGCGAGATGGCGTTCACACGGATGCCACGAGGCCCCAGCTCCGTGGCCAGGTATCGCGTCGATGCCTCCAGCGCAGCTTTTACCGGGCCCATCAGGTTATAGTTATCCACCGCCTGCCGCGCTCCGTGATAGCTCATGCAGATCAGGCTGCCGCCGTTGTCCATCAGCGGCTCGGCTAGTCGAGCCATGCGCATGAAAGAGTGACACGAGACGTCCATGGCCAGCGCGAACCCCGCACTGGAGGTATCAGTGAGACGGCCCTGCAACTCAGCGAGCGGCGCGAAGGCAATTGAATGGATCACAAAATCGAGCCGGCCCCAGCGGGTCCGCGCCCGATCGAACAGCGCCTCCAGCGAGTCGTCATCCTGCACATCGACGAGCTTGTACTCGGGATGGCCCATGGACTCGGCCAGTGGCATGACAAATCGCTCAGCCTTTTCGCTGGCGTAGGTCACGATGCATTCTGCGCCCTGTCCAGCCAGTGCTCGGGCGCAGCCGTAGGCGATGCTGTTGTCGTTGGCCAGGCCGGTCACGATGCCTACGCGGCCGTTCAGCGAAAACGCCCCGGCGCCAGTTGGATCACTCATCCATCACTCCCTTGTTATCCATGTTGCACTGCACACTTAACAACAAGTCATGCTGATCCGCAATCGCAGCCGGGGTATCTGCCTGTCGACCTCACGGCCTATACTTTGACGATGGAACGCCACACGCAAAAGATTCACGCCAATCTGATCGATATCGACCATCGCCGGATTTATGCCGCCACCGTGCATTGGGAGGGGGAGCGCATTGTGGCCATCGCAGTGCTCGGCCCGCCGGATCCAGCTCTGGATTATCTCCTGCCCGGATTTGTCGACGCCCATGTCCATGTCGAGAGCACCATGCTGACACCCGCCGAGTTCGGCCGGATAGCCAGCCGCCATGGCACCGTGGCGGCGGTCAGTGACCCGCACGAGATTGCCAACGTCCTCGGCGCCGAAGGCGTTCGTTACATGGCCGGGGACGCCGCCCGCAGTCCAATCCCGATTCATTTCGGCGCTCCCGCCTGCGTGCCGGCCACCCGCCACGAGACATCGGGGGCTGAACTATCCGCCGCAGCCATCGAGACCCTCCTTGACGAGCGAAGCGCCGGCCACCTTGCCGAAGTCATGGACTTTCCCGGAGTGCTGGAGCGCGAGCCCGGCCTCATGGCCAAGATCGAGGTGGCCCGACGCCGGGGGCGGACCATCGATGGTCATGCGCCCGGGCTCACTGGCTCGGCAGCGCGCCGCTATGCCGAAGCGGGCATCGACAACGACCACGAGTGCGCCACCCGCGAAGAAGCCGAGGACAAGCTGGCCGCGGGCATGCATCTGATCATCCGCGAAGGTTCGGCCGCCAAAAACTTCGACGCGCTCCACCCGCTGATCGACCACTTCCCGGGGCAGATCATGTTCTGCACCGACGACCTGCATCCCGACGATCTGGTGGCAGGCCATATCGATCGGGTGGCCGCGCGGGCTATTCAGGCCGGTCATGATCGCTTTGATGTTCTACGCGCGGCCTGTCTCAATCCGGTACAGCACTACCGGCTGCAGGTCGGTCAGCTGCGAGTCGGCGACCGCATGGATGCCATTACGGTGAGCGATCCGGATCAACTGAAGGTGCTGACCACCTGGGTGGCCGGGACGCGCGTTGCGCATGCGGGCCGCAGCCTGACGCAGCATTGCCCATCGACTCCCGTCAATCGATTCAACGCCACGCCCACTTCGGCCGCGGAACTGACCGATGCCCTGCCCCGCGGTGATCCCAGCGACCCATCCCTGCAATTGCGAGTGATCGAATGCCGCGATGGGGCGCTTGATACCCGCCAACGCCGTCTGACTCCCAGCTGGCAGGACGATCAGCCGGCTCCGGATGCCGACCGCGACCTGCTTTTGCTGACCGTGGTCAACCGCTACCACTCCGCGCCGCCAGCGGTGGCGTTCATTCGCGGATTCGGGCTGACCGAGGGTGCCATTGCCGGATCCATTGCCCATGACTCGCATAACGTGATTGCGGTTGGCAGTAGCGCCGAATGGGTCAGCGAAGCGGTCAACGAGATCATCGACATGCAAGGCGGCATCGCGGCGGTGGGCAGCGCCGGCCGCGACCGATTGCCATTGCCGGTGGCGGGGCTCATGGGCACCGCCGATGGCGACACCATGGCCGCCCGGCATCACGCCATGGTGGCCCTGGCCCAGGCCATGGGCAGCCCATTGACCGCGCCGTTCATGACCCTGTCATTCATGGCGCTGCTGGTCATTCCGGCACTCAAACTCAGTGACCAGGGACTCTTTGACGGCGAGCGCTTCGAGTTCGTGTCCCTACTGACCTCATCATGAGCAGCGGATCACAGTGTCACTCGACTCGCCCGTGACACGCTTCGGCCATCATCCCCGGCAGGAGCAAAACCGATGGCCCGTGACTATATCCGTCCCGAGATTTCCGAGCGGCTCTACGAGGAGCTGGCCGGCGGTCGACAGTTGTTGATCAACCCCCGCAGGGCCGATCTCTTGCTGGCCCTGGATGCGGTGCAGCATTCGACACGCAAACGTCGCTTGAGCGAACCGACAATCCTGCGTGGTTGGCGGCGTTTTCAGACCGGTGAGCAGGATCCGCTGGCACTCGCTACGCAGACCCGAGCCCCCACCCATTACCAATGGCCTGTCGAGTGCACAATCTTTCAGGCTGTCACCCTCACTCGCGGCCTTACCGGTGCCCTGTTCGAGCGCGCCGCCATCGAACCGGGCAAGGCACTGGACTGGCCCATTCCGTTGGAGGCCGCCCCCGGGCGCGAACGCCGCAATGCCATTGTGACCGCCTTCTGGATGCACCTGAGCGATGAGGATATTCGCCAACTGGACCGCTATACCGCGGCCGCATGAGGGCATCGGCCCCGGGAAATGGGCGAGGCTAATCCGGCATCGCCAGCACCCGAATAGCTGCATTGGCTCGTGCCCCCGAGGTGGCCAGCAACTGGCGGGGCAGATCAGGCATTCGGCGGCCAAGCCGTGCCGGAACACTCGCCCGATAGCAGCACTGTCCGGCCTGCGTCACCGACCAGGCGCCAATATGCGGGGCCCCCGTTGCGTTTTCCCACTCCTGACGATTGAGGGCGTCGCACGCCTCGGCGAGGCGATCGGCGCGGCCCTCGTCCGCTGGAATCTGCAGGCTGTAATCAAGCCCGCGACCGACTCGGGCGTTGTTGCCCTGCACGGCCAGCCCGATTCTCGCTCCGCGAACCGCCGGCCATCCCAGGGGCTGCGCCCACAGACTGTCCGCCGTGCGCCGGAGCACGCGCCAGTTATCCGTCTCAACAGGACGAATGCCCTGGATGCTGTTTCGCCAGACGCCCATCCCGGCACGTTCGAGGGTGCGCTGACCCGCAACGCTGTCAAAAAAGAGGTGACTACCGGCTTCCATGACCACCAGACGCACCAGATGGCGTCCGGTGGCCGCCCAGGGAACTTCGCTGTCAATGCAGATACGGCTACCGAGAACCACCGCTTCAGCACCGCGGGGCGAGTGCGACTGAACGGCGCCGATGGCACACTGAGGATTGAGCCGATAGGCACGCATACGGGGAGTGGAGGGCGCCGTGACGTTACCGTTGAGCGTTGTCATGACATCGACGGCGGGATAGCGAACGCCGGCATCCACGCCCACACCGTGAACCCGCCGCAGGCTGAGACGGCTGTTTGTCTGCTCGCGACGGACCTGCAGGCCCCCGTCATCCATGGACACTCGAGCATCGGGCTCGCGCCCGATCAGGTCGGCGAGCTCGTCAAGCAGTGCCGACGCCGGTTCAGCCATCACCGACCGCAAAGTCGACGGCGGCGTCCGCGTGCAGGTGAGTTGTATCGAACAGCGGCAGCGCTGGCTGGACCTCATCAACCAGCAGCGTCAGTTCGGTGCAGCCAAGGATAACGGCCTCGGCGCCGCCGGCGCGCAGGTTCGCGACAATGCGTCGCAGCGTCGCACAGGCCTCCGCGGTGACTTCGCCCCGACACAGTTCGTCAAAAATGATGCGATCGAGACGCTCGCGATCGGCAGCGTCCGGCACTTCAACCTCAAGCGCCGATGAGCGTATCCGATCGATCAGAAAACCCTCGTCCATTGTAAAGCGAGTGCCTAACAGCCCCACCCGAGTATGGTTCGCCGCCTCGATGGCCTCGCGGGTCGGATCGGCGATATGCAGCAGCGGGATCGAACTGGCCTGCGCCACCGTGTCAGCCACCTTGTGCAAGGTGTTTGTGCACAGCACCAGCCCATCGGCACCGGCCATTTCCAGGCGGCGACCGATACCGGCAAGCCGGGCACCGGCCCGCTTCCACTCACCGCTCGTCTGCATGGCCTCGATGGCCGCAAAATCGACGCTATGGAGAATGAGCTCGGCCGAGTGCAGACCGCCCAGGCGGCGCTGCACCTCCTCGTTAATCCGGCGGTAATAGTTCTGAGTGGACACCCAGCTCATCCCGCCAATCAGGCCAAGGGTCTTCATCGCGGACTCACCGCGCCCTCCAGCCCGCCCAGACCAGGGCAAGCCAGGCGCCCATCAGCAACGTGCCACCCACCGGCGTGAGATAAGTGATGGCCATGACATCCAGGGAGACCGCCAGGTAGATACTGCCGCTGAAAAGTGCCGTCCCCACCCCCATCAGCCAGGCAGCGATCTGAAGCCATCCGCGGGTCGCATCGGCAAGCGGCAAACCCAGCCCGAAGGCGAGCGCCAGCAGCGCGACGGCATGCACCTGGTTGTAACGCACGCCCGTCATCAGATAGCGAAAGTATTCGGCATCCACCACCGGGCGAATGGTGTGCTCGGCGACTGCGCCAAAGGCCACCGACACCAGCCCAAGCAGGCCAGCCAGCAATAGAAAGACACGCACTGAGTATTCCCCTCGAAACCTGAACCGGATAATGGGTTTGTCGCCTGTTGACGGTATGATACCGACCTCAGTCAGAAAATTCCCAAGGCCGGCAACGGATGACGGGATTCGCGATCATGGCCCTGAAAACCGTCAGCAAGAAAATGCTGCAAGTCACCCTGGAAGCCGGGCGACTCTGGCAGTCCCACAATGCCCTCGGCAGTGCCGGGGCGCTGGCGTTCTACACCCTTTTTTCGCTTGCGCCTATCCTGATCTTTGCGATCGCGGGTCTGGGCGTAGTGCTCGGACCCGAAACCGCACAGACACGCATTGTCGGACAGGTACAGGCACTGATCGGTCCCGAGGCCGCTCAGGCCGCCCGCGAAATGGTGGCGCAGGCGCGTATCGAGCGCGGCGGCTGGTTGCCCACGCTGGCGGGGCTCGCGGCAATGACAGCGGGCGCGACCGCAGTATTCGCCCAGCTCCAACGCTCGCTGAATGCCATCTGGGAAATCCCCGCGCAGACTTCGCGTCGGCGGCAGTTGCTGGTGTTGATTCGTAACCGGCTGGTCTCGCTCGTCATCGTTGCCCTATTCGGGCTGAGCTTTCTGATCTCGCTGGCCTCGTCGGTGGCACTAAAGACCATCGCGCGTTTCGCCTCGGACTGGCTGGCGTTTGATATCAGCCTGCTCGCGCCGCTGGAAGCCGCGGTCACCGTGTTACTGATGACGTTGCTTTTTGCCGCCATGTTCCGGTTTTTGCCGGACACTCGGATGACGTGGCGCGATGTCCTGCCGGGCGCGCTGATCACCGCCATCCTGTTCATGCCCGGCCGGTCACTGATGGCCACCTATCTGACCCTGACAGCGCCGGGGTCTGCCTATGGCGCCGCCGGATCGCTGGTGGTGCTGCTGCTGTGGATCTATGGCTCGGCGCTGATCCTGCTGTTTGGTGCAACGCTGACGCGTGCCATGCAGCTTTCGATACCGCTCAGCGCGACGACTCGAGCGAATTGATGGCAGATTGAAGCGCCGCCGCCAATTCCCCGATGAGTGCCTCGTCAAGCTCGCCATCGCCCGATTTCAGACGTCGGTCCACCGCTGCGGCACTGGCTTCGAGGCGTTTTGCGCCCACGGATCCCGCCGACCCTTTCAACGAGTGCACCTGACGCGCGACGGCTTCATCGGGCGGGCCACGGAGCGAATCCGGCAGCGAGGCAAAGTCGTCGGTCAGCTGCTGATAGAAGACAGCGAGCACCGATTCATAGAGTGCCTCGTCGCCATCCACACAGGCGAGACCCGCCTCACGATCAAAATCCTCGGAGAACATAGGCTTGGGATACCCTCTTGAGTTGACGACGCATTACAACGCCCGCAACTCAGTTTACACTGATTCCACTTTCCAGTGCCCGACGAGAAACCCGATGTCGCGCTCGCAGACAATCCTGATCGTGGACGATGATCCGACCATTCAGCTGATGACTTCGGCCGGTCTTCGCAAGAATGGCTACACGATCCGGCAGGCAGACAACGCCGACGAAGCGCTCGCATGGATGCGGGCCGATGCACCCGATCTGGTACTGGCAAGCGTCAATCTGCCAGGCCGCGACGGGTTTGCGTTCATCGAGGCGGTTCGCCTCGAGCAAGCCGGCTCGGCCAACCGGGACACGCCCATTCTGATCCTCACGGCCCTGGATGACACGCCATCCATTCACCGAGCATTCACGGTGGGCGCCACCGACTTCATCACCAAGCCGGTCAATCTGGCGCTGCTCGTCGAAAGGGTCAAGTATGCCCTCGCCGCCGCCGCACGGGCGAAGGCACTCGCTGACGCCCAGATCGAGCAGGCCACCGCGTGCCGGATGGCGCGGCTGGGCTTCTGGCGGCTCGATCACGCGAGCGGTGGTCTGCAGTGGTCAGCGGAGGCGGCCGATCTGCTCGACTGTGACGCCCTGCCGGACAGCCGTGAGGCATTGATCGAGCGCGCCGCTGACAACGACCGCTACCGCCTGGAGGCGGCCTTTGACTCGGCCATTGCCGGCGGACGGGGCGTTGATGTCGAGGTGAGCGTGTGGCTGCGTGATGATCGGCCCACCATCCTGCGGCTGCAAAGTGAGACAACGGCCGACCACGCCTGGCTGATTGGGGCCTTTCAGGACGTGACCGCGCTGCGGGCATTCGAGGATCGTGCGCAGTATCTGGCCGAATACGACGAGCTAACGGATCTGCCACGACGGCGGCTTGTGAACCGATTACTCGACGATCGGATCCATCAGCAGGGTGGACAGCCCTGGTCGGTCACGGTGATTGGCATCGCCGGTCTGAGTCGGGTCAATACATTGCTCGGAATGCGAGCGGGCGACCAGGTCGTCGTCACCTTCGCCCAGCGTCTCAAGGAGATCCTTCCCGCCAATGCTGTGGTGGGGCGGCTCGAGGCCGACACTTTCGCGATCGCCGCGCCGCTGGAGGCCGTCGACAGGCCACACGTCGCCCATGAACAATGGCTGGCGCCGCTGGCTCGTTCCCTGTTGGTAGCCGGCGAAGAGGTGTTTGTGGATTTCTCGGCGGGTGCCAGCTTCTACCCGGACGATGCCAGCGACGCCGACACACTGATTGCCCATGCGCAGCGCGCGCAACAGGTCAATCGCGGACGCCGGGGCCAACCGCGCGTTACGTTCTACCAGGACACCGGCGCGTTCGATGAAAGCGGTGTGCTGAGCCTTGAGAACGATATCCGCAAGGCCCTTGGACGGGGCCAGTTCTTTCTTGTCTATCAACTCCAGCAACCGCTCGGTGGGGGGTCCTTCGACGGCGCCGAGGCGTTGCTGCGCTGGCGCCACCCCGTCCACGGCGTCATTCCGCCTGCCCGATTCATCCCCCTACTCGAAGAAAACGGGCTGATTGCCGAGGTGGGTGAGTGGGTGCTCGACGAGGCCTGCCGGCAGCTGGCGATCTGGCATGAAACCGACGCGAAACTGGTCATGGGGGTCAATATCTCGGCCCAACAGTTCGAGCGCGGCGATCTCGCCGAGCGCATCACCCGGACTGCCCGTCGTCACGGCATCGATCCCCACACACTCGAGCTCGAGATCACCGAGAGCATGGCCATGCATGACCCGGATGCCAGCCAGCGCACCCTCGAGAAACTCCAGGCGGCCGGTTTTCGGCTTGCCATCGACGATTTCGGGACCGGGCACTCGTCGTATGAATCCTTGCTGCGGTTCCCCATGGATACGCTCAAGATCGACCGGAGCTTTATCGAGGCGGTGGCCGATGACCCGCGTAACCGGTCGGTCATCCGATCGATGACCTTGCTCGCCGACGGACTCGGGTTAAAAACCATCGCCGAGGGCGTCGAAACCCAGCGCCAGCGCGACTACCTGAACGCCCTCGAAATCGATGCGATCCAGGGGTTCCTGATACATCGACCCGCCGAAGCAGACGCCTGCGCCGGTCTGCTACCCTCTGCAGCGATTGAGGAGGACTGATGCAAGTCGAATTCGACCCCACCGGCACGGTGGCCGGGCTGGCTGAGGCCGTCGGCCGACTTAACGCCAACCCGACGGTGCATGCCGCTCTGGTGTTCGCCGCGGATGGCAATAACCTGCCGGCCGAGGCGATGAATGCGGCCATCACCGCCTCACCCCTGCCCTTGCTGGGCGGTATCTTTCCGGCCATCGCCTATCGTAGCGAGACCTACGAGCAAGGCACCCTGGTGGTGGGACTCGACCACCTGCCCGACTATGGTGTCGTCGACACCCTGAGCGCTGCGGATACCGCGTTCGAGACGGCCATTTCGGCATTTGCGGACAACTGGCCCGACGAGCCTCGTGACGCCACCTATCTGGTGGTGGTCGATGGCCTCGCCGCCCGGATCAGCGACCTGATTGAGGCCCTGTTCTTCAGTCTTGGCCTTGAGCACAACTTCATCGGTGGAGGCGCCGGCTCGCTCAGTTTTCGTCAGTCGCCCTGCATCATCACCCCGGAAGGGCTGTGCGAGGACAGTGCCCTGGTTGCCCGGCTGGCAGCGCCCAGTGCCATCGGCGTCAGCCATGGGTGGCAGCCGATCAGCGAGACGATGACCGTCACCGAAAGCGCGGGTAATCGGGTGCAGACCATCGACTGGCAACCGGCGGCCGAACTCTATGCGCGCGAGGTATTCGCCCACAGTGGCCAGAGGATTGATGCGGACAACTTTTTTTCGATCGCCAAATCCTATCCCCTGGGAATCGCGCGCTACGGGGCCGAAGTCGTGGTCCGCGACCCGTTGATGATGAACGATGCCGGTGAAATCGTCTGCGTCGGCGAGGTGCCCGCGGGCTGTCGCATCCGGCTGCTGAACGGCGACGTGGATACCCTGCTTACGGCGGCAGGCAATGCCCGGGATGGAGCCACTTCGAATCATCCCCGCGAGGCCGTTGACACCGCATTGCTGTTTGACTGCATTTCGCGGGTGCTGTTTCTGGACGCCGAGCTGGGTCGCGAACTGCATGCCGTCGGAGGCGGCGCACCCGTCCATGGCGCGTTCACGCTGGGCGAGATCGCCAATAGCGGGCACGACTATCTGGACTTTCTCAATAAAAGCATCGTCTACGCGATAATCGATCAATGAACGACCGGATGCGCCCGCCCCAGACGCACGGCATCCCCGAGTCGGATCTCCTCTACGAGATCTCCATCTCGATCGGCCAGAGTCTCAAGCTCGACGAGATGCTCACCGAAAGCCTGCGCAAGATGTTGCGCATTCTCAATTGCGTGAGCGGCTGCGTGCTGCAGTACACGCAATCACCCGCCGAGGACGATCGCGCATCAATGGCCCTGACGTGGCGTTACTCACTGGCGTTGCCGCGCACATTGACCCGCCAGTCCGATTTTCAACAACTCATCGACTGGCTGGCGTTGCCCGATCACGCCACCGAGCTGCCCCACCTGGGCGAGCGCCTGCCGGCCCGGCTCCCCAATCGCGCCGGTGATGGTGAGGACTACGTCTTCGATCTGCCCAATTTCGGGGTCCTGCTGCTGCGGCGGCGTGGCAGCGGTTTCACCCACAGCCTGCTGATGTCGCTGGCGGGACTGATGGAAAAGCTCGCCAATGCAGCCCGCGCTTGTCTGTATGAAAGCGAGCTGCAGTACCAGATCGACCAGGCCAAGGCGGCCAGCCGGGCCAAAAGCCAGTTTCTGGCCAATATGAGCCACGAGATCCGCACGCCCATGAATGGCGTCCTCGGCATGCTCGACCTGCTGGCGGATACGCCGTTGCAGACCGATCAGCGCCAGTACATCGATCTTGCCCGCAACAGCGCTGATCATCTCCTCGATATCGTCAACCTGGTCCTTGATTTATCGAAAATCGAGGCCGACAAGCTCGAGCTTCGTCTCCAGAACTGTGACTTCCATACCCTGATCGGACAGATCGTCCAGGCGCACACGCCCCGGGCACTGACCGGCGGAGTCCGTCTTTACTGCACCCTGGATCCGCAACTGCCCCGCTGGCTCAAGCTTGATCCGGTGCGTCTGCAGCAGATCATCGACAACCTTCTCAGCAACGCGCTCAAGTTCACCGACGAGGGGTATGTCGAGCTCAACGTCGCCTTGGCCGCAGCATCCGGCTCCGGTGCCGAGGATCGGCTGCCGATCGCCTTCACGGTATCGGATACCGGCGTCGGCATTTCGCCAGATCGCCAACGCCACGTGTTCGATTCGTTTGAACAGGCGAGCAACGCCAATGATCGCCCCTTTGAAGGCACCGGGCTGGGGCTCGCCATTACCCGGCAACTCACCGAGCTGATGGGCGGCCAGGTCTCGATGACCAGCGAAGAGGGCAAAGGGACGCTCATGCGCGTCGACCTGCCCCTTGGCCCGGGCGATGCATCCATGGCCGAGGCAAGCACAGCCGCTTCGATGAACGTACGACGGGTCCTGACCATCGACGACGACGTCCGCGATGGCGCCCTGGCAAGGACACTGCTTGAAACCCTCGGCGTGGAGGCGGTTATCGCCACCGATCTCACCGAGGCCTCATCACAGATCGAGAAAGCCAGCGCCACCGCCTCGGCGTTCGACCTGATCCTCATGGATGCCCGGCTGAGCGCAATGGCCGATGCCGACGGCGCCCTCGGCCCAATCCATGCCTTACAGGCAGCCGGTACGCCACTGCGACTGGTTACCGGCACGCTGGATGCCGAGGCCACCCACCAGGCGGATCAGCTGGGTGTTCCGCAGCCAATGACCAAACCGCTATCGATCCGCACAATCCGGACACTGCTGCAAACCGCCGACCCGACCCTGACGCGGTCGACCGGGCCGGTGGAGGATCGCGATCAGCGCCTCGCCGGCCTGCATGTCCTGCTGGCCGAAGACAACTCGGTCAATCGGATGCTGGCCGAGAAGCTGCTCGAGAAAAGCGCCATGTCGTTCCAGACCGCCGCCAATGGCGAAGAGGCGATCGCGCGGTTCCACGAGACGCGTTTTGACGTCATCCTCATGGATATCATGATGCCCGGTATGGATGGCGTGGAGGCAGCGCGTCATATCCGTGAGCAGGAGCGGAAAGATCAGCGCCCACGCACCCCGATCGTGGCGCTGACCGCCAACGCCATGCAGGGCGATCAAGCCCATTACGCGGCGGCGGGGATGGAAGGCTATGTCACTAAACCGCTCAATGCCGATCGGCTCAAGGCCGAAATCGACCGGATCTGCCAGGCGGCATCCGGTTTTCAAACCGAAAAGGAATCCTCCAATGGCCAGATCTAGACCGACCGCCGCATTGATCCTCATCGCTGGGGTGCTGGGACTGTGGAGTAACGTCTGCGGTGCACTGGAGACGCCGGAAGGCCGGGTCATCCTCAGCGTCAGTGGCGATATTGGCACCACCAACCAGGGCGATCGGGCAGTCTTCGATGCGGCAATGCTCGCCGAGCTCGAAGGTCGGGCCCTGGAAACCGAAACGCCCTGGCATGACGGGCCCAAAACGTTTCGCGGTCCATTGGCCCGGGCCGTTCTGGACGCCGTGGACGCACGGGGTGAGCAGGTGACGGCGACGGCCCTCAACGACTACGGCGCCGAGATCCCGGTCAGCGACTTCCGGGAGTACGACGTCATCCTTGCCACCCACAAGGACGGCGAGCGCATGAGTGTGCGCGAGCGTGGCCCGATCTTTGTCATCTACCCGTTCGACAATCACCCCGAGCTGCACCGCGAGACCATCTATGGCCGTTCGGTCTGGCAGGTCAACCGGCTTCGCGTCGAATAGACGCCGGGCAGGGTGCACATGTGGGCCTGACATTCCATAAACGCTTCTCGACCCTGATCGCGCTGGGCGTTCTGTTCCTTGCCTTGATGGCGGTCGGGGCCTTGACGCTGCAAAAGCAGCGGGCGCTCGATGATGTGCTGCTCGAGGATGCGGTCTGGGCCACGTTCCAGCTCGATCGCGAGCTGAAGAGCCTGCGGATTTCGCTGCTGAACGCCACCCCCGGGACGGTTGCCGACGTCAAGCTCAACTATGACATCCTCTACAGTCGCATCAACGTGCTCCAGCGGGGTCAAGTCGCCGACCTGATCCAGTCGGTGGCGGTTCGTGACAGCAACGTCGACTCGCTGCTCGAGCGCATCAAAGCACTAGACGAGCGAGTAAGCAGCTTGAGCGCAAGCAATCTCGGCGACCGTCGTGCAGGGCTGCTGACGACGCTGCAGCAGATTCAGGTCGGCACCGGTGACCTCATCCTCGCCACCAATCGGCATTTTGCCCGCGAGCGCCAGAAACGCCGTGAAAGTCAGATCCGGATGATTCAGGCGGTACTGGTTCTCGCCGCGCTGGCCATGCTGGCCGGGCTGCTGCTGGTCCGTCAGCTGCGCCGCCAACAAGCCTCGCTGGAGGCCTCCAACCACGAGCTGGAAGCCGCGCGCGCCGAAGCCGAGCAGGCCAGCCAGGCCAAAACCGAATTCCTCGCCGTCATCAGCCACGAGGTGCGCACGCCGCTGAACGGCATCTTCGGGCTGACCGACATCATTCAGCAGGAGCTCACCCCGCAGTCCCGCGCCTATCGCTATCTGCAGACACTGCGCGCCAGTGCCGATGCCGTGTTCACGGTGGTCAACGATATCCTCGATTACTCGCATATCCGGGCGGGCAAGCTCTCGCTGGTGCAGCGCCCCTTCTGCCTGGACGAATTCCTCGAAACCCTCTGCCGGGGTTACAGGATTCAGGCCCAGAAGGGTCCGGTCGCCTTTCACTGCGATTACCCTGACGATCTTGGTGACGTGCGCGGCGATCCCGATCGTCTGCGGCAGGTACTGATGAACCTCATCAACAACGCCTTCAAGTTCACCGAGCAAGGTCATGTCGCACTGACCGTCGAGGCCGAGTCATCCGTCGATCAGCTCGAGTTGCGTTTTCATGTTGCCGACACGGGCTGCGGGATCAGCGCCGACGATCAAGCCACGCTGTTTCAGGCCTTTTCCCAGGTGGACACCTCACTGACCCGCGCGCACGAGGGCTCGGGACTGGGCCTGGTCATCAGTCAGGAACTGATCGAGGAGATGGGCGGGAAAATCCATGTCGACAGTGAGCCCGGCCGCGGCAGCCGTTTTGAGGTACACCTGCGACTGCCAATCGCGGCGTCATCGACAGCACGTGTCACGACCAGTGACGCGGCCGAGACGCCGACCGCACCGACTCGGATCGGTCGAATCCTGTTGGTTGAGGACAACCCCGTGAATCAATTGGTGGCCCGGGAGATGCTCTCGAATCTGGGGCACCGGGTTGTCGTTGTCGAGAATGGCCGCCAGGCCCTCGAGCAGTTCGAGACCGAAACCTTCGATCTGGTGGTCATGGACATGCAGATGCCGGTGATGGATGGACTCGAGGCCACGCGGCGGCTGCGGACGCGCGGCGCGACACTGCCGATTATTGCCATGACCGCCAATGCCATGGACGAAGACGAGCAGCGCTGTCTGGATGCCGGCATGCAGACCGTGGTCAAAAAGCCGGTCAATGCCACCGAGCTGGGTGCGACCATCCAGCGCTATCTGCCGGTCACCCCGGGTAGCGACTGAGGGCGCGGGCCAGACGCTCGGCAATATCGGCGCGAAGCGCTGGTGGGCCAATGACTTCAACCTGATCCCCCAGCCCCAGCAACCACCAGCGCAGCTGAGCGGTGTCGGCCACACGGGCCGTCAGCCGAATCCGTCCGTCGTCGGTGTCCTCCAGTCGCTGGGTTTCGCTGAGCGGTGTCTCTTCCAGATGGATCGCGGTAGCGGGTTCCAGTCGCAGGTCCAGCGCGAGGGGCTCGGCGCCCAGCCGAAAGTCGAGGGCGCCGGTGCGTACATACTGAATGAGATCAAAATCCGCCGGTCGCTCGACCGCCTCGGCACAGGCGCTTGCCGAGTGCATGCGATGCAGCGCCATCTGCACAACGCCCGCGCGGCCCGTGCGGGTACAGATCAGGTAAACCACCCCGTCCCGGAAAACGATGCCCAGCGGGTGCAGACGATAATCCCGGATTGCGCCGTCGTAGCGGCGCTGGTAGCGCGCGTCCAGCTGGCGGTCGTTGAACAGTGCCGCGTAGACCGTTTCAAGAATCTCCGGATCGATGCTTGGGGCGATCAGGGTTTGCCCCCGCGGCACCACATGGATCTTGTCCGGCCAGGTGCGAACCGGGCTGGTGGTATCCGCCAGAACATCGGCGGCACGCTGCAGGTAGGGCTCGAGGGCATTCAGGGTAGCCGGCGCCATGAGCTGGCCCGAGAAGTGCTCGGCAAGCTTGAAGGCCAGCGCCGTCTGCGGTTCCATGCCGGGGATGTCGAGCTGCGTGGCATCACGGTCCCAGGACCAGCCATGGGGCCGCGACCGGTCGTCCAGCGAGAGGCCGAACAACTCGCCGGAGAGTCGCAATAAATCGCGCTGGACCGTGCGCTCAGTGGTGGGATAGCCCTGATCGGCAAGGCTGTCGCGCAGCGCCTGCGCGGTGATCTTGCGCGGGTAGCGGGGTATATGCCGCAGCATGAGCCATTGGCGTAGCAGCGTATCAGTCATCGCGATTCCATCCGTGGATCGGGTGTTGGCTCTCTAGCGTAACGCCAATCGCTTACACGGTCAGGTAGCGCTGGACAAGGTCGTCCCCCAGGTCCTCCATGCGACCGTTTGCCACCGAGCGACCGCGATCCATGATGACGAAATGATCGGCGGTGCGACGGGCAAAGGGCAGCTTCTGCTCGACCAGTAGCACAGTCATTGCCTGATCACGGTTCAATCGCTGAATCACATCACCGATTTCCCGGACAATATTGGGCTGAATGCCCTCAGTGGGTTCGTCGAGGATCAGCAGTCGGGGCTCCAGGCACAGCGCCCGGCCAATCGCGAGTTGCTGCTGCTGACCGCCCGAGAGATCACCGCCGCGACGGTGGCGCATCTCGTGGAGTACCGGGAACAGCTCGTGAACGAGAGCCGGGATGTCGCGGCGCCCCACCGAGGTCCGCGCCACCCGCAGGTTCTCCTCGACGCTGAGCAAGGGGAAGATCTCACGCCCCTGGGGGACATAGCCGATGCCCCCCCGAGCGCGCTGCTCGGCGGGCCGCGACTCAATGCGTCGACCCTCGAACTCGATCTCGCCGGATGCCGCCGGCAGGAGCCCCATGACCGTTTTGAGCACCGTGGTCTTGCCGACGCCATTTCGGCCCATCAGGCAGGTACACCCCTGCGTCGGGACCTCACAGTCCACGTCCCAGAGGGTATGGCTCTCGCCGTAATACTGGTTCAGCTTGCGTATTGACAGCATGCCTTACTCTCCGAGATACACCTCGACCACCCGAGGGTCGGCCTGGATGGCATCCATTGACCCCTCGGCAAGGACGGCCCCCTGATGCAGGACGGTGACCGTACGGGCGATGGAACGCACAAAGTCCATGTCATGCTCGACCACTACCACCGAATGCCGTCCCGCCAGACGTTGCAGCAGCTCGCCGGTGCGGTCCATCTCCTGATGGGTCATGCCGGCGACCGGCTCGTCCACCAGTAATACCTGAGGGTTTTGCATGAGCAGCATGCCGATCTCGAGCCACTGCTTCTGGCCGTGAGAGAGCTGTCCGGCACGCGAATGCCCAGCCGACTCCAGCCCGATTTCAGTGAGGACCGAATCGATATGGTCGCGGGCTTCACCGTCGAGATGCTGGCGCAGCGTCGACCAGACTCCGCGCGGTCCCGCCATCGCCAGCTCGAGGTTCTCGACCACCCGATGCTCGGGGAATACCGTCGGTTTCTGGAACTTACGCCCAATGCCGGCGCGACTGATATCGGTTTCCTGCATCCGCAGCAGATCCAGACGCTGGCCCAACCATGCTTGCCCGTGATCCGGTCGAATCCGGCCGGTTATGACATCCATCATGGTACTTTTACCCGCGCCGTTGGGGCCGATGATGCAGCGCAGCTCGCCGACATCGATATACAGCGTCAGGGCATCCAGCGCCTTGAAACCGTCAAAGCTGACGGTAATGTCCTCGAGGTAGAGGATTGGCCCGTGGCGGGTATCAAGGCGCGCGGCGTCGAGGGGGTTCGGCATCATGAAGTCGAACACCCGGTCCCGACGCATCACCTCGCGCGGCCTGTCCAGCAAGCTCATGACCGATCCTCCCGGCGCTTTAGCAGACCAACCAGTCCGCGCGGGAAAAACAGAGTGACTGCCACGAACAGCCCGCCCAGAGCGAACAGCCAGAGTTCGGCAATCATTGCCGTCAACAGCGTCTGGGCATAGTTGACCAGCGCGCCGCCCAATGCCGCGCCGTAGAGCGTACCGCGACCGCCAACCGCCACCCAGACCACGACTTCAATCGAGTTGAGCGGTGAGAATTCGCTCGGGTTGATGATCCCCACCTGGGGAACGTACAGCGCGCCGGCCAGCCCTGCCAGCATCGCCGAGAGCGTCCAGATCCAGAGTTTGTAGTGGTCGGTCCGGTAACCCAGCGAGCGGGTACGTGGCTCGGCATCGCGCACGGCCCGCACGACACGGCCTGCCCGGGACCGAACCACGCTGCGACAGAGCAGGTAGGCCAGCCCCAGTGCGACCGCCGACGCCACGAACAGCGCCAGGCGAGTTTGCGGATCGGCAAGGCTGAAGCCGAGGATATCCTTGAAGTCGGTCAGGCCATTATTGCCGCCGAACCCCATTTCGTTGCGGAAAAAAGCCAGCATCAGGGCGTACGTCATGGCCTGACTGATGATCGACAGATACACCCCCGTCACCCGTGAGCGAAACGCGAGCCAGCCAAAGATAAAGCCGAATACGCCGGGCACCAGCAGGACCATCAACGCGGCGAACCAGAACTGATCAAAGCCATACCAGAACCAGGGCAACTGCTCCCAGCCCAGAAACACCATGAAATCCGGCAGGATCGGATCGCCATAGACGCCGCGATCACCGATCTGGCGCATCAGATACATGCCCATGGCATAGCCGCCCAGTGCAAAGAAGGCACCATGCCCCAGACTGAGGATGCCGGCATACCCCCAGACGAGATCCAGGGCCAGCGCCAGCAGGGCAAAGCACAGATAGCGCCCAAGCAGGTTGACCGTGTAATCGCTCACATGAAACGGCGACGACGGCGACACCCCCTGATTGAGGATCGGGATCACGACAATCAGTACCGCGAGCGTCCCCAAAAGGATCCGTCCGCCCATGTCACCATGCAGCAGCCGCCGCCAGGGCCGTTCGGGAATCACGCGGGTCGCCGAGGTTTGCGGACTCGCCATGCCTCAGCCCTCCGATGCTGCCCGGCCGCGCTGGGGGAAGAGTCCCTGCGGACGGCGCTGGATGAAAAGGATCACAAACACGAGGACCAGTACCTTGGCGAGCACGGCGCCCGTCTCGGGCTCGAGGAATTTATTGAGGACGCCCAGCGACAGCCCGCCGACCAGCGTGCCCCAGAGACTGCCAGCGCCACCGAATACCACCACCAGAAATGAATCGATGATGTACGCCTGGCCCATGTTGGGCCCAACATTGGTGATCTGCGACAGCGCCACGCCGGCCAGACCGGCAACACCGGCCCCCAGACCAAAGGTTAGCGCATCGATGCGCGATGAGCTGACCCCAACGGCCCGGGCCATGGCCCGGTTCTGGGATACCGCCCGAACCTTCAGACCCAGGGTGGTGCGTTTGAAAAGGACCAACAGCAGCCCGAACACGAGGAATGCGAAGGCGATCACATAGAGTCGGTTGAGCGTCAGGCTGAGTGCCGCGTTGATCTCGATCGACCCGCTCATCCATTCCGGCGTGCTCACCTGACGGTTGAGTGGCGAGAACACCGTCCGCACCAGCTGCTGGAGGATGAGGCTAAGGCCGAAAGTGGCAAGCAGCGTTTCGAGCGGCCGCCCGTACAGAAACCGGATGACCCCGCGTTCGATGGCCACGCCGAACGCCCCGGTGACCAGAAAGGCCGCCGGAATCGCCACAAACAACGAATAATCGATGGCATTCGGCATCAGCAGCTGCACCACATAGGTGGTGTAGGCGCCCAGCATGATGAGCTCGCCGTGCGCCATATTGATGACTCCCATCACCCCGAAGGTGATCGCGAGCCCGAAAGCGGCGAGCATCAGGACCGATCCCGCCGACAGGCCAAAGAAGATCTGCTCGCCCAGGCCCCAGAGATCGCGACGTTCCTCGATGCCCTCGAGGATATCGGCGGCGCGCGCCTGAACGGCCGGCGCCGGATCGTTGCGGGCCACGCGGCGGACTTCATTGCGCACCCGATTGCGCAGCGAGCCATCGAGGGTCTCGAGTGCGGCCAGCCGGGTTGCCGGCTCGGGCGCCTCGAGTCGGGCCAGACCGATGGCAAGGGCCATGTCGCGGCGAATGCCGGCCACCGGCTCGTCGTCGATGAGCCCTTCCATGCGCTCGGCGATCGCCGGGTCGGGCGAGGCCAAAAGCCGTTCGACGGCCTGAGCACGCGCCTGCCGATCGGGGCTCGAGAGCCCGGCGAGCGCCAGCATCTTGCGCGCCTCGGTTCGAACCGCGTTGTTGATGCTCACACGACGAATCTCGTATTGCGTCGCCTCACCCAGCGCCTCGCCGCTGACCGGATCGGTCACCGAGTAGCCGGCGTCGAGGGCGTCAGCGATAACGATCCCCCCTCCGGCAATGCGGAAATAGAGTCGACTATCGAGAAGGGCCTGCAGAACGGGCACAGCCCGCGGGTGGCCACTCTCGGCAATCGTGCGGACCGCCGCCGCCTTGTCATCAAAACTTCCTTCGTTGAGCTGACGCAGATTGGAGACCAGCGTCTCGTCATCCGCTGCCCCCGCAGGTGGAGCAATCAATCCCAGGGCCAGGAGCAGGCTGGCCAGCATGCATCGGACAGAGCGTTTCATTGTTGATCCCTCGAGGCGCTGCCCCGCTCGCGGCGAGGCAGCGCAGCCCTTGTCAGTCGCCGTAGTCCTGACCCGAACAAACGCCGGTCTCGACGTTATAGTTGCCGCAGAGCAACGGCGCCCGCCAGCTGGCGATGATGTCACTGCTCTCGGGGAGATAGTCCGACCAGGCGTCACCTGCCACTTCACCATTGGTTTCCCAGACCACCGAGAACTGGCCGTCCGGCTGGATCTCGCCGATCATCACCGGCTTGGTGATGTGGTGATTGGGCATCATCGTCGCGTAGCCCCCAGTCAGGTTGGGAACAGTCACGCCAATGATCGCGTCCTGGACCGCTTCGACGTCCGTTGTTCCGGCACGACGCACCGCCTCGACCCACATATTGAAACCGATGTAGTGGGCCTCCATCGGGTCGTTGGTCACCGCCGAGGTGTCGTCCTTGAACTCGTGCCAGGCCTGAATGAACTCGACGTTCTCGGTGGTGGGGGCACTCATGAAATAGTTCCACGCGGACATATGACCGACCAGCGGAGCGGTATCAATGCCGGCCAGTTCCTGCTCACCCACGGAAAAGGCCACCACTGGAATGTCCGAAGCGGATACGCCCTGGTTGGCCAGTTCGGTGTAGAACGGCACATTGGCATCCCCATTGATGGTCGAGACAATCGCCGTCTTCTCGCCCTGACCGCCAAAGTCGCGCACATCGGAGACGATGCTCTGCCAGTCGGAATGCCCGAACGGCGTGTAATTGATCATGATGTCTTCCTCGGCCACCCCGTTATCCATCAGGTACTGCTCGAGGATCTTGTTGGTCGTGCGGGGATAGACATAGTCGGTGCCCAGCAGCGCAAAGCGCTCCACGCCCAGGTCGTTCATCAGGTAATCCACCGCCGGGATGGCCTGCTGATTGGGAGACGCGCCCAGATAAAAGACATTCTCCGAGGATTCTTCGCCCTCGTACTGCACCGGATAGAAAAGCAGCCCGTTGAGCTCCTCGAAAACCGGCAGCACGGATTTCCGCGATACCGACGTCCAGGTTCCGAAGACCACGTCGACCTCGTCATCCGCCAGCAGCTGGCGTGCCTGCTCGGCAAATCGTGGCCAGTCCGACGCCGGATCCACGACGACAGGTTCGATTTCGCGTCCCAGCAGTCCGCCTTCCTCGTTCTGCTGTTCGATGAGCATCTCGACGGTTTCCTTGAGGGCCGTCTCGCTGATCGCCATCGTGCCGGACAATGAATGCAGGATACCGACCTTGATCGGGTCTTCCTGAGCCAGCGCGCCGTTACTCCCCAACCCAAGCGCCAGGACGCCCGCGGCAAGCACAGGCCCTACGCCGTTATGCAGTCGCTTATTACCCTTCATGCGTGAACTCCTTTGAAGTCATTCCTCAGGCCATCGATTGACCTGGGTGTTGGGTAGCAATAAGCGTGCCAGCCCTTCAGACCAAGGTCTCATCAAGCGTCAGAGTCTGTCGCATGCGCCATGCTGGTGCGGCTACTGCGGTCGCTTCCCGCTTGCAGTGCACGCTCGGCGACCGAGCGGGCAAGCATGCCCTCGCGCAGGATGAAATCGATGATGCCCTCGACGCCTTCCCCGGCGGCAATGCTCGCAAGCTGGAATGGGGCCTCACCTCGCATCATGCGGCTATCGCGGGCCATCACCTCAAGCGAGGCACCCACCTGGGGGGCGAGATCGGTCTTGTTGATCACCAGAAGATCCGAGCGTGTGATGCCGGGTCCGCCTTTGCGCGGGATTTTGTCGCCGGCCGAGACGTCGATGACATACAGGGTCAGATCGGAGAGCTCCGGCGAAAACGTGGCGGACAGGTTATCCCCGCCGCTTTCGATGAACACGACATCAAGGTCACCAAAGCGCGCCTGGAGATCGGCAACGGCGGTGAGGTTCATTGAGGCATCCTCGCGGATGGCCGTATGCGGGCATCCGCCGGTCTCCACACCAACAATGCGGCCGCTGGGTAGTGCCTCATTGCGCGAGAGAAACTCGGCATCCTCGCGGGTGTAAATATCATTGGTCACCACGGCGAGCGACAGGCGCTCGCGAAGCGCCCGGCAGAGCGCCAGCGTGAGCGCGGTCTTGCCGGATCCGACCGGCCCACCGATCCCGACGCGCAGCGGAGTGGCATTGTCTGTCATGGCTCATCATCCTCCGGAGAAACGGATATTCAGCTGCGGAACAGCCGTGAGTACTGAACTTCGTGCCAGCCACTGGCGAGGCTGACCCCGGGGGTGGTGGCACCGATCGATTCGTCTTCGAGGGCATGGGCGGCCTCGACGGCCTCCGGGATCGTGTCGGCGATGCGCAGCAGTGCGCGTTGCCCGGCACTCTGCCCCAGGGGGATAAGCTTGACCGCCGCGGCCACCTGATTTTCAGACCAGGCCCAGGCATAGCCCAGTGCGGCCTGATCCATGTCGATTGACCAGCGCGTGGTGGCCAACGCAAATGCGGTCGCCCAGCTGACATCGCCGTTGCGGTCGAACGCCAGTGCCTCACTGATCCCGAACTCGCCCAGCAGCCGCATCAGCGCGCGACCGATGTGAATATCCTCGGCGCGGAGTTCGGCAGTTTCCCGCGATGCGAGCAAGCGACGGGTCCAGACATCCACCGCCGTGCGGTCATCGCGTTGCCAGGCGGCCTGCAGACGGGCCAGCACGGGCAGATCAAGCGCCCCAATCCCGCTTTGCAACTGTCCGACAACCCAGTCCACCAGCGCCGTCTCGTCACCCACCCAGCCCTGTTCAATGGCCGTTTCCAGACCCGCGGAATAGGCATACGCGCCTACCGGCAGGGTCGGACTCAGCAGTTGCCACAGCCGCAGGGTACGCGCCTCGGCCCGGTCAACCATGATGATGGCCACCGCCGGCATAGGCCCCGGACTCGGGCTGGAAGGGCGCGGTCTCATGCAGCGGCTCCGCCCCCAGCCCACGCACCATGGCATCAAGCACGTGGTCATGGCGGTAGCGCAGGTATCCGTCGGCCACCTCCAGGGGCGTATGCCGATTGCCCAGATGATAGGCCGCCCGCAACAACACCAAAGGATCGTCCGACCGCACGGTGCTGACCGACTCCGATGCCGCCTCGATGCGATAGACGGCACCGGCGTCGTTGGCCAGCCCATCGCCGGCGCGCAGGGCCGGGCCACCGCGCTCGAGGATCACGCCGATGGTCTCGCCGTTAGCCAGCTCGGTCCGAAATCGCGAGCGCTCGCGTTGCTCGATGGTGAGAACCAGCGTGCCGGCAACAGGCTGGTCCGGGGCCAGGGCCCCGATTCGCTGTGTGAGTGTGTGCATGACCATCGCTCAGAACAGGAAGTAACGCTGTGCCAGCGGCAGTTCCACCGCTGCCTCGCAGGTCAGCAGCTCGCCATCGGCGCGGACCTCGTAGGTCTGCGGATCAACGCTGACCTCGGGCTGCCAGTCGTTGAGCTTCATGTCGGCCTTCCCCACGTCCCGACAGTCCCTGACCGCCACGAGGCGTTTGTCCAGACCCAGCGCCTCGCCCACGCCCGCCGCAATCGCGGCCTGCGAACAGAAAGTCACGGCGGTCTCGGCGACCGCGCCGCCGTGGGCGCCGAACATGCCACGGTAGTGCACCGGCTGCGGCGTCGGTATCGAACCGTTGGGGTCGCCCATCGGCGCCGCGGCAATCATGCCGCCCTTAACGATCACACCCGGCTTGGCACCAAAGAAAGCGGGTTTCCAGAGCACCAGATCAGCCAGCTTGCCCACCTCCAGCGACCCCACCTCGTGGGCAATGCCGTGAGCAATCGCCGGGTTGATGGTGTACTTGGCGATATAGCGACGCGCCCGCAGGTTGTCATGCCGCTCGTTGTCCTCACCGAGTGGCCCGAACTGCACTTTCATCTTATGCGCCGTCTGCCAGGTGCGGGTAATCACCTCACCAACCCGTCCCATGGCCTGCGAGTCGGAAGCGATCATCGAAAACGCGCCGCGATCATGGAAGATATCCTCGGCGGCGATGGTCTCGCGCCGGATCCTCGATTCCGCAAAGGCCACATCCTCGGGAATGGCCGGGTCGAGGTGATGGCAGACCATGAGCATGTCCAGATGCTCGTCGATGGTGTTACGGGTGTAGGGCCGCGTCGGGTTGGTGGACGACGGCAACACGTTGGACTGCCCGCAGGCCCGAATGATGTCGGGGGCGTGTCCGCCGCCCGCGCCTTCGGTGTGATACGTGTGGATCGTGCGGTCCTTGAAAGCGGCGAGGGTATCCTCGACAAATCCGGACTCGTTCAATGTATCGGTATGAATGGCGACCTGAACGTCGTATTGCTCGGCAACGTCGAGCGCGTTATCGATGGCCGCCGGGGTTGTCCCCCAGTCCTCGTGCAGCTTGAGCCCCATCGCCCCGGCCTGCATCTGCTCGTGCAACGAATCAGGCATGCTCGCGTTGCCCTTGCCCATGAAACCAAGGTTCATCGGAAAGGCCTCGGCCGCCTGCAGCATGCGATGGATATTCCATGCGCCCGGCGTACAGGTGGTGGCATTGGTGCCGGTCGCTGGGCCAGTCCCACCGCCCAGCATGGTCGTGACCCCCGACATCAGCGCCTCTTCGATCTGTTGCGGGCAGACAAAGTGGATATGGGCATCGATGCCCCCGGCCGTGACAATACTGCCCTCGGCGGCGAGCACTTCCGTGCCGGGCCCGATCACAATATCGACGCCGGGCTGGGTATCGGGATTGCCGGCCTTGCCAATGCCCGCGATCCGGCCTTCACGAACGCCGATGTCGGCCTTGTAGACGCCGGTGTAGTCGACGATCAGGGCGTTGGTGATGATCAGGTCGACCGCTGTGTCGTTATCCCGCTGGCTCTGGCCCATGCCGTCGCGGATGACCTTGCCACCCCCGAACTTCACCTCATCGCCGTAGCAGGTGAAATCATGCTCGACCTCGACGAACAGCTCGGTGTCCCCCAGACGAACGCGATCCCCAGTGGTGGGTCCATACATTTCGGCATAGGCCGATCGATCAATCGAGGTCATTCAAGCTCCCCCATGACTGCAGCGCGAAAGCCATAGATCGCGCGACCACCGGCGTAGGCCACTAGCTCGACCTCCCTGGACTGCCCCGGCTCAAACCGCACCGCGGTACCCGCCGGGATATTGAGCCGGTACCCGAGCGCCGCGTCGCGATCAAACTCCAGCGCAGGATTGACTTCGTGAAAATGGTAGTGGGATCCGACCTGAATCGGCCGGTCGCCGGCGTTGGCGACCCGGAGGGTCAGGGTGTCGCGCCCCGCGTTGAGCCTGATCTGGCCGGCTGCCGTGATGACTTCGCCGGGCATCATGATGGCACCGCCTGACCTTCACTGGCCGCCTCGGCGATGGGATCGTGGATCGTCACCAGTTTGGTCCCATCGGGGAAAGTCGCCTCGACCTGCACCTCGCTGAGCATTTCGGGGATGCCCGGCATGACCTGCTCGCGGGTGAGCAGCTGTGTCCCCTCACTCATCAGATCGGCCACACTGCGGCCGTCGCGTGCGCCCTCGACGATCGCGTTCGCGATATAGGCCATCGACTCGGGATAGTTCAATCGGACGCCCCGGTGCAAGCGCCGCTCGGCGACCATGGCCGCGGTGGCCAGCATCAGCTTGTCCTTTTCTCTCGGTGTCAGTTGCATGCGTCCTCCTCAGGTATTCCAGATTCGGGGCCGGCACATCGGCCGCCCCATCAGACAAGGGCGCAACGCCGTCCACAGGCGCTCACGCAAGGCATATCCCTCAAGCGCCCCGGCCCCACGCCAGCGCACAACCAGCAGGTCATCCAACCGGGTCGCCGAGGCCTCGCCCGGAGTGTCGGTCAAGACCTCGCGCGCGGTCGCCAGCGCATCGGCATTTGCCGGGCTGGCCACCAGAGTGGCAAAGGCCGGCTGACCACCCAGCCCCCAGGGCGCGTCCACCGCGCGGCCGTCGCCCTTGATATGGGCATGCTCAAGCAGCAACGGCCGCCCCTCACGCCAGACTTCGAGACGCTGGCGAAGTGATCCCGACTCGAAAGGCAGCCCGCCCGCCGGGCGACCGAGGCAATTCAGCTCCCACGCAAAGCAGCGGCTCCTGACCGCAAGGTCAATGCGGGTCAACGCCTCGACAATGGCCCCAGAGAACACGATCTGTTCCTGGGGCAGCCATTCCAGAGTCGCCCCGGGCGACACGCGCAGATTCTGCTGCAGCGTCGCCGTGCGACCCAGACTGCGGTAAAACTTGGTGGCCCCGGGTGTGGTCAGCAACGCCCATGCGCCCTCCTGGACATCGGCGTCGAGGCTGATTTGATCGCCCCCCACCACGCCACCGGGGGGATGCAGGACATAGCTGTGACAGGGCGCGCCCTCGGGATGAAAGCTTCGTTGCACCCGCAGCGGGCCCTCGTGGCGCCGCCGCGCAAGCACCGTGCGCTCGGCGTTTGGCACAAAACCCAGATCGAGCCGGGCGCGCCATCCGGGGTCAGGAGGCATTGGTGCGACTGCCGCCATCAAACGGCGCCCGCGATCAGCCCGGTACCGAGCAGGGCAAACGCCGCCGCTGTGCCGGCCAACGTGAGCGCCGCCGGGGCACGTCGGGCGCGACGGTAGCGAAAGCTGGCCATCACCGCCGCGGCGGCCAGCAAGAGAAAGGCTGCACCGAGTGCAGAGGCGGGCACTCCAAGGACAAGACCGCTATCGCCGACATGCCAGTGAAAGAACATCAGGCCGTGGTGGGTTTGTCCGACGCTGTGGGCCCACGTCGCGGAACTGCCCAGTAGCCCAGCCAGGAAGACGCAAAACGATTTCAGAGGCATGATTCAGCTCCATGATCGAGTCAATAAGTTCACGTCCTGCGCTATGCAAATCGCTTGCCAAGCATCAGATCAGGGCAGAACCTTGCACGAGCGTCATGAGCGGTGCGTTTTCTTGCACCCCATCGGCTCAATTTGCACCAGAATGATGCAATCGGACTGTTTCAAGGAGCGGCTTGCCCCATGATCCATCTGCTGACCACCGGCGGCACCATCGCCAGCACCCCCAGCGCCGCCGGCCGCAATGTCGCCGGTGCCCTCCCCGCCGAGGCACTGCTCGACCCCATCAACGCCGCCCTCGACCAGGGCCCGGCGGTGCAGACCGAGTCGCTGCTGCAAAAACCCAGCAACGCCATTGATGCCGAGGATCTATGTCGGATCGCCGAGCGTTGCGAGACCCGCCTGGCTGATCCTTCCACCGACGGGATTGTCATCACCCACGGCACGGATACGCTGGAGGACACGGCATGGTTCCTGCAGCAGGCTCTGGGGGACTGCGCGCGGCCGGTGGTTGTGACCGGCTCGCAACGCGCGCTGCATGAGCGCGGATCGGATGCGCCGCGTAACCTCATCGACGCCCTGCGCGTCGCCGCAGCCCCCGGATCGCGGGGCCAGGGTGTGCTGGTGGTGTTTGACGAGGAAATCCATAGCGCATCGCTGGCGCGAAAGATCAGCAGCTATCGTCTGACCGGGTTCGGGTCGCCGGGCTACGGCCCGATCGGCCACATCGATGGGACGACCCTCCGATATCCACTGAGCGCCCGGGTTCCGGCACCGATCCCACGCGGGTCGCAATTGCCGCGGGTGGATATCCTGACCGCCGCGGTCGGCAGTGCCTGTCCCATTGATGCCCTGCTGGATAATGGCGCGCAGGGACTGATCATCGACGCCCTGGGGCGCGGGCAGGTGCCGCCCGACTGGGTACCCGCCATTGAACGCGCCGACGCGGCGGGCTGCCCGGTGGCGATCACGTCGAGCACCGCGTCGGGACCGGTGGCGGAGGTCTATGAATATGCCGGCAGCCTGGAGCGCGTAATGGCCGCGGGCGCCGTACCCGCCGATGCGCTCACTGCCCGCCAGGCACGTCTGCTGCTGATGCTGGTGCTGTCCACGCCGCAGGGCGCAGCCCGATGGCGCACTCGTTTTGCCACCGCGGCGGGCTGGTCGATCGTCTAGTCGGCGCCATTGGGCCCCTGCACCACGCCCCGGGCGGCGCACCAGGCCGCGAAATCATCTTGCAACGTGGCCGGTAGCCGGACCCGCGCGGTCACACCGCTGCCATAATCGATCGACGTCAGCGCGACATCGCTCTGGCCGGCCAGCCAGTGGCGCAGAGGCTGCTCGTCGGCAAAATCCATGCTCACGCTGTGCTCGATCATTGCCTGCAGCGCAGCACTGGGCAGATCCGCCAGGACCGCTTCCGCAGCCCCCGCATAAGCCCGCACAAGCCCTCCCGCACCCAGTTTGATGCCGCCAAAGTAGCGACTGACCACCACCACCGCATCGACCAGCGCCTTATGCCCGATTACCCCCAGAATCGGCCGGCCGGCGGTACCCGCCGGTTCGCCGTCATCGCTGGAACCGGCGCTGTTCCGGCCCTGCCAGGCCCAGCAGTGGTGGCGGGCATCAGGATGGGCCGCCCGGGCCGCTTCCACCGCCGCCAGCGCCGCGTCGCGATCGGCTGCCGGCGCGGCGGTGGCAATGAAACGACTGCGCTTGACGGTGACTTCAGTGGCTCGGGTGCTTGTGGGGATTCGGTCCATGGTCGGTCCAGATGATAACGGCTTCTCCATTGTGCGGACCATTGCGCGTATCGGCATCCGCGGCGTCGCTAGGCTTTTCGCGACTCGACAACAGCGGAGAAAGACGCATGCACATCACAAAAACCCTCCCCCTTGCCCTGGTTCTCGCCGCATCCGCCACACCCGCCCTCGGTGCCAGCGCCGGGGACATTTATGTGGGCGGTGGCCTTGGCCGGGTCAGCTACGAGACGGACGCCGACCTGACACTCAACCCAACCGCCATCGTCGGCCGGCTGGGCTATCATGTCACCGAGCACATCGCCATCGAGGGTCGACTCGGGTTTGGGCTCACGAGCGATGACACCGATATCGGCAGCAATAACATGACGAGCAACGCCGAAATCGATCTCAAGCAACTTGCCGGTGCCTATGCCATCGGTCATCTGCCGATCACCCGGGGGCTGTCCGTATATGGGCTGGCGGGCTTTACCTATGCCCGGGCCGAGTTGACCGGACGCGCCGGTGGTCTCAGCGTCAGTGACACCCTTGACGATAGCGGTCTGTCCTACGGCGTTGGGACGCAAGCGGCCCTGACCGAGCGCATTTCGGGGTATGTGGAGTGGGCGAGCTATCTGGATCAGGATGCCTACACCGCCACCGCCATCACCGCCGGCGCCATCTATGATTTCTAGCGTCGCCAGGTGAGCACCCGCGTCCCGGCATGGCACGCTAGGGGTCTTGAACACGAGGATTTGCCACGCCATGGACACACGCCTGCCTCCCCCGCTGGTGCTGCTGATCGCGGCCGCCGCAATGGCACTGATCGATCGAGCACTGCCGGGGATGCGCGTCACACTCCCCGCCCTCGACGGCATCGCAATCACTCTGGCGGTGCTCGCGATCCTCCTGATGAGTCTGGCGGCGATCCGCTTTGCCCGCCGCCATACCAGCATCGATCCCCGCTATCCCGACCATGCCCGCGTGCTGATCGCCGATGGCGTTTATGCTCGCAGCCGCAATCCGATCTACCTGGCTGATGCCCTGCTGCTGACGGCCTGGTCATTGTGGCTCGGCCATCCGCTGGCGTTACTGGGCATCGCCGCATTCATCGCCTATGTCAGCCATTTCCAGATCCGTCCCGAGGAGCGGGCCCTCGCTGCAAAGTTCGGTGAGCGCTATCGTGGGTACTGCCGCCGGGTGCGACGCTGGATCTAGCGATACCGCTGTGCGTCACTCGATGTCGCAACACGGCGCTACGCTGTGCTCATACATTGAATCGGTCGGGAACGCGTTTGCATGACAGAGACATTCACGCCGGGGCTGGCGGCCATCCACGCTAACCGGCTCGAGACGCTGCGGGATCTGATCGTCAGCCACCTGCAGGCGCATCCGCCCGCGCCGCTCGAGTCGGAAACCTTTCTGGTGCAATCCAATGGCATGGCGCAGTGGCTCAAGCATGCCTTTGCCGCCTCCCCTACCGGCGGGGGCGGAGGCGCGGGCATTGCCGCTGCCCAGCGTTTTCTGCTGCCCCAGTCATTCCTCTGGCAGGCCTGTCGCACCGTGCTCGGCGCCAGTCGAATCCCCGAGACATCGCCGTTTGAAAAGACTCGTCTGCAGTGGCGGATCTATCGACTCATCCCCGATCAGCTGAAGGCCCACCCGCAGACATTCGCCGCGCTGGACCACTATCTGGGCGATGACGCCGACCCACGCAAGCGCCACCAGCTCGCCCGGCGGCTCGCCGATCTCTACGACCAGTACCAGGTCTATCGTCCGGACTGGCTCGCGGACTGGCTTGCCGGCAACGACATCCTGCGCGACGGGCGCGGGCAGATCACGCCGTTGGATGCCGACCTGCAATGGCAGGCGCAACTGTGGCGGGCTATTCATGACGACATCGGCGCGGCTGCCGAATCCCTCTCGCGGCCCGCCATCCAGGCGCAGTTGATTGCCGCGCTGGACGCCGCCGAACCGGGTGAATGGCCCTCGCTGCCGCGACGTCTGACTGTATTCGGTGTCACCTCGATGCCGCGCCCGGTCCTGGATGCGCTATATGCCCTATCCCGGCATTGCCAGATCCTGCAGCTGGTGCAGAATCCGTCGGGCTATTTCTGGGCCGATCTGGTCGAGGACCGCGACCTGCTCAAGCTCGACCAGCGCCGCCATCAACGCCACTTCGGGACGCCAGGACAGCCGCTGCTGGCGGCATGGGGCAAACAGGGCCGGGACTTTATCGCGCTCCTCAATGAAATCGATCAGCCCGAGCGATATCGCGACTGGTTCCAGACCATCGACGCCTTCGAGCCACCGATCCCCACAACGGCATCCATCAGCGACTACCCACTGCTCGAGCAGATCCAGCAGGATATCTTCGACCTCACCCCGCTGCCCTCGCCCGGTGACGAGCGAGTGCTGAGCACGGACGACTCGATTCGCTTTCATCGCGCCCACAGTCGGCAACGCGAAGTGGAAGTGCTCCATGATCGGCTGCTGGACGCCTTCGAGCGCGCCGCGCAGACCGATCGGCCGCTGCGGCCGCGGGATATCATTGTGATGGTGCCCGATATCGACACCTACGCCCCGGCCGTCGAGGCGGTCTTCGGCCGACTCGACCGCCATGATCGCCGCTATATCCCCTACACCATCGGCGATCGGCGCGCGCGCAGCGAAGCACCGGTGGCAACGGCCATCGAAAAACTCACCGATCTGCCCAATGCGCGACTCACCCTGGGCGAGGTGCTCGATCTGCTCGAGGTACCGGCATTCCGGCAGCGCTTCGGGCTTGGCGAGGAGGACCTGATCATCCTGCGCGAATGGTGCCGCGAGGCCGGCGTACGGTGGGGGCTGGATGCCGAGCGGCGCGAGTCCCTCGATATCACCCGCGGTTTCGAGCAGAACAGCTGGCGATTTGGCCTGCGGCGCATGCTGCTGGGTTATGCCGTGGGGGCCGGCGACGCCTGGCAGGGCATCGAGCCTTACCCCGAAGTGGGCAGCCTGGATGCCGCACTGCTGGGGCCGCTGCGCGCGCTGCTTGACACCCTCGAACACCATGCCGAGGCGCTGCGGGAGCCCGGTCGACCAAGCCAGTGGGCAGACCGGGTGAACGCACTGATGGCCGACTGCCTGGCGCTGCAGGGCAATGAGGAACTGGCACTCGAGTCGCGACTCGATAACGCCATGACCGAGTGGCTGAACGCTTGTGACGAAGCCGCCTTCAATGACCCTATCCCGCTGTCGGTGGCCCGCGATGCCTGGCTTGGCGCGCTGGAGGACGAGGGTCCCAGCCAGCGGTTTCTCGCCGGGCGGGTCAACATCTGTACCATGATGCCGATGCGCAGCATCCCGTTCCGCCAGGTGTGCCTGTTGGGCATGAACGACGGTGAATACCCGCGCACCCAACCGCCGGTCGACTTTGATCTGATGGCGCTCGGCGGACAGTATCGGCCCGGCGATCGATCCGGGCGCGACGATGACCGGTATCTGTTTCTGGAAGCACTCCTCGCCGCTCGTGATCATCTGCACATCAGCTGGATCGGGCGCAATCCGCGTGACGATAGCGAACTGCCTCCCTCGGTACTGGTCAGCCAGCTCCGCGATCACCTCGATCGTGGCTGGACGCTCGAACATCCCGATGGCGGTCGCGCGACGGTGTCCGCGCATCTGACCGTCGACCATCCGCTGCAGCCTTTCAGCGCCCGCTACGACGGTCAGGGCGAATATTTCACTTATGCCAGCGAATGGCAGCGCGACCCCCAGCCCATTGGCAGATCGCCGGCGCTTGGCCCGCCATTGCTGGATACGCCGCAGGCGCTTGGCCTGCGTGATCTGGCGAGGTTCCTCGGCGACAGCACCGGGCATTTCGCCGGCGAGCGGCTTAAGCTGCGCTTTGACGAGACTCGCGATGCCACCCCGGATAGCGAACCCTTCGAGCTTGACGGTCTTGCCCATCACAGCGTTCAGGATGCTTTGCTGGCGCCGCTGCGGCGACCAAACCCGCCCGATGAGCCGCAATCGGCCATCGCCGCCGCCGGGGCACGGCTGCAGCGCAGCGGTCAGTTGCCGGTGGCGGGCATGGGCCGGATCGCCCTTGATCAGTCCATCGCCCAGGCGCTGCGCGCGGCCCGGCGCTGGCAGGCGTGGCAAGCCAGAGGGCCTCAGCCGGTACCGCCTCAAGAGCTGCGACTGAGCCGCTGTGTCGATGACCAGTCCTTCGTCATCGAGGACTGGAGTGCCGATCTGCATCGACTCGATGACGGTGAACAACTGCGTCTGGTGCTGAAGGCTGGCGATACTGTCAAGGATGGGCGCTCGCACTACCCGCGGCTGCTCACCGACTGGGTGCAGCATCTGGCGATCAACGCCGCCGGTTTACCTGCCCGCAGTGTGATCATCGCTCACGATGCCACCCATCAACTCCCCGCAATGGGCCTGGAAGCGGCAGCAGAGCGCCTCGATACCATCCTGCAGGGCTGGCGAGCAGGGCTTGAACGCCCTCTGCCGCTGCCGGTGCGGACCGTCTTTGCACTGCTCGGACAGGCCAGTGGCAAACCCGTCAATGCCGAAACGGCGCTGCCGCATTACGAAGGCTCGACCCGCCAGCCCGGCGAGATGACCTTCGCGGGCAACGGGGCACTGCGCCGGTGTTTTCCCGATGCCGCCGCGCTGTTTGACCCGCACACCGAGGCCGGTCCTCTGCTGGTGGTCTGGGCCAACCGGCTCTACCAGCCGCTGATTGATGCACTGTCCCGGGAGGATGAGTCGTGACTGATCCGCAACCACTCGATGTCCTTGCCGCACCCCTCGAGGGCCATCACCTCATTGAGGCCAGTGCGGGCACCGGCAAGACTTTTACATTGACCGCGATCTATCTGCGTCTGGTGCTGGGGCACGATCCAGGCAACCCGCAGCGCCGCCCCATGCTGCCGCCGGAAATCCTGGTGATGACCTTTACCCGCGATGCGACCAAGGAGTTGCGTGACCGGATCCGCGCACGACTGGCGAGCGCCGCGCGCTGCTTTGCGGGTGCAGCCGAGCCGCAACCCGACGATGCCATCCTCGCCGCGCTGCTGGCCGCCTATCCCGATCCGGATGCCCGCCAGCGTCATGCCGACCACCTGCGCGCGGCGGCCGACTGGATGGACGAGGCAGCCATCTACACCATCCACAGCTTTTGCCACCGTATGCTCCAGCAGCATGCCTTCGAGGCAGGCAGTGCGTTTGCCCTTGAGCTGAGCGAGGACACCGACCTGATTACCCGCGAGGCCATCGAGGACTACTGGCGCCAGACCGTATATCCCCTCGACGCGACGCAACTTGGCGCGCTGGGATTCATGCTCACCGGCAAATCGAAGGATCCGCGTCCCTCCGTGGAGCGCTTTGCCGCCAACCTCAAACCGCTGCTTAACCGGCGTGATTCCCTGCCTGCGGCGGTCGGCGACGATCCGATGGCGTCGATCGGACCCAGCGCCGAGCGAGCGGTCCAGGCGGCGGATGCCCTTCGACGGGCGGTTGCGAGCGACCTCGAGGGCTTCGAGCAGGCCCTCGCCGAGGCGCGAGCCAGCGGCGGCCTGCCGGGCAACCGTAAGCCCACCCCCAAAACCTGGGCCAAAACCCTCAAACCGGCCCTGGCGGAGTGGGCAACCAATCCCGCGCAGCCCTACCCGGGCATCGAGCTCGATCAGATCAGTCTCAGCACCCTGAATAACGGCACACCCCGCGGTCGTACGCTGCCCGAAGCGCTGGCTGAACATCCCATTGCAATCGCCGCCGACGAGCTGCACGCCGCCCAGAGCGCACTGGCAGGCGCCGCAGCCCCATTCTATGCCCATGCCGTGCAATGGGTGGCGCGGCGTGTCGAGGCGGCACAGCATCAGCGCGGCGTTATCGGATTCAATGACATGCTCACGCGGTTGCGCGATGCACTCAACCAACCCGATGCCGACACCCGCCTGGCGGCAACGATCCGCCGGCAGTTTCCGGTGGCGCTGGTGGATGAGTTCCAGGATACCGATCCGGTGCAGTACCGAATCCTGCAAGCCATCTACCCCGCCGATGCGCCGGCCAGCCTGATCCTGATCGGCGATCCCAAACAGGCCATCTACGGCTTTCGCGGCGCGGACCTGGCAACCTACCTGAGCGCGGCGGCGCAGGTCCCCATCGGACAGCGCTACACACTGGATCGCAACTATCGCTCGAGCACCGGCATGGTGGAGGCGGTCAACACCCTGTTCGGCCAGTCTCCGATGACGCCTGGCCCGTTCCACCCCGAAGCTATTGATTTTGCACCGGTAAAAGCCAACGGCCGCAGCGAGACGCTGTGGATCGGTGATCAGCCGGCAAGCGCCATGACGCTCTGGCAGCTCGAGCAGGAGGAGGCCCCCGACGAGAGCCTGCCCCTGCCCCTGTATCGCCGGCAGATGGCCGAAGTCGGTGCCGAGCAGATCCGCCAGCTCCTCGACCGCGCCGCTCTGGGCGAGGCCCGGTTCGAAACCGCTGAGGCGCCCCGTGCCGTGCAACCGGCGGACATCGCCATTCTGGTGCGCAGCGGCCAGGAAGCCGGACTGATCCGCGATGCCCTGCGGCGCCGGGGGCTGGCGTCGGTCTATCTGTCGGATCGCGACAACGTCCTCAAGACCCCCGAGGCGGCAGATGTGCTGCGCTGGCTGCAGGCAATGGCCACACCCGAATCCGAGCGCCGGGTACGCACCGCGCTGGGCACCGCCAGCATGGGTTATGACTGGGCAACGCTTGAGGGTCTGTTCAGCGACGACGCCCGCTGGGAGGCCGCACTCGAACAATTCCAGGACTACGGCGAGCGCTGGCGTCGCCAGGGCGTTCTCCCCGCGCTGCGCCAGCTCATCCACGATCATTCCCTGGCATCACGACTGGCGATGCAAAGCGGTGGCGAGCGCGCATTGACCAATCTGCTGCAGATCAGCGAACTGCTCCAGGAAGCGGCCGCCACCCTCGATGGCTCGGGCGGGCTGATCCGGTGGCTTGACGAGGCCATGCAGCATCGCGGCGAGACCCCCGCCGACGATCGCATTCTACGCCTTGAAAGCGACGCGGCCCTGATCAAGGTGGTGACCATCCACAAATCCAAGGGCCTCGAGTACCCGCTGGTGTTTCTGCCGTTTGTCTGCAGTTATCGCAGTGCCAAGGCCGAGCCGCCGTTTGTACGCACGACCGACGACGGCCCCGAGATCATCTTCGAGCCGGACTCCGACGACAAGGCCGCCGCCCAGGACCGTCAGCAGGCTGAGGACATGCGTTTGCTCTATGTCGGCATCACCCGGGCCGTCCATGCCTGCTGGCTGGGACTGGCGCCGGTACGCGAGAGCGCCCAGACCAGTCCGGGAACGGTTCATCTGCAGCGCTCGGCCATTGGTCGGCTGCTTGGCTGGGCGGATAAGGCCAACGCCATGGATCTGGGGCCTCGTCTCGAGGCGCTGACGCGTCAGAGTCAGGCCGTGACCCACGAGCGCATCCAGCCTGTGCCAGCGCCCGCCGCGGCTGCGATATCGGCGCCGGCTGCACTCCCGGCCATGGCCGTCGCTCGCCAATACACCCGCGCTGCCCCGGGTCAGGGACGATGGTGGATCGCGAGCTACAGCGCTCTGGTCGAAGACGGCCCGCGCGCGGCAATCCCCGGCACCGCACAGGCGGATATCCTCGCCGAGGAAAGCCGCGACGCGCCGTCGGCCCCCGCCGCATCGGGGGACGACGCCGCCGACGCCCTGGCGGCCATTCCGACCGGACCAGCCACTGGCACCGTGATCCACTCGCAGCTTGAGGCACTGGCCAGTCGGCAGTTTCCGGGCGCGGATGATCCGGCCTTCAGTGCGACTGTCGATCGCGGTCTGCGCGGGCAACGCTGGCGGCCGTGGGTGCCCGCCATTCGTGACTGGCTGGCCGCCGTCACCGCCACCGATCTGCCCTTACCGGGCGCGGCACCGGTTCGCCTGAGCGCGCTCGATGACGGGGCGTTCGTTGCCGAGCTCGAGTTTCTGGTGGCCGTCGGTCGGGTCCGGGCCAGCCGCATCGACGCGATCATCCGCCGGCATACCCTGGGCGGCGTCGGCCGTCCCGCGCTGGGGGAGAATGATCTCAATGGCATGATCAAGGGCTATATCGACCTGGTCTTCTGCCATGAAGGGCGCTACTGGGTCATGGACTACAAGTCCAATCGCCTCCCCTCCTGCGCCGATGCCCGTGCTTCCGAGGCGCTCGAGCAGATCGTTCGCCAAAAACGCTACGACGCCCAGTACGCCCTCTACCTGCTGGCACTGCATCGTTTGCTGCGGGCCCGACTCGGGCGCACCTATGACTACGACACCCACGTCGGCGGGGCGGTGTGCTTTTTCCTGCGCGGCATCGGCCAGAGCGGGCGCGGGATCCATGCCGAGCGGCCCGATCGGGCCCTGGTGGAATCCCTTGATGCGCTGTTCAACGAGGAGCCCGAGCATGTCTGAGATCGCGTCCATTCGAGCCACCACGCTGCCGGCGCGGCTCCACCAGTGGCTTGATGAGGGCTGGATCCGGTCCACCGACATGGCCCTTGCCGCCCTGCTCGCCGAACAGGGCGGGGAGACCGATGAAGTGGTCCTGGTATTAGCGGCTCTAGCGAGCTACACGGTGGGCGCCGGACACACCCGTTTGCCCCTCGACGAGCTGATCCAGACCCCGGCAATGCTGTGGAGCGAACTCCCCGCCACCGACAGCAACACCGAGACGCCGATCGAGTGGCTCGGGGCACTGGCGCCCGATACGCTCCACGCGCGTTTGAGCGCGGCGCACAGCATCGAGACAGTCACTGCCAGCGATCAGGCCAATGACAGGAGCAGCGCCACCCCGCTGGTGTTGCAGGATAATGCCCTCTATCTGCGCCGTTACTGGGCCAATGAACGACTCATCCAAACGGCCCTCGAAGCCCGGCTTGCCCAGCCTTTGCCGGCGCTTCCGGGGCTGCCGGAACGCCTTGACGGGCTTTTTCCGCGCAGCGATCACCATCCGGACTGGCAACGCATTGCCGGCGCCCTCGCCACGCGGTCGCGCTTTACGCTGATCACGGGCGGCCCCGGGACCGGCAAGACCCGGACCGTGCTGCGGCTGCTGGGACTCCTGCAGGCCGAGCGCATGAATAGCCACCCCGAGGCCCCGCTGCGAATTCGGCTGGCTGCCCCTACCGGCAAGGCGGCCGCCCGGCTTGGCGAGTCGATCAGCGGCGAGGTTGATGCCTTGCCGCTCGGGTCCGCCGTGCGCGACGCCATTCCGCGATCGGTCAGCACGCTGCATCGGCTGCTGGGGCCGCGCCCCGGCAGCCGCCGCTTTCGGCATGATCGCGACAACCCCCTGCACGCCGACCTGGTCGTAGTGGATGAGGCCTCAATGATCGACCAGGAGCTGACCGCGCGCCTGCTTGACGCCCTTCGCCCCGAGACACAGCTGGTATTGCTGGGGGACAAGGACCAGCTGGCATCGGTGGAAGCCGGCGCCGTTCTCGGCGAGCTATGCGCTGGCACCGAGCAGCCCCACTACACCGCCGAGACGGTCGCCTGGGTAAAGGCCAACAGTGGCGACGATATCGCTGATTGGCAGGCGGACGGCAGCCCACTGCAACAGCAGATCGTTCGCCTGCGCGACAGTCGCCGATTTAGCGCGGACAGCGGCATCGGGGCGCTGGCCGAGGCCGTTCGCCGAGGGGATTCGGCACGCGCAAATGCGCTGCTGGATGACGGCGCGTCTGGTATCGAGCGCCTCGAACTGGCCAGTGCCGACGACGCGAGGATTGAAAAGGCCGCCTGCGAGGGCTATCAGGCCTACCTCACCGAACTGCAGGCGACACGACCCGCCGATGATGACCGCGATAGCAACGATCAGTGGGCTCTCTCCGTGCTGGCCGCATTCAGCGGCTTCCAGGTTCTGACCACAATCCGCCACGGCCCCCTCGGAGTCAGCGGGCTCAACGAACGCATCGCCGCGGCGCTGCAACAGAGCGGGCTGATCGATCGGGCCAGTGGCTGGTTTGAAGGGCGTCCCGTGATGATCACGCGCAATGACTACGAACTGGGCCTGATGAACGGCGATGTCGGCGTCTGCCTGATGACCCGTCTGCCCGGCGAATCCGAGGCCCGGCTGCGGGTGGCCTTTGAATGGCCCGACCATCGCATCCGCCTGGTCCTGCCCAGCCGGCTTGATGCCGTCGACAGCGTCTTTGCCATGACCGTACACAAATCCCAGGGCTCGGAATTTGACCACGTACTGGTTGTGCTGCCCGAGGGCGGACCGGGCCGAACACGCCGCGAACTGCTGTACACCGCCGTCACCCGCGCCCGCACGGGTGCCGTGATTGCCCATCCGCAGGCACAATAGGCGGATGAAACAGCCCACGCTCTACTATGACGGCAGCTGCGGCCTGTGCCGCCGCGAGATCGACCACCTGCGTCCGCGGCTGGCGCACCAGATCGAGCTGGTGGATATCAGCCAGGCCGGCTTTTGCCCACCGGCCGGTTATGAGCTGGCGGACATGATGGCCCAGCTGCACTTTCATGACGGGCAATCCATGCGTGTCGGACTGAGTGCCTCGCTGGGCTATTGGCACCGGGCCGGCGGCGGTTTCCGCTGGCTGGCGCGGGTGCTTGCCCTGCCGGGGCTGTTCCCGTGTGGCAACTGGGCCTACAACCGCTGGGCGGCGTGGCGCCTGCGCCGCCTGCACTGCGAGCCGCCGGGCTAGGACGCCACTCTTGTCTGCGCCAGCCAGTCCTCGTCCAGCGTGATCCCCAGGCCAGGCGCGTCCCCCAGTTCCAGAACGCCCTGATCATCGGGCCGCACCGGTGTCAGCAGCGGAAAATCACGGCGCTCGGGCGTCCACTCAGGCGGATCATAGGGCAGCTCGATAAACGCCGTTCCCACGCTGCCGGCGGTCAGATGCGCATTGGCAAGCAGTCCGATCCCGTTGCCCCACGTATGGGGCGTGAACACGCAACCGGCCGCCGTGACCTGTTCGGCCAGTGCGCGCAAATGGGTCATCCCCAGCGAGCACACGGCATCGGGTTGATAGACATCGAGGCACTCGCGCTCGAGCAGCGTCTGAAACTCGTGCCACTCACGGGTCATTTCGCCGCCGGCGATGAACAGCTGCGTATCGCGACGCAGTCGCGTCATGCCGGCGTAATCGCCGCGATGGAGCGGCTCTTCCATCCAGTACACCCCGTAGCGCTCAAGCTCACGGGCCACTTCCAGGGCCTGGGCATAAGTCCATGGCGGCTGAGTGTCCCAGGGCATGCGCCAGCCCTGATTGCAGTCCACCATCAGCTTCAGCTCGCCCCCGACGGCGCGATGCACCGCCTCAAGCACCGCAAAGTCCGCTTCCAGCGTGGATCGGCCAAAGCGGATTTTCATCGCCGGGAAGCCCTCGGCACGCATTCGGCGTGCCTGAGCGGCCATGGCCTCGGGCGGGCGATGCACACCGCTCGAGGCATAGCAGGCAATCGACCCGCCCCGGCCACCGGCCATGCGCCAGGCGGATCGGCCCTTGATCTGGCCGACCAGATCCCAGAGCGCCACATCCAGTGCCCAGGGTCGCCCGGCATGAAAGCCGATGTTGCTCAAGACTTCGGCATGACGCTCGAGTGCGCATGGATCCTGGCCAATGAACAGATCGAGATACGCGGGCAGGCCGTGCATCGGATCACCCGACCCGATGCCAACCCGGCCCTGGTCGTCCTCGACACGCACAATGGTGGCACCAAACTGCCGGCGCGGGCGGGTATCCCAGGCGGCGGGAAAGGGCGGATCCAGCGGTAACACGTGGTGACTGATACGGATATCGCGAATGCTCATGCCGCCACCACCCGCCGCGCCAGCCAGGCAAGATCCGCATCGGCGGCCGGCCGGGCATTGTTGTGAATCATGGGCCGATTGGGCTCGGCGGCCAGTTCAGCATGCAACGCCTCGGCGCTCATCGCCGTCGGCAGCGAGCGCGCTGCCACCGCGTCGAACGCCAGCTCCGAGAGCCAGTCCTCGAATGCCTGCGCCAGATCCTCCGCCGACTCGCCCGGTATGCCGAACGCCGCCGCGGCGGGCTGATAGCGACCGGGATCAGCCGCGATGCTCCAGGCAAGGCTTGCCCGCAGGCCCAGCGTAACCGCAATACCGTGGGGTATGTGATACAGGCTGCCCAGAGCATGCCCAATGGCATGCGCCATACCGGTGCCGCCGCCATCAATGGCCAGCCCCGCGAGCGTGGCGGCCAGCTGCATATCGGCGGCGGCATGCAGATCCTGGGGATCATGCCGATAGCTGGCCAGCGCCCCGCGCGCCCGCCGCGTTGCCTCCAGACCATAGGCCTCGGTAAAGGCATGCCGGCCCTGCCCGGTCATCGCCTCGAGCGCGTGCACAAACGCATCCAGTCCGGTGCCAACGATCATGTCCGGCGGTACGCTGGTGGTTAGCGTGGGATCGAGAACCACCGCATCGGGCGCCATATCCGGCGCCCATGACCAGAGCTTCTGGCCGGCCTCGTCGCTCACGATCGCCGTATGCGTCACCTCGGAGCCGGTCCCGGAGGTGGTCGGGATCATGACCGCGGGCCAGCGCGCCGGCGGCACGTTGCGGCCCAGCACAAAATCCTCGGCGGGTAAGGCACTGGCGGCAAGGCTTGCCACCAGTTTGGCGCTGTCGAGGGCGCTACCTCCTCCCAGGCCAACGATCACGGCATGCTCGAGACCGCGGGCACAGGCCACCGCGTCATTGACGCCGGCAACCGTCGGCTCGCCCGCCGGACCGACAAATCGGGTGACTGGACGCCCCGGCGGTAGCGCCGCTTCGAGGCGATCCGCAATCCCCGCGGCGACCAGGCCTTCGTCAACCACCAGCAGGATCGGATCGGGCGCCGCCGGTAGCACTTCGCCGAGGCGCTGCAGGGCATCAGCGCCGGCAACAATCCGCGGGGTGGCCGGACGGTCCAGGTTGAGGTCGAGACCACTCATACCGCCACCCATGTGGTCTTGAGTTCGGTGTACTTGTCGAAGGCATGCAGCGAGCGGTCGCGGCCGATCCCCGACTGCTTGTAGCCGCCGAACGGCGTGGCCACCGATGCCATGTCGTAGCAGTTGACCCAGACCGTTCCGGCCTGCAGCCGCCCGGCAGCCCGGTGCGCATCGCTCAGGCGGTCGGTCCAGACCGCCGCCGCCAGGCCATACTCGGAGTCGTTGGCGATACGCACCGCCTCGTCCAGACCGTCACACTCCATGACGGCCAGCACCGGCCCAAAGATTTCCTCGCGCGCCGCCTGCCCGGCATTGTCGATATCACGGAGAATGGCGGGGCGCATGAATGCGCCGCCCTCGGGCCGCTCGACGACCTCGCCACCGATCACTCGGCCCCCCGCGCGGCGGACACCGTCCAGATAACCCTGCACGCGCTGCAAATGATCGGCCGAGATCATTGCCCCCATGACAGTGGTGTCGTCCAGCGGATCGCCCGGCTCGAACTGCTCCATCAACGCCTCGACCCGCTCGAGAAGCGCATCGCTGACCTGACGATCGACAATGAGTCGCGAGCCGGCGTGGCAGGTCTCGCCCTGGTTGTACCAAATGCTCCAGGCGATGGCCTCGGCGGCCGCCTCCAGCTGCTCGCAGTCGCGGGTGACGATCTGGGCCGACTTGCCGCCACACTCGAGCCCTACCTTTTTCATGTTCGACTCGCCGCTGCGCACCAGCAGGCGCTTGCCGATCTCGGTGGATCCGGTAAAGGCGATGGCCTGCACCCGGTTGTGTCCGGCGAGCGCGTCGCCGGTGACATGACCGCGCCCCGGCAGCACCTGGAACACCCCGGCCGGGATGCCCGCCTCGGCGGCGATCTCACCCAGCAGCAGGCTGGCCAGAGTGGACTCCTCAGCGGGTTTGAGGATGACGCTGTTGCCAGCGGCCAGGGCCGGACCGATCTTCCAGCTGGCAATGATCAGCGGGTAGTTCCACGGCACGATGGCCGCCACCGTGCCCACCGGCTCACGCCGAATGGCGATGACCGCATCGTTGCCGCCGGGCGCCATTTCGTCATACAGCTTGTCGAGGCATTCGCCGTACCACTGGATCGTGCCGGCGCAGGCCGGCACATCGACGGCCTGCGTCTGGCTGATGGGCTTGCCGGTCTCGAGGGTCTCAAGCAGCGCCAGACGCTCGGCATGGGCGCGGATGCCATCGGCAAACCGCAGCATGATCGCCTTGCGATCCGCCGGGTCGCGATCCGCCCAGACACCCGCCTCGAAACGCGCCGCGGCAATGTCCACGGCATCATCGACATCCGCCGCCGTCCACTCGTCCACCGGCGTCAGCACCTCGCCGGTGGCGGGATTGTCGGCATTGAACGACGCACCGTGACGTGAAGCCCGATAGCGGCCATCCACAAACGCCTGAGTGGGGTATTCAACGGCCGCAGCAGCGGCCTGCCAGTCCGTCCGGGTTTCGGGAGCGGTCATATTATCGGCTCATCCTTTGCGCTGAAGTAAACATCATCAGTAGTATCAGCGCCCTCAATCCCGACTCAATCGATAAAATCGCCGACCTGACTTGCGCTTTATTCAAAACTGCCCCGGGACGCCCGTTCATGCCCACTGATCTGCCATCCCTGAATGCGTTGAAGGCGTTCGAGGTCGTGGCCCGCTGCCGCTCGATCACTCGCGCCGCTGCGGTCCTGCATGTCACTCCGGGTGCCGTATCGCGCCAGCTCAAGCAACTCGAGCGCGAGCTTGGCGAGACGCTGGTGGTGCGCGGGCCTCGGCAGACAAGCCTGACACCCAGCGGCGAGCGGTTGATGGAAACCGTCGCGGCATCCCTCGAGCAGATGCGCCAGACCGTGGGTGATCTGCGCGGAGGGCGCCACCGCCGGCGACTGGCACTCAACATCCCCAGCACGCTGGCGAGCCGCTGGGTAATGCCCCGACTGCATCGTCTGCGGGCGCTGGACCCCACGCTGGTCCTGTCGATTCGAACCGAGGCCAAGGACCGACTGTCACAGCGTGATGAGCTGGATGCCGCCATCCGCTTTGGCACCGGCGACTGGCCCGATCTGCATAGCAGCCATTTGTTCTCGGAGCAGCATGTGGCGGTGGCGGCACCGGCCGTCCAGCAGGCCCTGACCCGACGCGACGGCACGGTCATGCTCGCCGAGGCCACGCTGCTGCATGTCTTAAAACGCGAGGGCCGGTACCTGTCCTGGCAACACTGGCTGGATGCCGCCGGCATCGAAGGGGTGGATGCGGGCAAGGGGTTCGAGTTCGACACCCTCGATCTGGCCATCGAGGCGGCCACCGCCGGTCTGGGCGCCACCATCGCCGACTGGCACATGGTGGCCGATGACCTGGCCGCCGGACGCCTGGTGCAACTGTTTGAAACCCGAGTCCCCGGCACCCAGTCCTACTGGTGGGTCCGCCCACCCGCGGCGTCCTCGACCGGTCCGCTCGAGACATTCGAGCGCTGGCTTCGCGCAACGCTGGAGGCCCACCATGCCTGATCTATCGGTGATCATCCCGGCCTGGAACGAGGCCGACTACCTGCCCGCCACCCTGCAGACCCTGCGGCTGGCCCTGCAGGAGGCGGGACTCGAGGCGGATATCATTGTGGTGGATAACGCCTCCACCGACGCCACAGCCGCGGTCGCCGCCCGCGCCGGTGCCCGGGTTGTGAATGAGCCCGAGCACCGGATCGCCCGGGTGCGAAATGCCGGCGCCGAAGCTGCCGATAGCGACTGGTTACTGTTCGTGGATGCCGATACAAGCGTGACGGCCGATGCGCTGCAGGCAATGCGCGCCGCCATGGATGAGGGCTGCGTGGGTGGCGGCGCCCCGATCGGCTTTGATCGACTGCAGTCCACGCCCCAGCGGCTGGGCCTGGCGGCCTGGAACGGGCTTTCTCGACATCTGCGCCTCGCCGCCGGCTGCTTCGTTTTTGCCCGGGCATCGGAACATGCCGCCATTGGCGGGTTCAGCGAGCGTCTCTACGCCGGCGACGAAATCGGCTATTCAAGAAAGCTCGACCGTGTAGGCCGCCCGCACAACCGCCGCTTCACCATCCTCGATTGCCCGCCCGTGATCAGCTCGGCCCGCAAGATGGATTGGTTCCGGCCCTGGCAACACGCCCTGGTGCTGGCCACCTTCGTGGTATTCCCGTGGGCCGGGCGTTTCAAGCGCCTCAGCTGGTTCTGGTACCGGCGGCCCTGATCCCCGGCGCCGAAACGGGCTGTGCCGCGGCCGCCTCGACGGTCTCGGCGACCTGCTCGGCGGTGATGGCGGACAGCGTCCAGCCCAGATGCCCGTGGCCGGTGTTGTAGAAAACACCCGGGCGTCGCCCCGCCCCCACTCGCGGCATCATATCCGGCATCATCGGCCGTAGACCCGCCCAGGGCACCGCCTGGCGGGTGCTCACCCCCGGAAAACAGGTCTCAACCCACTTCAGCAGCGGCTCGATCCGATCCTGGCGGATGTTGCGGTTATAGCCATTGAACTCCGCCGTGCCGGCAACCCGGAAGCGGTCGTTGCCAAGCCGGCTCGAGACCAGCTTGGTCTCGTCATCGAGCAGGCTCATCCACGGCGCGGCCTCCTGCGAGGCGGCGTCTTCCAGATTGACCGTGATCGAGTAGCCCTTGACCGGGTAGACGTTGACGCGATCACCCAGCCGGGACGCCAGCCCGCGACTGGCGACACCCGCACAGACCACTACGCCGTCAAAGGACTCGCGGCCGGCGGCGGTCTGCACCCAGGGGCCGGCCCCGGCAGTGCCGACATCCTCGATGGCGCATTCGTAGCGCATCGATACGCCACGCGCTTCGAGCACCTGGGCCAGCCCATGGGTGAACTTGTGGATATCGCCGGTGGAATCGCTCTCGGTATAGAAACCGGCGTAGTACTCGCCGGCGAGGTTGGGTTCGAGACGGCGCATTTCCTCGGGCGAGACGGCGCGCCGCTCGAGGCCACCGGCGGCCAGGTGACGCGTGACCTGCGCGGCATGGTCAAAGTCGGCCTGCTGCCGATAGATATGCAGGATGCCGCGGCGCTCGAGGTCAAAATCAATCCCCTCGCGGCGGCCCCAGTCAAACAGATAATCCCGCGCCTCGATCGCAAGCCGCGCCGTTTCGGTGGTGTTGTGGGCATAGCGCCGGGTGGCCGCGACAAACTCGGCAAACCAGCTGAGCTTGTGCCATGAGGGTTTGGGGTTGACCAACAGGGGCGCGTCCGAGCGCAGCATCCAGCGCAGTCCCTTGAGAATGGTCGGCCAGTGGTTCCAGACCTCGGCGTTGGACGCCGAAAGCTGCCCACCATTGGCAAAGGAAGTTTCCATGCCGGCGTAACGATTGCGCTCGAAAACCGTGACGTTAAAGCCGCGGTTGGTCAGGGCATAGGCCGTGGTGATGCCGGTGATTCCGCCGCCGATGACTGCGATATGGTTCATCATCGTACTCCCAGTCAGGTTGTGTGCACCCATCGCCCGTTGGCGATCCGTGCCCCTTCCGTCCTGGTGCCTGAGAGATTGACGAAACGATCACACTCGCTTCGCTTGCTCCTTCGGCGAGTCGAGCCAATCGGCCGACTGCTTTTCGGAATAGTCAGCACGCAGACGGTCCGGATGCCTGAGAGATTCCGGGGCGGTTGCTCCTTCGGCGCCGGCATCGAATGCCGAACTCTCCCACCTGCGCTAGGATTGAAGTGTCCCGTCTTTGAATACCGAATGCAATCGCCGAGAGACCGAATGATCACATTGAACTACCTGCACGGCTTTAACTCCGCCGCCCTCGAGACCGACACCAAGGTCGGCGAACTGGCCACCCGCTTTGACGTTAATCGCATCAACTACGACAGCTTCGCCTCCCGCGAGGCCATCATCGAGTCAATCACCGCACAGTCGGTGGAAGGCGAAGCCACGGCGTTCATCGGTACATCCCTGGGCGGCTACTTTGCTGCCGTCATGGGCCAGCGCCTGGCGCGCCCCGCCATCATGGTCAACCCGAGCTGCGACCCGCACTGGGCGCTGGCGCATTACCGCGACATGACCCTGGAGAACTACAAGCTACCCGAGCAGCCACCGAAAACGCTCACGTCGGCCGCCATCGATTCTTACCGGGGGACTGCCCTGTCCACCCATCCAGCGGATTATCCGATCGCGCCATTGCTGGTGCTGGATACCGCCGACGAGCTGCTGGACGCCCGCGCCACTCTGGCCCGGTACGCGTCGCTGGGCGAGGCGCTGGTTTTTGAAGGGGGCTCCCACCGCTTCGAGCACATGAGCGATGCCCTTGACGGCATTGCGGCCTATCTCAACCGCTCGGCCCCGTCAGCGTCGTAAGGGACGCGCTTACCAGCACAATGACTCCAATGGCCGCTGCCTCGATGTGCAGCGACCGACGCAATCGCCGCCGCGCGCCGGGACGCTCGGCGATCAGCGCCGGCGTGTAGCGGCGCTTGTTCAGCGCGGCAAGCCACAGCACCCCCGCAAAGGTCACGAGCTTGAGCGCAAAGAGCTGGCCATAGGGTGTCTGCAGGGCCGCTATCACGCCCCCGGTCAGGCGATCGAGGGTCAGCGCCCCCGCCACCAGCAAAAGCCCGACGACCACCGGTGCCTTTTCACCAAAATCATCGGCGACCCGCGCGGCGGCATCGCCGGGCTGAGTGCTCAAGCGCTCGAGCGGCAGGAATATACCCACCCAGAACGCCAGGCAGAGCATGTGAACGACCAGCAGCGCGTTATCCAGCGCGCTTGGCGTGTTGCTGACATGCCCCCCAAAGGCAAACGCCCCGGCAATCAGCGCAACACCCACCAGCGACACGACGACACCCCTTGTGCCGGGCATCAGCGCAGCGACCAGTAACCCGGCGCCGAGCCCCTGTAGCCCCAGTGTCTTGCCCATCGGGCCGGTGGCCAGCAGGCCCAGCAGCTGGGCATCCAGGGCCGCAGACCAATCGTTGCCGGCCAGGAAGACCGCCTCGAGCATCAGCCGGGCCAGCAGCGCTACAAGAATGGCTGGCGCGAGACCCGCCGCAACCCGGCGCAGAAAACGGCGCTCCTGCAAGGGCACCCCGGCGATGGTCAGGCTGACCAGAATGGAGCCGGCCGCCACCAGCAAGGCACCATATGTCATCGCCTTAAGGGCGATGACAAGGCCATCGAAGCCGGTTATCCCGGCAACGACTTCGAGCACTCAGCGCTCACCGACCGTAAAGGAAAGGGTTTCCGAGAGGGTATGTCCGTCCCCGGACAGCCCGCGCCACTCGAGGGTGTAGTCGCCGTCGGGCAAGCTCGGCGGCTCGACGACAAGGCTGTCACTCGCCGAACGACCGCCCACCGCCTTGACCGCATAGTCGGTCCCGTCGGCGCCGCGCAGCGTCACGCTGACGATACGCATGGGCGCGTCAAACGCGACGTCGATGCGCGCTGGCGATTCCGCGACGGTTGTACCGTCGGCCGGGGCGCTGGATGTGACCATTGAGTGGCCGTGGGCGCTACCCATTGCCAGGGGCAGCGCCAGCAGCAGGGCAAAGGTTGCAAGCGGCAGAGCGAATCGCTTCATGGGTCCCCCGGCAGTGGTCGGCGTCTCTCAGTGTCCTCCCAACGGTAGGCACTTGCCTGTGCATAGGCAACCCGAGCCCCGCAGGCGTAGACTGACACCATGGATCAGTTCAAGAGCACTAACGTATTCGGCAGTCCCCTTCAGCCCTGCGGACAGGACCCGATCACCGGATTCTTTCGTGATGGCTGCTGCAACACCAGTCACGCCGACGGCGGCATGCATACGGTCTGCGCCCTTGTCACCGAGGCGTTCCTGTCCTTCTCGCGCAGCCGCGGCAACGATCTGACCGCGCCCGTGCCGTTTGCCGACTTCCCCGGGCTCAAGCCGGGCGATCGCTGGTGCCTGTGTGCCGGGCGCTGGCTCGAGGCGTATCGAGCGGGCGTTGCACCGCCCGTCGACCTCGCCGCTACCCACGAAGAAACCCTTGCCGTCATTGGTTTTGAAACGCTCGCCGCCTATGCCGTCGCGAGCGATGATCGCGACTAGACAGGAGCACCGCTGATGCGCAAAAAGCCGCGCGGCGAGCGGTTCTTTGCCACCGTTAACCCGACGGTGTTCACCGCATCGGCACTGATCATCGGCGGGTTTCTGGCGTTCGGCGTGGTGCTGCCGCGTCAGGCCACAGGCCTTTTCCAGGCGATTCACGGGTTTATCACCGCCTACCTCGGCTGGAGCTATCTGGTGGTGGTGACGTTTTTTGTCGGCTTCCTGATCTGGCTGGGCCTGAGTCGCTACGGACGGATCCGCCTGGGCCAGCCCGGCGACCGCCCACATTTTCGGTTTTCGGCCTGGTTTGCGATGCTGTTCAGTGCCGGGATGGGGATCGGTCTAGTGTTCTGGAGCATCGCCGAACCCATCCTGCATTACCAGAACCCGCCGACCGGACCCGGAGGCACGCGCGAAGCCGCCGGCCAGGCAATGATCTACAGCTTCTTTCACTGGGGGCTGCACGCCTGGGCGGTGTATGTGGTGCTGGGCCTGTCAGTGGCGTACTTCAGCTTCCGCCATCAGCTGCCGCTGACCATCCGCTCGATCTTTCATCCCCTGATCGGCGAGCGCATTCACGGACCCATCGGCCACGCCATCGATACGTTGGCCGTCTTCGGTACGCTATTCGGTCTCGCGACCTCACTGGGGTTTGGCGCGATGCAGCTCAACACCGGTCTCAACGAGCTGCTGGGACTGCCGGTGGGTGCTGCCTGGCAGGTGGGTATCATTGCGACGATTACCGGTTTTGCCGTGCTTTCGGTGATCTCGGGGCTCGATCGAGGCCTGAAGTGGCTGAGCATCTTTAACCTCAGCCTGGCGCTGCTGTTGCTCGCGTTTATTTTTATTGCCGGCCCGTCTCTGTTTCTGATTCGTTTTCTGCTTGATTCCGTGGGCGGCTACTTTCAGCAACTGGTTAGTTTGAGCCTTTCCACAGGCGCCATGCAGGGCACCCAGTGGCACGAGGACTGGACCATGTTCTACTGGGGCTGGTGGATTGCATGGTCTCCCTTCGTGGGGCTGTTCATCGCCCGGATTTCCCGCGGGCGCACCATTCGCGAATTCATCGTCGGTGTCCTCGCCCTGCCGACACTGTTCGTGTTTATCTGGCTGACGGTGTTTGGCGGCACGGCCCTGCATCTGGAGGTGTTTGGCAGCAACGCCGGCATTGCGGCAGCGGTCAGTGAGGACACCACGGTGGCCCTTTACCGAACCCTCGACGCCCTGCCGTGGTCGACGATCACGTCGGCGCTGGCAACGTTGCTCATTGCTACGTATTTCGTTACCTCGTCCGACTCGGGGACCTTCGTGGTCGACTCGCTGATCTCGCGGGGGGCCACGCATTCGCCGCGCCGGCAGCGCGTGATCTGGGGCATTACCGAGGGCGCCGTCGCCGCCACCCTGCTGCTGATTGGCGGTGAAACAGCGCTCCAGGGGCTGCAGACCGGCGCACTTGCCGCTGGTCTGCCGGTGGCGGTCATCCTGGTGATCTGCTGCTTCAGTCTGATGCGCGCGCTTCGCTACGAATCGACGGAATCGGATATACAGCCCATTGGCTAGAAAGGGACACGCATGATCGAGACCGACCTGGCAATCGTCGGCGCGGGGCTTGCCGGCATGACGGCGGCGCGGACCGCTTTTGACGCCGGCACCCAGCCGCTCATTCTCGAAGCCGGCGATCGCATCGGCGGGCGCATCGAGGGGCTGGCCGACGCCGATGGGCGCGTGGTTGCCGATCTCGGCCCGTCATGGGTCTGGCCGGCCTTCCAGCCGGGCATCCAGCGCTGGCTGGACCGCCTGAATCTGGCGGTGTTTGATCAGTACGAGCAGGGTGATGCGGTGCTCGACGGATTCGCGCCAACGCCCATGCGCCATCAGCTACCCGGGCAGTTCGGCATGGCGCGCATCGTCGGCGGCCCCAGCGGACTCGTCGATGCCATGGCCGCGCCGCTCGACGCACACTGTATCCGGCGGGGCTCGCCGGTCGAGTCAATCAGTCAGCGCCACGATGGTCGCCTCGAGATCGAGCGTCAGTCCGGCCCGGCGGTGATTGCCGACCAGGTCCTGGTGGCTGCCCCACCCCGACGCGTTGCCGAGCGCATCGCGCTGCCCGCAACGATCGACCCCGGCCTGCCCGGAGCCCTGGCCGGACAATCGACGTGGATGGCGGCACAGGCCAAGGCGATCATCCGATACGCGCATCCGTTCTGGCGCGACGCGGGCCTGTCCGGCCGCATCGCCAGTCGCCTCGGGCCCCTTTTCGAAGCCCATGACCACACCAGTGCCGATGGCGATGCCGCCCTTTTCGGCTTTGTCGCGACGCCGCTCTCCGAGCGTCGGGCGGGGTCGCTGGAGCAGCCGATCATTGATCAGCTTGTGCGCTGTCTGGGACCGCAGGCTGCGCACCCGGAGGCGGTTGTCGTTCGCGACTGGGCACTGGATGACACGATCTGCTCCGAAGCCGACCGCCGCGAGCCACCGGCTCACCCCTCCGTTGGACCCGCCACGCTGCGGGCCCCACATCTGGGCGGCCGGCTATGGTTCTGCGGGGCCGAAACCGCGGATCAGAGCACCGGTCTGCTGGAAGGGGCCCTGCTGGCCGGCGAAGCCGCCGCCCGAGCCGCCTTCGAGCAGCGCCCCCAGGTGGCATGAGCACAGCGCGGCCTCGCTTCGACGCCTATATCGGCATCGACTACTCCGGCGCGGCCACCGCCGAGCGCGGCCTCACCGGATTGCGCGCCTACGAAGCCACTGCCGGTGGCCCCGCCACCGAGATTCGGCCCGAACCTACCGGCCGTCGTCACTGGAATCGCCGAGCCTTGGCGGCGTGGCTCGAGGCACGTTTACTAAGCCGTGACCGGATCCTTGTCGGTATCGACCACGGCTTTGCCTTTCCCAAGGCGTGGTTTGATGCCCACGGCGTGGCAACCGATTGGGACGCCTTTCTTGCCGACTTCTGCCACCACTGGCCAACCGATCATCCCGATACCACCGTCGAATCGGTCCGCCGCGGCGAGCGCGGCAAGGGTCTGGCCCGACCCGGTGACGCCCGCTGGCGCCGCCGCACGGAGCAGCCGGTGGGGGCAAAATCGGTATTCCACTTTGACGTGCCCGGTTCGGTGGCCAAATCGACCCATGCCGGGCTCCCATGGATCGCTCGACTGCGCGATCGCCTGGGCGCCCGCTTGCATGCCTGGCCCTTCGATGGCTGGACGATTCCGGCCGACCGGTCGGCGATCGCCGAGATCTACCCCTCCGTATGGGCGGCGGGCTACCCGCGCGATCAGCGGACTGCCGATCAGCAGGATGCCTACGCCGTTGCCCGCGCGCTGCAGGAAGCGGATCAGGCCAGTCAGCTTGACGCCTACCTTGCCCCCAACCTGGACGCCGCGACCGCGGCCGCTGCAGTCTACGAGGGATGGATTCTGGGAGTGACCGGCCGCTAGCTCGAGGCGCGACGTGCCTTTTTCTGGCGCCAGTGCCAGAGCCCTTCCGCGGTCAGCCAGAGATCCATGCCAAAGTCCCGCTCGAAGCCGGTTTGATCCGAGCCGGCAGGCAACGCCGCGGCCCAGCCGCTGATCAGCCGTTGCTGGAGCTCATCGACGGATTCTGACCGCTCGGCCCAATCAACCGCCGCATCCAGCAGGCTCTGGAGCCGATCCGCGGCAGCGGCCGGTGCCTCGATCAGCGGAAAATGCGCCGGTGCCACGCAGTGCGGGGCGATATCGCGGATACGCTCGAGGGTCTGTCGATAGGCATCGGGGTTGAACTGGGGCGGTGGCACGACGGGCACCAGAAACGGCACGGCCCCCTCAGTATAGCCGGGATAACTGGCGCCAAAGGCGTCGCCGGCGAGGAGTACGGACCGGTCTGCATCCAGCACGCTCAGGTGATGCCAGGCATGACCGGGCGTATGCACCACCTCGAGCCGCCTTGCACCGATGGCCGCAACGGCGCCATCGTCCAGCGCCACAATGCGCTCCCGCGCCACCGGGATCAGAGGGGCATATTCACGATCAAAGAAGGCGTCCCCGTAGAGTGCGCGCACGCCCGCCTCGAGCCGGGTTGGGTCCACCAGATGATCCACGCCCGAGGGATGGACTCCCAGTCGGGCCTCCGGCAGGGCCTGCATGAGGGGACCGGCGCCGCCGGCGTGATCCAGATGCACATGGGTAGGGATGACCCAATCCACCGCCGAGCGATCAATCCCGTAGTCGGCAAGCGTGTCCAGGATGACCGGCACGCTGTGCCCGACCCCGGTGTCGACGATTGCTGCCCGGGACGCCTCGATGACCAGATAGCAGGCCGTGTGGGCCGGCCGCAGGTACCCGGTGTCGATCCGTATCAGGCCCGGTGCAATGACCGTGGCGGCCGCGGGCGTGGCATTCACCGACATTGCCGCCGGCTGCCTAACGGCGCGTGATGCGCATCATCCCCCAGGCCACAAGGCCGGCGCCGATGACTTTGAGAATGGCACCGGGGATGAAGGGCACGAGGCCGGTGATCACCGCCTGCTCGGCACTGCCCACCCAGACAGCAAGCCATGGCAGGCCCAGCAGATAAACCGGCAGGTTGCCGATGCCTGCTGCGGCAATCGCCGTCAGCGGATGCCGGACCCAGCCGTGAAAGGCCAGCCAGCCAGCGACCCAGGCCGCCGCGACCATGCCCAGCAGATACCCCCCCGTGGGACCGGCCAGATAGGCCGGACCGCCGCCACCGACAAACACCGGCAGCCCGACCAGACCCTGGGCCAGATAGGTCAGCACCGTGGCGGCGCCCAGCACGGGCCCATAGACCATGCCCAGGGCCAGGACCACGAAGGTCTGCATGCTGAACGGCACCGGCCAGAACGGGATCTCGACCCGCGCGGACAACGCCAGCAGCCCCGTGCCCACCAGCACGGAGATTAGCTGCCGAGTGCGGTTACCATTGGCCCAGTCGGATACCCGAGTCGGTGTGTAGGTCGTCATTGCTGCCCCCTTGTCTTGTTGGCAGTCGACAGTAGCAAAACCGCCTTCGTCCGTCAGCCATTGCGGCGGGTCGATAGCGCGCATTAGGCTTGCCGTTTTGCTCCGTGGAGGAAAGGCAATGGATCGTCGAGGGTTTATCAAGGGCGCCGGCACCGGACTGGTCGCGGCCGGCAGCGTCAATGCACCGGCGGTGATCGCCCAGCCGCGGCGCTTTCGGCTGAATATGCTCACCTCGTGGCCGGCGTCGCTGGACAATCTGTACGGGACGGCCGAGTACTTCGCCGAGCGCATCGAGGCGCTGACCGATGGCGATGTCCGGGTCCGGACCTCGCCGGGCGGCGCCGAAGTCGGCCCAGTGGAGGTCTATGACGCCGTATCCAGTGGCGCATTCGAGGCCTGCCACACCGCGCCCTACTATTTTATCGGCAAAAACCCGGCCCACGGCTTTTTCACCTCGCTGCCCTTCGGCATGACCCTCGAGCAGCAGAATGCCTGGATGACCGCGGGTGACGGCCAGGCCCTGTGGGATGAGCTCAACGCCCGGGATAATCTGGTTGCCTTCCCGGGCGGCAACACCAGTGCTCAGTGCGGTGGCTGGTTCAATGTTCCGATCAACTCGCCGGCCGACCTCCAGGGACTGCGCATGCGCTTTCCCGGCCACGGCGGGCGTGCCATGGCCAAGGCCGGCGTCAACATCCAGCAGCTACCCGGCGGCGAGGTGTTCACCGCCATGGAGCGCGGCGCACTGGACGCCGCCGAATGGGTCGGCCCCTATGACGACCAGATTCTGGGCATGCAGGACGTCGCCCAGTACTACTATCTGCCGAGCTGGGCCGAGCCCAGTGCTATGCTGGGGTTCTACTTCAATCTCGATGTCTGGAGCGGGTTCCCGGCCGACATTCAGGCCCAGATCCGGGCCTGCTGTGCCGAGGCGAACAACTGGATGGCGGCTCAGTACCTTGCCAAGAACCCGGTCGCGCTCGAGGAACTGAAATCGCAGGGCGTCGAGGTCCGGGACTTTCCCGACAGCGTCCTCGCCGCTTTCCGCAGCGGCGCCGCGGCCGTGCACGAGGAAGACATGGAAAGCGAGGATTATGCCCGCATCTATGCCAACTGGGCGGCGTTTCGCGAGCGGCTGCGCGGCTGGGATCAGGTCAACAGCTACCGGTATCGCGAATTCATCTACCGCGACGCCGACTGAGTCAGTCGCCGAGCCCCGGCAGCCAGGTTACAAGGCCAGGGAAGGCCACAATCAGCACAAGCATCAGCAGCTGTATCCCGATATACGGCAGAATCCCGGCGTAGATGGCGCGGGTCGGCACCGCATCGGGCGTGACACCCCGCAGGTAAAACAGTGAAAACCCAAAAGGCGGGGTCAGGAACGAGGCCTGCAGATTCATCGCGATCAGCACTGCAAACCACAGGGGACTGAGCCCGAAGCTCTCGGCGATGGGAGTCACAAGCGGGACCACGATGAACGTAATCTCGATAAAGTCGAGGAAAAATCCGAGGATGAAGATCGTCAGCATGACGAACAGAATGAAGCTCGTCTCGCCCCCGGGCAGCGCCAGCAGAAAGTCCTCGACCAACCACTGCCCCCCCATGGCGCTGAACACCGTGGCAAACACCGTGGCGCCCACCAGAATCGTGAACACCATTGCCGTCAGCCTGACCGTGGTGTCGGAGACGGACAGCAGGCTGCGTTTGGAGAGTTTGCCGTAGGCGAGCGCCAGCAACAGTGCACCGAACGCGCCCATCGCACCGGCCTCGGTGGGTGTGGCCAGCCCCACGAAGATCGTACCGAGGACGGCCGCCACCAGCGCCAGTGGCGGGACCAGGCAGCGAAGCACTGCCAGCCAGAGAGGGCCGGCCGGGCCCCGGTCGTCGGCGCCGGCGGGTAGCGCCGGAGCGGCCAGCGGCCGGCGCCAGGCAACCAGCGCAATCCACACCACGTAGGCGGCACCCAGCAGCAACCCCGGGATCAGCGCGCCCACAAACAGATCCCCCACGTTCACGCCCATCTGATCGCCGAGGATGATCAGAACGATGGACGGCGGAATGATTTGCCCCAGCGTGCCGCTGGCGGCGATGGTGCCGGTGGCAAGGCGCTGGTCGTAGCCATACTTGAGCATGACCGGTAACGCCAGCACCCCCATTGTGACCACCGAGGCCCCCACCACGCCGGTGGCGGCCGCAAGCAGCATGCCGACCAGAACCACCGAAATTGCAAGCCCGCCGCGCAGACGGCCGAACAGCCGCCCCATGGTTTGCAGCAGATCCTCGGCGAGGCCCGAGCGCTCGAGCATACTGCCCATGAAAATGAAAAACGGCACCGCGACCAGCGTGTAGTTGTCCATGATCGAGCCATACACTCGCTGCGGCAGAATATTGAGCCGCGCGACACGAAACAGTGGCTCCCACGGCAGCGCCACTCCCAGCCCGGGCAGCCAGTCGCTGGCGATCAGCGTGAACAATAATCCCGTCCCCGCCAGCGCGAACGCCACCGGGTAGCCGCTGAGCAGAAAGACCAGCAGCACGGCGAACATGGACAGAGGCAGAATCTCGTAGATCATTGCGGATGCCTGTCGATCAGTGTGGCCGTCGCCTTGATTGCCTGGCTGACCCCCTGCACCAGCAATAGCGCAAAGCCGACCACAAGGACCGTCTTGATCGGGTAGAGCGGCAATCCCCCGGGATTGGGACTCGCTTCGAGCCGCTCCCAGGCAAGCGCCACATAGTCGATGCCGTAGAGCAGCATGACCGTGCAGAACGGGACCAACGCGAGCAGGGTGCCCAGCAGATCCACCCAGGCCCGGGTGCGCGCGCTGAATCCTGATTGCAGGATATCCACGCGGATATGCCCGTCGTGGCGAAGCAGATAGCCACTGCCCAGCAGAAAAATCACCGCAAAGGCCTGGATCTGCCCTTCGAGCAGGGTGTTTGAAGACAGTTGCATGCCCAGTTCTGCGCCCAGATAACGACCGATGACATTCACCACCCCGAGGGCGATCATCAACAACGCCACCCATTGCAGGGCGCGGCCCACCCAGTCGCTGAGCGCGTCAATCATTCGCGAGAGCGTCAGCAGCCGACGCATCAGACGACCACTCACCAGGCCGACTCCATCATCGCCACCAGGGTCTGGGGGGGCAGCACCACCGGATTGCCCTTCATCGATGAGGACCTTGCGGCGGCCTCGGCAATCGCCGGCAGGTCGCTGCGCGCGAGCCCCGCCGAACCCAGACCCGGCAGCCCCTGGGTGCGGGACCACTGCGCCAGGCTGTCAACCGCCGTGTCAGCCTCGCAACCGAGGGCATCGGCGATCCAGCCCTCCACCGCCTGGATGCGCGCGGCAGTTGCCCCGGTGGTGGCCGCGCGATTGGCGCGCAGGGCGGCCGGCAGCAATGCCCCGGCAATCACCCCATGGGGCAGATCCGTCATGCCACCAAGCGGACCGGCAAGGCCATGCACTGCCCCCAGCCGGGCATTGGCCAGGGCCAGCCCCCCGGTCAGGCTCACCCAGGCCATGTCGTCACGTGCGTCTGGATCCTCGCCCGCCATCAATCGCTGCAGCGCCGTCAGCCCCACAGGAATCGCATCGCGGCAGAGTGCATCGGTAAACCGATTGGCCTGACCGCTGAGATACGGCTCGATGACCTGCGTCACGGCGTCCAGGCCGCTTGCCAGGGTGACCGTCGCCGGCGAGTGATCGGTCAGGGCCGAATCAACGAATGCCACCGCGGGGAGCAACCGCGGATCACGCAGCGACACCTTGCGGCGAGCCTCGGGCACGTCGATGACCGCGTTGCAGGTTGCCTCAGTGCCGGTACCGGCAGTCGTCGGAAGGGCAATGCAAGGCAACGGCGTGGCATCCAACGCGGCACCGCCACCCACCACTTCGAGATAGTCGAGCACATCCCCCGCGGCCGGGATAAGTGCCGCCACCGCCTTGGCGGTATCGATCACGGATCCGCCTCCCAGCCCGACCACCACGTCGACATCGGCCTGGCGCCCCAATGCCACGCCGGTCTCGATGAGCCCCACGTCGGGTTCGTGCGGACAGGCCTGACAGCTGCACGCGGTGCCCATCCTGGTCAGCCCATCCACCAGCCACTGCGCCCGGGTGGCGTTGGCACCATGAATGATCAATGCCCGACGGCCGTAGGCAAACACGGTACTGACAGCCTCGACCGCCGTATCACGACCGAACCGGACATGACGGGGCAGGTGCAGATCAAAGGCGGTGGACATGCGATTCTCCGGCTTTTTCGAGCCGCCTATCGTCGCAGGCGGATGCCGGGTCGTCCATGCCAACGACTGCACCGTTTGTGTGCAGCTAGCCCGGACTTGTCCAGAATGGTGCATCCGTGACATAACAGATCCCGGCACCCAGGACGGCCGCGGGTCGAGGAGGAGAGTCCACCCGATTGGCACGTAGTTTGCTTAACCGAAGGGTGCCGAACTGGCTTTGCACACCCTCGAAACAAAAGAGGAACGCGGGAATGAATAAGACAATCATCACAATGGGCCTTGCCGCGACCGGGTTGCTGGCGTTTGCCGGCTCCACTCAGGCGGCCACCCTTCAGGACGTTCAGGATGCAGGAGAACTGCGCTGCGGCGTCAGCAACGGGCTGCCCGGGTTTTCACAGCCCGATAGCAGTGGCAACTGGGCGGGCATCGATGTGGACACCTGCCGGGCAGTCGCGGCCGCGGTACTCGGTGACGCCGACGCCGTGGAATTCATCCCCCTGACCGCTGCGGAGCGCTTCACCGCCCTGCAGTCGGGCGAGATCGATGTGCTGTCGCGCAACACCACATGGACAACCACCCGTGATGCGTCACTGGGCCTGAACTTTACCGGTACCAACTACTACGACGGGCAGGGCTTTCTCATCAAGACTGCGCTCGGCGTCGACAGTGCCTACGACCTCGACGGTGCCGCGGTCTGCACGCAGGCCGGCACCACCACCGAGCTCAACCTGGCTGACTTTTTCCGGGCCAACGACATGGAATACGAAGCCGTGGTGTTCGACACCTCTGAGGCAAGCGCCCAGGGCTTTGACAACAACCGTTGTGATGTTCTGACCTCGGATACCTCGCAGCTCGCGGCACTGAAGACCCAGCTGACGGACCCGGATTCCGCCGAAATCCTGCCGGAAATCATTTCCAAGGAGCCGCTGGGCCCGGTGGTCCGCCAGGGCGATGACGAGTGGTTCAACGTCGTCAAATGGGTGCTGTTCGGCCAGATCAATGCCGAGGAGTACGGCATCACCTCTGACAATGTCGAAGAGATGGAGTCCTCGGATAACCCGAGCGTCCAGCGTATCGTGGGTACTTCAGGGAACATGGGCGAAATTCTCGGTCTCGATGACGACTTCATGGTCGACGTGATCAGTCAGGTCGGGAACTACGGCGAAATGTTCGAGCGCAATGTGGGCCCGGATACGCCGCTTGGGCTCAACCGGGGCAATAACGCCCTGTGGACCGACGGTGGCATTCTCTACGCACCGCCGTTCCGGTAAGCGCACGACGCGGCAATGAAACCACCCGGGCGTCGGATCCCGACGCCCGGGCGCTGACAACCCACTCACCCACGGCACAGGCCGGCAGTCATGAGCAGCGACCCGACACCGCTTAAGCCGGGCAACCCCAAACCCTGGAATGATCCGCGCGTTCGCTCGGTGGCCTTCCAGCTCATCGCAATCGCCGCCGTGGCCTGGATCGGATACAGCCTTTTCCAGAATACGATCAGCAACATGGAAAGCCGGGGCATCCGCACCGGGTTTGGGTTTCTGAACGAAACCGCCGGCTTCGGCATCATCATGAGCCTGATCAATTACAACGAAACCATGACCTACGGCCGGACCTTTCTGGTCGGGCTGACCAATACCCTGCTGGTCTCAGGGCTGGGCATTCTGTTTGCCACGATCGTCGGCTTCATTGTCGGTATCGCGCGCCTTTCCACGAATTGGCTTGTCGCAAAGCTGGCTCTGGCCTATATCGAGGTCTTTCGTAACGTCCCGCTGCTGCTGCAGATTTTCTTCTGGTACTTTGCCGTACTTGGTACCCTGCCCGGTCCGCGGCAGGCCCTCGATGTCGGCGGCGTCGCCTTTCTGAGCAACCGCGGGATCATCATCCCCAAGCCGGTATTCGAGGCCGGGGCAGGATGGATCGGCATTGCCCTGATCGTGGCGCTCATCGTTTCGCTGGTGATCGTCACCTGGGCGCGCCGCCGTCAGGCGGCGACCGGCCAGATCTTTCCGGCATTCCCCGTGGCGTCTGCCCTGATCCTCGGCCTCCCGGCACTCGCCTACCTCGTCATGGGCCGGCCGGTCGGGTGGGATATTCCCACCATGGGCGGATTCAACTTCTCGGGTGGTATTACCGCCATTCCCGAGCTGGGTGCCCTGCTGCTGGCGCTGACCATCTATACCGCCACTTTCATCGCCGAGATTGTCCGCTCGGGCATCGTCTCGGTCAGCAGCGGCCAGACCGAGGCGGCTCTCGCGCTGGGACTGCCGCCACGGCGCGTGCTGCGGCTGGTGGTCATCCCTCAGGCGCTTCGCGTGATCATCCCGCCACTGACCAGTCAGTATCTGAACCTGACCAAGAACTCATCCCTGGCGGTGGCCATCGGCTATCCCGACCTGGTCAACGTGTTCATGGGCACGTCCCTCAACCAGACCGGTCAGGCCGTGGAGATCGTCGCCATGACCATGGCGGTCTATCTGGCGATCAGTCTGAGCATCTCCCTGCTCATGAATATTTATAACCGCGCGGTCGCGCTGAAGGAGCGGTAGCGACATGGCCACCCATCAGCCCCTACCCAACCAGCCCGCCCCGGTGACGCAGCGCGGCGTTATCCGCTGGCTGCGCGCGAACCTTTTCTCGAGCTGGATCAATGGCCTTGTCACCCTGGTGGTGGGCTACTACCTGCTCACCATGCTCATTCCGCTGATCGACTGGGCGTTCATCGGCGCGGTCTTTACCGGCGACGGCGTCGACGCCTGCCGGCCAGGCAAGGCCTGCTGGATATTCGTCGAGGAGCGCTTCGGCTTTTTCATGTATGGCTTCTACCCCGAGGCCCTGCGTTGGCGACCCACCCTGGCATTTGCGCTGTTTGCCCTCGCCGTTGTGCCGCCGTTTCTGCCACTGCCGGGCAGGCTGCGGCGCAGCGTCGCCATTTTCGGGCTCACCGGGCTGCCGGTGGGTGGATATATTCTGATCGCCGGTGGCGTATTCGGCCTCGAGTCGGTGGATACATCCCAGTGGGGCGGTCTGATGCTGACCCTGATCCTGGCCTACGTGGGCATCATCGCCGCACTGCCCATCGGCGTCGCCCTGGCGCTGGGGCGACGCTCCGAAATGCCGGTGATTCGCGGCATCTGCGTGATATTCATTGAGTTCTGGCGGGCGGTGCCACTGATCACCATCCTGTTCATGGCGTCGGTCATGCTGCCACTGTTTCTGCCCGAGGGTGTCACCTTCGACAAGCTCATGCGGGCGCTGATCGGCATCACGCTGTTTCAGGCCGCCTACATGGCCGAGGTGGTCCGCGGTGGACTCCAGGCAATCCCGAAGGGCCAGTACGAGGCGGCCGAAGCACTGGGGCTGGGATACTGGCGGCGCATGCGGCTCATCATCCTGCCCCAGGCACTGAAGATCGTGGTCCCCGGGATCGCCAATACGGTGATTTCGCTGTTCAAGGACACCACACTGGTACTGATCATCGGTCTGTTCGACCTGCTCGGCGCTGTTAAATCAACGCTCAGTGACCCGGCCTGGAATAACGTCATGGCCGAGGGGTATCTATTCGTCGCCTTCTGTTTCTGGGTATTCTGCTTTGGGATGTCGCGGTACAGCCACCGCATTGAAAAGCAGCTCGATACCGACCATCGGCAGTAGTAAAGGACACCAGGCATGGAAAACAACGGCACGAGCTTTGAGGCCGAGGCCCTGACCACTCCGGTTGAATCGGCCGCCAGTGATGAGAGCATCATTCAGGTCAACGACCTCAACAAGTGGTTCGGTGACTTCCATGTGCTCAACTCAATCAACCTCGATGTCCAGAAAGGCGAGCGCATCGTGATCTGCGGCCCGTCCGGGTCGGGCAAATCGACGCTCATCCGCTGCCTCAACCACCTGGAGGCCCATCAGCGCGGTCAGATCGTCATTGACGGCGTCGAGCTGAACGAGGACGTCAAGAACATCGAGGCCATTCGGCGCGAAGTCGGCATGGTGTTCCAGCAGTTCAACCTTTTCCCGCACCTGAGCGTGCTCGAGAACTGCCTGCTCGCCCCCGTCTGGGTGCGCAAAACGCCCCGGCGCGAGGCCATCGAGATGGCCATGCACTATCTCGAGCGGGTGCGTATCCCGGAACAGGCGGATAAGTACCCCGGCCAGCTCTCCGGCGGGCAGCAGCAGCGGGTGGCCATCGCCCGGGCCCTGTGCATGCAGCCCAAGATCATGCTGTTCGATGAGCCGACCTCGGCGCTCGACCCGGAGATGATCAAGGAGGTCCTGGATGTCATGGTCGAGCTGGCCAGCAGCGGCATGACCATGCTGTGTGTCACCCATGAAATGGGTTTCGCCAAGACCGTGGCGGACCGGGTGATCTTCATGGATGGCGGTCAGATCGTCGAGGCCGCACCGCCGCGGGACTTTTTCACCCGCCCCGAGCAACCGCGGACCCGCGACTTTCTCGAACAGATCCTGCAGCACTGAGGAGCGGCTGATTGAATGAAGCGCGCTCTGGTCATCGACCCGGATGGCGACGAACAGCAGCGGATCCGGCACATCCTCTGCAGGCTCTGGCCCGAAATTGATCTGATCTGTGTTTCGGACATCAAGTCGGCCCATGGGCAGCTTGGCCGCTCGATGCCGGGACTTCTGATTACCGACTTCTATCTACCGGACGGCTCGGGGCTTGAGCTGATCGAGCAGATGCGCATGCTCTACCCCGATTCGCCGCGCGTCCTGCTGACCCGTCACGATGACGAAGCCCATCTGCGGGCGGCCCTGCGTCAGGGCATTGATGGCTACATCCTCAAGGATCAGGGCAATGACGGCATCCAGGCGCTGATTGCCGCCATCGGTAAGGGAGACCCGGGCCTCTCGCCCGAGATAACGCGCCTCGCGCTGCGACAGTTTGAAGAGCCACTGGTTGAGCCGGGGTCCGGCACGGACTCTCATCCGGCCGATACCGAAGCGGCCGGCCTGACCCAGCGCGAGATCGAGGTGCTTGCGCTGCTCTCTCAGGGGCTCGATCGGCATCGGGTGGGCGAGGCGCTGGTGATCCGGCCATCCACCGTGGCCGGCCACATCAAGTCGATCTATCTAAAGCTCAATGTATCGACCCGGGCCGAGGCGACTCTGGCGGCCGTCAAACTCGGCCTCGTCGATCTCGAACCCTGATCAGTCGCCCAGCGACACGAGCGCGGGATCCGCGGCGAGGTCGGCCAGCGTGATACCGGCCAGAAAATCCCGAATTCGATCAGACAGATCCGACCACAGGTCATGGGTGATGCAGTGATTGCCCGTGTCATCCTGCCGGCTCTCGTCATCCGCCGCGGCGGTAGCCGGAGGGTCCACCGCCATGATGACCGCCGCCACGCTGATTGTGTCGGCCGCCCGCGCCAGACGATAACCGCCACCCGGCCCGCGAACACCATGGACCAGACCGTCACGGCGAAGATCGGCGAACAGCTGCTCGAGATAGGAGAGTGACAATGACTGACGCTGGGATATATCCGCCAGTGTGACCGGCCCGTCAACCTGGTGCAGCGTCAGGTCCATGATCGTGGTCAGGGCATAGCGGCCCTTCGTTGAAAGGCGCATGAAAATGCGCTCCTAGACGGCCCAGCGTCGCGCGGACGGCCGCAGCACGACCGCCTCGCCGGTGGCGCTTGGGAAGCCATGCCCCTCGCCCAGGCAATAGCGCAACCAGCGATTGAGAAAACGGTTGGCGGCCCAGCGCCAGGCCAGGGGGGCCTGCCCGGCGGTCTCGGTTTCGGTGGCCAGCACTTCGGCCACCCGCGCATCGTGATAGATGCGCACCTGCAGGTCCGGCAGCGACTCGTCGCCGCCCGCCCGAGCGAACCGATGGGTGAGCATCAACGTGGTTGTGTAGGGGCAACGCTCGATGACTTCAAGATGCAGGTCGGGGCCGCGGTCAACGCTCGAAATCTGCGCGTCGCGCCGCCCGTCAAGCTGCGGTACCAGACGGCGCAGGAAGATGTAGTTGCTCTCGTAGAGTTCCATGAGCGCGGCAAAACTGCCCTGCGGTGGACGCTCTGCAACGAGTTGGCCGGGCTGCTTGATCATGCGCAGATGCTAGCACAGTCACCCTCCGCGGGACGCCCCCTGGCTGGCATCGCGGACGGGATTTTAATAGAGTCGCCGCGAGAGATGACGCGACTGGATGATCATCGCCGCGATCTCCTCGATCGACATGGTGGTGGTGTTCGAAAAAGGCAGTTTTTCCTGGTGAAAAAGCCCCTCGGCGCGAACCGTTTCATACTGACACTGGCGCAGCGACGCATAGCGGGTATTCGAGCGCCGCTCGGCACGAATCTGGGCGAGACGCTCGGGCCGGATCGTGAGCGCGTAGACCCGCTGGCGGAACGGCCGCAGCACCTCCGGCAACCGGCCACTGAGCAGATCATCCTCGGTCAGCGGATAGTTCGCCGCGTAGATCCCGTACTGAAGCGCCATATAGATGCAGGTCGGCGTTTTGCCCGAGCGCGACACGCCCACCAGAATCACGTCGGCCTGCTCATAATGGCGTACCGCGGCGCCATCATCGGCGCTAAGGGCGTAGTTCATGGCATCGATCCGCAACTTGTACGCCCCCGGATCCGCAATGCCATGGCTGCGGCCGATGGTATGACTCGACTCCATACCGAGTTCGCTCTCGAGCGGGCCGATGAAGGTGTCGAAAAAATCCAGCACCACGGCGTTGACCCGCCGCAGGCGGTTACGCAGACCAGCGTCGATGATGGTGCTGAATACAATTGGCCGGGCGCCGTCGGAGCGGCCCGCCGATTCGATCTGCTCGATGGCGGCATCCACTGCCTCGGGGCTGTCGGTAAAAGGCATGCTCACCGGCGAAGCCTCGAGCGCGAACTGGGTGAGCAGACTCTGGCCAAGCGTCTCGGCGGTAATACCGGTGCGATCCGATATAAAAAAAACACTGCGCGATTCAGACATGGCGATACTCGACTTGATCAACGATAATCACGCACCAGTATACCGGTGCAGAGCATACTTTTAACGGGAGAGCGGTAGTGAGCGAATACGTAGTCTGGTTCGAGTCGCTGGGCATGAACGACGTCGAAAGGGTGGGCGGCAAGAATGCCTCGCTCGGCGAGATGATCAGCAACCTCGCCGATGCCGGCGTGCAGGTCCCCGGAGGCTTCGCCACCACCGCGCAGGCTTATTGGGATTTTCTTGACGAGAGCGGGCTGCGGCCCCGGATCGAAGCGGCTCTCGAGGGGCTCGACATCGACGATGTCCAGGAACTGGCGCGTGTCGGGGCTCAGATCCGTTCGATGATCATCGAGACCCCCTTCCCGGCCAAGCTCGACGAGGCGATCGCCAAGGCCTGGTCGCAGCTCGTCGAGCGTTCAAAGAAGACCGATCTGTCGGTCGCCGTCCGTTCCTCGGCAACGGCTGAAGATCTGCCCGATGCCTCCTTCGCGGGACAGCAGGAAACCTTTCTCAACGTCCGCGGGCTTGAGAACGTCCGCCGCACGATCCGTGACGTCTTCGCGTCACTGTTCAACGACCGCGCAATCTCCTACCGCGTGCACCATGACTTCGCGCACGACAAGGTCGCGCTCTCGGCCGGCATCCAGGAAATGGCCCGCACCGATGTCGGTGCCTCGGGCGTGATGTTTACCATGGATACCGAGTCGGGCTTTCGCGATGTGGTCTTCGTGACCGCGTCCCACGGCCTGGGCGAGACCGTGGTGCAGGGCTCGGTCAACCCCGACGAGTTCTATGTGCACAAGGCCACGCTGGCCGCGGGGCGCCCCGCCGTCCTGCGCCGAATGATGGGCGAGAAGGCCATCAAAATGGTCTACGCGGACGATCCGGACAGCGACGAGACGGTCCGTATCGTCGAGACGTCACAGGCGGAACGTGCCGGCTTCTGCCTCAGCGATGCTGATGTCGAGTCGCTGGGCCGTCAGGCCATGACCATCGAGGCCCATTATGGCCGACCGATGGACATCGAATGGGGCAAGGATGGCGAGACCGGTCGCCTGTATATTCTCCAGGCCCGGCCGGAGACTGTGAAAAGTCGCGATGGCGGCCAGAGCCTGCAGCGCTACCAGCTCCACGAGCGGGGGCAGGTCCTCGTCGAAGGCCGCGCCATTGGCCAGCGCATCGGCGCCGGCCGCGCCCGCGTGGTGGATGATCTCGACGACATGCACACCGTCGAGGCCGGCGATGTCCTCGTCACCGACATGACGGACCCTGACTGGGAGCCGATCATGAAGCGCGCCTCGGCGATCGTGACCAATCGTGGCGGGCGGACCTGCCACGCGGCGATCATCGCTCGCGAGCTGGGCATCCCCGCGGTTGTTGGCACCGGCAACGGTACCGACCGGCTGCACGACGGCCTCGAGGTGACGGTGTCGTGCGCCGAGGGTGACACCGGCTACATCTACCGCGGCATCCAGGATTTTGAGATCCGCAACATCGAACTGGGCAACATGCCCGAGCTGCCGTTCAAGATCATGATGAACGTGGGCAATCCGGATCGCGCCTTCGATTTTGCCCAGCTGCCCAACGCCGGTGTGGGGCTGGCCCGGCTCGAGTTCATCATCAACCGCATGATCGGCATCCATCCGCGGGCATTGCTGGAGTACGACCAGCAGTCGGACGACCTGAAGTCGGTCATCGACAATCAGATCGCCGGTTACGATGATCCGGTCAGTTTCTATGTCGAGAAACTCGCCGAGGGCATCAGCACGCTGGCGGCGAGCTTTGCCGATCAGCCGGTGATCGTGCGCATGTCCGATTTCAAATCCAACGAGTACGCCAACCTCATTGGTGGCGCCGCCTACGAGCCCGAGGAAGAAAACCCGATGATCGGCTTCCGCGGGGCGTCACGCTACATTTCGGAGGACTTCCGGCCCTGTTTCGAGCTTGAATGCCAGGCCCTGCGCAAGGTGCGCGAAGAAATGGGACTGACCAATGTCTGGATCATGATCCCGTTCGTGCGCACCCCCGACGAGGGTCGTCAGGTGGTGGACCTGCTGGCCCGCAACGGGCTGGAGAAGGGGCGTGACGGCCTCAAGGTGATCATGATGTGCGAGCTGCCGTCGAACGCCGTTCTGGCCGACGAGTTTCTCGAGATCTTCGATGGCTACTCCATCGGCTCCAACGACCTCACCCAACTCACCCTGGGACTGGACCGCGATTCAGGACTGGTCGCGCATCTGTTCGAAGAGCGTGACCCCGCCGTCAAGGCGCTGCTGCACATGGCGATCCAGGCCGCCAACAAGGCGGGGAAATACGTCGGGATCTGCGGCCAGGGCCCTTCGGATCACCCCGATCTGGCACGCTGGCTGATGGAAGAAGGCATCGATAGTGTCTCGCTCAACCCCGATAGCGTGGTTGAGACCTGGCTCTATCTGGGCGGTGAGACGCATTGATGCCCGGCATGCCACGAGTGATCGACCCGCATGCCCTGGCGCAAAACCTGGGCGAGCCTTCGATTCAGGTGGTTTTCGTGGGTGATGGGTCCGTTCATGCCCAGGGCCATATCGAGGGTGCCACCTGCATCCGCTATGCGGATCTGGTGACCGCCCGGCCCCCGGCCGGCGGGCTACTGCCAGAGCCATCCGCTCTGGCGACGGTACTGGCCGAGGCGGGCATCACCCCGGCCCGGCACGTGGTCGCGTATGACGCGAGTGGTAACGGTGCCGCCTCGCGACTGCTCTGGACGCTTGACTGCGTTGGCCACGACCACTGGTCGCTGCTCGACGGCGGATTGCCGGCATGGCAGGCCGAAGGGCTTCCCCTGGTCGCCGGCGCCGGCGAGGCCGGCGCGGAGGTGCCGCCCTACCCCGTCGACACCGCGGCGAGCAGCGCCCGGGCGGATGCCGACTATGTCGAATCACGTCTCGACGACCCGGATGTGATCATCCTGGACGCGCGCTCACCCGGGGAATACCACGGCGATGTGGTGCGGGCCGCGCGCGCCGGGCATATTCCCGGGGCTGTGAACTTCGAGTGGACCGACAACGTTGACCCAGGCCGCGCCGGCCGCCTGCGACCGGCGGCAAGCCTGCGCGACGAGTACGCAGAGCTGGGCGTGACGCCTGAGCGCGAGGTGATCACGCACTGCCAGACGCACCATCGCTCGGCGCTCAGCTATGTGGTGCTGCGCTGGCTCGGATTTGAACGCGTCCGGGGGTATGATGGCTCCTGGTCGGAATGGGGTAACGACCCGCAAAGACCGGCCAGCACCGGGTCCGACGCCTGAACGCGGCCGGAGTCAACCGCCCCGCGCCGCCTCGCAGAGAAAGCTGGCCCGATAGTGGCGCAGCTCGGCGATGGAGTCGCGAATATCGTCCAGGGCCAGATGCGAGCCCCCCTTGCCGGTCGCCTCGGCCACCGCGGGCAGCCAGCGTCGCGCCAGCTCCTTGAGCGTGCTCACATCGATATGCCGGTAGTGGAAATAGCCCATGAGCTCGGGCATCACCCGATGGAGGAAGCGACGATCCTGACAGATGCTGTTGCCGCACATGGGCGACACACCCGCCGGCACCCACTGCTCGAGAAACCGCAGGGTCTGGCGTTCAGCCTCGCGCTCATCCACCGTGCTCTGTCGAACCCGCTCGAGCAGGCCCGAGCCGCCATGCTGGGTCTGATTCCACTCATCCATGCCGGCCAGCACCGACTCGGGCTGGTGGATGGCCAGGACCGGCCCCTCAGCGAGCACATTCAGCTCGGCATCGGTGACGATCGTGGCGATCTCGATGACCTGGTCGCGATCGACATCGAGCCCCGTCATTTCAAGATCGATCCAGATCAGGTTACTCGCCGAGTACAGCATTGCTGGGCATTCCGGTTGCTTGCATTGGCTGGGCAGTCTATCAAAGCCACTCCACCGCCGAGAGACCCGAGCCATGGGTGAGACCGGCGGCCGCGTGATCGTGAGCAACCGCAACCACTGCCTGGTGGCCGACTCGTCCGGCACCCTGCACCGCTGCCATCCCCGCAGTCGCCGCTCGCCTCGCCCGGTCTGCGGCGACCGGGTGGACTGGTGTGCCGATGCCACAGCGGGCTGGATCGATGCGATTCAGCCTCGTCGCAACCTCATCGAGCGGGGCGATTTCCGCGGACGCCCGCGCGGGCTGGCCGCCAATATCGATCGCATCGTTGTGGTGATTGCCCCACAGCCCGCCCCCGATGCACTGCTGATCGATCGCTATATCGTCCTGAGCGAAGCCCTGGACATTCCACTGCTGGTGTGGGGTCACAAGCAGGATCTGGCGCCGGTGACGCCGACCGCCGCGATGCGGGCGTTAGAGACACGCTGCGAGCGTCAGGGGATTCCGCTGCTCATGGGCAGCATCATGACCGATAACGGACTCGCCCGGCTGCGCACTGCCACCCGCCACGAAACCCTGATCCTGGTGGGGCAATCCGGCGTTGGCAAATCATCCATCACCCAGGCCCTCGTCCCCACGGCGTCGCGGCGTATCGGTGAAATTTCCGCAACCAGCGGCCAGGGGCGGCACACCACCAGCGCGACCACCTGGTTCGAGCGCCCCGACGGCGGCGCATTGATCGACTCGCCCGGGGTGCGCACGTTGCGCCTCGATCATCTGACCACCGATGCGGTGGATGCCGCCTATCCGGATATCGCGGATGCCACCCGGCACTGCCGGTTCAATGACTGCCGCCATGGGCACGAACCCGACTGCGCCGTCCAGCAAGGGCTGGCGAGCGGTGCCATCGACGCCGACCAGTGGCGACGCTGGCAGCGCCTTCGCGAGGAAACCAGCGGATGACCGTGTTTTTTCTGCTGCTGGGGGCCGCCGCCGGCGCCCTCCTCGCCGAGCGTCAAGGCCTGGAGGCGGTGACCGGCGCACTCCTGTCCGCCGGCGAGCTCATCGCCCTGGTCATTCCGCTGGTGATCATCGCGATTGTCATGGCGGCCTATGCCCAGGCGCTCCTGCCCCGCGAAATCGTCGAGCGATGGCTCGGCCGCGACGCTGGATGGCGGGGGCTTTTCATTGCCATCGGCGCCGGCGCAGTAACACCGGGCGGGCCTTTCATGGCGTTTCCGCTGGTCGTGGGGCTGCGCGCAGTGGGCGCATCGCTGCCGATCTGCATCACCTATCTCACCGCCTGGTCGGTACTGGGGATTCAGCGCATTCTGATCTGGGAACTGCCATTCTTTGGTGTTGACTTTGTCGTGCTGCGCCTTGTGATCTCGTTGCCCCTGCCGCTCATTGCGGGCATTACTGCGCAGTGGCTGGGCGAGCCGGGTCGACACTGAATGGTCTATGCCTACCTGAGCATCCTCGGCATGGCCCTGATCCTCGGGGTAATGGGTCACCGCCACACCGAGGTCAACCATGCCACCGTCCTCCATCGCGCATGGCGACAACTCGCTCCGCTGCTGATTCGGCTGCCGATTGCGCTGATCGCCGCGAGCTTTGTGGGTGAATTGATCCCCCAGGCATTATTCGGCGAGTGGCTCGGGGAGCGCTCGGGGTTGAGCGGCGTTGTCCTTGCGTCGGTGCTGGGCGGTATTCTGCCCGGCGGACCGACCGTTACATTCCCGCTGATACTGGTGCTCGAGCGTGCCGGTGTCGGCATCCCTCAGCTCATCGCCCTGCTCACCGGATGGTCCTGCTTTGCCGTGCACCGTGTGCTTGCCTATGAATTGCCAACGCTGGGCTGGTCGTTCGTCTGGCGGCGCTGGCTGGTCAGTATGATCCTGGGCCCACTGTCGGGCGCTCTGGCCATTGCATGGCTGTGATGCAGCCCACCCATTTGCGCTGATCAGAAAAGTTGATCTATAGTTAACGCAACTTGGACACGGAGACCGGGCAATTCGATACCCGATCGACCGCGCAAAATTCGGACTGCACGCCTTGTGCAGCAGACTCTCCCCTTTCCATCGCACCGGTACCGGCGCGAGGCCTTCGTTCAGAAGTACTCGGGTCTGTCTGGCTGATGGCAAATCCTTCACTTAATCCAAAATAATGGAGCAAACCATGAGTAAGCGTCCTCTATACGCCCTCGTTCTCGCCGGTGCGATGGCGCCGATGGCGGCCAACGCCGAATGCGGCGAAGTTTCGGTCGCCGAGATGAACTGGACCTCCGGCGGCATCATGACGGGTGTCACCGAGTTCCTGCTCGAGCAGGGCTACGGCTGCGATGTCACCGTTGTGCCGTCGGCGACCACGACCGCGATCACTTCGCTGGCCGAGAACAACGAGCCGGACATCGTCCCCGAGCTGTGGGTCAACTCCGCACCGCTGTACTTCGAGCTCGCCGAAGAGGGTAAGGTCGTAAAGGCCTCCGACGCCTTCAGCAACGGCGGCACCGAGCATTGGCTCGTCCCCAGCTATCTGGTCGAGGAAAATCCGGAACTGGCAACCATCGAAGGGATCCTCAACAATCCTGACCTCGTCGGCGCCCGCTTCCATAACTGCCCCGACGGCTGGGGCTGCCGGATCGTCAACGATTCGCTGAAAGAGGCGTTTGACCTGGAAGGCAACGGCATCGAGGTGTTCAACCACGGTTCCGGCGAGACCCTTCAGGCTGCCATGGCATCGGCCTACGAGGCCGGCGAGCCCTACTTCGGTTATTACTGGGGCCCGACAGCACCGCTGGGCAAGTACGACTTCGTGAGCGTCGATCTCGGTCCTTATAACGAGGAAGTCCACGACTGTAACCAGAACACCGAGTGCGATGAGGTCGGCGTTTCGTCCTTCCCCTCCGCGAGCGTGTTCAACGTCGTGACCGCGGATCTGGCCGAGCGTGAGCCGGAAGCCTTCGAGCTCATGCAGAACGTCACGTTCGACAACGATGTCATGAACGGCCTGCTGGCCTGGCATACCGACAACGAGGCAAGCGTTGACGAGGCGGTCGTCTACTTCCTGCAGAACAATCAGGAAGAGTGGATGAGCTGGCTGAGCGAAGATGCCCGTGCGAACCTGCAGGGCATGTTCTAAGGACACCCGTCCTGTCATGAACGCAGGCGTCGGAGCGTTCGCTCCGGCGCCTTCTCCCATTCCACGAAAGGAATCCGCCGATGGCGACCTACGATTTTATTTTCAACAGCCTCGGGCTGCGCAAGTGGTGCGGCGAAAAAGGCGGTGGCTCCATGAGCATGGACGACCTCCTCGCCAGCCAGGACACCAGCGCCCCCTCCCTGTGGGAGCTGCCCTTCCCCTCCCTCGACAATCTCAATGAGGCCTGCCCGGCCATTGCCCAGACGCGAGACCTGACCAGCGGTCTGGAGAGTGGCTTTCTTGCCATCAAGGATAGTCTCAAATTTGTGCTCGACCCGGTCACCCAGCCGTTGAGCTGGTTTTTGAACGGCGCACTCAACATGTTTCAGACCGTACCCTGGTTCATCATGGTCCCGATCATGCTGGCGGTGGTGTACGTCGCCTCCAAATCGATGAAACTGGTGGGAATGGTTGCCGCCATGATCCTGTTCCTTGCCTTCATTGACCACTACGACTATGCCATGCAGACGCTGGCGATCATTTTCGTCTGCTCGCTCATCTGCGTGCTACTGGGTGTGCCCATCGGCATCGCCATGTCCCGCAGCGACAACCTGCAACGCGGCATCACGCCGGTTCTGGATATGCTCCAGACATTGCCACCGTTTGTTTATCTGATCCCGCTGATCTTTCTGTTCTCGATTACCGAGCCCAAGCTCTACGGGATCGCCATCATCCTCTACGCCATTGTTCCGGTGATCCGACTGACCAACCTCGGTATCCGACTGGTCGACAAGGATGTCATTGAAGCGGCTGACGCCTACGGCATGACCGATCGGCAAAAGCTCTATGGCGTGCAGATCCCGCTGGCGTTGCCCAACATCATGGCGGGCGTCAATCAGACCATCATGATGAGTCTGGCCATGGTGGTGATCGCGTCGCTGGTTTCGGCCCCCGGTCTGGGTGTGCTGGTCCTGCGCGGCATCCGTAATCTCGAGCTGGGCGTCGGGTTGATTTCCGGGCTTGGCATCGTCCTCCTTGCCGTCATCCTCGACCGTGTGACCAAGGCCGCTCTGGCCCGCGTCAACACATCGCAGCAGTAATCACAGGAGGTCGATCCAATGAGCGATCAGATAAAGATCTCGATCCAGCATCTGTACAAGATCTTCGGTGACGATCCGGCGACGGCGCTGGAACACGTCAAGGCGGGCGTCAACAAGACCGACCTGCTGGATCAGTACGGCCATGTACTCGGTCTACAGGACATTAACGTGGACATGGCGGATGGTGAGATCACCGTCATCATGGGGCTGTCCGGCTCCGGCAAGTCGACGCTGATCCGTCATCTCAACCGCTTGATCGAACCCACCTCCGGGGACGTGACGGTCAACGGTGAGAACGTCATCGACTACGACGAAACCGCCCTGCGGCGACTTCGACGTGAGCATATGTCGATGGTGTTCCAGAAGTTCGGGCTGCTGCCCCATCGCACCATCGCCGAAAACGCGGCCATGCCGTTGATCGTGCGTGGCGAGGACAAGCAGGCTGCCCTTGAGGAAGCCAGCAAGTGGTTGAAGCGGGTTGGCCTGCAGGGCAACGACAATCAGCACCCGCATCAGCTGTCCGGCGGCATGCAGCAGCGTGTCGGTATCGCCCGGGCCCTCACATCCAACTCCGACATCATGCTGATGGATGAGGCCTTCTCGGCACTCGATCCGTTGATCCGAACGGATATGCAGGACCTGCTGCTCGAGCTGCAGCAGGAGCTGCACAAGACCATCGTGTTCATCACCCATGACCTGGACGAGGCCCTCAAGCTGGCCGATCATCTGGTGATTCTCAAGGATGGTTACACGGTCCAGCAGGGCGAGCCGCAGGAGATTCTGCTGCGACCCAACGACCCCTACATCATCGACTTCATCAGTGACATCAACCGTGCCCGCGTGCTGCGCGTGCGCTCGGTGATGCAGCACACTCGGGAGCCGATCGAGGGTGCCGTGGCCGGCGAAATCGACGAGGAGTCCAACCTCGAGTCGGTGATTGCCGCATCAGATGGTGATACCAATCTGGTCTATCGGGTGACCAAGGATGGAGAGCAGGTTGGCATGATCGACATGCAGACGCTGGTCAAAGCCCTTGTCCCCACCAGCGCGGCGGTGGACGGCGTACGCGGCAACTACTGAGTGCATTGCCGGCGGATGTAAGAAAGGGCCGCGCCCCTGGCGTCGGCCCTTTTTTTGTGCTCAAGCAGCGTGGTCAGCTGTCTTGCGCAAAGCTATCGAATGCCTCCAGCGCCTGAGCGCCGTAGACAAACGACGGGCCACCGCCCATATAGAGGCAGACCCCAATGGTCTCCAGCACCTCGGCGCGGGTCGCCCCGTACTCGGCCGCAGCCTTGGCATGAAAGGCTATGCAGCCCTCGCAGCGAATCGCGACGCCAATGGACAGCGCCATCAATTCCTTATCCTTGGCGCTGAGCGCACCGTCCTTTTCCGCCGCCTTCGAAAGCTGCGAGAAGCCCTTGGCGACCTCGGGGTGCCCCTTGCCAAAGGATTGCATGAGCCGGGTGAGCTCGTCGGTGGTGTTCTGCCAGTCTTTGTACATCGATTACTCCTTGCGGGTTTCATGAAGGGTACCGGTCTCGAAGGCAAACAGCGCCACGGAGACATGGGCGTCCGCCCGCGCCTGCGCCGCCAGTTGCTCGGCATCGAGGAGACCATTCTGAGCGGCCAGCACATCCCGCAGCGCGCCGATACCCTCGCGATAGGCGGAGAGCGTTGCCTCGGCGGTCGTGCGCGACGCCGCTACCAGAGATTCCGCACTGCGCACCGTCTCGAGGGCAGTCCGCATGCCCTCATAAGCCGTAATGATGGCCGCCTCGGCCTCGTTACGCACAGCAGCGAGGGCGGCTTCAGCGCCTGCCACTTCGGCAGCCGCGGCGCTTCGCCGACTGTCTCGAAGCCCACCATTGAAGAGAGGCACCTCCACCGTCAACAGCGCAAGACTGTCCGTAGCGGGCAGATCAAAGCGATTACCATTGATCGCGAGCCCACCCTCATTGCGAGCCAGCGACGCCACCACACCGACCTTGGGCCGGAACTCGGCCTCGGCACCGGCCTGTGCAGCACGCTGCGCCTGAAGATTGAGCACGGCCTGGAGAATGTCAGGGCGGTGCACCAGTGCGTCCCGGACAAGGTCATCCAGCCGCTCGGTCATTGCCACCGGCAATGGCATGGGCCCAGTGGCGATTTCCAGATCATCATCCGGCGCGACCCCCACGCTTGCCAGCAGCGCGGCGCGCGCGGTCCGAGCCTCGCCCCGGGCCCGCAGATCATCGAGCTGAGCCTGGGCCAGTGCCTGCTCGGCCTGGGCCACCTCGACAACATCGCCCAGGCCCTGGTCCCGCCTTGCCCGAGCAGCCGCCAGAATCCGTCGACTGTTGGCGAGGACCTCCGCCGCCGCCTCCGCCTGGGCCCGCGCCGATCGTAGCTCGTGGTAATCGCGGGTCACGTCGAGCAGCGTTTCCTGGTGGGCCAGATTGAACCCGATGTTCTCCGCGAGAGCGAGTCTGCGCGCCAACCGGACGGCCGCGTCACGACCACCGGAATCGTACAGGAGCCACTCCGCATAGACCGTGGGCACGGTGGCTGTGGCGGTATTGTCGACCGTCGTACTGCCGAGGCCGGGAAGATCATAGGTAATGTCGGAGCGCCCGCGCCCCATCACCAGGCCCGCGCCGATCTGCGGGAAATACTCGGCGCTGGCCGCATCCACAGCATAGGCGGCCACCCGGGCCTGTTCCCAGGCGACCCGCGTTTCGGGGTTGAGCCGCTGGGCGAGATCAATGAGCGCTGGCAGATCATACGGCGTCTGCGGATGCACCGCTGGCATTGGGCGATCCGCCGCCCCCAGTGCATGCTGGGCCTCGTCGGTCAGCGTCGCAGGCACATCCCACTCAGTCACTGAGCTTGCCGGCGCCAGGGACTCCCTCGGCGAGGAGCATCCGCAGAGGACTATGACGAGAGCGCTGGCTGCAGCGACTCGGCCGCGCGGGGAGCGGTTCGGCATCCTGCGATCTCCTGGAGGTGATTAACGAGGGCCTGGTCGTTCGCGTCCATACCGGTGGCACTGGGCGAGGGATCGACGGTACGTGTCCACGGCGGCGCCAGGCGACCGATGGCGAATGTCTCGGCATCCTGCTCGAATGCCTCGGCAAAAGCTTCGGCGCCGATCGACGCGCCATCGTGAACCCGCTCCCGCCGGCGCTCGAGCGCCGATGCCACGGCGAGGGTGGTCAACGCCTCATCGATGGCGTCGCCCCACGCGGGCGTGATGGAGTCGATCTCAACGGCCCGCTCGAAAGCGGTGTAATCCTGCAGGTCCCGTGCGCGCCCCAGCGCAGCGAGCACGCCTGCACGCGCGGGGACTGGGTGCCCCCGAAGTCCGGCCGCCACCGACCGGTAGGTCCGCTGAATCCCATCGGCGACATCCACCCGCATGGGCAGCGGCCAGAGCGCGACAAAGGCGAAGGCGCAAGCCAGCGAACCAAGCAGGATGCCGATGATACGCCCGGTGGCTGGTTCAAAATCATAGCTCGGGCCAAAATTCACACCAAACGTCCCAAACGCTTCGAGCACCACAAGGAAAAACGCGAGGACAATCTGAAAGCCCGCGTAGGCGATACGCTCGGAGCCCACCCCGATCCAGCCACCAATGGACGCTACAACAAACACCAGCAGCGCGAGCTGGCCGACATCATTCATCAGCGGGACAAGATAGATCAGACTCAACGCCGCAATCGCGGCGCCAATCAGGCAACCGATCATCCGCAGCGTCATCTTGTGGACCGACTCGCCCAGCGTCGCCTCAGAGACGTAGTAGCACGTTATCAGGCAGGTGTGGACGCTCACCCACTCAAGGCCGGTAAACAGCACAATGCAGGCCATCGCCGCCAGCGTGACCTTGGTGGCAAATTGCCAGTGGCGGGGTTCGGCCAGAAGCGCCTTGAGGCCGGTGGTCTCATGGGCTCGGACCGGTGGCGACCCCAGCGGATCGCCTTTGAGGATGCGGCCTACCGTACGAATCTGGGCCGCGACGTCTTCGGCGGTGGCCGCGGTTCGGGGGGTTGCCCGGGCGGAGTCGGGGGCAGTGGCCCGAGTCATTGCCGCGGTATCGGTCAGTGCGGATTCCAGGCCGGATCGAGTCGCGGCATCGGCGCCGCTTGCGTCCAGCGCGACCACCGCCAACATCAGCTCGAGCAGCTCGCGATCGAGCGCCTGCAGCCGCTGCCAGTCCGCCCTGGAGGTCGAGAGACCCGCAAACTTGTTCAGATCCTCGACCCGTGCCGGCGCCGCCGTTACCTGTTCAGCAAAGGCCTGGGCATCGATCCGCCCAGCGAGCCGCCCCTCCACGGCAGCGAGCCGTTCCGCCATGCGATCTTCGACCACCCCCACGGCATTGCGGCCGAACAGGTATGCCAGTACGCCGATGGTGATCATCGCCACGATGACGATGGGCCCAACCCAGGCGATACCGCGCGTGAGCAACTCGATCTCGTTGGGGATGGGCAGATTGACCACATCCGGCAGGATCACCAGAAATGTCAACAACATCGCCAGCGTGCTGGCGATGGGTCCGAGTGGCGTGGCGCTCGCCAGCCACATCCCGACAAACGTGATCACGGCAACCAGTGCCATCCGTGCCGGAGGGTTATCCACAACCGCGGCCAGCATCGGGATGGACAACCCCACCACCAGGATCGCGAGGGCGGCAAATACCACTGCCACGGCGATGGTGCCGTTGGCATCGGGCCGATAGGCAAAGAAAACCAGATAGGCGGCCAGACCCGCCTCGGGAATCCGAAGCGTCATGGACACCACGACGATCGCGGTACAGAGCCCCCCGATGGAGACGGCGTCACGAAAACGCCCGGGTCGCGGGGCAAGATCCGCCATCAGGCTCACGGTCCCCCTCCGGACTCGGAGGGCGCGCTCGAATCGGGGGCGAAGACGACCCGAGCCGACGCCCCCAGTCGTCGCAGGTGATCCGGTGGGTTGTCGAGCTCGACGCGCACCGGAAAGCGCTGCGCCACCTGTACCCAGTCAAGCGTTGCCTGAACGTACGGCAGTCGGCCCGCCAGATCGACATCATCGGACAGCTGTATGCCCCGCCCTATGCTCTCCACCCGGCCCTGTATGGCCGTATCGGTATCAATCGCGACACTCACTGCCGCAGCGCTCCCGGGGCGTATCCCGGCAAGATCGGTTTCGCGCACGAGCGCGACGGCGTGCCAGGACTGACCATCAATCAGGGTGAGAATCGATTCGCCCGGGACCAGGTACTGACCCCGGGCAGCGGAAAGACCCACGACAACCCCGTCGAAGGGCGCTCTGACCGTGGTCTGCTCAAGCTCCCAGCGGGCAAGCTGTGCGGCCGCCCGGGCCGCATCGCGCTCAGCCTCCAGCGCTTTGGCAGTCTCGATGAGATCGACGCTCGCAACAGCCGCCTGTTGTGCCTGACGCAGCGCCGTCTGCGCATTGGCGCGGGCGGTGACCGCTTCATCATAGGCCTGCTGCGAGACGATGCCTGCCTCTGCCAGTGGGGTCAGTCGCTCCACAGTCCGCTCCGCCAGGGCCAGGTCGTCTTCAGCGCGCTGAATCTCGTCACGGGAACCGTCGGCGTTGGCGGCCTCGGCCTCAATCCGTCGCCGGGCGTCCGCCAGCTCGGCGGTGGCGGCATCGAGGGTCGCCTCGGCCTGACGGAGCGTCATTCTGTAAGGGGCCGGATCGATCTTGAACAGGACCGCCCCGGCTTTTACCGGCTGGTTTTCGCGAACAGCGATCTCCGCGATACGGCCTGGCAATGGAGCGCCCAGCAGCGTTGTGTCCGCCGCAATCTGGGCATCACTGGTTCGTGGGCGCGTATCGAGCGTACTCACCACCCGCTCGCCCATGATGCCGGCGCCAATCAGCACGCCAATCAGCAGGCCGACGCCCATTATCCGGCGCCAGCGGCCCGGCGATCCCGACTCAGCCGCATGGCGGTTGGTGATCCGCTGGCGCATTGCCTCCCGAGCGCTCATCACTGCCCCTGCCTGATAACAGGGTGGCGATCAGTGGCTGGCATAGAGGACCTCCCAGAGAATAAACGTCACCAGCAGAAAAAGCGCCAGATTGAATACCGGCTTGGCCGGAATCGCCGCCCCCAAACCGACCCAGCGTAGGATCAGCGCCAGCCCGATGGTGATCAGCGCCGCCGCCGCCACGACCAGAATCCAACCCGGAAAAAGGGTTCCGAACAGCGGGATCATCGCGAGCGATACTCGCGCACCCGCACCCAGGCACGCAGATAGTTGAAAAACCCGCCGGCCAGGAACAGGACACTGCCGACCAGGTACTGGGCTCCCAGAAAATCCGACAGCTCGATCGCGAGCCGCGAATCCCCGATGTTCCATAGGTAGGGGATCGAGGCGGTGGTAAAGAGAACCGCGCCGGCTACAAAGCTGATGCCCGTCAGGGTATACAGGCGCAGTGCGCGCGCACTGAGGTGGTGAACCTGGAGCACATTGACGAATGGTGAGGCGGTGAACAGCAGGCTACCAATAATGAAGCACCAGGCACCCGCGACGGTCAGGTCCACAAAGGTGAAGAACAGAAAACTGCCGACAAGGAACAGGACCGTGCCGATCAGATAGCCGCTGGCCGCAACCAGTTCGAGCGAACGCCCCCGATGCGGCTCGCGCCGGTAGCGCAGCACCTCGACCACATCATGCGCCGTCACCAGCAGATAGAGGATGGAGCCAATGAAAAAGCCCCAGACACCCCAGTTGAGCTCGTCCTCAAGTGCGGGAAAGAAGAACAGGCTGCCAAAGATGAAGGCAACGCCGCCAATGACGTAGAGAATCGCGTTAACGCTTTCCCACACAAAAGTGCGCCCCGCCTTCTCGGAGGACTCCAGCAGGTCGTAGGCCCGGCTGCGGTTGACAAACAGATGAGGCATGACGTCGTGAAACCTGTCATCGATGAACCAGCGCTAGATATTGCCACGAAAAGGTCGCCGCGCCGAGTCTCCACGGCGTCCGACAAAAAAAGCCCCGCCGGGGCGCAGTGGCCGCGGCGGGGCTTTGCTTCACAGGGTGAGGGGTTCAGGCGACGCGGTCGAACCGATCGTTGTCCATCACCTTGGTCCAGGCACTGATGAAGTCGTTGACGAACTTCTCCTGGTTATCGCCCTGGGCATAGACCTCGGCGTAGGCCCGCAGGATCGAGTTGGAGCCAAACACCAGGTCGGCGCGGGTGGCCGTCCACTTGACCTCGTCGGTCTGCCGATCGCGCACCTCATAGCGGTTGGTATCCACTGGCTTCCAGGTATTGCGCATGTCGCAGAGATTGACGAAGAAGTCGTTGGTCAACTGACCCGTCCGGTCGGTGAATACGCCCTCCTGGGTACCGCCATGATTGGTGCCGAGCACCCGCATACCGCCGACAAGCACGGTCATCTCCGGTCCGGTCAGCCCCAGCAGCTGCGCGCGGTCGAGCATGAGCTCTTCGGCGCTGACGACATAATCCTTCTTCATCCAGTTGCGGAAGCCATCGGCCTCGGGCTCCAGGACGTCAAAGGACGCAGCATCAGTCTGCTCCTCGCTCGCGTCACCGCGCCCCGTAAGGAACGGCACGCTGACATCGTAACCGGCCGCCTTGGCCGCCTGCTCGATACCGACATTGCCGGCCAGCACGATCGTATCGGCGAGGCTCGCGCCAGCGTCCCGGGCCAGAGGCTCGAGCACGCCAAGCACCTTCTGCAGCCGCTCGGGCTCGTTGCCGGCCCAGTCCTTCTGGGGGGCCAGGCGGATACGTGCACCGTTGGCACCACCCCGGAGGTCCGAATTGCGGAAGGTACGGGCGCTGTCCCAGGCGGTCGCCACCATTTCATCGATCGAGAGGCCACTCGCCGCGATCGCTGCCTTGAGCGCATCCACGTCGTAGTCGCGGTTGCCGGCGGGCACCGGATCCTGCCAGATCAGATCCTCGTCCGGGACGTGGGGACCGATGTAGCGAGCCTTCGGACCCATATCACGGTGCGTGAGCTTGAACCAGGCCCGGGCAAACACGTCGTCGAAATAGGCCGGGTCGTTGTAGAACCGCTCCGAAATCTTGCGATAGGCCGGGTCCATTTTCATGGCCATGTCGGCATCGGTCATGATGGGGTTGAGTCGGATGGACGGATCCTCGACATCGACCGGCTTGTCTTCTTCCTTGATGTCGACTGGTTCCCACTGCCAGGCGCCGGCCGGGCTCTTCTTGAGCTCCCACTCGTAATTGAGTAGCAGATAGAAATAACCGTTGTCCCACTCGATCGGCTTCGTGGTCCAGGCGCCCTCGATTCCGCTGGTGACCGTGTCACGGCCCACACCACGGGTGGTGTGGTTGTTCCAGCCAAGGCCCTGCTCCTCGATGTCGGCAGCCTCCGGATCGGGACCCAGCAGCTCGGCATCGCCGTTGCCGTGGCACTTGCCCACCGTATGTCCGCCCGCCGTCAGCGCAACGGTTTCCTCGTCGTTCATCGCCATGCGATCGAAGGTCACCCGGACCTGTTCGGCGGTCGCGAGAGGATCGGGATTGCCGTTGACGCCCTCGGGGTTGACATAGATAAGCCCCATCTGGACCGCAGCCAGCGGGTTTTCCATGGTCTCCGGCTGCTCGACGTCCGCGTAGCGCTCTTCACTGGGTGCGAGCCACTCCTTTTCGGCGCCCCAGTAGATGTCCTTCTCCGGGTGCCAGATGTCTTCGCGACCGTAGCCAAAACCGAAAACCTTCAGACCCATGGACTCATACGCCACGGTGCCGGCAAGGATGATCAGATCCGCCCAGCTGACCTGATTGCCGTACTTTTGCTTGAGCGGCCAGAGCAGACGCCGCGCCTTGTCCAGGTTGGTGTTATCCGGCCAGGAGTTCAGCGGCGCAAACCGCTGGTTGCCCGTGCCGCCACCGCCACGACCGTCGGCGGTGCGATAGGAGCCCGCGGCATGCCAGGCCATACGGATCATGAGACCGCCATAATGGCCCCAGTCGGCTGGCCACCAGGACTGACTGTCCTTCATGAACGCCCGCATGTCGTTCCACAGCGCCTCGTAGTCGAGCTTCTTGACCTCCTCGCGGTAGTCAAAATGCTCGCCCATCGGGTTGGTCTTGGTGTCGTGCTGATGGAGGATTTCCAGATCAAGCGCGTTGGGCCACCACTCCATATTGTCGCTGCTCTGGCTGGTTGCCCCGCCGTGCATCACCGGGCATTTGCCGGCCTTATCGATATCGGCTGCTGCCATCGTTCGTTTTCTCCGCTCGTGCCAATGGATTCGTGTCAGGGTGCAGTTATAACAAACACAGCTGACGATGGAAGTTATTACGGACAATGACATTCATAGGCGGGAGCAATGGGAAACGGTTAAGCGGTAGTTGTCATCAATGATAAACACCGACGAACCCGCTCTCTGTCTGTACCGAGGGTTCGAACCCCGGCACTGTCAGACATAAAAAAGGGGCCCGCGGCCCCTGTTTTATGTCTGGCG
>Ga0207414_1000009_pt1 | contig 95713 bp, 74 predicted proteins | sample PonA231FremontCA_2_FD_187269 | JGI IMG/M metagenome (GOLD analysis project Ga0207414, IMG submission 187269) | Marine sediment microbial community from Fremont, CA, USA - Pond A23 Sediment 1 (SPAdes) | ecosystem: Environmental > Aquatic > Marine > Unclassified | place: USA: Fremont, California...
CACCATCAACGGCCTCGGCGAGCGGTGCGGCAACGCCGATCTCTGCGCCGTCATCCCTGATCTGCAGCTCAAGATGGGCGTCGAGTGCGTCGAGGCGGACCAGCTCGACGCCCTCGTCGACCTCTCCCGCTTCACGAACGAGGTGGCGAATCTCGACCCCGACGACGGGGCGGCGTACGTGGGGCGGAGCGCCTTCACCCATAAGGGCGGGGTGCACGTCTCGGCCGTCATGAAGGAGCCGAGCACCTACGAGCACGTCACACCCGAGGCCGTGGGCAACCGGCGGCGGGCGCTCGTGTCCGACCTCTCGGGCCGGAGCAACATCCGGTACAAGGCCGAGGAACTGGGCATCGATTTGGCGTCAGACGATGCAGCCCAGGCCGTCGAGCGGATCAAGGAACTGGAGCACCTCGGGTACGAGTTTCAGGGCGCGGAGGCGTCCTTCGAGCTCCTCCTCCGCACCATTCAGGACGAGGTGCCGGACTTCTTTGCACTGGACCGGATGCGCGTGTGGAGTGGGCAGGACGACGATGGCAAGCAGACCGTCGAGGCCTCCCTCGCCCTCACCGTGCAGGACGAGCGGACGCTGGCCGTCGCGGAAGGGAATGGTCCCGTCGACGCCCTCTCCAACGCCATGCGGAAAGGCCTCTGCCCGTTCTACCCTTCCCTCGACGCCGTTCGCCTCTCCGACTACAAGGTCCGGGTGCTCACGCCACAGGACGGCACGGCCGCCACGGTGCGCGTCCTCATCGAGCACAGCGACAGCGCGAGCACCTGGAACACCGTCGGCGTCTCCGAAAACATTCTCGACGCCAGTTGGCAGGCCCTGGCCGACGGCCTACGGTATTTTCTCTTCCACGCCGAGGCCCTCAAGGACGAGAACGATGCCTCCCTGGCGGCGGCATGACTCGGACTGCTGAGGGCTACGCCGGCACCGCCTCCGACTCCTCTGATGCCTCAAAGAGCTGGGGCTGTTCGAGGCTGGCCTTCACGTCCTGCTCCATCCGGCGCCGTACCGCGGCGCGCCACGCTCGCGTGAGGAGCTCGTAGTCGCGGGCCTGCCACTCGTCCGACACCCCCTCCATACACTTAAAACCGTACGCCACGGGCGAGAGGCTGGCCCGGGGAGCACTGGATAGTGTCAGCACGTGAGAGCGTCCCAAACCGAGCCGAAACTCCCCGTGGAGCTGCCCCAGCACGCAGTGCCGTCCGTCCTCCAGCTCCAGCGTGTCGGCATCGACACGGCGGTGCCAGCCGGGATCCATCTCATCGAGGTATTCGGCCCCCCGCTGTACCCGCTCGCGGACATTCTCTTCCGTAATCTGACGAGTGTGGCGGGCCTGCCACCAGTTCCAGAAGGAGTCAAGAAACGCCATCGTAGAACGAGATCGAGTCGGAAGGGATTGGATCATATCTTTACCACAAAATCCTCCTGGGGATCCCGCCTCCCTCTCATCGTCCTGGGAGGTCACATCATCGTTCCGCCGCCTTACGGGCGGCCATGGCAAGTTCGACAAGCGCCGAGCGGGCATCTTCGACGGTTCGGAGGGGAGTGTCGAACTCAATCCACACCGTTTTTGTCCCCCCGCCCAGCGTCACCTCGAGTTCGAAGCCCTCAGCCGCAATGTGTGTCATGCGCGCGGTGTCCACACCGGTCACGTCCGTGAAGACCTGCGCGTAGCGCACAAGGTCGTCGGCGTGCTCATCGTTCATGTGCGAGACAATGCGGGCTGCGTCCTCAGAGGAAAGAACACGATCATCGGTCATAGCGTGTGGGGACTGGTGCGAAAAAGAGAACGCTTCCTCTCAGTTCGAAACTCTCGTGGAGCAGGGAATCATTCTGGGCGCATTCCGTCCAAGAAACACCATTCGTCGTGTCGTTCCATAGCCCTCTGTTCTGTCATGTCCTACGAGGTCAACGACTTTCAAACCGACGTAATCGACGCGAGCGCGGAGGCCCCGGTGCTCGTCGATTTCTGGGCCTCCTGGTGTGGTCCCTGCCGCCAGCTTAGCCCGGTGCTGGAATCCCTGGCCGAAGAGGCCGAAGACTGGACGCTCGTGAAGGTCGACGTCGATGAAAACGGCGCGGCGGCCCAGCAGTATGGCGTGCGCGGGATTCCCGCCGTGAAGCTGTTCGTGGACGGGGAGGTGGCGGCCGAGTTCACGGGCGTCAAGCCCGAACATCAGATCCGCGACTGGCTCGATGAGAACCTGCCAAGCGAAGAAAAAACCCGCATCGAGCAGGCCAACGCCGCCCTTCAAGAGGGCGATCACGAGGAGGCCGAACATCTGCTCTGGCCGGTGCTGGAGGACAACCCGGATCACGACGAGGCGCAGGTGCTCATGGCCCGTGCCCTGTCATTCAAGGACCCGACGCGCGCAAGGGCACTCGCCGATGAGGCCACGGTGGCCGATCCTACACTGCGACAGATCCGCGATAGCGTCAAGACCATCGCCCGCCTCCAAGAACTGGCCGAGGACTCGTCGTCCCTCCCCGAAAACGGGGTGAAAGACACGTATGTGGCGGCCCTCGAAGCATTGAAGGATCAAAACTTGGAGACGGCCCTCCAACACTTCATCGACGTAGTACGCACGAACCGCGACTACGATGACGACGGGGCCCGCAAGGCTTGCGTCGCCCTCTTCACTCTGCTTGGGGAGAAGCACCCCATCACCCAGGAGCACCGCCGGACGTTCGACATGGCCCTCTATTGAGCCATTACGGGCTCGTCCTGCGCCCCATTGTCCCCGGCTGATCCTGGAGCGAGCCCTCGTTCCCGACAGGGGCACTGTCCCTAACCAACTGGCCTCCGGGTTCTCCCGACGGCGCCACAGGTGGAACATGCACAGCTAAGATTCACTGTCCATGTTCTGTTACAGGAGCCGGAAGCGAGGCAGGATCCAGCCCGGGAGAACGCTCCGCCGCTCCTCTCCTGAGGGGCCGTGCGGCGGGACTCGGTGTAACATTCCCAGTTCTGGCACACCGAAGGATCGTGGATTTGCGCCCGTGGCGGCGCACACCTCACAAAAAACGCAGGTGACGCTGCGACCGACGGCACCACCCTATCCGTCGCAGCACACCTGCGCTACACAATCTACAGCACAACAACGTACATTTAGATTATGCAAACCGTAACATCGAAACTGGCAGCCTTGATTGCAATCCTTTTTCTGACGGGGCTTGCCCTGCCAACCCCTAGTCAGGCCCAGTCCCCCATCGACATCGGCCTCCGTGGCGGCCTCACCCAGGCCACGTTCTACGGGGACGACGTGTCCTCCAACGACTTCCGCCCGGGCTTCACAGGAGGCGTCTTTCTGACGTACCAGGTCAATGAGGCCTTCTCGATTCAGCCAGAAGTGCTCTACTCCGTACGGGGTTCGAAGGAGTTGGACCTGGCCCCTACTACTGGCACGGAGGACCTGCGTGTACGGCAGGACATCATTGAGATTCCGGTGTTGTTTAAGCTGAGCGCCCCGCTTTCTCCAATTACCCCACGCTTGTTCGCTGGCCCCTCCCTCGGGTTCATTACCAACAGCGAGGTAGACGGCCAGGACGCCGATGACCGCTTTGGCGACGTCGACTTTGGCGGTGTCGTGGGAGGCGAAATTGCCTACGCCCTCAACGCCGGGGCCCTGTCGGAGATCGCCCTCGATGGACGCTACAACCTTGGCTTTGTCGACCTCGGCGACAGCGATGCCGTCGAGTCGGTCTCGAATAGTGCCTTCACCGGGACGCTGAGCCTGCGCTTTTCCCTTTAACCACGACGGTGCCGTTCGCGGCTTGGGGGCCGTCCCGTTTGACGGGGGCGGCCCCTTTCCATTCGGGCGAAACGTTGTCCGGGATCCCCTTTGTGCCTGCCCCCAGCAGATGTTCTTTCTGGAATCAGCGGAGCTGCCGCCCCAACTAACGCCCCCTTCCCCATGCCTTCCGTCCCCTCAGATCTCCCCGACAATGCTCAGCACGTCCACACCACCGAAATCGCAATCCGATGGGGCGACATGGACGCGGGCGGCCACGTGAACAACAGCCGCTTCTTCACCTACTTCGAGGAGGCACGGGTCGACTGGCTCGGGGCGGCGCTCAGCAGACCGCTGTTCCAGACATCGGGCCCAGTGCTCGCCGAAGCGTCGTGCGACTTTCAGCAGCCGCTCGTTCATCCAGCCACCCTCACGATTGACGTGTACGCCACGCCGGCCGGCCGTTCGAGCCTCAAAACCGCCTACGATGCCTTCCTTAAAGCGTCCGGCGACCGAGTGGCGGTCGGCACGGCGGTGCTCGTATGGGTGGACGTAGAAACAGGCGAGCCCGTGCCGGCGCCCGACCTGGGTCTTCAATCGTCGAAATAGGAGCATGGCACGTCCCCAAACGAACGTGTGCCTCCGGTAGACCAAAGGCCCCGCGGTCGCAGACAACGGCTAGTCGTCTGTCCTGAGCAGGTGATCCGGAATCTCTTCGGGTACGGTCCAGAGGTAGAGGGTCGCCCGGCCGGTCTTGTCCTTCCCCGCATCGACGGTCCGGTCCGGCTCCCAATCTCCCATCCGAAAGTCATGGGACACAATACGATCTCCCGGATCTAATTGTCGGAGCAGCTTCGGGCGCAACTTCACGTTGATCTCCGGCCAGAGGTACAGGGCCACGACCGTTGCGTCGCGGACGTCGGCGTCGAACAGGTCCTTCCGCCGAAACTCGACCTGGTCGGCGACGCCAGCGGCACGGGCCTGGCTCCGAGACTGAGCCACGAGGTCCGGATCGATCTCAATTCCAACCCCCCGCGCCCCAAACTCCTGCGCGGCAATGATGGGGATGCGCCCATCGCCACTTCCAAGATCGTACACGACATCGTCCGGGGTAACCCCGGCGACCTCCAGCATTCGGCGGGCGACACGTCGGTCGGTCGCCACGAAGGGGGCATCCTTCTGGTTGGTATCCACTGTAACCGGAGAGGGGGTCGGCGAGTCCCCCTGTGTGCTGTCCGGCTGAGCGAGGACGTTGCCCGGTGCCCCCAACACAACGAGCAGCCCTCCGATCAAGAGGAGATGAGCGAGGATGGTTGGTCGACGGAGGCGGGTGAGGGTCATGAGCGGGAAGGGAGAGGCGTCAGTAAACGGAGAGCGGCTCGGAAAGGCAGGGGCTTCAAGATGTACGAAAAGATGTCGTTTCCGACACGGCGGGAAGAAGATTCGGGCGTTGGAGATCCATGAGTCCCCTGCAAAGCGCGCTCACTCCCCAAGCCCTCCGAAAAAGGTGTAGGGGGCATGGGGCGATCGGAGGTGCTCAGCCGCTATTGTCACGGCCTGCCGCACCACCGGATGACTCGGAGCAAGCCCCGCGTAGAGGGATCCGTTCTGAAATGGCCCGACAGCCCGCACCAGAATCTCGGCCCCGAAGTGCACTGCTGCATCTCGGCGCTCTGCGTTGGTCCACAGCTCCCCCTCGGTGCCGGCGAGCGCATCGCGATAGGCCGTCAAAAATGCGTCTCGGTGGGCTGCCACGGCCTCCGCCGCATTCTCCGACGGGGCGCGGTGTTGCTGCATCCACAAATGAGCGAGCCAGTGCGCTACGTCCTGGAGCGGACGACCGTAGTGGGCCAGTTCCCAATCGATCAGCCGCAACCCGTCGCCCACCACGAGGACTGATGGGGGCCAGAGGTCGCCCATCGTGAGGCAGCGGCCCGGCTCTAGAAGCTCCTCGCCCAGCGACTCAGCGCGTCCCCCAAGCGTCGCCGCATCGTCCACGCCGCCGGTGCGCAGCATATCGGCCACGCCCCGGTACTGCACCGCGAGGCGTGTCTCCTGCATCGGGCGGTTGTCAAAGGCCTCCGCGTACCGATCGTCGATGCAGGTCGTCGCGTGGAGACGCCCCAGAAAACGCCCGAGCCATCGTCCTTGTGTCGCGGCCATCTCTGCACGCACCCGCGGGGCCGCCGCACGCAGCCAACGGTCAAGCGAAGGCACCTCCCCGACATCCTCCATGATGACCACCGGGATCTCCTCGTTCACGTCGACCAGACGGGGTGCGCGCACCGTGGGCGTCGTCACGTCCGCGAGCGACCCGCCGGGTGAGAGGGCGTCCAGGCATCGGGCCTCGATCCGCAGGCGACTCGGATCGAGGGGTGTGTCCGGGTCCGCGGCGATGTAGGGCGGGGCGTACTTCGCAATCAGCGAGCGGTTTGTCCCTGGCACGCGCCAGACGATATTCAAATTGCCTCCCGGCAGTCGCCGCGGCGTGCCGGTCGGGGCAAAGTTGGGAAGACGCGCAGCGACGTACCGCCGCACTCCGTCCGCGGTCTCGAACCGAGCGGTCGCCTTGGGGCTACTCATCATGCTCAAAGCGGTAGATCGTGTTTGGAAACGCAACCGTTTCCGCCTCCCGCAAAAACGCCATGACGATTCGTTCCTGCTCTTCGCGCGAGCGGTCCAGGGTGGACGACAGGGCCTCTTCCTCCGGCGGGTCGCGGTCGGGAATCGAATATTTGTGCCCCACCACGAGCCCGGCACACGGAATTTGTAGTTCGTTGGCGAGGACCACCTCCGGCGCGAGGGTCATGGAGTTCACCTGCGCACCGAGTCGTGGCCACGCCCGGTTCTCGGCCGATGTCTTGGAACGCGGCCCCTGGACATAGGCAAAGGTCACCGCGTCGGCCACGGGCGCCTCCACCTGTTTCGCCAAGTCGTGCACCTGTGCATTGACCGCCGACGCGAACGGACCCTCGTCGAACACGAGGTGCCCATGGCGGGCCGACGGCTCGGTGAACATGGTGCAGGCGGTGCCGTCGGGAAGACGATTGTCGAGCATCAGCAGATCGTCCACCAGCAACGGGCGATAGAGGGGCACGTCGGCGTCCAGCACCCCGACTGAGCTGGTGACGAGGAGCGCGCCGCACCCCACTGCCCGGAGCGCCGCGGCCTGGGCACGGTAGTCGATCTGGTTCGGGAGCAGCCGGTGCGGCAGATCGTGCCGGAAGAGAACATACGCCGGACGGTCGACTTCCCGGAGACGATACAGCGTCTGCGGCCCCCACTCCGTATCAATCTCCTCCGGCACCAGACTGAGCGCTTCCGGAAGGGAATCGGAAAAGGCGCTTCCGAGGATGGCGGCAACACTCATGGGAGTACAGACCTGGATGCGTGGAGGCAGGAGGGTGGAAGCATACACGATTGGGCCTTTGTGCTTCCTCGCACTTACGCCGCCATGCTTAAAATTCGTACCGCACACCGAACTGGAATTGCCGCGGCGGCCCGGCGTTTTTCTCTTCAATCTCGGAGCCCGGTCGTCCCACCTGAATCTGATTGCTCTGGGTGGCATTGTTGGCGAAGCCGCTCAGATTTTCCGTGTTGAACACGTTGAACACATCGGCGCGGGCCACCACGCGGCCGTTGAGGATCGGCCAGCCATACTGCACGCTGAGATCAAACTGCGTGGACCACGGCAGGCGGTCCCCGTTCCGCGAGGCGCCCGGGAAGCGGTCGCTGTTGCCCACGTAGGCATCGCCGAACGAGCGGCCGTCGCCGTTCAGGTCGCGGGTGCCAAAGCATACCTCGTTGGCACTGCCTTCACCGGGCGCACAGGCGTTGGGGACCCTGTTGATCGGCTGGCCGCTCTGGAGCAGACTCGCCACCGTCACGCGGAGCCGATCGATCGGATAAACGGTGCCGACGGCACTGATAACGTGGCGTCGGTCGTTCACCGAGGGCCCCCACTCGTCCTCAAAGTCATTCGCATCTTCGGCCCGAAAGTTGATGTCATCGGTGTTGTTGCGGCGCGAGGAGAGCGTGTAGCTCAGCCGTCCGGAGTACCAGTCGTCGCCGCGCTCCTTCACGAGATTAAAGTTGGCCGCCCAGTAGCGCGCTTCCCCCTTCGTCTCCGTCATGATGATGCGCTGGGCCCCACCCGGACGCGGGTCGACCGGGCGCGTGGCGTTCGCTTCCTCCTCCGTTCGTACGAGATCAGCGGGCGTACGGGCAGGGTCGTTCTGCACCTCTCGCAGGTCTTCCTCCGTAATCTCGAACGGATCCGGGGCGTTCAGGTCGCGAATCCGGTACAAGTTGAAGGTTCGCGTATGAATGAGGTCGACGTACCCGAGCCACTCGCTCCCAAACTGCCGCTGGAGGCCCAGCGAGAACTGATGGGTCTCCGGATTCTCGTAGCCGTTGGGATTGAGAATCCGAAGTTCATTGCTTTGAATCTGACTTCGGTCCGCCTGCAGTTCCTCAGGGGTTGGCCCGTTGAGGTAGGACACACTGGACTCGTTTGCCACCAGGTTGCCCCGATGGGTCACCTCGTCAACGTCGGTGCCCGACGGCAGGATGCCCTTCTCCTTGAGCTCACGGAGCTGGGCTTTGAACCCGTCCGAGGTAGTGCTCTGCTGCAGTGCATCGCTGACGACGGAGTAGATGATCTTGTCGTAGAAGATCCCGTATCCGCCGCGCAGTGTGGTGCGCTCATCGAGCGAGTAGTTGAGGCTGAGACGGGGAGCGAGGTTGTCCCAGTCGCCGTTTTCCCGTCCACCACCGGCCTCCGTCAGGCTGTCGTAGTCGTACCGCAGCCCTGCCGTCACCGTCAGGCCCGCCCCCGGCGAGAACTGGTCCTCCAGGTACAGGCCAATGAGGTCCTGCCGCGTCCCAAACGTTGAGGGCCGTAGTTCCACCCCGTAGTTGGTGACGTTGAGTGCGCCCGGATCGACGTCCAGCGCCCCCGGCAGCTCAGAGGGCCGTAATCGCGGATCGAGGGAGGCATTCCGAAAGCGATCAAACTGTGAGGCGGTGAGCTGCACCGTATAGTTTCCGTCCGGATTACCGCCCCCTGTCAGGCTGTGGTCGGAAAGTAGAACATCGACCCCCGCCTTCAAGGTGTGGGTTCCAAGCTGGTACGTGGCTTTCTGTTGGGTCTGAATCGTGTGCTCCGCACTGTCAAACGCAAACCCCGGATGGCCGAGCACGGCCCGCGTTGTCCCCTCCGGATCCTGAACGGCAACCTGCGGCGTGTTCGGATTGACTGGATCGGCAAAGTCCCAGTTAAACCAGCTGTACTGCACGTTGCTCTCATACACGAGGTTGCCGCCGGTGTAGGTGTTTTGCAGCGCCACGTGCACCCCGTCGCGGCGCTGTGTATTGCCCGCACTGGCGAACGTAACACCGCCAGTAAGCCCCCCGCCCTGCCGATCGATGCGCACGCGATTGGCGTTCAGGCGCACCGTCGAGCGCCACTGGTCACTCCATCGATGGTCCACCCGTGCCGAGGCATAGGTGAACTCATTTTGGCCGTCAATCGTCGACTGGGCGCCCGGAGCATCGAGCAGATTGTCTTTCCAATCGGTCGTGTGCTCTACGTTCGCAAAAAAGAACGTTTGATCCTTGACGATGGGCCCGCCGATCGAGAAGCCCCCCTGATGGCGCTGAAAGCCATTCTTCACCTGATTGCCCGACAGGTCGCGCTGGGCAAGCTCCTCGCCGGCCTCATTCGTAAATTCGCCGTCGAGGGGCTGGCCCGGGCGCGTCAGGTAGAAGGCTTCCCCGCCCCATTCATTGCTGCCAGACTGCGTGGTGACGTTGAAGATGCCGTTCCCTGTACGGCCGTACTCGGCGGAATAGGTACTCGTAAGTACGGTCACGTCCTTTACCATGCCCGTGGGCACCTCAAACTGCGGCCCGCCCAAGAACTGCTCGTTGTTGTCCATCCCGTCGATGAGGTACTGCGTAAAAAGGCCGTTGCTGCCGTTAATGCTCACGTTGGGGGCCTCCGCAAAAAAACCTGTCGACGGCGTGACGTTGGGCAGACGATAGAGGCTTTGGGTGAAGTTGCGGCCTTCGACGGGGAGATCCTCCAGGGTGGCCGCCGACATGCTGGACGACACCTCTGCGTTCACGCGGTTCACGTCGGCCACGCCCTGAGCCCCCTCCACCACCACCTCGTCCATCTCAAACTCGGCCAGGGACTGGAGGAAGAGTGTGACGCTCCGCGTGACGTTGGACCGCAATTCTATGTCGGAGACACGAGCCGTGTAGTACTGGTCGGTTTCTTCTACAAACACCGTGTAGGCACCGGCGGTGGAGAGCCCGCCCCAGTGCGCAAGTCCTTGATCGTCGGTCCGTTGCGTGTCTTCGACACCAATGTCCTCATTCACGAGGTGGACGGTCACGCCTGAGACGGGCGTCTGCGCCTCGACGTTGATCGCACGGATTTCGAGGGCAGCCTGGGCGTGGGCGGTGGAGGCAATCCCTCCGACGCCGGGACATAAAAACGCGAGGAGCGTGAAAACGGTGAGTGAGCAAAGTCGAAGATCAAGAGCGTCGGTACGTACAGTCATGGCAAGCCAGCAGGGGGATTACGGAGGCATCACCTCCAACTCGAACGGGACCTTCCCCCGCACGGCCCGCATGCGAACCTCCGTCCCGTACGCGTCTGATGTACGGGAGAAATGAGCATGCAGGTGGCGGGAGCGCGAGGAGATACGGAGCGCTCACTCAGACAGAAGAGCGCTCGTCAAGCGAGGGCTCCAATACGACAGGGAGCAATCGCTGAGGGACACGGCGCACTGAGGACCGCCCCGTTAACTACTCACGGATCGGCGGGGCGTCATCCCACGCGAGTGCTCGTCAGAGATGAGGGCGGCGCCCGGGAGCGACGCCTCAGGGCTGGGCGCATCGATCGTCCCCACTGGGGGCGCGCCTCCTGGTGAGCACTGCCCAGGACGTGACGGAGGTGCGCGACCAGCGCGCTCGCGGAAGACGGTGGGCGGCGCAGCAGGCGACGGAGCTCCTCCGGGCTGTTTACGTCGTCTCGCGGAGCGAGCAAGACGGGGAGGGTTCCCGCTGTATCAGCGAGGTGGCAACGAAGCGCCGCGAGCAGGGCGGGCGTTTGCCAGGGAAGTGCCGCAAAGACCTGCCGGTCGAATTGCGACCGGGTCATCCCAATCAGGTACGTGCCTTCGTCGTCAGGGGTGGGGCCCAAAACCGGGCATCCCGCCTCCAACCGTGCCTCGACCGACTCCCAATCCACCTCGTGCAAGCTTGGGCAGTCGCTGCCCACAGCGACGACGCGGTCGTACCCCTCCGCAAACGCATCGGCCACGGCGTTGGCGAGGCGCGTCCCAAACGAGTCGCCCCGCTGTTGGGCGTCGGTGACCTCCAGGACGGGGAACGGGCTCTCCGCAGCCGCCTGCCGCGTGTGCTCGTAGAAGGCCTCGGCGACCTGTCGGCTTTTGGCGTGGTCCCGCCGCACGAACCATTTGTTCTGCCACTCCCGCTCGGGGCGGTGACTGAAGAACAAAATGGCCGTCCGGTCTTCAGGCATCTCGAGGACGGTTTGTCGTTGACGGAAGATTCGAGGACGCGCAGCTGAACGGGTTCCCGTGCTTTGGCCACCCGTAGACGTTTGTGCAGTGTCCCGTCCCGACCATTCGTTACACCCCACGTGTGATCATTTCGCAAACCTTTCCTTCGCTCCTTTCTTCCCCCTATGCCTGCACGCGTTCGTCGGCCGGCTCTCCGTCGCCCCGCGGCGGCGTGCCCGGAGCCTGATCGGCGTACTGCAGGTCGTAGAGCTTCCGGTAAAGCCCATCCATTGCCAGGAGCTCCTTGTGCGTGCCCCGTTCTCGAACCTCGCCCTTGTGCATTACCAGGATCTTGTCCGCGTCCTGAATCGTGGAGAGGCGATGCGCGATGGCAAGCGTGGTGCGCCCCTCCGTGAGTCGCTCCAGGGCCTGCTGAATGAGCGCTTCGGTTTCGGTGTCGACGCTGGAGGTGGCCTCATCGAGGACCATCACGTCCGGATCGTAGATGAGGGCGCGCACGAAGGCCAAGAGCTGACGCTGACCACGCGAGAGGGATGACCCGCGCTCCTTTACGTCCTGATCGTAGCCGTCCGGCAACCGCTCGATAAGCTGATCGGCCTGCACCGTCTTCGCGGCACGGCGCATCAAGTCCTCGTCCACGCCCGGATCGTCGAGCGTCAGGTTGCGTCGTACCGAGCCGCTAAACAGAAACACATCCTGCGGAATGAGCCCGATATGCTCGCGCAGGTCCTTCAGTCGCAGGTCACGGATGTCGTGCCCGTCCACCAGAATGCGGCCCTTCTGAATCTCGTAGAAACGGAGCAACACGTTCATCACGGTCGACTTCCCCGCGCCCGTCGCCCCTACCAACGCCACCATTTCGCCCGGCTCCACCGTGAAGGAGACGTCTTTGAGCACCCAGTCGGGAGTACCTTCGTTGTCCTCTTCGTAGGCGAACCACACGTTCTCGAACTCGATGGTGCCCTCGAGCTCGTCGATCTCGACCGGTGCCTCCGGCGCCTCAAGGCTCTCGTCGGTATCGAGTACGCCGAACACGCGCTCGGCCCCAGCCATGGCCCGCTGCAGGGTGTCGTACTTGTTCGAGAGGTCGCGGATGGGCCGGAAGAACTGCCGCGCGTACTGGATAAACGCCACGAGCACGCCCAGCGTGAGGGCCGACCCGCCCATCGCGCGGAGGCCTCCGAACCAGAGGACCGCCGCCAGGGCCACGTTCGAAATAAACTCGATCGACGGCCAGAAGATGGCGTAGTAGAAGATCGTGCGAAGGTGGGCGGCCCGGTGATCGTCGTTGATGCCCTCGAACCGCTCCTTCTCTTCCTCTTCCCGCCCAAAGAGCTGGACGATGTGCATGCCCGTCACGTGCTCCTGAATGAAGGTGTTGATCCGGGCCATCTGCTTGCGCGTTTCGCGGTACTGTTCCCGCACGTTGCGCCGAAACCAGAACGTCACCCACACCATCAGCGGCATCACCAGGAGCGTAACCACCGCCAGCTCCCAGTTAAGGGTGAACATGAAGTAGGCGATGAAGAAGAGCTTGAAGAGGTCGCCCAGTGCGGTGACGAGGCCGGAGGAAAACGCGTCGCTGAGCGCCTCCACGTCGCTCGTGGCCCGCGTGATGATACGCCCCACAGGTGTGTGATCGAAATACGAGAGGGGCTGCTTCTCCACGTGACGGAAGAGGGTGGTGCGCAGGTCATAAATGGCCTGCTGCCCAATCCACTGCGTGAGGTAGTTCTCGGCGAAGGAGAGCAGCCCCTCCCCCACGAGCGCCAGCACCAAAAACAGGATGATCCACTGGAGCCCCTGCAGATCTCCCACCACGATGTAGTTGTCGATGGCCTTCTGCACGAGCCACGGGCGAAGCGGCCCGAGCACCGAGGCCCCCAACGTGATAAACAGCGCCAGGACGATGTACCACGTGTAGGGCGCCAGGTAGCGCGCCATCCGACGGAGCAGCCGCCCGTCAAACGTGTGTACTTCGTCCACGCTGTCTTCCTCAAAGTGGTCGTCGGACGCGTCGTCGGCCAAGTGGGGGAACCGTGTGGATGAAAAGGAGAACGATGTAGAGGTAGCGCCAACTCGGAGGACGCGCGCAGTGTTGCGTTTCCCAAAACAGCGGCGTGAGATTGATCGACGATGTTTCCCGTTTCGCACGCAGCCGCAAGGCCCCGCCCGCGAACGCGTCATTCGAGCGCGTCATTCGGGAGACGGCTCGGGCTCCTTCTCCCGAGGATCGAGTGCGTAGCGGCGGAGTTCCTCGGCAATCTCGGCCGCCGCAAAGACCGATTGCGCCTCCTGCAGCAACGGCGTCGGATCCGCGTAGCGGGCGCTCAGGTGACCGAGGAGAAGCCGCTCGGCCCCGGTGTCGCGTGCCACTGTCGCCGCTTCCCGGGCGGTGGAATGTCCCGTCTTTTCCGCCCGGGCGTGGTGGTCGTCGGCAAAGGTGGCGTCGTGGTAAAGCAGGTCCGCCTCAGCGGCAAGGGCACGGCCCCCGTCGCAGGGCCGCGTGTCGGTCACGTAGGCCACCGAGATGCCCGGACGCGGCGGCCCGGTCACCTGATCGGGCCGCACCGTCGTGCCCTCCGCCGTGGTTACCGGTGTGCCGTCCTGCAACCGCCCAAACGCCGGCCCCTCCGGCACGCCCATCGCCTTCGCCCGCTCAGGATCAAACCGACCGGGACGCGTCCGCTCCGCCAGCCGAAAGCCCATCGCAAATCCACGATGATCCAACGGCCGCGCTTCCACGGTGAATTCGTCCGTCTCGTAGACGACCGCGTGCACCAGGTCCTCGCTGACCTCTGTAATCCGCAACGGAAACGGAAGCCCCTCCGGGTCGCCGCCCGGGAGGGCCTGCAGCATCGCACGGCCGCCCGGTGGCAACACGAGCGTCACCGGATCGCGCCGCTGCTGCAGCGCCAAGGTCGACAGCAGGCCGGGCAGGCCGTAGCAGTGGTCGCCGTGCAGGTGCGTCACGAAGATGGCGTCTACGCGTACCCGCTTCAGCCCGGCGTCCAGCAGACGGTACTGCGTTCCCTCCCCGCAGTCGAAAAGCAGCACACGGCCCTTTCGCTCAACTGCCACGCACGAGAGGTGTCGATCCTGCGTGGGCAGCGCCGAGGCCGTCCCAAGCGGAATGACATTGGTAGTCATGTCGCGTTTCGCATTGGAGCATTCAACCTTGGACGTGTCCCCCGTCAACGCTAAAATGCCTGGATTTCCTCCTCCAGCATTTGCTTCTCGTGCAGGTCGGCGTACAGCCCCTCCTCCGCCACCAGTGTTTCGTGGGTTCCCCGCTGCACCACCTCGCCCTGCTCCATCACCAGAATGAGATCGGCCTCCTGCACGGCACTGAGGCGGTGACTCACGATCACGAGCGTGTGATTGCCCTGCCGCTCCCGCAGCGAGCGCAGGATGTTGCGCTCCGTCGCCGTGTCCACCGCCGAGAGCGCGTCGTCAAAAATCAGCACACGCGGATTGCGGATCAGCGCACGGGCGATGGACGTGCGCTGCTTTTGCCCCCCCGAGAGGGTGATGCCCCGCTCGCCCACGTGCGTGTCGAACCCGTCCGGGAAGTCCGCCACGTTGTCCAGCAGGTCCGCCTCCGCCGCGGCCCGCCGGATTTCCTCCCGGTCGGCATCGAGATCCCCGAAGGCGATGTTGTTGGCCACCGTGTCGCTGAACAGGAATACGTCCTGCGGCACGTAGCCCATGTGGCGGCGCACCGTATCGAGCGGAATCGTCTGGAGGTCGTGCCCGTCAATCTCGACGGTTCCGGAATCCGGATCCAGAAGGCGCGGAATCATGCGTACGAGTGTGCTCTTGCCCGACCCCGTGCGCCCCACCACCGCGAGGGTATGGTCGGCCGGGAGGTCAAAACTCACGCCCCGGAGAGCCGGCTCCTCTTCGTCCTCGTACCGGTACCACACGTCGCGAAAGGCGATGCGCCCCTCAAGGGTCTGGATCGACGGATTCGTCTGCGGCCCGTCGGCAATGTCGGGCGCCCGATCCATGATCTTCTGCAACCGCAGTACCGAGGCCGACGCCCGCTGAATCATGGTGATCACAAACCCGAGCGACGCTACCGGCCACGTCATCATATTGATGTAGATGATGTACTCGGCGATATTCCCAATCGTGATGGCCCCCTCCGCCACGAGGCGCCCGCCCACCCACACCACAATCACCGTAGAGACGCCCACGAGGAGTAGGAAGGACGGCCGCCATGCCGACTCCACCCACGCGAGGTCGAGGTTGCGCGTCCGGTACCCTCGGCTTTCCTCGTCGAAGGCCTCCGCCTCTGCCTGTTCTCGCGTATACGCCTTCACTACGCGGATGCCGGAGAGGGCTTCCTGCACGCGGCTCGTGAGCGTGGAGTACTGCTGTTGGAGCAAATCACTGCGGCGGTGCACCATGCGCGCCATGAAGAAGACCGCAATGGCCAGCAGGGGAAGCGGCGTGAGCGCATAGAGCGTGAGGGTGGGGGAGATCACGAACATGGCGGATGCGGCCACCAGTACCATCACGAGCGAGCGGGTGACATACATGATGGCCGGTCCAATGTAGCGCCGCACCTTTTCGATGTCGTCCGTGGCACGCGTGATGACATCTCCCGTGGCATACTCCTGGTAAAACGTGGAGGACAGCCGCTGGAGGTGGGTGTAGAGGTCGTTCCGCAGGTCGTACTCGATGTGGCGGGAGGCCACCACCACCGTCTGCCGCATCAGGAACATAAACAACCCGCTCGTCCCCGACAGCGCGACGATGACGAGCGCAAAGAGAATCAGGGTGACGAAAAAGTAGGCGTAGAATTCTGCCTGCGCCGGGGTGCCCTCGTACAGCGAGTACAGCCGCACGAAGCGGGGAATGCTGTCCACCGCCTGCCGCACCACCATGGGCACTGTGATCTGGAACCCGGCCGAGACCATGGTAAAGAGCAGGCCCGGAACGAACAGGTACTTGTACTCCCAGAAAAAGTGATTGAGGCGCGAAAGAGGGCCCATCGTCGAGCGTGGGCTGTGGGGAAGTCACGGCAGCGCGAGGGGCCCAACGCAGAGGCCGGAACGGCTGATCCCGAATGTGGGCGGGCAGGACGGGGAGCCTGGCGGGGACGTTACGTTCGGACAGGACGAACGGCGGACCGATACGCTACAGTTGGGGAGTTCCCTCCGGGTCAACCGTCTTGGCTACCTCGGCGTAAGTTTTAAGTGCCTCAACGGCGTCTCCCTGGTTCTCATACCGGTGAATGAGCTCGACGTGCTGGGCGGCCATGTGCCGGGCCAAGGCCATGACAATCTCGGCACCGGCCTTTGGGTTTTGCCGCATCACGTTTTTCAGGTCGGGACGGAAAAAGCCCAGCACCTGCGCCTCCGTCACGGTCTCGGCTGTTTCCAGCCGACGAAAGTCACCCAGCAACGAGAGCCCTCCAATCATTTCGTTGGCTTCGAGGCTTCGGAGTTCGCACGTGCACTCCGGGTCGCGGTTCGTGATAAGCCGCACGCGCCCGGACTCGATGATGTACAGCCCAAGGCCCGGATCGCCCTCGTAATACAGCGACTCGCCCCGCCGGTAAGTTCGCCGGTGAGTGACCTCGGCCATGGCGTAAAGAGCCCCCGACGAGAGATGGCCCAGGACAGGAACCTCCCGGAGCCGCTCCGCAACCGCACGGGTACGCGAATCGAACCGTCGGCGAAACAGTCGTCGGTAGAGCCGAGCACCAGCCCGAAGAAGCGGACGAAAGAAAGCCATGAATGCAGGTCACCACCAGAAGAGCGAAGGAAGGACGCGGGATCTCCCCCCGTGCGGACCGTTCCCGCCACGTTAGAACGCCTGCCCGATGCCAAAATGGAGCAGCGGTCCGCTGAAGCGGTCGGCAAAGATGTCGTCGTTTCGGGGCGAGGGGTCGTGGAGGCGGTAGGCTAGATCGAGTCGCACAACGAGGTATTCCCATTCCAGGCGAAGCCCTACCCCTCCGCCCACCCCTACATCGAGCAACGAATCGAATCCGTCAAACTGTCCGTCCCGCGCATCCCCGGACGTCTGCACTTGCTGGGCCGTGCCCCCTTCCGGGCCGGGCCGCTCCCCAAACCCCCGATTGCGCGGCCCAAACCACATATTCCCCACATCCAGGAAGGCGGCGCCCCCCCATCGAGCCGCCAACAGCCGCTGGAGGAGGGTGGTTCGGAGTTCCACGCTCGATTCGAGCTTGATATCGCCCCCCAGAATGTTTGCGAGCCCACCCTGCACGGAAGTCGTCGTGTCGACGGGTGGCACCGCTCCCCCCGGCCCCAGCTCCCGCAGCCGCCACCCGCGCACGCTGTTGGCCCCACCGCTAAAGAAGCGTCGGTCGAGCGGCACGACCGTCGGGCCGCCTGTAGGATGGGCCATGCCCCCAAAAAACTTCAGCCCCAAGGTGGTGCCTGCTCCCAACGGAACGTACTGCCGAAGGTCGACTGACGCTCGAACGTACGGCCGATAGATCAGACGCCCGGTAAGTCCACTCGCGCCGCCAAAGAGACTGGGGAGGGCATAATCCATCGTCCCGGGATTGTAGACGAACCGGTCGAGCAGGACCGGAAGCGTATTTCCCACCTCGCCGGAGACCTCGTAGATGTGCCCACTCCGTCGGCGCAGGGGGTTGGCCGTAGCATCCCGAAAAGTATATCGAACCGCCGTGTTTACCTGGGGCTGCGTGTAGTCCTCCAGGATTTGTTGACGCTGCACAGGATCCTGCAGGTCTCCCCCTCCGGGCCCAAAGACGCGATCCAAAAACTTCCGGCTAAACTGATCCAGGGTATCCGGATTGCTTACGCTTAGATCCATGATGTCGATCAGCGACGACTGGGTGGGCGTGTGGTCCATTTCCAGGCGCAGGCGGGCATTTACCCGACTGCGAATCCGGAGTCCGAGGTCGCTACGCAGGGCCGTGAGGGCTGTGAGCGAGATGCGGGTCCGTGCGTTGGTAAGATCAAAGGCCCGGTCGAACCCCTGAAATGGCCGGATCAGATAGGGAAGGATGAGCGACGCGCTACCCTCAAACTGATTCGAACTGACGAGTGTAGAGTCGAGCCCAGTGGCCACCGAGCCTGACGCCCGAAGGCGGAAGGTTTCGCCGCCTCCGAAGGCGTTGATGTTCTCGTACACCCCACTCAGCCCGACCCCGAACTCGTTCAGCCGCAGGCCGGCCTCGGTGGCCCCAATCGATTCGCGCTGCAACGCAAAGGTCTCCGCCTGCAGACGATGGCGCTCCCGCGTGCGTCCTTCGATACGAAGCGGCAGGTACCGCACACCGGCCGAGTCGCTTGGAACCGATGCCTCAAACTGCGGCGACAGATTCGTGAACGCAAACACCCCCGTGTTCTCGAGCCGCCGCTTGGTGGCCTGTACGGCCGACTGATCGTAATACGCGCCCGGAGTAAACCGGAGACTACGACGCAGGACACTTGGTTCGAGGTGGCTCTCGTCTTCAATACGACTGGTTACTCGGGCACGGCGCCCACCCGTGGTGTCCGTGACCACGTCGAGCGTATCGTAGCGGGGAGGCGTGCTCTCAGGGCCTGTTCCGGCAAACTGCACATTCCCAAAGCGGTACCGCGGTCCAGTGCGCACGCGAAGGGTGACGTCGAAGGAATCCGGGGTCACCCGGTACACCACGGCCGTCACGGAGTCGCGGCTCACGCCGGCGTAGCCCTCGTTTTGGAGAAACGTGAGGAGGCGTCGACGCTCTTCCAGGAGCATCGGCTCGCGGTAGCGCTGATCCCGGACCGCAATACGTAGCGTGTCTCCGAGCGCGATGTCTGTGTGGTCAAAGACGGTTTCCTCGGTGAGACGACGCTTCTGGCTTCGCTGCAGTGCGCTGAGCCCGCTGTACTGGACGTGCCGCAGATAGGTGGCCGTTCCTGGGGTTACCCGAAAGACGACCCGGACCCGATCGGTGGCGCGGCGGGACTCCACCTCATACGTAATGGATGCGTCCCGAAATCCACGCTGTTGATAGAAGAGCTCCAGGCGTTCGGCGTCGGCCCCTACGGTGGTCGAGTCGAGATAGGCGGGCGGCTCGCCTCCCGAACGGAGCGCCGAACCGAGACGGTCCCACATCCAGTCGGCACTGCCGAGCCGGTAGACCCACCGCCACCACGTGAAGCCGGGAATGCCGAGGATGCGCCGGTTGGGACGCGTGCGGATGTTTCGCTTCAGGGCCTTCTCCGAGAAGTGACGATTCCCTTGAATGTCGACGCTCTGTACGATGGGCGCCGTCGTATCGGCGGCCGGGGTCTGAAGGGGACTCTCCGTCATGGCGGTGGGGGCGGCGTGCGCCCGGGCCGCCCCCGGACGCGCCCCTGCCAGCAAGGCTAATGCGCCGATTGCCAGCGCCACAAGCCATGCCCAGGCACTCGTCGTGGCGTGTGTGTGCATCGGTCGGGAGCGATCGAAGGAGGGCGAAGAACACCCGCGTCGGATGTAGGACCAACGCCCCAGCACCACAACAGTGCCGAACGGCTTCGTTCTCCCGGCGTACGGCTCGTTCCTTCCGGGTACGTCACTGCGCCGGTTCGCCGTTCCTTCCCCCGAATACAGGCGGGTCACATCGGGGCCATAGCCCAGGGCCCATCACGATCCAAGACGCAGGCCCAGGACGGGTCCTCAAAGCTACCGGCCAACCGACGAGGGCGCCTCCCCATCGATACTTGCTCGGTACTGCTGCGTGCGCCGTTCGAGTTGACGATAGCTCTCCGGACTCATGTCCGGCATTAGGAAATGCATGGGGTCAAGGGCCTGCCCATCTACCTCGTGCACCTCGTAGTGGAGGTGGGGGCCGGTGGACAACCCCGTGTTGCCGCTCAACCCAATCGTATCCCCGCGCTGTACCTGAGCCCCGCGGTATACGTCGTCCGGAATCTCAGACAGGTGCGCGTACCGGGTCATGTAGCCCGACTTCGAGTGCTCAATCTCGATCACCTTGCCGTATCCGGAGGTTCGCTCGGCGCGCTGCACCACCCCCCCTGCCGTGGCCATCACGGGGGTGCCGCGTCGCAACAGAAAGTCGATGCCCTCGTGCATCTTCCGCACCTCCAAAATAGGATGGTTGCGCATGCCGTAGTTGGACACAATGCGGCCGTTGGCCGGACGGATGGCCGGAAGCTGGCGGAGCCGGTCCTGGCGCTGCTTCGCGACACTGTAGAGCTCACGGTAACTCGACTTCTGAAGGCTCATCTGCCGCTCCAACTTGTCGAGCTTCTGGGCTGTTGTTTTCAGCAGCGACTCCGTGTCCTCGCCCATCTCGTCGAACTGCTTGTACGGATCGGCCCCTCCAACGCCCACCTGCCGCACATCGTCGGAGATGGGTTCCATTTCGAACAGCCGCCGATAGAGCGTCCGGTCACGCTGGGCAAGCGAGTCAAGGCGGTCGGACAAAATTGTCATCCGGTCGTTGACCCGATCGAGCTGGCGCTCCAAGGCCGTGTTTTCCACCGCGAGGGTTTGCTCGTGGGGCGACGCGATCCACTGCCGGTCGAGCCCCCACACGAGAAGCCCCGTGAGGATTACGGCGAGGCCCACAATTTGCCCGACGTAAGCTCCCCAATCCTTCCAGGTCGACTCCACCTGCTTAAACGAGCAGGTTTCTGGATCGTAAATAAACTTTTTCCCTTGATCCATGACGGAAGCGTCTATGCGTGTTCGGTGGGGCCATACGCCACGGCGGGCCTCAATCTGCCCGTCGATCACTGCGCCAGCGGCATGATCGTTTCCAGCGCGCTTCGGCAATCCCCCCCGAGAACCTTTTGGGGCGCAAGCAAAAGTGTACCTGTTTTCAGGGAAAGGAGCACCGAAGATTTGCCGAATCCATCGACGAAAATAGCGGCAGAGTCCATAGCTGTCAACCAGCCGTACCCCAAAGAAAAACGAGAATGACCAAATTTTTACCGTGCCCCGTCGCTTTTCATTCCCCCTCCCTCGGTCTCCCAGCTCTGCTTAGCTACTCGTAGTCTTGCTCAAAGTACTCGATGCCGCGACGGGGCGTTGGGGCTCCCTCTTGCTGAATACGGGACCGGAGCCGCTCGGTAAACACCTCGGCGGGATCATGCCCGTAATGCCGGAGCAGGTAGTTCATGGCAATCACTTCGCAAATCACCGTGATGTTTTTTCCCGGGGTGATAGGCACCCGCACCATAGGCAGATCAATACCTAAAATTTCATGGGTATCTTTTACCATGTTGATGCGAGTATACTCCTTGTCTTCGTCCCAAAGCTCCATGTGGACCACAATCTCAATCCGCTTCTGAAACCGAATGGCCCGGATGCCAAACATAGAGCGGATGTCGACGAGCCCCAGCCCCCGCACCTCCATGAAATGTTGCACAAGATCGGTGCCAGCCCCCATGAGAATGGACATGTCCCGCTGGGTCGCGATGACCACATCGTCGGCCACGAGCCGGTGGCCCCGCTCGACGAGGTCCAGCGCAACCTCGCTCTTGCCAATGCCTGGTTGCCCAATGAGGAGAAGACCGATCCCATAGACGTCCACCAGTGAGCCATGCACCGCTCGTTGACGGGCAAATTGGTCGGCCAGGAAGTTGCGCAGCGACGCCATGAACTGCACGGTGGGCTGGCGCGTGCCGTAGATGGGAATGCCCGCCTCCGTAGCCATGTCCACAAGCGCCGGATCGAGCTCATTGCCATCCGTCACGACGAGGCACGGGACCGGGAATTGGGTCAGGTTTTGGAAGGCGTCCCGCCGCTCGTCGGCGTCGAGGTGATGAAGGTAGCGCGTCTCGGTGTTGCCCAACACCTGAACCCGCTGATGGGTGAACAGGTCAACGTACCCGGCCAGGGCGAGGCCCGGGCGATGCAGTGTGCTCTCGGTAACGTCCTGTGCGGTTGCGTCCACCGTGTCGTTGATGGGGGTTACCGGCACGCCGACCGTCTCGCGCAGTTGGCGAACCATGAACGCGACTGTGATCGACTCTTTTTGGAACGTTTTGGGACGGTCCATTGCCAGGGAGAGAACAGTCCGAAGGCGGTTTGGGCCCCATTACGGGACCTCTACGGTGTCGAGAATACGCTCCACGAGGTCTGCGGCTTCGACCTGCTCGGCCTCCGCCTCGTACGTAATCACGAGACGGTGCTGCATCACGTCCATCGCCACCGCACGCACATCTTCGGGGGTTACGTAGGCCCGGTGCCGCAGGAAGGCGTGCGCCCGGGCGGCCAGATTCAGGTTGATGCTGGCCCGGGGCGAGGCGCCATATTCCAACAGCGGCTCCAGGTCGCTCAGGCCGTGCGCGCCGGGGGTGCGGGAGGCCAGCACGAGATCGACGATGTACTGCTCCACCCGCTCGTCGATGTAGAGGTCGTTGATGATTTCGCGAGCTTGAAGGATCTGCTGCGGGGAGGCCACCGCCTTGACCGTTGGGGACTCGTCCGTACGGGCCATGCGACGCATGATTTCCAGCTCCTCGTCCCCGGTCGGGTACGTCACGTCGATCTTGAGCATGAACCGGTCCACCTGCGCCTCGGGGAGTGGGTAGGTGCCCTCCTGCTCAATCGGGTTTTGGGTGGCAAGAACGAGAAACAGATCGTCGAGGGCGAACGTCTCCTCGCCAATGGTTACCTGCCGCTCCTGCATGCTCTCCAGAAGCGCACTCTGCACCTTCGCTGGGGAGCGGTTAATCTCGTCGGCCAGGATGATGTTGGCAAAAATCGGTCCCTTCTTGATCGAGAAGGAGCCCTCTTTCTGGTTGTAGACCAGCGTGCCGAGGAGGTCGGCCGGCAAAAGGTCGGGGGTAAACTGGATGCGCTGGAACGCCGTCCCAATGGCGTCGGAAAGGGTGCGCACGGTGAGGGTCTTAGCAAGGCCAGGCACCCCTTCCAGCAGCACGTGCCCATCGGCCAGCAGGCCAATCAGCAGGCGCTCGATCATGTACTGCTGCCCCACGACCACCTTCCCCATCTCGTCCAACAGGTCGTCGACGAACGCACTCTCGGTGGCGATGCGGTCTTCGAGGTCGGAAAGGTCGTGTTCAGGCATAGAAAGGCAACGTTGCGGGCAGAGCGTACGGCGAGCCAACGTCGGAGGCCGGGGCACGTTCTTAGCCCCCCAGCCGTTCGCCTTCCGACAAGTCGTATCCGTTGAGAAAGTCCGGGGCGTCGAGGCGCTGCCGCCCCGGCTGTTGCAGGCTGAGCACCTCTACGGCCCCGGTGCCACAGGCCACCAGCAGCCGCTCGTCGGCCGCCAGCACCTCACCAGGACTTCCCCTTCCCTCCGCCCGTCGTGTACGGTAGAGCTTCAGGCGCGTGCCCTCGTGCATCGTCCACGCGCCGGGGTAGGGCGAAAGGCCGCGCACGTGGTTGTGAACATCCTCGGCGGCGCGGCCCCACGGTGTCTCGCAGTCCTCATCGTGAATCTTGGGGGCCGGCGTGGCCGCCGCGTCGTCTTGGGGACGCGTCTCGACGGTGCCCTCGTCGATCTGACGCACCGTTTCCACCACCGCCTCCGCCCCGAGCTCGGCCATTCGATCGTGCACCGACCCGGCCGTCTCGTTCGGCCCAATCGACATGTGCTTCTGCAGAATGATGTCGCCCGTGTCGACGGACGGCTCTAGGAAGAAGGTGGTGACGCCCGTCTCCGTCTCCCCCGCCATGATGGCGTGATTGATGGGCGCCGCCCCTCGGTACTTGGGAAGCAGTGACCCGTGTAGGTTGAAGGCTCCTTTTGCGGCGGCCGCAAAGACTTCAGGCGGCAGGATTTTGTAGGCCACGACCGCAATCACGTCGGGCTCCAGGGCCGCCACCGCCTCGGCGAACGCCGGATCCGTCACGTCGTCCGGCTGAAGGATCCGGTCGATGCCCGCCTCCTGCGCAGTCTCTTTCACCGGCGTGGGGGACACCTCCTGCCCACGCCCTCGCGGCCGGTCCGGCCCAGTGGCCACCGCCACGGGCGTGTAGCCGGCGTCTACGAGGGCAGCAAGCGAGGGCACCGCAAACTCCGGCGTGCCCATGAAAAGAACTCTCATGTTTGTATTGGAACGTTGGAACGGGGAGTGAAAAGGTTGACCGGCTGGACGCAAAAACGCTCAACGTTTCAGCGTTCACCCTTCAACCCCCTTAAACAGCCCCTGTACGAAGCCCTTGCGGTCGAACACCTGGAGGTCGTCGATCTCTTCGCCCACCCCAATGTACTTGACCGGCACCTGGAACTGGTGCGAAACCCCAATCACCACCCCTCCTTTCGCGGTGCCGTCCAGCTTCGTGAGCACGAGGCCCGTCACGTCCACGCTGTCGATAAACTCCTCGGCCTGTCGCAGCGCGTTTTGGCCGGTCGAGGCGTCGAGCACAAGAAGCACCTCGTGGGGCGCGCTCGGAATTTTTCGGCCCATCACGCGCTTCATTTTGGCGAGTTCGTCCATGAGCCCGCCCTTCGTGTGAAGGCGACCCGCCGTGTCGATGATCACCACGTCTGTATCACGCGCCTCCGCGGCCTCGATCGAGTCGTAGGCCACCGCCGCCGGGTCGGCCCCATGCTTCTGCTTAATAATTGGCACGTCCGCCCGGTCGGCCCACACCTCGAGCTGCTCAATGGCGGCGGCGCGGAACGTGTCCGCCGCGCCAACGAGCACGCTCTTGCCGGCCTGCTGGTATTCGTACGCCATCTTGCCGATGGTCGTGGTTTTCCCCACACCGTTGACGCCCACCACCATGATGACGTGCGGCTTGTTGGGAAGAGGCGCCGAAAAGTCGGCCGGACGCTGGTCCGAGCCCTCCAGCATGAGCTTCGCGATCTCGTCCCGGATCATCGCGTTCAGCTCCTTCGCCGACACGTACTGATCCTCGGCCACACGGGCCTCCACGTGGTCAATCACATCGAGCGTGGTGTCCACCCCCACGTCGCTGGTGATGAGAATCTCCTCGAGCTCGTCGAGGACCTCCGCGTCCACAGTGTCCTTCCCACGGACCATGCGGTCGAGTTTTCCAAAGAAGCTGTCGCGGGTTTTATCGAGGCCCTCCTCAAGCTTTTCCTGTTCCTCGTCGTCGTTCCAGTTGGTAAACTGATCCAGAAATCCCATGGTATCCCGTAACGCTGAAAAAGAGTGCTCCAGTCCTGCGCGCCCTACGCGGTCCGCGCCACTTCGGCTCCTTGCTTCGAAGAGGGCGGACGGCGAATGGCGTTCAGGTAGCGGATGACATAGAGGAGAAATGAAAACCCGAACAGGCCCGTCGCCATCCAGAGACAGACCTTGAGGACGGGCGGATCGGCCTGCAGGATTACAGCCAGCACCGTGAGGGCGAGCCACAGGGAGGCGGCCTTGCCCGCCCAGGCACTCATCACGATCTCTCCTGAGCGCCGGGCAATAGCGACCCCGCCGAGCAGAATGGCCAGGTCGCGTCCCACCACCACGCCAAAAAACCAGAGCGGCAGGTGTGGATCGGCCGGCCGGAACGTAAGTGCCGTGACGGTGGCAATAGCCGCAAATTTGTCGGCCACCGGGTCAATTACTTTCCCCCAGTCGGATACGGTGTGGGTCCACCGGGCGATCCGTCCGTCGAACCAATCGGTGAGAATCACCAGGATCACGAGGCCCAGCAACCAGTCGAGGGGGCCATTCTGCCAGAGTAGCACCGTGATGGGCACCACGAGCACCAGCCGCAGCAGGCTGAGCACATTGGCGGCAGTCCAAAAGCGGCCCAGATCGGGAACGGGCAGGATGGCCATGGCGGAGGACCCGGTTCGTAGAGACGACGGGGTGACGCGCATCCGTACAGTGTAGCGGATAGTCTGTTTGCCCGCGACCGATTCCGTCCTTGACGGGAGGAATCCACGGGGATTTTGTGGGGCCCTTGCCCCCTTCACACCCGTCCCGAAACGCCTCCTGCGCGGACGGCATCGGTCGTGCAGGGCTCAACCGTTCCCCGCCGGCGCTCCACGAGAGTCTACCGGGGGATTGGACTGGCGAGATGAACTTCCCGGAAAGCAACCGGTTCGGGGATTTCCCCACACGGCGTTAGTCTGTGGCCTTAACGAGACTGGCCCATGATCTCTCCGCAACGGATGTCTGTGCCCGACCGCTACGCTGCCTTTCTCCTCGTGGCGTTTGTTCTATTGGCCCCGCCGCTGCACGCCCAGGACACAACAGGGAGCACTACCCTCCAGGGCTTTGTGCGGGCCGCGGAGGATGGGCGTGCACTGCCCGGTGCCAACGTCGTCCTGCGCACCCGAGACGGGTCGATCCAGGCCGCCGCTGTGGCAAACGCGCAGGGCCTTTATCAGCTGTCGACCACGCTCCGCCCCGATCGGTACCGCCTCCGGATCAGCTTCGTGGGATACGAGGCCTACCGGGATACCCTCCGCCTTTCGCCCGACGAGCAACGCGTCGTGTCGGTCGCCCTCACCGCCTCCCCCCAAGAAATGGAAGGGGTCACCGTGGAGGGACGCCAGCCTGTCGCCGAGGCAGAGGCGGGCCTGCGAGAAATTCGTCCCGCCGACATTGAGGCGATCCCGACCCCTGGTCCCGGAAGTGACCTGGCGTCGTATCTGCGCAGCCTTCCGGGCGTGACCACGACCGGCGACCGGGGCGGACGTCTGTACGTCCGCGGTGGGACTCCCTCCCAAAATCTCGTGCTCGTCGACGGCATCCCAATCTACAAGCCGTTCCACATCCTCGGCTTCTTTTCGGCCTTCCCGGGCGACATGGTCTCGAACGCCGACTTCTATGCGGGCGGATTCGGGGCCGAGTACATGGGCCGCATCTCCTCGGTGCTGGACGTAAACCTCCAAACCGGCAATACAGAAGAATTTGCGGGAAGCATTGGCGGAGGCCCATTCCTGGCCTCCGTCCGCGCCGAGGGGCCGCTGCAGCGCGGATCGAGTTCGTTTCTCGTTCGCGCTCGTCACTCGCTCATCGAATACACGAGCGGGTCGTTTCTGAGCAACGACACGCCGTTTAAATTCTACGATGTGACGGCCAAGGTGCATACCCAGTCTCGCTCGAACCAGTGCTCGTTCGTAGGGATGCGGACCTACGACCGGGGGCGTCTCGACCCCGACCGTGACGCCTCGTTCCGGTGGACCAACACAGCCGTGGGGGGCGAGTGCCTAATCTTCGGGGAACGTACGGCGCAGATTCTGGACGTGAGCTTCGGCACTACCCGCTTCAGCAACGCCGTGCTGTCCTCCGACGGCACCGAGCGCTCCGCCGGCACCTGGCGCCTCTTCTCAAACTTTGACCTCACGCAGCCTGGGCTCTGGGGAAACAAGATCCGGTGGACGGCCAAGGTGCGAGCCGACCAGTACAACTTTGATCTCGACGAAATCGCTCTCGGCGTAACGGCGAACGACCAGTTTCTCATTACAACCAGTACCCATCTGGGAGCAGAGATTACATGGGGGGAGGCGCTCGCGATCAACCCGAGCATCGGGGCTCAATTTCCCATCTCCTACGCCCCTCCCTCCGTGGAGCCCCGCCTTCGACTCTCCTACCGCCCCGGCGGATCGGAGCGTACGTCGTTTACGGCCGCCGGGGGACTGTACCACCAATTCGTAGCCGGCCTCACCGACGAACGCGACGCGGGCTCCTCCTTCCAGATTTACGAGCCGACCCCGTTTGCCGATCGTCCTTCCCAGGCCCTCCACGCCGTGATGGGGTGGGATCAGCAACTGGGGCGGCCGTTTCGTCTGTCGGTGGAGGGGTGGTACAAGCAGCTTCGCGATATTCCCGTGCCGCGGTGGACCCCCATCGTCCGCTTCAATACCAACCTAGCCCGCGCCGATGGGACGGCCTTTGGCGCCGACCTTTCCCTTCAGTACGATCAAGGCCCTGTCGGCCTGAACGTCACCTACGGGTACGGGAAACTCACGTACCGGGCCGCCAAGGACCGTCTGGGGGCCTGGGGGGACAACGAACTCGTTGAATACTCGCCCCCGTACGACCTTCGCCACAAATTGGGCATCACTGCGTCCCTGGACGCCGACTGGGGAGCGGCCAGCGTTCGCTGGCAATACAGCTCCGGACTGCCGTTTACGAGCGTCTACGGCTTCGACACGTTCCTGGAGATCCGCGGCCGTCGCGATACCCCTCCTCGTAACATCGGGACCCCCCGGACCCTCTTCGACAAAGCATACGACTCCCGACTTCCCCCGTACCACCGTCTCGACGTGTCCCTCGAACGCGACATCACGCTCAGTCCCTCCGTGGACCTGCTGGTAGAGGCCGGAACCATCAATGCGTACGATCGAGCCAACATTTTTTACGTGGATATCTTCACGCTCGACCAGGTCGACCAACTGTCCCTGATTCCGTACCTCTCGTTCGAGGTCAGTTTCTGATCCCTCACTCTCCCAGCCAGCCCCACACAGCTTTTTGCCTGCCCCCGTTGCAATGACTGCGTTTTCCGACTGCCAGCCGTTTGTGCGTTCCGTCTTCGCGGCGCTCGTCGTCGCGGCGGCGCTACTGATGCTGGGCTGTAAGGACCCGACCGTTGACGTTCTACAGCCCTCCGAGCAATTCCAGTTCTCCTTGTTTGGGGCCCTCGACGTGGCTGCCGACACGCAGGCCATCCGCGTGGAACCGCTCGGCGATTCGACCCAGATTGGGGCGCCGGAGGACCTGGGGGCAACCGTCTTTCTGGAAAACCTGAACACTGGCAAACAAATCCCCCTGCAGGACTCGCTCACAGATCTCGGCGTGCAGGTGCACAACCTGTGGACGACCCAACCCATCCAACCTTCCACCTCCTACCGGGTTGTCGTTCAGGTCGAAGGAGAACCTGTCACGACCGCAACGACGAAAACCCCGGCCCGCCCTCCCACTCTCACCCATACTGCGTTCCCGGACACCTCCCTCCGGCTGCCCTGCGTGTTTCCTGTGACCCCAAACAACCAGCGGCGGCCCGCGAATACGTTCACCGTTACGGCCCGCAATGTGGACCGCATTGCGGCCGCAGAGGTCCACTATCCAATCGTGGGGGCTCCGCCGCGCGTGTTCAACCACTTCGAGGGGGTGGAGCGGGACGAGGACCTGTTCATTATCTCTATCTTCTACCGGGAAAACCTAGTCACCGCCAATCCCAATCCGCCGCCCCCTCCCGCGCCGCCGGACTGTGCGAGCCGATCCGACTTTGCGCATCCCTACGCAGAGGTAATCGTCGCGTCCGGTGGTCCCGACTGGCCCACGTGGCGGGGCCTCCCGCTGAACGAAATCGCGCGTCCAGATTCGTTCTCGAACGTGCAGGGTGGCAACGGATTCGTGGGGGGCGTCTACTCGGACACTGTCCGTGTGCCGGTCGCCGAGCGTCCTTAAGGCTGCACCCCTGAGACGGGTCTTCTGCGATTGTCCCCCCAGATCTTCCCAGGCGGGATTCCCTTGCCTCTCTATCAAATGGGCGGACGGTTCCACTACTCGCTGCTGCGGGTGCGGACGAGAATGGCCCCTGATCGGTGCCCAAGCCCAAACTTGAGCTGGGCCTCTCCCGCCCCGAAGTACTCAATCGTTGCTACGTCCATCCCGCCAATGTTTTGGAGGACCTCAATGTCCCCGTACGGGGATCCAGTATTGTCAAGATAAACCTTGATGGGGGTCGGATTTTCGAAGGAGGCGCGGCCTCGCTTCCGAAGCCAGTTGGACTTGTGGCGGCGAACAATTTGGTACGCCGTAAACATCTCGGCCGGATACGACAGCTCGCGAACGTCAATCTGGTTCGAGGACACCCCACTCGAAACCGCGTTTTCGGACGCTCCACAGGCCCCGAGAAGAAGACAGAGCGCAAGGAAAGAGGCAATTCGGGACATATCAGAGTGTCCGTCTTGTTGCAAGAATGGCCCCACAAAATCGTCTGGCACACGACGGGTTTACAACGAGCACCAAAGCCGCCCCCTACGTTTCGCCGGAGGCATTGTCCGACGCCTCAGTGCCTCCCTGTTCCACGCGGGTCAAGAGAGAGCGGATGGGAGAGCGCGTCCGGTACGGAAGAGTAAAACGCTCCCCGCAGACCGTCCCTCGCATCGAACTCCCCCCGCCAATGGTGGACAACTGCTTACTCGATAGACTCACCTTCGCGAACACGCCACTCCTGATGGTGGCGGTCTGCCCGGCATCGCGTGTCTGCGCATCTTCCCACCGGAGCGTCTCGCTCCCAATCGTGAGGGTGACGTCTCGTCCCTCTACCGTGACCGCCTGTGGCCCTTCCTTGATGAAACGCATGGAGTACTGCGACGGCACACAGTCATCCCCCGTACATGTCCCCAAAATCTGCACGTAGAACCGGTTTCTCTGTTGCAGGCCACTCGTCATCTGAATGTCCTCTATCCGCATTTCCCGAGTCTCATAGGTCGTCTGTCCGGAGGCACGGTCATAGGCCACCTCAACCGACTTGGAGGACCCAGCACAACCGACGAGGAGTAGACCGACGAGGAGGACGGTGCACCTTGCTCCCACTTCGCTCATCATGAGCACAGAGGGTTATTCACTTTTGCGGCGCGACGAGACCGACGGGCAAGTAAATCCGCACTTTTGGCCGTCGCCTTTCTTAACAGTCTCTTCGGACGCTAGTTCTGGAAATGAGAGATTTTCTCCGCTCAGAATGCCCCGCTCAGACCATTGTAGTCCACTGGAGACGATCAAGGCGTTCCCCCGGTGCAACCTTGTCCTCCCCCTGGCATCTTTCGGAGGCTGTAGGAGGCGAGAGGTAGCTGTGATCTTCTCCTCGACACGGTCCCCTCTCTTTCACAGGACTACTCGGAGAGACAGGGGGTCCATGAGGGGCACTCCTCGGAACAGACCCCGTAGAGTTGGTCACTTCAGAGTTGAAGCGGCGGTCTTTCGTCCCTGCTGGGGGTTCCCGAGCGGGGCCTCGTCTAGCGCAAAGAGAAGAGTGTTGGGAACGCAGTAGCTCGAGGCGGTAGCGGTGCAGCCAGAGCGGATGGACGAGAGCTGCCCCCTCCCAGCGCAATGAGTAGAGCTACTGGCTACTGCTCCACAACCGGGTATCGGGTTGGAAGTCAAACCAGGCCCGTCCATCGGCAATGAACGCGCGGCCAACGGGACGCAGTTGATCACCCACACGCGGACCTGAGAGGGCGCGTCCGGCCACCGACCAAACGCTCTGGGTCTGGTCGTCGACGATGTTTCCGTCCTGTACGGAGAACGACGCCGAGGTTTTATACGCCATGGCCGCCCGGGCGTCTGCACTCCAGAACACCACCATGTTTTCTCTGCTCACCGTTACCTCAACGACGCGGACCGGCGACGCACCGCCGAGGTCCTGAAACGCAAGCGCCAATCCCCCTGTCCCTCCACCCACGCGGGCCCGGTCCGGGATGCCGAGCACGCGTCCCAGGGGCACCTCATCGGTTGCGCGATCGGAGCGGGCCGTACGGACCGACGAATGCCGTGCCCCGCTGGCGGCCTCCACGGTATCTTTGATGGCGACCCTCGTGTTTGGATACAACTCCTTCCAGCGTCCCCACTGCATTTCGACGGCGGGAAGCGTACGCAGACTAGTGCCCCGGTCCGGCCCACAGACGGCCCCAAGACTCATTTGCGGCCACAGCGACTCCCCACTTTCCGCATCCACCATCACCAGATTCCCCGGATGCTCTTCGTTTCCTTTGTTGAGCAGAAGCCCCGATATTTCGAACCGCGCCCCGTCAATGGCCTCGCGGTCGAAGACCAGGGTAGAAGAAGTGAGGGGACAGAACGTGATGGCGAGGGGCCGACGCGACCATTTGTCCAGGTTCATCACTTCACTATCGAAGAGAACGTCGAGTGGGATCGCCAGTGGGGTGCTGTTATACGCGCTGTGAAAGGATGGGGGAAGCCCAAGCACACGACTGGTGTTCGAAAAGGCCGACAGTTCCTCTTCGGCACGCGACGCGCGGACAAGCGAGGGATCGTTGATCGGCGTGATGGCCCCTCTGTTTGCCCCCTCGTTCAAAAACTCGACCGGAAAGGAGCATTCAAGCCCACCGTCATCCATGGAGGATCCTCCTTGCCCTCCAGAATCGCAGGCTGCAAAGAGGACGGCGAGTGCAAGAAGAACAACCGAGGCAAACCGGTGGGCCGTGCGCCTCCACTGGGGAGAAACCGAAAGCGTCGTCATGGATCCTCAGGGGATTAGGAGCACAGACACGAAGACATCGGCGAAGCGCACCTGCTGCGAGCGGAATTTGCGGACTTCGCGATTGGAATTGTTTTGTCGTGCATCCAGCACGAAGGTTACACATGCTTCGACCAGCGATGAACGGACATCCCTCTCTGCCCATCACACGCCTCTATTGCCAGCACACCGCTCGTGCAAAAAAAAAGAAAGCCGGCTGCTCGAAGGGAGCAGCCGGCTTCCAGGATTTCGGGAGACCCGGTTGACCAATGCTAAGTCAGTCACGGTCAGTCTCTCACCACGGATAGGTTTCCCTCATCGTCATTCGGAAACACGAATCACCCCGTAGTCGATCACCGGGTTGCCACTAAGTGTGTAGGGGCCATCCTCCGTTCCACCGGAGATCTCGAAGTCATACGTCTCGTTTCCGTTCGTATCCTGGTGTGCCATCGCCGCGACAGCGGTTGTATCGGAGAGGGCCTCGTCGAGCCCCACCTTGATCTCGTTTTGGACTCCAGGATCCACGTACTCTGACTTTCCGATGATGCTTCCAATCACCTGCCCATTGGCGAGCGCCGTGCTGTCGTGAAAGACCACAAATCCGCCGCCATTGGGGCCCACATCCTCGGGGAAGAACGACCCATCGACGGTAATCGAGTCTCCAGCCGCTGTGTTCTCGGCGGTGCGATCGGTGAAGTCCAAGGAGGCCGTCGAAGGCGTTAGAAGGCCGTCGATGCCGTGCAGATTCTCGTCGTCGTTGGAGAGCGGGACATCCGGATACACAACCTGGGCGCCATCCACGCTCACTTCGCCCCCCGAGACACTGAAGGTAAGCGTCTGGTCGCCATAGAGCGTCTCTACCGTCTGCCCATCCGTGATATCCCCCGAGGCGACACTGGCCGGAATGGCGTGGTACTTCAGAAGGTCTCCGAGTACGCTCGACGTGATGGGTTCATCGGCGTCTGTGGCCTGGGTAGGCACCGCGGGAAGGGTATTCAGGACGCGACTCTGCGGCCCAAGCACCGTGAGGGGCCCGCCCTGCGCCACGACCTGAGCAATCCCGGACGTAGCGGCCAGGCTATTGAGGGTCGAGAAGTCGGAAATACGCCCCAGCTGGGTCGCGACAGCCCCAGGAATCTCGGCCCGCACCTGAACAGTGTCGGGAAGAATATCATCCGGGGAGGCATCCACCGTCACCATGTGGGATGTGGTCTCCGAATCCGTGGTGGCGATGGGATCATCCGGGCTAAACACGACCGAAATGAACTCGCCCCCACGTCGCTGCCACTCGTATGTCTGATCGGCTCGGGTTTCGACCGGGAGCTCCGTGTCGTTCACCCTCCAGGAGTAGTCCTTGTCGATGGTGAACGCCTGAACGAAGTAGTCGACCGTATCGGGAACGACGACCGTGTCGGCGGCAGCTCCATAATCCCCCCCGGTAGAATTCGAGAAGTTAATAATGTAGGAGTCCCCCGACGAGAAGTCGACGTTCTGAGAGCTTTGGTCACACCCAACCAGGACGAGCGCACTGGCAAGGAGCAGCAGGGGAAGAGTACGGAAACGATGAATCATAGATACGAGCGGTTTGTCAGTGTGTGTTGCGGATGCGCACCCCAGGGGCACGAGGCACCGCTGAAGTGAGCCGAGGAAGGTTGCATAAACGTCAAGGTGAGTTCAGCCGAGGGCCGCTCCGTAACTTTCGACGTGCGCGCGGACGGTAGATCGATTCCGGAGAGTCGGGCGTGATCTACCGCCCGCGGTTGTCACGTCTAGTGGTGGCTGCCAGGCTCACTCACACGAATGCGGGACGACTGGCGGTCGCGAGCCTATGGTCGGGCGTCCGCGGGCGGCTGTTCGGTGTCCCACCAGAGGCGGCTTCCATAATGGTCCGCCTCCACGCTCCCGAACTGCTGCTCCGCAGCGCTCTCAACATTTTCTTGGTTTACGCTGAACTCGCCGTCGGGGTAGTCGATGCGCATGGCCCAGGTGGTAAGCCCGCCTGCGTTCCCCTGCCAGCCCCCTTCCGGCTCGCGGATGTGTCCCTCAAAGTCGAGGCGGCGCCACTCGCTCCAGCCCTGAATGCCCTGGAAGTACAGCGCGATCCACTTCTGCTCTCCCAGTACCTGCTCAAACTCTTCGGCCGAGGAGGCACTGCTCACCTCGTCCATGACGGCGTCCACGTAGCCATCAACCTGGCTCTGCGAGGCGTCCGCATTCCAGTTATTGATTGAGGCCCGAAGGGCTGCACGGAAGTGCTGATTGGCCGTCCCCGGAACGTTCCATCCCTTCCGGGCCGCCTCAGCCAGAATAAACCGCACCTCGTCGTACAGCATCATCGGGGCCGCCACGTCTGGCTCCAGGAAGTAGTCGCCCGGCTTCGAGAAGAAGTCATTCACGTTTTGGGCTTTCAGGCCCGCCGCGGCGGATGGAGAGAGGTGTGTGGGGAATCCATTGTAGGTCTTGTCCGGATTCGCCCGGGCCTCATCCACAAATGTCGGCGTGCGCGGATCGACGACCGAGTAGTTCTCTGTCAGAATGTTCACGAACCGATCGGCCACATCAAAGTCGTTGCGGCCGTCGACGAACCGGTTCTCAAAGATCGTACTCCGGTGCGCGGAACTCGACGCGAACTCGAAGTAGGCGTTGTCTGCATTGCCTTCAAAGGCGTTTCCGGCCGCACTCTCCACGGCGCTCCGGGCCGCGCTCGTGTTGGCGTCGGACATTCGCATGCCGACACGCATCTTCAGCGCGTTGGCGAACTTCTGCCACTTGGCCATATCGCCGCCGTACACGAGGTCCCCAGTCGGTCCGGGCTGCCCAGATTGGATGAGACCGAGTGCCGTATCGAGCGAGTCAATAAGGGCCGGATAGACCTCCTGTTGTGGCGTGTATGCCGGGGAGGGATTGTTGGGTCCCTGAAGGGCTTCTTCCAGCGGAATCGACCCGTAGATATCGGTTACAACCTGGAGGGCCCAGACCTGGTGAATCATCGCCACGGCGACCGTATTCTGGGCGCGCGGAACCGCTTGGTCCCGACCCCGAATCAGGCTCTTCACCTGCTCTAGATCGTTAAGCGGGTTGTAGAAGTCGTCAAACTGACCCACTCGGGGCTCAGCAGCAAAGACGGAGTTTTCCGCGTACTGGTTCTGGGTCGTGTACTGCGCGAGCAGATTGGATCCTCGCATGGTGGGGTCGGCCCCAAACCAAGCGAAGGCAATGTCGCGCTGCCCATTTGCCAGAAGGGCGTTCACGTCCGGTTCGGTGGACGCGTTGGGGTTCTCGTTCAGGTCTGTGAGGCTGTCGTTCCCCAGGTTAAAGGTGTCACAGCCGGTTAGCCCCAGCGAGAGCGCCAAAATTCCTATGAGAAGGAGAGGAGTATTGCGTCGCATCATAGCAGGAACGTCGGGAAAGTACAAAAGGGGTGAGCAAGGAGCACACATCCTCAGGCGAAGCCCCCGGCGGCGCTTGCCACCGGGGGCTCCGCTCAGGACGAGGGTCGCTTCCTAGAACTGCAGGTTGACCTTGAAGCCGTAGGTGCGGCGCGGCGGAATCTGGCCCGCTTCAATCCCCTGCACGTTCCCGGCCGAGAGCGTCACGGACGGGTCGATGTTTGGGGCCTCTTTGTAGAGAGTCGCCAGGTTCCGTCCCGTAACTGAGACTGTCGCTCCTTGAAGGGGGAGGTCCGAAAGCCACCGCTGGGGGAGCCGATACGTGAGGGCAATCTCCCGCAGCTTCATGTGGGTCGCGTCGAACAAGAAGGTCTCGCCAGCCGCTGAGAACATTCCCTTCCAGTACGCCGAGGCGCTAATCGGCGTCCCCACGAAGTCCGCGTACGTGCCGCCCGTCACGTCGGGATCCTCAGCGTCAACTGTCGAGACATCTCCCGCCCCCGTTTCTGGAAGTACAACACCCTCAGGTACAAGACCCGTCTCTCGGACAGTGCCCGCAGTCGTCGCATCGATAAGTCCGCTGAACGTCCCAAAGGTATTCGACAGCGACCAGATCTGTCCGCCCATCTGTCCGTCAACGAGCGCACTCACCGTGAAGCCTTTGTAGGAGAGAGTCGTGGAGACCCCCCCGGTCCAGTCTGCCTGGAAGCTCCCTAGCGTCTGTGGCGTCCCGACAGTGCGTGGGTTGCCGTTCTCACGGTACACAATGTCTCCGCTCCGATCTCGAAGAAGCTCTGTTCCAAGAAACTGACCGTAGGGCTCCCCTTCTCGGGCCACAATGTCGGGCCCAAAGGGCGCCGACCCGAGGACGAAGGTGTCGATGCCTTCGGCAAGCTCCACGACCTCGTTCTCGTTCGTGGACCAGTTCACCGTAATGTCCCACTGAAGCTCTTCCGTCAGGACCGGCGTTCCGGTGACCGACGCCTCCACGCCGGTATTCGAAATTTCCCCCGCGTTGATGGCCGCCGCGTTGAACCCGGACGTCGGCGAGATGTCCGACTGGAGGATCTGGTCCTCCGTCGACTCGTCGTAGAAGGTCGCGCTGAGATTCAAGCGCTCCTGGAAGAACCGGAGATCCACGCCAACTTCGTAGCCGGTTGTGATCTCACGGGTGAGGTTCGGATTCGGGGCCGCCCGTTCAACCTGCTGGAGCGGCTGGCCTTCAAACGGTGTGTTGACCGGGAAGACCGGGCTCAGCTGAAAGGGATCGGCGCTGTTCCCCACCTTGGCCCAACTGGCTCGCACCTTTCCGTACGTCAGGATGTCCTGCTCCTGAAAGGGTCCGAGATCCGTGAAGATGAAGCTTCCCTGGACCGAGGGATAGAGGAAGGAATTATCGTCGGACGGCAGCGTCGAGGCCCAGTCGTTGCGGAGCGTTCCGGTGAGGTAAACAAAGTCGTTATACCCCAGCGTCACGTCCCCGTACAGACTGTTGACCTGCTTCTGCCGGAAGTTCTGTGTGAGGTTGGGACGGCCAACGGAGTTTTCGATGTTGAACAGTCCCGGAGCCGCCAGGCCCTGCGTGGTCTCCCGCTGTTCGAACTGGAAGGTTTCCCACCGAATCCGGCCGGCAACGAAGGACTCCAGACTGACCTCTTCCGAAAGCTGCCGGTCGTAGTCAACCTTCAATTCCGTATTGATTTCCTGTGCCTCAATGGTACCTCTCCGGAACCGGTCCTGTGGCTGAGAGAGCTTAGGCACCCGGAAGTCGCGCTGTTCGGTCCGGTAATCGTTTGTGACCTTCCACGTCGCGTCGAAGTTGGGAAGGAAGTCGTACGAGACCTGCGCCTTCCCGTAAATGCGCTGCTGATCGTCGTTATTGACGTTTGCGAAGCGGTGCAGGTAGGGATTGTCGGTGAAGTTGTACACCGGCGGATCCTGCCGCGCGCCCTGAACGCCCAGGTAGTTCCACCCCCGCGAACTTCCGCTTGGGCGCTGGAAGTCACGCATGAAACTATCGGGCCCGAGATCCCACTGCCGCTGGCCGAACGTATTGAACTGAGCGAACGGGTTGGTCCCCGGCGCGCACGTCGCGTTCTGGCAGAAGTAGCCCGTACTCACGCGCCCCTTTGTATCGATGAAGTTGTAGGTGGCCGTTGCGCTCGCTGTGATGTTCTCCCCAAGATCTGTCGACCCGTTAAACTGGAAACGGTAGTTGTCGCGGGAACTGTTGGGAAATACGCTCTCCCGGTTCTTCCAGTTGAGGGCGAGCCGGTAGCTGTACGTCGACGCTCCCTGCGACAGCGCGATGCTGTTGCTGAACTCCGTTCCGTCGCCGCTCAAGTAGTCTTCGATGTTGCCGGAGTGGGCCTGCCAGGGCGTCGCCTGTCCCAGAAGCCCATTCACGTCGTCGAAGCTGTACCACTGCCGAACCTGACGGCCATCCAGCGGAGGTCCCCAGGATTCATCCGTCGCCATATCCGCGACGAGCTGGTCGCTTCCGCTATCAAGCCGAAAGGTATTACCCTGCACGGTGGTAAACGGATTTGCCTCCGCACCGCCCCCGTACTCGTTCTGGTAGTCCATGAGTTCGTACGGCTGCGAAACGCGGACGCTCGAGGTGTACGAGACGCCAAGGCCCTCCTCCCCCGATCCGTCTTTGGTAGTAATCTGAATCACCCCGTTCGCACCGCGCGACCCATACAATGCGGCGGCCGAGGGCCCCTTCAGTACCGACACAGACTGAATGTTCTCCGGGTTGATGTTTCGGGCGGCGTTACCGAAGTCGAATCCGCCGGAGCCCTCGTTCTGAAACTGAGACGCCTGGTTCGTGGAGTTATCGATCGGAATCCCGTCGATCACGATGAGGGGCTGGTTGCTTCCCGTTAGGGACGAGATCCCTCGGATCTTGATGTCGCTCGATCCGCCCATCGTACTAGACGTGCGAATGTCGACGCCGGAGACACGGCCTTCCAGCGAGCTGATGAAGTTGCCCTCATCCACTTCTGCAAGGTCCCCGCCGTCCACCTGCTGGACGGATGTCGAAACCGATCGCTGGGTTCGCTCTTCGCCCAGCGCCGTCACGACTACGTCCTCCAGACCCACGGCCTGCGGCGCCAGCCGAATATTGACGTTAATGGTTCCACCGGCTTGCACCGTGACCGGAATCGACTTCGTGGCGTACCCGACAAACGAGGCCTGGAGCGTTTGCTCCCCAGCCGGCACGTCGGAAATCCGGAACTTCCCGTTGGGTCCTGTTGCGGCCCCAATATTTTGTCCCTGAACCGCCACGTTCACCCCGGGCAGGGTTTCAGAGGTCGTACTGTCCACAACAGTACCGGCAATAGTGCCGGTATCTTGCGCCAACACGGTGGCCGGCACCGCCAGTAATACACCTATTAGGGCAGCTAGTACCTTTCGAAACATAAGTCGACTTGAAATGAATGGGCAGCAGAGTGTGCGAAAGCAACCAGACCCGGCTACTGAGGATGCGCCAACAGCGCGGGCCGTGGCCGACAGTTATGGTCTGCCTGGATTGAGAATAGACGCCTCACGCAGATGCGCCTCTCTCCCTCCGAAGACCGCTTTTGCCTGGATGAGCCCGGCACTGATCGGTGCTCAGTGAACCACAATGCCCGTACTCACCCACGACCCCGATAGCGAGGACAGGACGATTTCCTTCAAAGTTTAGTGAGGACGAACCTGTCCATCGGGACTTCGAAGTCTATCATCACGGTTCCTTAATGTCAAGCCGGATGTAGAGAATGTCAAGCCGAACCGAAAGGGTCTACCCCACTTCCGTCCCTGAATTCTGGGTCGGGAGCGCGGGCCAAGAGCCCTAAAAATACTCTCTGTCTGTATCGAGCCCTCCCGCTAGACATAGAATCGGTGTGGACACTACATCCGAAAACGACGGGGGATACCTCCCGGCCGAACCCTAAACGTCTCAAACAAAAAGGCCCCGGGGGGAGACCCGGGGCCTGTTTCCACCAAGACTTTGCCAACCACTACGGCGTCGGGTAGTCTGCCTCGTTCGCTGGCGTCGTGCTTTGAATGCCGGGAATAGGATCCGGAACGTTCTCGTTTCCTGTCACCTCGCTTTGCGCAATCGGGAAGCGCTGTGGGAGACCGTCCATAGTAAGAACCTCTCCCTCCGAATCCTGAATCCCTGCGAAGTTTTCTGTCCGGCGCAGATCGGCGTACGCCTCAATGTTCGAGATCAAGGAGACGTACTTTTCTTCCAGAATCTCTTTGAGGAGCGCCTCCGCTTGCGTCATGTTGCCGTTCGGGTTGAGAATCCCCCCACTCTGGAAATCGGCTTCTTCGTAGTCCTCATACGTTCCGCCGAACTTCTGCTCGTTCGCACTCCGCGCGTTATTGAGCGCTTCTAGCGCGACGCCAAAGCCCTGTTGGTCGGAGTGAAGGGCAGCCTCAGCCGCTATGAGCTCGTTCTCGACGTAGGTCGCAATGGGAAAGTCCGTACTTCGGGAGTAGAAGAACCCGGGCTGATCGTTTGTACTCGCGTTTCCGGCCATGTCGTAGTCCGGCTCCTCCCCGAAGAAGTAAAAGCTAAATCGCTCCGTTTCGTCGGTTTTCGCATTCCCTCGGTAAAGGTCCGAATTCTCATCAAGGAGGCGCGCCGCGTACGATCCAGTGGCGTCCAGGTCATCCCCCCTGTCGTTCCGGAATTGCCAAAAGGGATTTGCATTCACCGCGAGGGCTTGACCATGTGGCGCCACAAGGTTGTTGGGTGTCCCCGAAATTCCTTCTTGAGTGGCCTGATAAACGTCTTCGAACGTATACTGCCCAACAGGCTCAGCGTCCACATGCGCAACGTGGAGCATGTACCGTGCCTTTAGCGTGTTGGCTGCCTCAATCCAGAGATCGGCGTTTCCTTGATAAAACACATCATCCTCTCCAGGACTAATTCCCCCCTCGTTGAGATTCACCATCGCCGTATCGAGGTCCTGGATAACGCCGTTGTATACCTCGAGCTGCGGATCGAATTCCGGGTTCAAGTTCTCATTCCCCTGGACGGCCTCCCGGTAGGGGATGCCTCCGTGCAGACTGGTCTTCGTCCCAAACGTCAACGCCTCCACGGTCTGGGCAATGCCGAGCAAAAGCGAGTTCCCCGATGCTTGTGCCTTCTCTGCCACGACGGTGAGGTCCCCAATGGCGTCGGCGTAGCCGGTAATCCACAGGTTGTTTACGTCGGTGGCCGAAAGGCCGTACTGCGGTCGATCTTGCCCTGCATACTGACGGTCCGCACCATTGAGTTGCTCTGTCCAGAAAGACGTCACGCGCGCATGGTTTCCATCCTGAAACAGGATGGCCCCCACTTCCGCACTATTGAGCACTTTCGAAGCGGGCGCGTCGCCAGGGGCATTGGGATCCTCATCGAATCCATCTGTGACATCACAGGCCGTGATCCCGATTGCGAGGATCAGTACGAGGAAGAATTGCCCGGCTCTCTTGACGATAAGATTTGTCTCGAAGGAGTTCATGACACTATTCGTTCGATGATCAAGAACGAGGGGGACCGATTTCCATCGCCGTGGGAGGAGCCCCTCACCGTCCCTTGTGAGGGGCTCTCCTACCCATTGTTTTTAGAAGGTCAGGCGTACAGAGAACTGGAAGCTCCTCGTCGTCGGGTTGTTGAAGTAATCCAACCCGGTCGCATTGCTCGGACCAAGCAGATTAATTTCCGGGTCCACCCCACTGTAGGGGCTGAAGATAAGCAGATTCCGCCCCGTCGCGCTGAGGTTGATGGACTGAACCCGCGTTCCTTGGAGGAGGGCTCCGTCAAAGCTGTACGACAGAGAAACCTCACGGAGCTTCACGTAGTCCCCGTCTTCGATGTTTGGCTCTGCCGGTCCCGTAAACCCACTGCCCGGCCCCGACCAGTAGTAGTTCTGCCAGAGGGCGACCTCTCCTCCCCCAAAGTCTCGCACTTCGCCTCGGAAGGTGTAGCTCCCATCTTCATTCTGCTGAATATCCCCGGCAGCCGGCGCAAGCTCCGCAATGGTCGCTCCACTGTAGGTCGGAAGATTCTGCGCACGCTCAGCCGATACGGTCGTCGTTTGCGCCTGCTCTTCGAGACGCCCGAAGAATTTGAGGGCCCCGGCGGTACCATTCCAGACCTCTCCGCCAATCTTGAAGTCGAAGAGGAAGCGAAGTGACAGATCTCCGTAGCGGAGCGTGTTGCCGATGTTAGCCCGCCAGTCTGGGTTCGGGTTTCCAATCTTGCCCTGTGTAGCGGCCGATGTCGGAAAGCCATTCTCGTCAAGCACGAGACCGTTGTTTCCCACTTGCTGGTTTGGTCCGACTTCGGAGAAGTCTTCTCGGGCCCATCGGTTTCCGAAGAAGACGCCGTACTCCTCGCCTTCGATGAGGCTCGAGGTAGCACTCACGAAACCACCGAGGGCGACTTCGCTAACGCCCGAAAGGCTCTCTACGGTGCCTTCGTTGGTCCACCATCGCGCATCGGTGGTCCAGCTAAAGTCTCCAACCTCAGGCCACTGGATTTCCAGGTCCAGTTCCACACCCTGATTCTGGATTACGGCCGCGTTATCGCTACGGCTCGTAAATCCGGAACTGGGGGCCGTATCCACCGAGAAGATTGCCCCCTCGGTCTCCTCCCAGTAGTACGTTCCGGAAAGACTGAACGCATCGTCGAACAGACGCAGGTCGATCCCCCCCTCGTAGTTGACCGTTTCCTCCGCCTCGATGGACGTATTGCCAAGATTGTTGTCTCGCTCAAATCCGCCGTTGTACCCCTGTGGACTGAGTGTTTCCCCCGTAAATCCATCAAAGAAGGCATCGCTTTCGAAGATCGTAAACGCCTGATAGGGCTGCGGCTCACGTCCCACCTTTCCGGCACTTCCCCGGAGGGCCAGGTGGCTCAGCGCGTCTACGTCCGGCAGAAGCGTCTTGTGGAGGTGCCAGTTTACCTGTGCCGAGGGCGAGAAGTACGTATCGTCCGCATCTGGCCCGAAGGTAGAGGACTGGTCAACCCGTCCTCGCAGCGTGACGAACAGTTGGTCGTACATGTCGAGACTCAGCTCCGAGAACCCACCCAGGTTCCGCTGAACCGACTGATTCGTGAAGGCCGATACATTCTCCGACACGGCATTCGAGAGGCTCCGGAAATTGGTCGGATTCGAGAAGTTATTCAGGGACCCTCCGACGTTATCGAACTCCTCGTGCCGAAACTGTCCACCCAGCGTCAACTGCCCATTCACCCCGTCCGCCAATGCGCGCGAGATGGTCCCCTGCAGGTCGACATTGATGCGCGTCTCACTGATGGCCTGCTCCGTCGCCTGCCCTGTCGGGGTCGTGGCATTCCGAACGGGGAAGAATTCCTGTCGCCGGTCCTGGTACGTGTCCAGACCCACGCGACCGGTGAAGTTCAACCAGTCGAGCGGTTCATAATTTGCCTCCACGTTTCCCTGCGTACGATTCAGTACCGTTGTATTCGTGACCTTGTTGGCCGTCCACAGCGGGTTGTCGTAGACAGGGCCTTCCGACCCGATTCCCGGCGACCGATACGCTCGGTGCAAGTCTTCAATCGCCGGACCATCGCGTCCTTCAGGGAAGACCGTAACGGTGTAGTCGTCGTTTCGGTAATCCGGAGGCGTCCGGTACCCCGAAAGGAGAAGCCCGGACACGTTCGAGCCGTCCTGCACACGGTCCGACGCCGACCGTACAAAGTAGGCGTTTCCGGACACCGTTAGCTCATCGGTGACATTTCGGTCCGCGTTGAGTCGAAGGGTCGTCCGCTGGTAATTGCTATTCCCCGGCAGAATTCCATCGTTGCCCGTAAAGCTTCCACTCAGGTAGTAGCGCGTGTTCTCGCCACCGCCACTGATGGTCAACGTGTTCTGGGTTCGCAGCCCTGTATCGAACAGGTCTTCGGAATGGTCGAACGTCTCGCGAGAATTTTTCCCACCGTGCGGGTTTCCGGGCCCTCCATCGGGAATAATGCCGTATTCGCGACCCGTCTGATCTCCGACCGCCACAAGGTCGCCGACAAATTCATCTTCTCCTCCTTCCCGGTTGGCAATGCGGTCCCCCCAGCTAAACCCTGCAGTAGGCGTAAACTCAAAGAATCCGAAGAACCCTCGACCGTATTTCTCCTGAAGGTCCACGGAGCGCGACTGCACCTCCGCCGATAGCTTGCTCTCGAAGCTAACCTGTGTATCCGAATCGAATCCGCCCGATTTCGTCTCAATGACGATGACCCCATTCTGTGCCTGAGACCCCCAAAGGCCCGCCGCGGCGGCCCCCTTTAATACCTCGAGGGACTCAATGTCGGCGGGATTGAGGTCGTTGAGGCGAGATTGCTGTGTAACTCCGGCCACCCCTTCGCCGAACGTTTCGTTGCTGATTGGTACCCCGTCAACGACAATGAGGGGCTGATTGTCACCCTGGATTGTATTTCGTCCCCGGATCACAATGTTTGCCCCTGCCCCCGGGTCCCCGCCTGTGTTTGAGATGTTCAATCCAGCAGCCTTTCCCGCAAGGCTCTGGATGACCTGCGAATCACCAGACTCTTCGATGGAGGCCCCTTCGATGGTGGACTGGCTCGCGCCGAGCTCATCCTGCTGGCGCTCCTGCCCGAGGGCGGTTACGACAACCTCCTCCAGCTCTGCCTGACTGGGCTGGAGCTCAACACGGACCTGGGTCGTCGATCCAGCATTCACGCTCACGGTCCGCGTTTGCTCCTGGTACCCCACGAAGGACACCCGAAGCTCGTACTCTCCAGACGCAATGCGCAGTGAAAACTGCCCCTCTGAGTCCGTCGCCGTACCAACATCTTCGGCCGGGATCTGGACCGTGGCCCCCGGTAAGGCTTCCCCGGTGCCCGCTTCTATTACCGTCCCCCGAATCGTTCCCTGTTGTGCCCAGGCAAGGTCCGGAAGCAGGAGGAGAGCGAATCCAATCGCAAGGCTTTGTATCAGTCGCTTCATCGTTCTGGTGTGGTTATGGTCCAAGAACGAAAGGAATCCCCGCCATTTAGGACGGATGTGCCCGTTTTCGTTCGGCGTGCGCATTCTGCATGCAGTGGAAAGGCGGTGGCGAGACGTTTCTCACCAGTCGTCTCGGCCGATGGAACAAGCCCACGAGATGGAGACGAAAGCACCGGGGCGGACGACGCCCGTCGCCTTCCGTTCGCTTGTTTTTCTAAAAATACCCGTCCGGATAAATAAAAACGCCCTCCGCCGGAGATGAGCGCCATCTCCAACGAAGGACGCTTTGCTTGGGAACTGTCTCGGGACTTGGTGCGGGAAGATGTAAGAGGTTGCGAATCGGAAACTTTTGGACGTTACCGCGGCGAAGCCGGGACTCTGGCGTTGTGTCCAAGCCTGGAGGAGACCGTCCGTACCGGAAATGACACTTCCCCCTTCTGTCTCGACTCGCGAGGCTACACGGCCGCCCCAGATGCGATGGGCAAATGCCTCTCCCTCCACTCATTCGGGGGCTTTATCGACCGGATGGGGCGCCTCCTCGGTTGGCCTGAGCCCCGCCCGGACGAGGATAAGGACGTTGGCTTGGTGAAACGGGGGCTCCAGAAACGCCGCACTGCCCTGCGGCTTCAGCCTTTTGCTGGGCAACCGACTATGCGGCGTCGGAAGGCGTCCACCAGTGCTCGTCAAGGTTCACCCGATCCTCGTCCACGAACTCTACCCCCTCGCTCCGCAGCCGCTCCTCCATCACACGGGGCGTTTCGAAGTGACGCTTGCCGGTGAGCACACCGTTCCGGTTTACCACCCGATGACACGGAAGGCCTGACCCCACCGCGTCGTTCAACGCCCATCCGACCGTGCGGGCGGCCCCACGGCGTCCCAGATGCTCGGCAATGTCGCCGTAGGTGGTCACGCGACCCGGCGGAATCTGGGCCACCACGGCGCGAACGCGCTCGAAAAAGGGGTCTTGATCGTCGGAGGCATCAGCCATGACCGATCCATCGGTATGTGCTCTAGACCAGATATTCCTCGTTCTCTCAACCTTCTACCCTTTGCATCCCGTGGGGGCAGGAACCCGCCAAAACCGTGCTCATTCGCCCTTTCCCCTCATCTTCACGTGTACCTCAACTCCCAAATTCTCCTGGATATGGATCTCTCACAACTCCGCGTGCTGCCACTTTTCGTTGCGCTGCTCGTTGCCGGGTGTAGTGGAGGGCAGACAGCCTATCAGTCGTACGATTCAGAATCGGGAGAAACCACCTACCGAACACGATCCTACACCGTTTCGACCTTGTCGGGGTCAAACATCGGCAGCTCGAAATCGATCAGCATGCGGGCCGTCAGCCAATGCGTCGGCCAGGCCTGCACCCCCAGTACGGTGCAACTTGTCTTCTCGGCCAGTGGGAACCAACAGCTCCAGCTTTCCGGACTTGACGGTGAGATCGTAGCCGATGAGACCCGCATCAACTGGAGCAGCCGCGATGCCGCTCAGGGGTACGCAAATACCTCGGACGACCAGGTGATCAACGTAGTCGGCAAGTTTGCGGCCATCGATCTGTCCGTCAGCGACGTGAATCAGATCGTAAACGCCTCGTCTGTGCGCGGTCGCATCGGCGGACGTCCCCTCAACCTCGGGTCGGGGGTGAAGGTGGGCCTCGAAAGCCTGGTGCAGAAGATGCAGGGAACCTCGACCGGGTCGGAAAGCGCGGAGGGCCAGTAGCGCCGTCTGCGTACCATCGACACTTCTCTATCCGGCAGTCGTTTCCCAGTGCCGCCGGACAAATTTTGCGGCAGCAATGTCGCTTTAGACTCTGATTCGGAGTCACGAGGAGGGGACGGAGACAGCCGAAGCGGCTTGTCCCACGAAGCCATTGTGGGGGGAGAAGACCCGTTAGAAGTAGACTCCTCCCCGGGATATCACGAGGATATCCCTATGGGGACTCGCCCTTCCGTCCGTTCGTCTCATCGTCTCCTCCCTGAATCCTCCCACTTTCCAACCGCCTTGCTGAGGCTTTTCCCATGGGGCCTCTGCGACGGGAACGGCCTCCGTGCTACCGAGACCAGCGCGGCGTCCGTCTTCCCCGGCGACGAATAGGCTCCCCACAAACAAAAAGGCCGTGTCGGCCCCCCGTAGGGAGCGCCGACACGGCCACACTGTCTCCGTCGAAGGGACGGCCGAAGGGTTAGTATCCAGGGTTCTGCGAGCTTTGGTCAAGCGCGTCGTTCACCTCAATCGCCCGTGCGGGAATTGGGAGAATGCGCTGAGCGTCACCCGGCTGGATTGTCCCACTGCTGCTTGTGATGGGTCGCTCTAGCCGCTGCAAGTCGTGACGGCGGTCTCCCTCAAAGGCCAGTTCGTACCGGCGCTGCCGGATGATCTCGTCGATCAGGGCCTGCCCCGAGAGGGATGAGCTCACGTCACTCAGTCCTGCTCGATTGCGGATCGCGTTCACATCCGCACGCGCATCAGCGGCGGAGCCAGACCCGCGCGCAAGACCTTCCGCTCGGATCAGGTACATCTCTGCCACGCGAAGTACCGGTGCGTCATCCCCAAAACCGGGCAGGGTCCACTTGTTCGTCCAAAGGTTTCCGTCGAACGGATAAAGCAGGCTGTCTCCCTTCACTTCAGGACCCGGATTTGTGCCACTGACGGTTACATTACTGGCGCTTGCACGAATGTCATTCGCTTCGGCGTCATTCAGGAACTGGGAAAGCGGGTTGATGTCTCCACGCCCCCCCAAGTCCCCCGGAAGGTAGAAGGAGCTCATGAAGTCGTTCGTACCGGAGTTATCGATACTACTGAACGAGACTGAGAAGATGATCTCTGGGTTCGACTCGTTCGCGTACGGGGCCGTCGGATCATCCGAGAGTGTGAACGGATCACGGCTGATCACCGTGTCGGCCCGGGCGGCGGCTTCATCCCAGCGGCCCTGGTAGAGACTCACCTTGGCCAGCAGCGCGTTCGCCACGGCACGTCCTGCGCGGATGCGCTCGCCTTCCACCTCAAGGCGACTCAAAGCATCCTCCAGGTCGTTCCGAATTTGCTGATAGATCTCCCCAACACTAGCTCGGGGCTTGTCGAACTCCGGCTCCGTGGAGGCTACGCCTTCGGTCTGCAGAATCACACCCGGCTGATCGTTAGAGGCACCCGGCTCGTACGGCTGCGCAAACCAGCGGACAAGGTTAAAGTATGACAGGGCCCGAATGAATTTGGCCTGTCCCACCAAATTGTCTACCTGCCCTTGACTAATTCCTTCAATGCCAGGGGCGTTGTCAACGATCAGGTTCGTCCGGTTAATCACATCGTAGTGATCGGCCCAGATGTTTGCCGTGGGGCCATGGGTCGAGGAGATATTGAAGGCGGCGGCCTGCTGCCAGGTAGTGAAAGACCCACTGAAGTTGGCGACGTCGGCCGTAAAGTCAGCGGCCATCACCGGGAAGCCTCCGTATACCCCGTTGGCCTGCAGTCCGCTGTACGCCCCAGTCAGGGCAGACTGAGCCCCCGAGACATCCTGAAAGACCTGATCGATGGGAAGGCTCTGCTCAGGGTTCTTATCGATGGTCTGGTCGCAGGCCGTCAGCCCCAACAACCCGACGGCGGCAAGAGCAAGAAAGAGAGAGCGAAGTGTCGTAGAGTAACTCATGATCGTTGCGTTCTGTGATAAGAGGCAATCGGCACGGCAAGTAAATCGACAGGCAGACGGGCCCACCAGGACGGTGGGCCCATCCCTGTCTAGCACCTAGGGGATTCCTTCACTCGGCTAGAGCTGAAGCTCAATCCCTCCGGTGAAGGAGCGTGCCTGCGGCGGCGTGAAGAAGAGCACGCCGCGGTCGAGCGGGCTGATCGCACCACCCGTGCTTCCTTCGGGGTCTCCAATGCTCGTGTCGTCGAGCGTCAAGAGGTTGCTGCCCTGGAAGTAGATCCGCAAGCTGTTCACGCCAATCTGTCGGGTGAGGCTCTCTGGAAGCGTGTACCCGAGGGTCACGTTCTGGAGGCGGAGGTACCCGCCGTCCTCAAGGAATCGCGTGGATTCTCGAGTACTGTTGTCCGCGGCGTCGCCAAACACAGCGCGCGGCACGTCCGTCTGGTCGCCGGGCTCCTGCCAACGATCGAGAGCGTTCTCGTGCAGCCCAAAGTTGGCGTAGGTCATCAAGAAGCTCCGGGTGTCATTGTAGATGCTGTGCCCGTCTTCGAAGGTGAGCCGGGCCCGGAGATCAAACCCTTTGTAGTTGGCGGTGGTCGAGAACCCACCGGTCCAGTTCGGCAGAATGCCGCCCTGGACGCTTTCCGCAGCGTCGGAGGGACTACTGGTCGGCTCGCCGTCCGTACCGATCCACAGCGGTCGTCCATTGTCGGGATTCACCCCCGCGTACTCGAGCATGAACCACGAGAGCTCCTCGCCCTCAATGGCACGCTGCTGTCCACTCAGGATGGGCTCGCCGCCGGGAAGCTCCTGCACCTCATTCTGCTTCCAGGTGACCGTGAAGGTCGTGGACCACTGGAAGTCTTCACCCACGAGGTTCTGGGTTTCCAGCTGCGCCTCAATGCCTTCGTTGAGCAGCTCCCCTCGATTTTGCGTCACGCTGCCGAAGCCGGAATTGAACGGCAGCTGCCGGTCGGTAATGAGGTCGTTGGTCCGACTACGGAAGTAGGTACTGCTCAGGAAGATGCGGTCGTTGACCAGCCCGAGGTCCAGTCCCGCCTCGATGCTCCGTGTCGACTCCCACTTCAGCCCGGGATTCGCGAGTTGCGCCGCGGTAACTCCCGGCACCTCATTGTAGTTCGCCCCGGCCGAGGCGAGGCCGAACTGGGGAAAGAATCCGCCGATGTCGCGGTTTCCGACCCAGCCGATCGATCCACGCAGCTTCAGGTTCGAGACCCAACCCACCTGCTGCATGAAGTTTTCCTGACCGATGCGGTAGGCGAAGGACGCGGAACCGAAGTTCCCCCACTGGTTTTCGTCCCCGAAGCGGGAGGACCCATCGCGGCGGTAACTTCCCTCAAGCGTGTACTTGCCGTCCAGCGTGTACGTCGCTCGGGTAAAGAAGGAGGCGAGTCCGTCTTTGCGGACGACGTTGGCGGCCGTCGTCAGCGGAGAAGATCCGGAGTCAACGTTCCGGAATGCCGCCGATGGGAAATTTTGAGCCTCTGCAAACACCTGATTCCGGCGCGAGTCCTCGAAGCTGGCGCCCCCGACAATGTTGACATCGTGACGGTTCGCGAAGGTGCGGCTGTAGGTGGCCGTTCCGCGAACGCTGAACCGGCGCTCATCCTCGTAGATCTGTGAGCCAAAGCCGGTTGGCGCTCCGTCGGTGGTGCGGCGGTCGTACCGCGTGAAGTCGTCGACGATCAGGGCGTCAACTCCTCCCTCGGCCCGGAGTGTCAGGGACTCCAGCGGCTGCGCCTCCACGAAAGTGGTGGACAGGATGCGCCAATTGCGGATGTTCTTGTTGTTCACCTCCGACTCCCCAATCGAGTTCGCGGCGATATTCCACGGATTGTTGAAGTTGAAGGACCCGTCGTCATTCCGGATGGGAACGATCGGCGGAATGAGGGCCGCGGAGGTCAGCACGCCGGACACGTTGTTGTCGGACGATGCCTGGAAGTTCTCCGTCCGGGTGACCGACGTGTTGGTTCCAACGTCCAGCCAGTCAGTCGCCTCTTGGGTGACGTTGATTCGGCCCGTGAACCGGTTGAACTGGTTGTTACGGACGAAGCCCTCGTCCCGCGAAAAGGTCCCACTGATGAAGTACTCCGTGTCTTCGTCTCCACCACTCACAGAAACATTTGCCTGCTGGGTAACCCCTCGCTGCTGTGCCTCGTCGAGCCAAGGGAATGTTTCCGCATCTTCCGGATAGGCACTCGGCGTGTTCAAGACGGCGACCTCGTAGGGTGCTCCAATGGCTCCTTCGAATTCCTCAAGGGACAACCCAGTGGTCGGGCCACAGGCTCCTGGAATGTTGCAGGTGTTGAAGAACCCGCGCGTCGCGTCCTGGTGGGCATTCGACCACTCCTGCCCATCGAGGAGCACATCGTCGAAGTCCGACGTCGAGGTCACGGCCCCGAGCTGGTAGCTGGCCGTTACCGACCGGCGCTCCCCAGCGGAGCCCTTCTTCGTTTCGATGAGGACAACGCCGTTGGCGGCGCGCGACCCGTAGATGGCCGTCGCGGCGGCGCCCTTCAGCACCTCAATCGACTGGATGTTCTGGGAACTGATCGTGGAAAGGGCATTGGTGGCCTGCCCGAATCCGCCGCCCGTGGCCGCCGACGTAATCGGCGTGCCATCGACGACGTACAGCGGCTGGCTGTTCCCGTTGAGAGAAGACACGCCACGGACCGAAACGCTGACCGCCTGGCCAGCAAGCCCGGAGGTGCTGGTCACGTTCACGCCCGCCGTGCCGGAGAGAAGCTCCTCCGGGGACCCGACCGACGCCACGTCTTCAATCTCTCCAGCGCTTACACTGGAGACCGAACCTGTCAGCTCCTCACGCTCCCGCTCGCCGTACCCGATTGTAACCACTTCATCGAGCTGGGCAGTCTGTCGCTGGAGTTCAAAGTTGGCCCGGACGGTGCCGCCGGCCGGCACGTTCACGGTTCGTTCCGTGGCCTGAAAGCCGACGAATGAGACCTGAATGGTCTGCTCGCCCGCCGGGACCCCGGTAATTCGGTACTGGCCCTCAGCGTCGGTTGCGGCTCCGGTGCCCTCCTCCGGGATCTGAACCGTGGCCCCCGGCAAGGGGTCCCCCGTCTCCGCCTCCGTTACCGTTCCCGTGATCGTGCCCTGCTGCGCCCAAGAAAGCCCCGGGAGCAACAGGAGTAGAAATCCAAAAACAAGACTTGGTATCAATCGCTTCATCGTTTCAGTCTAACTGTGATCCATAAACGAAGAGGCCGTGCTGGCGAGCGGGCTGCGTGAGTGCGCGAGCCGCGCCGCGCCGGAAAAACACCACCATCAGGCTCCGATGCAGAATAGAAGGAAGGTGCAACCACCCTCGCATGGCTGCGCGAGGACACCTTCGGTCGTTGCCGCTACGGGTCGCACCGCCTCGTACTGCACTCGGTCATCGTGCGATGACTCCCCTTTTCCCGGGGGCTACGCTGGGTGGTCGGCTCTGGTAGCACTTCGTGCCAGTATTTGCTCAGTATGCGCGGTGCTGTTTGGCTTTGCACAACTATTTATAACCAGGGCGCCCGAAACATTCAAGTAATCTGGCTGGGTCTGGGGGGTCTCCCAGGCCGGACATTCGACGAGCGGTTCGTCTTCCCAAGACGTTACAAGTCGCTCTTCGTCCCTTTCGTGCCTTCGACCTCTGCCCCCGAACGGACAAGATTTTCACCAGCACGGACGCGCTTTCAATACACACGAGAGGAGCAGACTACCCATGCCCGCCCCTGCTTCAAACGAATCTGACATTCTATCGTCTCGCAGGCAACACCGGTCTCATTGTCTCCATTACAAGGAAGTGTCTGCACGAGCCCCCAGTCACTCCGTCCTCGGTATGTCCCTCCCCTCCCACGTGGTGGATGCGCTCCGTGACCGTCTCCCGTCCTCCCGTCTCCGCCCGGACGTCCCCTTGGCCCCATTTACCACGTTCAACCTCGGCGGGCCGGCCGACTGGTACGCGGACGTGCGGAGTGCCGACGAACTGGCGGCTGTGACCCGAACGGCCCGCAGGCATGATATTCCCTTTTTCCTCCTCGGCACGGGGGCCAACGTCATCGTCGGCGACCGGGGCTACCGCGGACTCGTCGTGCACAACCGGGCCCGAGGCCTCCAAGTCGACCCGGACACGAACCGTGTGCGAGCCGAGAGTGGAGCGGTCGTGTACCCCGACCTCATTGAACGGACCGTGTCGGCGGGCCTGTCAGGGCTGGAGCACTACGTGGGCATTCCGTCGACCGTGGGCGGAGCGCTCTGGCAGAACCTGCACTTTCTCGCCCCCCCACCCGAACGGGAGCGGACGATGTTTCTGGAGGAGGTCGTCCACTCCGCCGACATTCTCACTGAAGACGGTGAGCGAAAGACGGTGGGGGTCGACTACTTCGACTTCGGCTACGATTACTCCATCCTGCACGACCGGGACGACGTGGTGCTCGCAGCGACCTTTCAGCTACACGCCGACCGCGGCCGGAACCGGATGCGCGAGATCATGGACGCCAACCTGCAGTGGCGCGCCGAGCGGCATCCCCCGCTGGACACGGAGCCGAGCGTGGGGTCGATTTTTAAGAAGATCGAGGGGGTGGGGGCTGGGCGGCTCATCGATGAGTGCGGCCTCAAGGGCGCCCGGATTGGGGGTGCGATGATCACGCACCGCCACGCCAACATCTTTGTAAACGTGGAGGATGCACGGGCCGCGGATGTGTGCGCCTTAATCGAACTGGCGCGGGGTACGGTGGAGCGCGAAACCGGCTACCGGCTGGAGACGGAGATCGACTTTATCGGCGAGTTTGTCCCGCCCACCGACGCAGAGCCCACGATGGTGCCGAAGGATCCAGACTTGGTGACCGCCGCTGAGCGCGCGAAGGCGTCCTGACGACCCGGCCAAACGGACGGCTCTCCCGGCCATGCCCCCCGTGCCCGCTACAGAAGCGCCTCGGCGAAGCCCTGGGCGTCCGCTTCGAGTCGGGCCGCGGCTTCGAGCCCTTCCTTCCATTCGTCCGGAAACGCCGCCCAGCCGTGAAGGGCCCCGAGCATGGCGCCCATCATGGCACCGGTGGTGTCGGCGTCGCCGCCCACGTTGATGCCGGACAGGAGCGTGTTTTCGAGGAGATGGGGACGGCGAGCCACCATGGCGCAGGCGTACGGCCACGCCTCGTCCGCCCACACGCCCACTCCGTCGCAGGCGTCACGGAGGTCGAGTGGGAAGCCGTCGAGTTGCCCCGTGAGGCGCTCCAGGCGCCGCGACACGCGGTCGTCTCCATCCAGCTGCGCCTCGGCCCAGCGGGTGGCGTCGAGAAGCTGCCCCCAGAATGCGGTGCGCTCGACCGTTTCGGGCGTCTCGCCAAGGAGCCTGCGCACCGCCACTACCTGCCCCCACCCCGCCACGAGCGCCGCGGGATGCCGGTGCGTGACGGCCAGTACGGGCCGGACCGCCGCAAAGGCCTCGGGGCGGCCCACGTCGCGGAGGGCCCACCAGACGCCGAGCGGGGCGGCCCGCATGGCGGCCCCGTCCGTGGCCCGGTCGAGAACCCCAGACTCGGCGGGCGTTTTCCCGTCGGCTAACCGCTCAATGGCGGTGGTGGTGGTCTTCCCCCACCGTCGGGCCTCGGGGCGCAGGGCCAGGTACGCCTCCCCAACGGCACGCGGCCACTGGTTCGGCGCGTCGGGATGGGCGGTCAGGGCCTGCACGAGCGCGAAGGTCATCTGCGTGTCGTCGGTCCACTGGCCCGCGTCGAGGTCCCCCCGCTGGTCGTCGTCGCGATACTCCTTGATGCCTTTATAATAGGTCCGCACGTTTTGGTGACTGAGGCCCTCGATGGGCATGCCCAGCGCATCGCCCACAGCGGTGCCGAGGAGGGTGCCGAGAATGGAATCCGCTGAGACATCAGCCATGGCGGTGAATGCGTCCACGCGTCGGTTCGAGTAAAGCGGAAGGACTCCGAGAATAGCGGATAGCGGATCGATTTTCCATCGTTGATCTTCTATTATTCTCCTCTCCACTGGTTTGATGCGTGGAGGATCGTGGTTGCTTTGCTGTTTCTGCCTCCCTGCCCAATGGACTGGTTTGCCGGCGCCTGGGCCATTTTTCGCAAGGACCTCCGCATCGAGCTCCGAAGCCGGTACGCGGCAAATACGCTCCTGCTGTTCGCCCTCGGGGCACTTCTGCTAATCGCGTTTGCCATTGGGCCGCAGCCGGTGAGTGCCCGGGTGCGGGCGGCCCTCCTGTGGATCGTACTCCTCTTTGCGGCCTCCATCGGGTTGGGGCGCTCATTCGTGGCGGAGTACGAGGGACGGACGGCCCTTCTGCTGCGTCTGCACACGCGGGCCAGCATGGTATTCGCCGGCAAACTGCTCTTCAACCTTGGCCTAGTGGCCCTCCTCACGCTCGTGGCCACGGGCGTGTTCATGCTTCTTCTGGGGACGTCGGTAGGATCGCCCGGTCTATTCGCGGGCACGCTGGCCCTCGGGGCCCTCGGGCTTACGAGCGTCACGACGCTACTCTCGGCCCTCGTGGCCCGGGCCTCGGGCGGCGGACCGCTCCTGCCGGTGCTTCTGCTCCCCCTGCTGGTGCCCCTACTGGTCTCGGGAGTCGGGGCCACGCGCAAGGCGCTGCTCGGCCAGCGGTGGATCACGGCACAGGACGAACTGCTGACCCTCGTGGGCTTTGCGGGGGCTACCCTCTCTGCGGCCGTCCTCTTGTTCGACTACGTCTGGGCCGAATGAGCCCGCTGTCCGCGCTTTGAACGTTGAGCGAATTCAGTACCGCGGGGGAAAGCCCCCACTTTTTGCGGCGTATCAGTGCCCAGTTTTGTTCTCTGAGTCGTCCGTTCCGTCATGTCTTCCAGTTCCCAAACGGCCCTTCCGGTGAACCGCCGGCTGTACCGCGGCGTGCGCGGGCTGGTCGTGGTGGTCCTTACGGGCGTCATCATCGCGGGCTTCGTGGGCGAGATCCCGCAATTGGACATCCTCGAACAGTCGGCGCGCAACCTTTATTTTCACGTGCCGATGTGGTTCTCGCTCATGGCGGCCACGATCGTCTCGGCGTACCATTCGGCGCACTATCTTCGGCGGGGGAATCGCGTCCGCGACCTGCGCGCCCGTGAGGCCGCCCGGATTGCCCTCATCTTCGGGGGACTGGGCATCGTGACCGGCATGGTGTGGGCACGCTTTACGTGGTATGAGGGCACGGGGGTGTGGTGGAACTTCGACCCGAAGCAGTCGATGGCGGCGGTGTTGCTGCTCATTTACGGCGGGTACTTCGTCCTGCGCGACGCAATTGATGCCCCGGAGGCTCGAGGGCGCATCGCGGCGGTCTACAACCTGTTTGCGGTCGTGACGATGCCGTTTCTGCTCTACATTCTGCCGCGGCAGATGCCGAGCCTCCACCCCGGCGGGGAGGGCAGTCCGGCGTTTAGTCAGACCGATCTGGCCCCGGCCATGCGGTGGGTCTTCTACCCGTCCGTCCTGGCCTTTCTCGGGCTGGCCTGGCTGCTGTATACCCAGCGCGTCCGTTTGTCCTGGCTCCGCGAGGGGCTCGCGGCACCGGCGTCCTCGGCCCCTGTCGACGGGGAGCAGGACGGGGAGCTGTAACCCTCCCGGTCTGGTGTGCGCGTCCACGACGGATCCGGTTCGCGATCTATCTGATTCTCGACTGTGCGTTGCTCCATGACGATCCACCCCCTTCGGCCGTCCGATGCCCCGACGCCTCGGCCGGTGCAGGAGCGCCCCGACACGGCGTCGGCCTACGACAGCACGTGGACGGAACAGCCGGTGGCACAGGCCCCGGAGGGCCTCGACCGCATCATGGGACAGGGCGGCAAGATCTACGTCGTGCTGGCCGTCGTTCTCCTGATTTGGATCGGCCTCGTTACGGTCCTCTTCCGCACCGACCGCAAGATTGACCGACTGGAACGGCGTCTCGACCGGCACATTTCAGAAGACGAGTAGCCACTGTTTCCATCCGCACCCCTCTGCCTTCCTATGAAGTGGAAGACCATTCTCGGGTTGGCCGCCATGCTCGGCTTCGGGACCCTCCTGTTTGTGAACTTTGGCAGTCAGGTGGGCGGGTACATGAACTTTGAACAGGCCGCCCGCACGGGGGCCTCGGCCCACGTGGTGGGCACGTGGGCAAAAAGCCGCCCCACCAATTACAGCCGCGCGCAAAACACTTTCACCTTCTACATGCGCGACGAGAGCGGAACGGTACGGAAGGTGCGGTACAACAACCCGAAGCCCGCCAACTTTGAGGAGGCCGAGCAGGTAGTGGTGCAGGGGCGCACCCAGGAGGACGTCTTTGTCGCCAAGCACATCCTGGTGAAGTGTCCCTCAAAGTACAACGAGACGAAGGGCCTGAAGCAGAAGGCAAGTCGCTCCTCCGCCCAACCGCCCACGTCTGCCCGGCAGTAGCCGTCCTTCTCCTTCCGGCCACGCTGTGCTCCTGCTTCGGGACTTCCCCCTGTCATGCCCGCTGGTCTTCGGGCTTCTCCTCGCCGGCTTAACGTTTTCCCCCGTGTCTGACGCTCAGTCGCTGTCCGACAATCCGCTCCCACCGTGTCCGGACACCCCCAACTGCGAACGCACGGCACGGGCGTACGACGTTTCCGCGGACGCCCTCTACAGGGCCGCCCAACACGCCCTCCAATCGCTGGACCCCGTTACGCTTCGCCTGCCCAACGGGCCTCGCGAGCGCCGCGCCGAGGCCGTCTATCGGGTCGCCCTGATTTTCAAGGACGACGTAGAAGTGGCCGTACAGACGCGCGAGGATGGCGGCAGTGTCCTGTACGTGCGCAGCGCGAGCCGGGTCGGGTACAGTGATCTCGGGGTGAACCGGCGGCGGGTCCGCTCCCTCTTGGCCGCAGTTGAGGAAGTGCTCGGGGAGAATCGCCCTCCTTCCCCATAGCAGCCGCATGAGGGTCAGCCCCCCGCTTCACAGGTACAGCCCTGTGGCGATCAAGAAGTAGATGGCCAGCCCCAGGATGTCGTTGAGGGTGGTTACGAACGGTCCCATCGCGCTGGCCGGATCCACGCCGAGCCAGGTGAGGACAAAGGGAATGAGGGCCCCGTTGGTGGTGGCAACGAGGCTCACGGCGAGCATGGTGAGCCCGAGCGTGCTCACCAGGGCCGTCACGTCCCCGAGCCCCAGCACGGCCACGGTGCCGCAGAGCAGCCCTGCCACGACGACCCCATTGAGCAAGGCCACCAGCATCTCTTTGCCAATACGGCGGAACGCGTCGGAGAGCCAGAGTTCGCCGGACCCAAGTCCCTGTACGGCGATGGCCGCGCTCTGCACGGCGGCGTTCCCGCCCATGGCCGTCACGATGGGGATGAATGTGGCGAGCACCACGGCCTGCTGGAGCGTGGCCTCGAAGGCCCCAATGACCGTCCCCGACAGGCCGGACCCCACGAGACCGATAATGAGCCACGGCAGGCGCCCCCGGCTCACCTGTATGGCCGTGTCGATCGTCTCTTCTTGCCCCGTGAGGCCACTCATGAGCTGCATGTCCTCCTCTGCCTCGTCGCGAATCACGTCGACGATGTCGTCGATCGTGATGCGCCCCATCATGCGCCCCGCCTCGTCCACCACGGGCACCGAAACCAGGTCGTACCGCTGCACCACCCGCGCCACCTCTTCCTGGTCCACCCTCGGGGCAACGGAGATGAAGTCGGGGTCCATGATGTCGCGCACCTTCACCGACCCCGCCGACAGGAGCAACTGCTTGAGGGAAATGGTGCCGAGCAGCGTACCCCCGTCGTCCACGACGTAGGCAGTGTAGAGCTCATCGACCTCGGCGGCGCTGCGCCGCACCTCCTCGGTGGCCTCCCGCAGGGTCCAGTCCGGCGGAATGGCCACGTACTCGCGCGCCATGATGCCCCCGGCGGTCTCCTCCCCGTACTCCAGCAGCTCCGTCAAGTCTTCCGTGTCCGCCAGATCGGGCAGCACCTGCAGGGCCCGCTCCTCGGGCAGGTCGGCCAGGACGTCCGCCGCGTCGTCGGTGTCAAGGGCGTCGATGAGGTCGATGAGAAGGGCCGGCCCGAGGCCTTCCAACAGGGCGGCCCGCACGGGATCCTCCATCTCTGCCAGGGTATCGCTGGCCAGCTCGGGGGGTAGCCACCGGAAAAGACGGTGCGCCTCTTCTTCCGGCAGCCGCCGAAGCAGTAGGGCCACGTCGGCCGGATAGAGATCGGCCACGAGGTTGAGAACCATCCCTCGTTGCCCCTCCGCGAGGAGAGCGGCAATGTCGTCGACGACCGACTCGTCGACTTCCAGCAGCCCGCTGTGGGGCGGACCGTCGGGGGCGGCGGGGGACCGGGGCGAGGGAGAATTGGGACGACCCATTGAGACGTGCGGCGTAGGCGACAGTCGAGGACACTCCCTCCCGCATACGACTCGCCGCCCGAGTCGCTCCGTGCGGCTACGCGCCGGGGTTGGGATCCGCGTGGGCGTTCAGGTGACGCGTGAGCCTGGCGAACTCCTCCGGCGTGAGCGCCTCGGCCCGCTTGCGGCCCCACTCGTCCGGGAAGCCCACGCCCTGCTCCTTCGTCCAGGCGCTCAGGCTGTTGCGAAGCATCTTGCGACGCTGGTTGAAGGCCGCCTTAACGTATCGGCGCACGTCATCGAAGCGGAGCCCCTCCGGCTCGTCCCCCGTGTTGAACCGGAGGCGCACCACTGCACTCGTCACGTCGGGCTGCGGCGAGAAGACCTGCGGCGGCACCGTGAAGAGTTTCTCCGGCGCGGCGAAGAGCTGCAAAAGGACGCTGAGAATGCCGTACGCCTTGGTGCGCGGTTCGGCGACGAGGCGGTCCGCCACCTCACGCTGCATAGTGAGGACGGCCTCCGCGAGGTGCTCGCGCTGCTCCAGGAGGGCAAAGAGGATCGGGCTCGTGAGGTAGTACGGCGTGTTGCTGATGACGTGGAGGGGTCCGCCCTTCTCCGTAGCGAGGGCCGCCCAGTCCGTGTCCCGCACGTCTTCCACCCGCACATCGACGCCCGGCAGGCGCTCGCGAAGCACCTCCACCGCCCGCTCGTCAACCTCGATGGCCGTGAGGATCTCGTACCGCTCCGCCAGTCGCTCGGTGAGCACGCCGGTTCCGGCCCCCACCTCTACGACGTGCGCGTCCGGCGGTGCCTCCAGGGACCCTACGATCTTCTCGGCCATGTTGGGGTCCTGCAGAAAGTTCTGACCGAGGCTCTGTTTGGGACGGAAGGGGAGGTTCATTTCGTTGGAACGTTGGACGGTGGAACGTTGAACGTTCTTGGGGACAGCCCGCTACGCAATCACGTCCCCCATGCGAACGTTCCACCGTCCAGCACAGAACCGTTCACCGCAGGTGCTTCCGTCGGGTACGCACGGGGTCTTCGACGGAGGGTACAGTACGCGCGCTTCTCGGAGGCCCCGACGAGCCCGCGATACCCGTCAACGTTGAGAAACGACTTCGGGAGCGGTCAGCCCGAAGCGTTCGCAGAGCGTGGGAACGCTTTCAAAGTCCATGTCGATGGCGTACTTCTCGTTGATCTGCGCGAGCCGCTCCCTGTCTCCCTGCGCCGCGGCCACCTCGTCGAAGTAAGTTTCGAACCCGGCCGGCGAGACGATCTCCATCACGTGGCAGGGGTCGTCCCCGGCGTTCCAGAAGGTGTGCCACTGCCCGCGCGGCTTGACGAGCCACGTGCCCGGCCCCGCCGTCACGACCTCCTCCCCGACCATCGTGCCCAATGTCCCCTCGAGCACGTAGGTGTACTCGTCCTCGTTGTGGTGACGGTGGAGCGGAGCCACCAGGGTACGGGACGGAACCTCGGGGAGCTGGGCGACAGCGAAGCGCCTGTCGGTGTCCGATCCGCCGATCTGAAAGCGGCCGCCGACCCCGCCGAAACGGAATGGGTCGCCGTCGCCGGGCAAGATCACGGTCGGTGTACCCGAAACATCGTGCTTGGCCTCATCTCGCGGAATAGACATCGGCTGTAGTCGATTGGTGCGACAGAGCGCGAACGCTACAGGCGACTCTGGCTCTCCGTCCTCGTGGGAGCGAACAAGGGCTCCGGACGCACGGAGCGCCGCGATCTACACCGGCTTGCGCGCCACCGCCGATACGATTGCGATTCGCTCCTCTCTCAGATTGCGGACCACATTCTTCATTTTTTCCGTCGCCCCGGCGCCCATTAGCAGATGAAGACCGACCGGTGGAAGGCCTTCCCGCTGGACCGTCTCCAGCGTCGTTTCGAACCAGGCCAACCCTTCCTCCGTGCAGTCTTCCCAGTCGAGCACCGTGAGGCCCGCGGTGGTTACGACGTCCCGAAAGGCATCGGGGCGGGCGAGAACGCTGACGGACGACTCGTCGGCCCAGGGAACGGGGTAATGCCGATCCCCATCGATTCCGGCAAAGATCCCGTGTAAGGCCAGAAGTCCGCCCGGGGTGAGCACTTGGGCGATCTTCCGAACGTAGCCCTGTTTGTCGACGACGTTCATCTGGACATGCTCGGACACGACGAGATCGAAGCGGTTGCCCTCCGTCGGCAGATCGAGAGCATTCGCCTGGCAAAACGTGATGTGATCGTCCAGGTCGACCCGTCGCGTGAGTTCGCGAGCGACCTCGCAGTACTCCTCAGTCACGTCCACCCCCAGGACGCGAGCGCCAAATTCGTCGGCCAGGAACCGGGCCGTGCCCCCAATCCCACACCCCACGTCTAAGACGACGGGGGCCTCCGGAAGTGGAAGGTCCTCGACGAGCTCGCGGGTGGCCTGCCGGCCGCGAATGTGAAACGCGTCCACGGGCGCTAGGTCCTCCACCGTCGGGTGCTGACGGGACGCCCCCACGTCTTCGAGGGCGGCATCGATGGTCTCGAGCAACGATCCGTGCGCGTACTGTGCCTGAACAGGGGACGGAGATTCATTCATGGATGGGTCGGATCACGATCTCGACATTGTACGAACGGGCCTCTCGGCGCTGCCTCACGACACTCTTTCCGAGCCATCGCGGGGGCGTCCACCGCCTACCTTGACAGTTGTTGGTACTACGCCGGCTCCTCGGAGGTGCCCGTGCTCCCCAGCCCAGGGACGATCATCGGGACGCGCTCGCGGTAGCGGCGGTAGCGGGCACCAAAGCGAGCGATCAGATCCTGCTCCTCCAGCACCATGGCAATGAAGATGTAGCCGGTCGTGGCGAGGGCAAACACGAGGTGCCCAAGCGTCATCTCTGGGGTCGACCAGAAGGCGATCAAGAAGCCGAGGTTGAGTGGATGGCGCACGTAGCGGTAGAGCCCCGTGACCTGAAACTCTGGCGCCGACAATGCCTCGCCCTGGACGTGTTCGTGGACCTGCTGGAGGCCGAACAGGTGCATGTGGCTGATCATGAACGTAGCGACCAGGACGAGCGTCCAGCCGAGCCCGAACAGGCCCCAGAGGACGTACTGGCCCCACGCGGCGTCGACCTGCCACAGCATGTCGGTCAGCGGACGCCACTGCCAGAAGAGCAGGATGAGTACCGCGTTGCTAAACAGCACGTACGTACTGCGCTCGATGGGCTCGGGAATGATGTCCGTCCACCACTGCTTGAAGCCCCGACGCGCCATCCCACTGTGCTGCACGGCAAAGAGGCCGAGCAGCCCGGCGTTGATGAGAAGCGACGACCAGAATGCTCCCGTCGGTCCGCCACTGTTGATTGTCTTCGGCACCCAGAAGTCACCGACGAACGCAATGGCGTACAGAAAAACGCCGAGAAAGACAACGTAGTTGACAAGGCCGTAGAGAAAGCTGAGAATGCGGCTCATGACTGCACGTGGATGGTTGTTGTTCGGCCCAGGGATGCCCTCGTCCCGCGCACTACGGCGCGCTCTCCCTATTCCTCCGCGGGCACCGCATCAATGGGATCCTCAAAGGCGATGAAGAGCACGCACTCCTCGCCGCCGGCACAGTGGGCGTCGTGTGGACGTTCGGCGGGCCCGCGGGCGTAGGTGCCCGGCTGTAGCACGACGGGCTCGTGGCCCTCGTAGGTGACACGCATCTTGCCCGAGACGAGCACCATGCGCTCGGGGGATGTGTGCAGGTGGGCGGGAACCGTCGTGTTCGGGGCCATCCTGAAAAAGATGTCCGTGTTGGGAGCGTCCGGCACTCCGTGGAGCACAGCAATCGAACAGCTTTCCGGCATAAACGCGGGGCAGGGGCCCCACTCCAGATCCGGGTCAGAAGCGGTCCAGGACTGCGGCTCCTGTGCCTCCGCGTCGGCGGGAAGGAGCGAGCCCACAAGGAACAGCGCTAGAAAGACAAACGGCAGGCGACAGCGTAACAGGGATGAGGCGTTCAGGGCATCCATGGGCGACGAGAAGATCGTAGGAGACGGATCAATGGCTTGCACATCGGAGAGGACGCCCCCGTCGACGGCTCTCCCCTGACGGAAAACGTCGTCCCCTCTTCACTTGTCAAAGCCAAAAACCCGGCTCGATTCACTCACGGAACGTCGGCCTTCGTCGATCTTTCATATAAGTACCCCAAGTTGCGTGTCATTCCGCACTCCGATGCGGCGCTGGGAGCGAAGCGACTGAGTAGTCTCTGGGCTGCGCTGGGAGCGAAGCGACCGAGTGCTCCAGGAGTGAGTCTCCTCTGAACAGGCAGACTGGTCCATTGAGCTTCTGAACCAAGTTCAGAATGACCATCTTCCGAGTAGGTCGCAACATGGGGTAAGTGGACAAAAAAACCCATCCGCCCACTCGGCGACTCGGTGGCCATGGGACACGGCGACATCACCAAACTCCTGAAAGCCCACACGGCAGGGGACTCGGACGCGCTTAACGACCTGCTTCCGCTGGTCTATGATGAGCTGCGCCGAATGGCCCACCGCCGCATGCAACAGGAGCGGGCCGGGCACACGTTCAGCACGACGGCGCTCGTCCACGAGGCGTACCTGGAGCTTGTGGACCTCGACCGCATCGACTGGCAGGACCGCACCCACTTTTTTGCCATTGCTGCGCGGGTGATGCGCCACGTACTCGTCGACTACGCCGTGAAGCGCACGGCGCAAAAGCGAGGGGGCGACCGGGACCGTGTGCCCCTCCGGAACGAGGACGCCAGTGAGGAGGTGGACTTGACCGACGTACTGGCCGTTCACCAGGCACTGAAACGGTTGGGGGAGAGGGACGAGCGGCAGGCCCGAATCGTCGAGTGTCGGTTCTTCGGCGGACTTACGATTGCCGAAACTGCCGAGGCACTCGACGTCTCCCCAGCCACTGTCGGGCGCGACTGGCGCGTGGCCCGGGCCTGGCTCAACCGCGAACTCACGAATGAGGGTGGAGGTGATCCCCATGAACAGCGCGATGGACCCTGACCGGTGGCAGCGGGTCAAGGCGCTCTTCGACGTGGCCCGGGAGCACGACCCGACCGCGTGGGACGCGCTTCTTGGGGAGCGCTGTGCGGACGATCCGGCCCTTCGCGACGAGGTCCGATCGTTGTTGCACGCGCACAAAGCGGACGGCCCAGTGGAGCGTGCGATGGACCGACTGGATACGGTGCTTCACCGGCGGTCGCCGCCCGAATCTCTTGAGGGCCGGCGCATTGGGCCCTACGAGTTGATCGACGAACTGGGGCATGGGGGGATGGGACATGTTTTTCTCGCCGAACGCGCCGATGGGCAATTCGAGCAGCAGGTGGCACTCAAGTGGTTGGGCGTCACGGACGCCTCCCCCGGGGCCACCGATCGGTTTCTGGCCGAGCGGCAGATCCTGGCGACGCTCAAACACCCCAACATTGCCCGTCTGCTCGACGGGGGGGTTACCGAGGCCGGACAGCCTTACTTCGTGATGGAGGTGGTGGAGGGCCAACGGATCGACGCTTACTGCAACGCACGCCAGCTCTCCATCCGCGAGCGGCTTCACCTCGTGCTCGACGTGTGCGACGCAGTGCAGTACGCCCACCAAAAGCTCGTCGTGCACCGCGACCTGAAGCCGGCAAATATCCTCGTCACCGACGAGGGGCAGGTCAAACTGCTGGACTTTGGGATTGCCAAGCTCCTCGATCCGGAAGCCCTGCGCATTTCGACGAGGCCGCAGACCCGCCCCGGATGGCGCCCCATGACGCCGGACTACGCGAGTCCGGAGCAGGTGCGCGGCGCGGAGATCACGACGGCCTCGGATGTCTACCAGCTGGGCATCGTGCTCTACGAGCTGTTGGCCGGCCGTCGCCCATACTCTGTGGAGGACGAGGCCCCGAGTGAGATCGAACGCATCATCTGCGAGGAGGCGCCTAATCCTCCGAGCGCAGCGGCTACCGGGTCCAGCGACATGTCCGATGGGGTACCCACACCCGCGCAGCACCGACAGACGCTACGTGGCGAGCTCGACACGATCGTCCTAAAGGCGCTGCGGAAGGCGCCCGGGCGCCGTTACGACTCGGTGGAGCAACTGGCCGAGGACCTCCGGCGGTTTCTTGAGGGCCGTCCGGTCTCGGCCCATCCGGACCGCTGGACGTACCGGGCCGGCAAATTCGCACGTCGGCACCGAGGGGGCGTCCTGGCCGCTGCCGTCATCCTGCTGCTCCTCGTCGGCTACGGCGTCACGATCACGTGGCACTCGCAGCGGACACAGGCCGCCCTCGACCGGGCCCAACGCGAAGCCCAAAAATCTGAGCAGGTGACCGACTTTCTCGTGGGCCTGTTCGAACGGGCCGACCCGTATCAGTCCGCCGAGTCCGCCGTTCGCTTGAGTGACACACTGACTGCTCGTGAGCTGCTGGCTCAGGGCGCTGCGCGTGCCCGTCAGACGTTGTCCGACCAGCCGGAGGTACAGGCGACGATGCTGCACACGCTTGGGCGGATTTACCGGCAGCGCGGGCACCACGACAAAGCGGCGTCGCTGCTCGACGAGGCGCTTGCCGTGCAGCGGGAGCATTTGCCGTTGACCCATCCCGACCGGGCCAAGAGCCTGCACGAACGTGCCCGCCTCCTTCGGTACGAGGGACGTACACAGCGAGCCGCGCGTTTGTATCAGGAATCCCTCTCCATCCAGCGGAGCCATTTTGGCGAGAGGCACCCCGACATTGCCGACAACATCCGCGAGCTGGCCATCATTGCCGCCCGGAACGGCCGGTACGCCAAGGCCGACTCGCTCTTCCGCGAGGCGCTGGACATACGAACGTCGCTGCACGGCCGGGACCATCCCGACGTCGCCTCTGAGCTACATGCACTGGGCTTGCTCTACATCCTGCAAGGCGACCGGACCGAAGCCGAGCGGCTGCTGCGGCGCTCGCTGACCATCCGCCGACGTCACGCCGACCCCGACCATCCCCTCCTGGCCGAGACGCTCGATCGGCTGGGACAGGTGCTGGTGCAGCGAGGGAGGCTCCACGAGGCCGAGCCGCTGCTTCGGGAGGCGCAGGCCATCCGGGAGAAGCTGTTTCCCGAGGCGCATCCCTCGCGGGCTGCGGGCCTGAACAACATGGGACGGCTGTTGCGAGAACAAGGCGACTACGCCGCGGCCGATTCCCTCCACCAAAAAGCCCAATCGATCTATCAGCAGTTGTACGGGACCACGAATCTAGACGCGGCGAATACGCTCTACGAGCGAGCGCAGGCCCATCGGGCCCAGGGCGACTACACGATGGCCGAGCGCTTCTACGAGCGAGCGGCGGCGATGCAACGATCCCTCCACGGCCCCGACCACCCTGCCACCCAGCAATCTCGCAACGCGCTCATCGCGCTGTACCAGGTGTGGGGCAGGCCTGCCAAGGCGGACTCTCTTCAGTCAGGATCGACAGCGGATTCTTCCCGACCCTGACTTGGCGGACTTTCGGGCACCGGGGGGAAGAGTTGAGGGCATCCTCGGGAGACGCCACGTCGGGAACGCTGACCGACGGCGAGCGGCCATTTCTCGGCGTCCACCAGCGGTCCGCCACCACGGTTTTCGCATTTCACGGCGCCCCGCGATCAACGCACCGTGTTGACGTGTTGCCCAACGCTCGGCGTACCTCTCTTCAACGCGTGTCTTTCCGTCGGTTGCGGACGTAGTCTTCGAAGAGGAAGGAGCCGAGGTCGTCGAGCTCCGAGTAGTAGGCGCGGCCCTGGTTCGCCTCCGTCAGTTCACGCACAAAGTCGCGCAGGCCCGGATCCCGGGCAATCATGAAGGTGGTGATCGTGATGTCTTCGCGGCGGCAGATCGTGGCCTCGTCGAGCACCTTGTTCACGACCTTCCGATCCAGGCCGTAGGCATTGCGGTACATCTCCCCGTCCTCGATGTGGCAGGACGGCTTGCCGTCGGTAATCATAAAGATCTGCTTGTTGCGGCTATTGCGGCGGTGCAGAATGTCGCGCGCCCGCCGCAGTCCGGCCCGTGTATTGGTGTAGTGCGGCCCCACGTCGAGGTACGGCAGGTCCTCCACGTCCACCGTCCACGCGTCGTTGCCAAAAGCCACAATGTCGAGCGTATCCTTCGGATACTGCGTCATGATGAGCTCCGAAAGAGCCATCGCCACCCGTCGGGCCGGGGTGATGCGGTCCTCGCCGTAGAGCACCATCGAGTGGGAGAGATCGATCATCAGGACCGTCGCCATGGAGGCGTGGTGGTCCGTCTTGTGAACCTGGAAGTCGTCCTCCGAGAGGTGCCAGTCGTCCCCCACGCCCGAGCGCTTGAACGAGTTGGAGAGGGTCCCGGTGACGTCGAGGTTCGAGAGGTCGTCCCCAAACTGCCAGTCCTTCGTCTCGGGGAGCCGCTCGTCGCCCTGTCCGGTGTAGGGCGTGCGGTGGTCGCCCATGCCGCCCTTCCGCAGGTCGTTGAAGATCTCCTCCAGGGCGGACTGCCGGAGCGACCGCTCCGTGCGGGCCGTAATCTCGACCGTCTCGCCATCCTCCCCCTCTTCGAGATAGCCGCGCTTCTTCAGCTCCTCAATGAAGTCGTCGAGGTCCTTGTCCGAGCCCTCCGTGAGGTCGTACTGATCGTCGAGTTGTTGCATCCAGTCGAGGGCCTCCTCGGCGTCGCCGGCCGTGTGTTCGAGCAGCTCCTGGAAGAGATCGAACAGCTCCTCGAAGAGCGGCTTCTGACTACCGTGGCGGACGGGGTCCCATTCAGTGTATCGAAAACGCATGGGCCTGAGGCAAGGTCTGGGATAAAACGAGGATGTAGCTACGCTGAGTGCTCGACATTTGTTTTTTCTTCACGGCCGCGAGGAACCCACTTCTTACAGGGACGGGACATTCGATCCCCGCACGGCTACTCCTCACGCTCACGTTCATCCCCCCTCGTATGGAGACGCCAAATACTCCTCAGCGTCCTCGTGGGCTCCGGCCGCATCCTCCATCCGTAACACCTTTCGGTATCGGTTCACCGCAAGCTCTCGCCGTCCCAGGGCATCGTAGGCCATGCCCTGATAGAGGTAGCCAAGCATGCGGTACTTCGTGTTCTCAATATCCCGACTGGTCAGTTGCTCCAACTCGGCCAGGTGCGTGAGGGCGTCCTGGTACTGGTCCTGATAGAGACGGTCCCGGGCCAGGTATAAACGGGCCACCTCCTCCATGTGGGTGTTGTACCCGGCCTGGTCTGCTTCACAACGCTCCACGACCGATTCAAAGATCTGCCGTGCTTCGTCCCAGCGTCCCCATCGGGCATGAATTCGTCCCTCAAAGGTATGAAAAAACGGATTGTCGGGGTGTTTTTTGCGGAGGCGCTCCACCCACTCTCGACTCCGATGAAAGTCGTCCTCGTACAAGTAATGCACTTTCGCCAGGAAGTACAGGGCCTCGGTCTGTACGTAGCGACCGTTCTGGGCCGTTTCGCGGAGGTACCGCAGTCCTCGCTGCTTGTCCCCGTCCGGCAGCATCCACAGGATGGCTTTCGACAGCGAATACTCCTTCGGCAGAATCGCGACGTAGTAATCGTACATTCCCGACCCGAACACGTAGTCCCCTCGCTTTGGCGCCACCTCCTCCACTGTCTGCACGTAATTGATGGCCTTCTGGCCATTGCGAATCGTCTTCCACCAGCGCGACCGATTGGAATGGAGGCGCGCCAGGAACCCGTGGGCCGCCGCCTTGAACAGGGCCGCGTCGAAGTGATCCGGGTTCTCATCCAATAGCGCATTGCACCGATCGATGACGACGTTCATCTGCTCAGCGAACGCCTCGTCGTGCGACGTGTCCGTCAGATCGAGCATGATGGTCCACCAGAGGTTCAGCCCCTTCAGAAACGGACCGATGGGGTGGTCCGGGTACCGCTCGTCAATCGTGTCGAAGAGGGCCTTCGCCTCGTTGAATTGCATACCGTAGAGCCGGTCCAATCCTTTAGTGCCCGCAGACCGGACGAAGGGGTCGTTGAGGATGGACGACGTCCGGGCCTCAAGCCCCTGGCTGTCGGGACGCGGGGACGGATGGGTCTGCGCCTGGGCCACACGGCCGCCCCCAACGAGTAGCAGCAGTCCGGCGATAAGAAGGACGAAGGGAGGGCGCATGATCGGAGGTCGGCGTGGACGCGCTACAAACGAGGGCACTCGCGGCGGCTTCTTCTACGCACCGCCGTCGCCCGACTTCACGCCGCGCAGGCTTTTTTCGGCGAGCAGGTTCACGTCGTAGGTCTGCACCCGTCCGTTGTGCTCGCGGTGGCGGCGGCGGGCGATGCGGACGAGTCGGTCCAGCAACTCGTCGAATGGGACGCCGGAGGGCTCCCAGAGGTAAAACGAGAACGAGCCGGGAATGGTGTTTATTTCATTGAAGTAGAGCTGCCCGGTCGCCTCGTCGATCATGAAATCGATGCGCACCACCCCCGCGCACTCGAAGTGATGGAAGATGCGGACGGCCATCTCCTGGATCTCCTCGGTGCGCTCATCGGGGAGATCGGCCGGCACGATGCGGTCCTGTGCGGCCATGCCTTCCGGGGCCGCCTCGGCGGACTTCGCCCCCCTGCCCTCTCCATCTTTGGCGGCGTCTCCGTCCTCCCGCATGTACTTGTCGTGGAAGGTAAGCACCTCGTCCTCGGCCGATGCGACCGGCTCCTCGAGCACACTGGGCGTGGCCTCGTGGCGGTCGCCCAGCACCGAGCAGTTGATCTCGCGGAGCGCCTCCACGGCCTCCTCCACAACCACCTTGTCGTCGTACCGGAATGCGTCCTCAATGGCCACGTCGAGCGATGCGCGGTCCTCCGCCTGCGCGATCCCAATGGACGAGCCGCAGCGAGCCGGCTTCACGACGAGGGGGTAGTCGAGCGCAGCCTCGCACTCGTCGAGGGCCGCCTCCTCGCGGTATCCCCACTCGTCCTCCCGAAACGCCACGAAGTCGACGACCGGAATGCCCGCCGCCCGGCACACGCGCTTCGCCATCACCTTGTCCATTCCGAGGGCGGAGCCCAAAACCCCCGCACTGGTGTAGGGCACGTTAACGGTCTCGCAGAGCCCCTGGATACCGCCGTTTTCGCCCGGCCCGCCGTGCAGTCCCAGCAGCATCACATCGATGCGAGTGCGGAGCGGGGGGCGTTTGAAACGCTCCAGGGCGCCGGCCTCGCGGTCTTCGAGGAGATCGAGGTGTCCGTGCGGGGTGGGCGCGAGCGCCACCGGCGTGGCCGCCTCGCGCAGGGCGTCGAGGTCCTGGTACTGCTCCACCTCCAGCAGCGGTTCGCCGGTGTACCACGTCCCGTCTTTGGCGACGTAGATGGGCACAGGCGTATACCGGTCGCGGTCGAGCGCCGCGGCGGCCTGCAGCGCGGAGATGACCGACACCTCGTGCTCGGGGGCCACGCCGCCAAGGACCACCCCCACTTGTAGGGACTCGGAAGACACAAACACGGCAGTGCTGGTGAGAAGAACGTGGCAGGCAATCCGGAGCGCTCCCACCTATGCAGCCCTCGCAGACGGGGCGCCCTCTGAAAAACGGAGACGCGACCCTACGTACCGGACAGCGTTCACTGATTATCAGGCGATGGCCCAAAAATCCTACATTCCGGATCTGTCATTCTGAACTTGATTCAGAACCGCCTCGAACTCGCCGATGGCTCATCTGAAAAGATTCCGGATCGGGGGTCGGGAGGACGAGCCAAGGGACTTTTCGGGACGGAACTCAAAACGATCCGGCAGCGAAGACGCGACCTCCAATGACCAAATTGCGAGGGTCGATACGAATTCCACGCACCGGTCGATCCTTACTCCCGTTCTCTCAAGTCTCAACCAAGCCCGATGCCCCGGGACCGCCTGCCGCCCGCCATCGTTGGTAGTCTCCTATGTGCCGCGGAGCTCATGCCACGGCGTTTTGCTTCTTCCTCGCCCCACCCACCAGTGCGACTGGCTGTTCTCTCGGACATTCACTCGAACCTGGAAGCGCTCGAACGCGCGTTTCGGGCCATCGACGCGGCCGACGTGGACGCCGTCTACTGCCTCGGTGACGTGGTGGGCTACAACGCCGACCCGGCCGCCTGCGTGGACCTCGTGCGGGAACGATGCGAGGCCGTGGTGCTGGGCAACCACGACGCAGCCGTGGCCGGAACGGCAGATGTCTCGCGACTCCCCCCCGATGGGCAGGAGGCCGCCCGACACAACCGCGCGCAACTCTCCGACGCCCAGCGGGACTACCTCGCGGACCGGCCGCTTCTTCATACCGACGCGAACTGCACGTTTGTCCACGCCACCCCCGACGCCCCAACGGCCTGGACCCGCCTCACGGCGTACCCGGCCGCTCAGGATCAGTTTGCCCACTTCGACACGGATGTGTGCTTCGTGGGGCACACCCATTCCCCTGCCGTCATGGCCGACACACTCGGCGTCTTTCAGGTACAGACCGGGCACCGCTACCTCATCAACGTGGGCAGCGTGGGGCAGCCCCGCGACGGCACCCCCAAGCTGAGCTTCGGCCTCTTCGACACAGAGGACGTCGCGTACGAGAACGTGCGGCTCGACTACGACGTGGCCGCGGCAGCCCGTAAAATCCGCAACGACGCCCAGTTGCCCAACCGACTCGCCGATCGCCTGGAGAACGGGACGTAACCCCCGTGTCACGTTGCGGGCATGCGACCCAGCACATGGCCCAGCCCCTCCGAGAGGGACGAAGAGTGGAAGTCGTACCCGGTCTCTCGAAGCTTCTGGGGCACGACGCGGGCGCTGGACAGGATCATCTCCTCGGCCATCTCGCCCCCGAGGGTGCGCACCAGCGCGGACGGGACGTTTAGGAACGCCGGTCGGTGCAGAATGTCGGCCAGGGTTTGCGTGTAGGTGTCCATCGTGACCGGCGACGGGGCCGTGAGGTTCACCGGTCCCTCCAGGGTGTCGGTCCAAAGGGCGTGGTAGAAGCCGCCGATTACATCGTCGGGCGTAATCCAGGGAAAGTACTGATCGCGGGCCCCGACCCGTCCCCCAAGGCCAAGCCAGAAGGCTGGCAGCATGAGACGCAGCGCGCCTCCCGCAGGCGTGAGCACGACGCCTGTGCGCATCTGCGCGACGCGAATGCCGGCGGCGGCCGCCGGGTCGGTGGCCGCCTCCCACGCCTCACACACCTCACTCAGGAAGCCGGGGTCGCGCGGCGCGCTCTCTTCGGTGATGCGGTCGCGCCCGTGGTCGCCGTAGTAGCCCACGGCCGAAGAGGAGAGGAACACATCGGGCGGATTGTCGAGCCCCGCCAGCGCCTCGGCCAACAGGCGCGTGCCGTCGGCCCGGCTGGAGTAGATCCGCTGCTTCTTGGCGGGCGTCCAGGGCCCAAACACATTTTCGCCGGCCAGGTGAATCACTGCGTCGACCCCCTCCAGCTTCTCGGCCTCCACGTGCTGGGTGCGCGGATCCCAGAGGATCTCGCCGGCCTCCGTAGGCCCGGAGCGGGTGAGCCGCCGGACAGTGTGGCCGCCCGCCGTAAGGAAGGGGACAAGCTGCGAGCCGATCAGGCCGGACGCCCCACTCACGGCCACGGTCAGCGATTCTCCGTTGGGATTGTAGTGACGGTGCAGCGACAAGTCGCGGCGGGTCACGCGGTGGCGGTACGCAAACTGGCGGCGGAGCTCGTCCTCCAGCCAGGGCGCCGCCTGTCGGCCCAGCGCGCCGCCCGGGGGCTCGTACTCGATTCGGTCGGTGAGCGTGGTGCCGGCGTGGTCGTTTGCCGCCGGTTCAAACCGGTGAGTATGGTTCCAGTACGGAAACGGCCCCTGCACCTGCCGATCACAAAACTGCCGCCCCGCCACCACGTCGTGGTGCTCGGCCACCCACCGGAGCGCCAGCGGACCCGGCCCAATGCGTAGCGTCGCCCGGTCCCCCTCGCCAATCCCCTCGAACCGTTCCAGCCGCACCGGGGCCCACGGCGGCACGAGCCGCTCGAAGGCCCCAGGCCGGGCGTGCCACGCAAAGAGGGCGTCGGGGGAGGCGTCCAGGGAACTTGAAGCCGTAAACGTGCGCATGGCGACGGAGGCAGACACGTGAGCAGAAATGCATTGAGAAGGGATGTAATGGACTCGTCGGCGCCGATGGCAGTTTCGCTGCTCATCCCCCTCCAGCAGAACGCTTGAATGTGGGTAGAACTGAAACAGTGTCGTCCGACCTCGGTGAACATAGGGTAAACTGACAACCATGCCCGCCCCTGTGCGCAGAAGGGCTGATCGCAGCCATTGAGGCCGTCCCGCGATACGCAGTCCCGTTCCTGTTTCCGTACTGTTTCCACACCTGTTACCTGTCCGCATCATGAAGCTCACGCCGCTCGATATCCGCAAGCGAGAGTTCGACCGCAGCCTTCGCGGGTACGACCCGCAGGAGGTCGAGGCCTTTCTCGACATGGTCGCCGAGCAGTGGCAGGACTTGGAGGAGGAGCACCGCCGCCTTGAGAAAAAAGTAGAGGAACTGGAAGGCCAGATGGAGCACTACCGGAAGGTGGAAGAGGCCCTCCAGACGGCTCTCGATCAGACCCGCGAAAACGCGGAGCAGCAAATCGAGAACGCCCGCGAGAAGGCCCAGAACATCATAGACAAAGCCAAGGCGGATGCCCGCGCCATGGAACGGGAGGCTGAGAAGACGATCGCTGAGGCCGAAGCAACGGCCGACGATATCAAGCGGGAGGCGCGCAACGAGCGTGAGAAACTCAGGGCCGACGTGCAGCGCCTCCGTACCCGGCGCACCGAAGTGGTTGCGCAACTCCGGGCGTTTCTCCAATCCGAGTTGGAGGTACTGGAAGAGCACGACGCGGCGGACGCCCCGACCTCCCCCGAGCCCGACGCGGCGCCGACTCCGGACGACCCGCCCGAGACCACACCGTCGGCCCCGGAGGACGCTCCCCCGTCCGGGCCGGGCGCCCCATCGGAGACGAAACCGGCTGGTCCCGACCTTTCCGCGGCCCACCCCGACGACACCAATATGGGGGCCTCGTCGGATCGCAAGGAGGCCGCGCCCGCCTCAGTCGGCACGAACGATCCGGAAGCATCTCCGCCCCCCACCACGACCGATTCCTCCCCGGAGGACATCTCCCCTGAGGAAACTCCCGGCGACGGGGAGGAAGGTGAGGCGAAGGATCCCAACCCGCTCGATGACCCGATTGGCGAAGCGCCCAGCAACGAGGCATCGCCCGATGCAATCGATCCGCTGGAGGAGATCGACGTGGCCGATTCGGAGGAGACAAGCGACCGGCCGCCCTCTGAGGTCTTTACCGACGACGTGGCGACCGCAACCGAGCCGCCGGCCCGTCCCTCCTCGTCCCGCAAACGCGGCAACTCGTACGACCCGTCGTCTTTCGCACCGGCCCCCGAGGAGGAGGCCGACGCCCCCTCCACGCCTGACGCTGAGAGCCCACCGTCCGAAGACGAGGCAACGGAAGCGTCCAATCCCTCTCCGGACGTAAACGCTGAACGGAACGCGAACGAGACCACAGACAAGCAAAAGCGAATGCGCACCGACGAACAGGCCACCTCGGAAGAGATCGAGAAGATCTGGAACATCCTCGACGACATGGATGAGTAACCCCCCGCATTGGAGTATCTCGGTGGGCTCACAGTCTCCCCACCCCCTGAAGCCGTGACCGTCCCGCATTCGCGTCCGGAACGAGGTGACGGGGAACCTTCTGCCCCCCGTCCGTTCCCACTCCCCACCAACAGAGCAGGGCCGCGGAGCCGGTCCGTCATCGCTCTGTCCTTCATCCACGCCTTCGCACCCGTTTCTCGCCTCTACGCCCGTATGTCGCCGTCCGCCGATCCGTCCGCCTTCACCGCCGGGGGCACGGCCGCCTACCGACAGCAGATTGACGAAGCCGCCGCGGCCCTCCCAGAGGTCTCGTCGCCCGCCGTCGGCATCCTGCACGACGCCTCCCCCCCTCCGCTTCTGGGAGACACAGCCGCTCACACGATCCCGTACGCCGACATTCCCCACGTCCCGGCGTCGGAGGGTACGCTCACAGTGGGTACACTCGGGGGGACGTCGGTGGTGGAGCTGAGCTCCGCCCTGCACCTCTACGACGGCCACACGCCCCGCGAGGTGACTTTCCCGGTCCGCATGCTTGCGACGGCTGGGGTCGAGGCCCTGGTGCTGACCGGCCCGGCGGGGAGCGTGAACCCGCAGTTTGGGCGGGGCGACCTGATGCTGCTGACCGACCACATCAATTTTCAGGGGCACAACCCGCTCGTCGGGCCGAACGTGGAGGAGTGGGGCCCCCGCTTTCCCGACATGACTGAGCCATACGACGCAGCCCTGCAACGGATGGCCGGCGACGTGGCGCGCGAGGAGGGCCTATCGCTACAGAAGGGCATCTACCTGGCTCTGCTCGGCCCAAACGAGGAGACGACGGCCGAGCACCGCATGGCCCGCCGCCTGGGCGCCGACGCTGTGGGCACAAGCATGACGCCCGAAGTCATTGCTGCCCGCCATATGGACCTGCAGGTCCTTGCCCTCAGCCTGATTACCGACCGGCACCTCTCCGGCGACGGTGCCACGCCTTCCACGGACGACACACTCCACACGGCACGCTCCCGCCTGCGCCGCCTCTTGATGGGCATCGTGACCCAGCAAGGCACGGCCGACACGGCTCCGTAGCCAGTGCCCCCCCCACATCGTGTCCCCTCAGCCCCGGGTTTCGCCCCGCATCCCCCCTGTCCCGCATGGAATCTCCTTCCTCCCCGTCCGCTCCCTGGCAGGTCCACAAGTTTGGCGGCACCAGCCTCGCCGATCCCGGGCGCATCGAGCACGTGGCCTCGCTCCTCGACGCCCGCGAGCCGCCCCTGGCGGTGGTCGTCTCGGCCATGAGCGGGGTGACGGACCAACTGCTCGACCTCGCCGACCGCGCCCCAAACGACGACAACAACCTCGACGCCCACCTCCAGGCCCTGCGCGATGACCAGCGGGCCGTCGTGACCGACCTCTTGGACGGCACGGCCGCCACCTCGGTGCTCGGTACGCTGGACGAGGACATGGACGACCTAATCGACGTCCTCCGCGCCACGCGCCTCATGGGGACCGTGCCCACAACGACGCGCGACCTCGTGGCCGGCTACGGCGAACTGTGGTCGGCCCGCGTACTGGGCGCCGTGCTGCGGGCCCGGGGCCTGGACGCCGCCGTCTGCGATGCCCGCGAGGTCCTGGTCGTGACCCACGAGGACCTGGGGCCGGTGGTTGACTGGGAGGCCACCCAGGCGCGATTCGCCGACTGGCAGGCCGCCCACGACGACGCCGACGTGATTGTGGCCACCGGCTTCATTGCCTCGACCCCCGACGGGGTCCCCACCACGCTGGGCCGCAACGGCTCGGATCACTCCGCGGCCCTCTTTGCCGCCCTGCTCGGGGCGGAGGCTCTCACGATTTGGACCGACACGGACGGCGTCATGAGCGCCGATCCCCGCTACGTCCCCGATGCCCAGCGCCTCGACGCGTTGTCCTACGAGGAGGCGATGGAACTGGCCTACTTCGGCGCGGGCGTCATTCATCCGCGCACCCTCGCCCCGGCCGTGGAGCACGAGGTTCCTATCACCATCCGCAACACCTTCGCGCCCGAGCGACCCGGCACCCGCATCCACCTCGACGGCGACGGCGCGTCGGCCGTGAAGGGCTTCTCTACGATCGACGACGTGGCGCTGCTCAACCTGGAGGGCAGCGGCATGATTGGCGTGCCGGGCATCGCCCGTCGCCTCTTCGACGCGCTGGAGGACGAAGGGGTCTCCGTCATTCTTATTTCGCAGGGCAGTTCCGAGCACTCGATCTGTTTCGCCGTGCCGCAGTCGCAGGCGCACGTGGCCCGCAAGGCCGCCGAGCAGGCCTTCTACGCCGAGCTCGACCGCGGCCAGATCCGGCAGGTGGACGTCACCCCCAACTGCAGCATCCTCGCCGTAGTGGGCGACCAGATGGCGGGCACGCCCGGCGTGGCCGCCACCTTCTTTGGCGCGCTGGGCGAGGCGAGCGTGAATGTGCGGGCCATCGCCCAGGGCTCCTCGGAGCGCAACATCTCGGCGGTGGTAGACGGCGACGACGCCCGCCGCGCCCTCCGGGCCGCCCACGCCGGATTTTACCTCTCCAACCGCACCCTCTCAATCGGCATCATTGGGGCCGGCAACGTGGGCGCGGCCCTGCTCGATCAGATCCACGATCAGGCCGAGCGCCTGCGCGAGGAGCAGGACATCGACTTGCGGGTGCGCGGCATTGCCACGTCCTCCACCATGCTCCGCGCGGAGAAGAGCTTGGACCTTGCCGCGTGGCGCGACGCCCTCGCCGACGGCGCCGCGACCGACCTCGACGCGTTCGCCGACCATGTGGAGACCGAGTACCACCCCCACACAGCGATCGTCGACTGTACGGCGAGTAACGCGGTGGCCCGGCACTACGCGGACTGGCTGAACCGCGGGATCCACGTGGTGACCCCCAACAAGCGGGCCAATACCGGTTCCTGGGAGACGTACCAGACCCTCCAGACCGCCAGCCGGGGCGTGGGGCCGCGCTACCTGTACGAAACCACTGTGGGCGCGGGCCTGCCCATCCTGCAGACGCTCAACAGCCTCACCGAAACGGGCGACCGGGTGCATCGGATCGAGGGCATCCTCTCCGGCACGCTGTCGTACCTCTTCAATGCGTTCGACGGCGAGCGTCCCTTCTCGTCCATCCTGCAACAGGCCAAAGACGAAGGCTTTACCGAGCCCGACCCCCGCGACGACCTCTCCGGCATGGACGTGGCGCGCAAGGTGGTCATTCTGGCCCGCGAAATGGGCGTGCCGCTGGAACTCGACGAGGTGGCAGTCGACGGCCTCGTGCCCGAGGCGCTACGGGAGGGCCCGGTGGATGCGTTTTTGGAACACCTGCCGGAGCACGACGCCGCCATGACCAAGATTCTCCGCGACGCGCAGGCCGAGGATCAGGTGCTCCGCTTCGTGGGCAGTGTCACGCGGGACGGGGAGGCCTCGGTGCGCCTGCGCCGCTACCCGCTCGACCACGCCTTCGCCCGTATCCGCCACACGGACAACATCGTCCGCTTCCAGACGGACCGCTACGACGAGACGCCACTCATCGTGCAGGGCCCCGGCGCCGGGCCGCAGGTCACTGCGGCAGGCGTGTTCACGGACCTACTGCGGTTGATGTCGTAATTCGCTGGGGGCATTGGGAGGACAGAGTACTGAATGAGATCTTGGGGGCGGGAACAGAACGGAAGCTCGGCGAGGTGTGAACATATCGGCGAGGGTACCGCCGAATCACACCTCCTCCTGAAGAATACCCCAATGAGAAAATGCCCCAATGGCCGACCAAGTAACCGCATTCGCTCCCGCCTCCGTGGGCAACGTGGCGGTAGGGTACGATGTGCTGGGCAGTGCCCTCGACGTGCTGGGCGATCGGGTGACGGTGAGGCGCCTTGATGCGCCTGGGGTCCGGATTGGGACCATTACCGGACGCGTGACGGACCTCCCCACGACTCCAGAACAGAACACCGCCAGTGTCGCGCTGTCGTCGCTCCGGGACGCGGCGGCCGTGGATCACGGGTTCGAGGTGTCGATTGAGAAGGGCATCCCGCTGGGGTCGGGTCTGGGCGGATCCGCGGCCTCCGCCGTGGGTGCCGTAGTGGCCGGGGCCGCCCTGCTGCCGGGCACGTGGCCTCCCGAGGACCTGCTGCCGCACGCCCTGGCCGGCGAGGCGGTGGCCAGCGGCGACTGGCACCCCGACAATGTGGCTCCCTGCCTGTTTGGCGGCCTCCAGCTCACCCGTGCCATGGACCCGCCGGACGTGGTTTCCGTGCCGGTGCCCGACCGCATTCGGTGCGTCCTAGTGCGTCCCCACCGGGTGGTGGCAACCCAGGAGGCCCGCGCGTGCCTGCCCGATCACATTCCGCTCGCCGACGCTGTGCGGCAGTCGGCCCACCTGGGGGCGTTCGTGGCAGGCTGCTACCGCGAGGACCTTGCGCTCATTGGACGGGCCCTGCGGGATCTCATCGTAGAGCCGCACCGGGCCGCCCTCGTGCCCGGCTTCGCGGACGTGCAGGACGCAGCGATGGACGCAGGGGCGCTGGGCTGCTCACTTTCGGGGGCCGGACCCAGCCTCTTCGCGTGGACCGATGGTCCGGACGAGGCCGAGCACGTGCGGAACGAGATGGTGGACGCCTTCGACCGGCACGACACCGCCACCGACGCCTGGATCTCTCCGATTCCGTCCCAGGGCGCTCGCCTCGTTGTCTCACGCGCGTCCGAGACCTGACCCCCTTCCCACGCGCCCCCTCCACGCCTACATGCCTCATACCCAGCATGCCCCGGCCAAAATCAACCTGGGCCTCCACGTTCTCCGCGAACGCCCGGACGGGTACCACGACGTGGAAACGGTGCTGCACCGGATCGACTGGGCCGACACGATTACGGCCACGCTGGCGGACACCCTGTCGATGACGTGCTCGGATCCGTCGCTGCCCACCGACACGGACAACTTGTGCCTCCAGGCGGCCTACCGCTTGGCAGCGGCATTCGACGTGTCGGCCGGCGCGACCCTCCACCTCGACAAGGACGTACCGTACGGCGCTGGGTTGGGCAGTGGCTCCAGCGACGCCGCCGCGACGCTCCGACTCCTCACAGAGCTATGGGGCCTGGACCCATCGCCGGAGCGACTCCACGAGATTGGAGCATCCATCGGGTCCGACGTGCCGTTCTTCCTGCAGGATGCGCCTGCAGCCTACGCAACCGGACGGGGCGATTCCCTCTCCCCGCTGTCGACCACCGAGGGGGCTTATCGCGTGCCATTTCCGATGCTCGTGGTCGTGCCCCAGGTTCAGGTGTCGACGCCGTGGGCCTACGCCCAGGTCTCCCCCAATGCCACGAATCGTCCCCACTTGCCGCGGCTCGTCACGTCGAACGACCTGGCGCAGTGGCGATCGGCCCTCACAAACGACTTTGAGACGCCCGTCGTGGCGGCGGAGCCGGCGGTTGCCACGGCCCGGGCCGCCCTCCAAGAGACGGACGCGGCGTACGTGTCGCTGTCGGGATCGGGCGGGGCAGTGTACGGCCTCTTCAAGACCATCGAGGCCGCCCGGGCGGCGCGAGCGGACATTCGGGCTCCGGCGCGGCGCGTTCACCTCGTGGCACCTGCCGAGTAGACTCCCTCTGCTACACCGATGGCGCCTACGGATACGGAAGGGGTGTTCCCTCGGAAGGACTCCCCCCAGAGCAGTGTGGGATGCCTGCCGTGAGCCCCACCGGTGGAGCGACGGACCGGTGGGACGCGCCCCTCGGCGCCATCAGATGCGGCTGTAGTATTGATCGTCGTCGTCCCCCTCGTCGTCGACCATATAGTCGTCGGACGGGACCTCGAGGTAGGCCATGAGCCAGTCGAGGGCCCACACCTGCTTCTCCACCCCATCCCAGTTGTAGCCACTCTCGATCCGGTCGGCGACCCGCTCCCAATCGACGGTCCAGTCTTCGTAGACCTCGAAGGTGAAGTGATGCTCGTCGGTCTCGAAGTGCAGCGCCCCTTCGTCGGGGTCGTAAATGGTGTTGGCGCCGCCATCCTCACGGGCGAGCTTGGCCCCGAGTACGATCAGCGGGACCTTGAATCGGTAGTCCATCTTCTCTACCTGCTCGGCCTGGCTAATGAGGAAGTTCGCCAAGGTGGCACAACCGTCGCTCACCTCCATGGCCGCCTGGGCCGCCTGCTGAGTGGTCGGGTCGGCGTCTACCTTGTCGAGCGCCGCCTCCACCGGCGGCCACACCTCGACCGGTTCCTCTTTTTTGGTCGTGTCTTCCTTACGCGGGATGACTACGGTACGATTTTCGATATCCACGGGTTTGAAATCGTTGGTTGCAGAACCGGCCGCACAACTTGCACGACCGTGCATTCCCAGTTTTGTGTGCAGTGAGTGATGCAGTATGTAAGATGACGGTGGGTGGGCGAACATTCAACCGTGTGCGACCGCAGGGCTAGCAATTACAGATTGGATACGATCGTCCCCCGCGTCGGGGCCCATACCGGGGCTCAGTCCGTTCCGGTACGCTCGGCGTCGAGCTCTGCCTCCAGCGCCAGGGCCGTCTCCACCAGTTCTTCCTCCATGCCGGACAGCTCGTCGTGTTGCCCCACGTATTGACGCACCGCCTCTTCCAGTCCCGACTCGCGGGTCACCACGGTGCGCCGTTTGCGCTCGGCCGGGTCCACCGCCCGCTCGATGCCGGTTACGGTGTCGGCGGGGGCGAGGGCGTCTCGGAGGCGGGCCTGGTCGACCTGGGCTACTTGCTCCTCTGCCACCCGGTAGCGGACGCGGACGATGGCGTCGGCCACGTCCCGCTCCCGGATCGACTCCAGGATCCGCTCGGTCGGCTCCTCCGTGTCCCGCACGTCCACCTGCACGGCCACGAAGGGGCGGGCCGGGGTTTCGACGAACGTGGTGCGGGTCACCGGGTCGCGCGAGGGATCAATATCCACCAGCCGGACTCCCTTCGCCTCGTCGTGCTCATTGAACGTGACGCGCTCGATGCTTCCGGCGTACACCACCGGCGGGTGGCCGTCTTCGTTGCGGTCCTGGGGCCGGTGAATGTGCCCGAGTGCCACATAGTCGATGGGGCGCACGGCGAGCTGGCCCACTGTAAATTTCGGCGCCGACGCGATCGTGGTGGTGTGCTCCGACCCGGCCAGGGCGGCGCCCTGCACGGTGACGTGGCCCGCCAGCACGGTGGGCACGTCTGGGGCGAGGGTCCGCTCGGTGCCGTCGCCCATCACGCCGGTGCCCCGCTCCAAAATTTCGTCCGTGCGGCGCTGGATGTACGTTACGTAATGCTCCTCAATGAACTGACGCAGTTCGTCGGGCGACATGGTGCGGTACTCGTCCTTCGCCAGGATCTGGCTCCGGATGGGCCACGGCAGGGGAATGAGCTGTAGTGGGCCGCTCTGAGTCTCAATCACCTGAACGCTCGGGGCCGGCTTGCGGTAGCAATGAACCTCGCCGGCGATGTGGTCGAAAATATCGAGCGACGAGGCGCGGCCAAACGTGACGGGGTGATCGTGGTTGCCCACGATGAGCACGATGGGGATGCCGGCCTCGGCCAGTGGCCGAAGGGCCTGCACGAAGATCTTCTGCTGCGTGGGGGTGGGGTCGGCCGTGTGGTAGGCATCGCCACAGAACAGGAAGGCATCCACGTCCGCGTCCAGGGCCCGCTGCACCACCGCCTCGAGGGCGTTGCGCACATCCAGCAGCCGCGTGTTGAGGCCCGTCTCCGGATCGCGGCGGCCGTGGGTCTTCACCCCAAGGTGGACGTCGGCCGTGTGCAGTAGTTTCACGGAAGCGTTTCGGTTGGTGGAGGACGTTTTTCGTGAATCGGTGGCGCGCCGGGCGTGGGAATGTCTGTACACGTCTCTGCACCCCCCGCTCCCCCTCAAAACAGGATCGCAACGGCTGGGGACGTGGCCCCGGCGATTCGCGTCGGACCTACCAGCCTACTCGACCGCCGTCCTGGGCATCGGTGGTATCCTCGGGTGGGCCGTAATTTTGCACCAGCGGGAAGGTGGTCTTCGAGAGCTTCACGTCCTCAGCCTCCTTGACCTGCCGATAGTAGTCGCCCACCAGAAAGAGTGCGCTGTGGGCCCCCTGTCCCCAAAAATTAGTCCGGAAGGTAAGGCGTTGATCTTCGAACCCCACCCAGGCGCCGCTCACCAGTTCGGGGTGCATCATCATAAACCAGGTGTCGGCCGCGCGGTCGGTGGTGCCGGTTTTGCCGGCCAAGTCGTACGCACCGAGATCGAACTGCGTGCGGATGCGCACGCCGGTGCCGTAATCGACGACGCCCCGCATCATGTCGACGACCGTGTAGGCGGTGCGCTTGGACAGGGCCTCCCGCGGGCTGGGAGACGCCTGCCAAATCAGGTTGCCGTATCGATCCTCAATGCGAGTAATAGCCACCGGGGTGTTGTAGAGACCGCCGTTGGCGAGGGTGCTGTAGGCGGCGGCCATGTCGAGCAGTCGCACGCTGCTCGTGCCGAGCGAGATGGAGGGAACGGGCTGGAGATCGCGGTCGGGAATGCCCATGCGGCGGGCGTACCGGGCCACGGTCTCGGGGTTGAGGTCGAGCGCAAGCCGGGCCGTGATCGTGTTTTTCGAGTTGGCGAGGCCCTGGCTCAGCGTAAGCATTTCGCCGGAGGACTCGCCCCCGTAGTTTTTGGGCGACCAGGTGGTATCGGCCCCCACATCCTCCCAAGTAAAGGTGCTGTCGAGGAGCGTGTCGTAGGGCGAGTACCCGTTGTCGATGGCGGCGGTGTAGGTGAAGGGCTTGAAGGTGGACCCGGGCTGGCGTCGTGCAATGCCCACTTTGTCGTACTTATCGGTCTCGAAGTCCCGCCCCCCAATCCACACCTTCACGTGCCCGTTGCGGGGATCGAGCGAGACGAGGCCCGCCCCAAGCTGACTCTTCGCCGTCTTCAGCGAGTCAAGGAACGAGTCGTTGCCACGGAGCCGGTCGACCGCCGCCCTCGGCCCCATGCCCCGGGCCCGGAGGGTGTCGTAGCGTGTGGTTTGACGGATGAAGTCGTTCAGCACTCCAGGGTTCGTCTCCCAAAAATGCGCAAACGGCTCGTAGTCTTCGCCCGGCTTCAGGGAGCGGTAGTCCGCCAGCGTACTGCTGTAGAGCCCCGGCGACGGCTCGCTCCACTGGTACCCCACTACTTTTTGGAGGCCCGACATCTGCGTTTTCACCGCCGCGCGCGCCATCTCTTGCAGCCGCGAATCGAGTGTCGTGTAGACGCGGAGACCGTCCCCATAGATGTCCTGACCGTGGAGGGGATGATTCTCATACTGATCGTCGTTGGCCCACGCAGACAGCGTTTTCCGGATGTGCTCCGCGAAGTAGGGCGCCAGGCTGGCGGAGAGCCGCGAGGAATGGTAGTTCGCCTGCACGGGCGTGTCGGCGTGCTTCTGGTAGTAGGAGGCGTCGAGAAATCCGTTCGACGCCATTAGGCGCAGAACCACATTTCGACGCTGCTTCGCGTTCTGCGGATTCCGGACTGGGTTGTAGTACGTGGTGGCCTTGAGTTGCCCGATCAGGGTGGCGGCCTGGAGGGGGCTCAGTTCGGCGGCCCGCTGCCCAAAGTACGTGTGCGCCGCGGACTCGATGCCGTATACGTTGCCCCCAAAACTTACGGTGTTCAGGTACATCTCGAGGATCTCCCGCTTCGTGTAGCGCCGCTCCAGCTCTACCGCCGTCACCATCTCTTTCAGCTTGCGCTCGATGGTCACCGCGTAGCCTACCTCCTCGTTGTAGAGGTTGCGGGCGAGTTGTTGCGTGATGGTCGATGCGCCCCGAAAGCCTCCCGTCAAAATATCGACCACCGCGGCCATGATGGCCTGCGGATCCACCCCCCAGTGCTCGTAGAAGCGCTGATCCTCCGTGGCAATGAGGGCATGCTTCACGTGGGGCGAGATACTGTCGTAAGGCACCCAGGAGCGGTTTTGGCGGGCGTACCGGGCCAGCTCTTTGCCATCGGCCGTGTAGGCGATGGTGGCCAGCTGCATGGTGGGGTCCTCGAGGCTTTCCGTGGACGGAATATTGTCCGTGAGCGTCCACACGTAGAGCCCGAAGCCCAAGGCCCCTACCACCAGGAGCCCCGTAAGCACCGAGAGCACCACGGCGGCCTGCGCCTTCATGGGGTCCGCAATCCGGTCATAGAAGAACCCACGTAGACCGGTGGTGGGACGCGCGCCTGTCTCGTCTTCCGGCGATCCCTTCTCCTCGCGCGCCGACCGGTCACTGAAGTACTGGTCGAGCTCTTCGTCGGAATAGGACCACTCAGACATGGACCGGCGGGCAGGTGAACAAGAAAGTGAGCGCGAAAAGCAGGCCGATCGTCCCCGAGACGGTCGGCGGCGCGGCGCTACAGTGGGACCGATTCAATGACCCGAGCGCGCGCGCCGTTCCACCGATGAAGGTGAAAGCCCTCCCCGTCCAAACGCGCGAAGGTTCGTTCTTCGTACCAATTTCCCGTATTTGCATAGACGCCGTGCGGCCCGTCGTGCAGGGCCGGCACATGACTGTGGGCCAGCACTACGCCATCAACACCGTTGTGCCGGAGGAGGGTGAGGGCGCGACGGTAAAGGATATCGGCGACGGGGGTGTCGTCGTCACGATCGTGAAGTCGCCGGCTCACCCATCGGGCCAGCCCCAACCCCGTGTCGGCCGGCAGGGCCCGGTAGAGCCGCGTCGACACCGGGTGGCGGAGCAGGGTACGCAGCCAGGTGCGGGACTGGTGATCGGCCGTCAGGGCATCGCCGTGGGCGAGGTGCAGGCGGGCCCCGAAGTGACGAGTCTCCGTGGACCCCGGGACCATTGTCACCCCTAGTTCCTCCGAGAAGTGATCTTGGTGCCAGGGATCGTGGTTGCCCAACAGGTACGTCACCGGCACGCCCTGATCGGTCCAGCGGGCGAGCAGCCCCTGAAACCGGACGAATCCCTTGGGGACGAGGTGCCGGTACTCGATGTATCCGTCGAACACGTCCCCGAGCAGATAGAGATGATCGACCTCGTCCTCATGTGCTTCGAGGCATTCGATGAGGGCCTGCTCGTTTCGCCGTTCCGACGAGTCCTCCCCACGACCAAAGTGCATGTCGGAAACAAAGAGAACCACAGGATCGACCAGAGAGCGGACCGAGCGACAAGATTGTGAAGGCGGAGGGTCCCCGCACCGCTCCTCCCCGAACGGTCAGCGCGGAGAGTCGTACGGTTCTGTTGAGCCGTTTGGAGTCGACTGACGGCCTCACTGTTCCCCAACGACGTTCCGCACACATGCCGCGACGCACCCAGTACCGGCCGCCCACGCAGTTCTCGGTTATGCCGCCGGTCATCAAAAACCTCCTCGTTCTCAACGGCCTGTTCTTCCTGGCTCAGTTTTTGGCGGCGGAGACGGTGGCCAGTTCGTCGATCCTGGCGAGCGTGCTTAACCTCATGCCCCTCTACCCCCCTGGCACCATGGGGCCCAACTTTTGGCCGTGGCAGCTGATTTCGTACAGCTTTCTCCACGGGAGCTTTGGGCATTTGTTTTTTAATATGTTCGCCCTCTGGATGTTTGGGGTGCAGGTTGAGAACCGATGGGGCTCTCAGCGCTTCGTGTTCTTCTACTTCGCCTGTGTCATTGGCGCGGCCCTTACCCACCTGGCGTTCGTGAGCAGCCCCATCCCCACGGTGGGGGCCTCCGGCGGGGTCTACGGCATTCTCCTCGCCTTCGGGATGATGTTTCCGAATCAGCCGATCTACATCTGGTTTCTGTTCCCAATCAAGGCGAAGTGGCTCGTGATTGGATTCGGCGCGCTAGAGCTCTACTCGGCCGTCACCGGCACCCAGGCCGGCGTTGCGAACTTTGCGCACCTTGGGGGCATGGTGTTTGGGTTCCTGCTCATCCAGTACTGGCGCGGCAAGCTGCCGGTGGAGCCGGATCGGGTAATGCGGTGGTAAGGGCGTTCCGGGATGTCCTGAGTACCGCCAAGTCGATTCTTTTCACTGAAGGAATGCGCCCCTTAAAGACGCTGCCCCTACACCAATGTGACGATCAGTAATTCGAGGAAGAGCGGGCGGACGGAGGGACTCCCCGAGCAAACCTTGCCTCGACTGCACGGTATAAGCCCTCGTATTTCGGTCCGGTCGCCGGGTGAGGGGCGTGGCGACCTTCACGTCTGCTTCCGATGGGGTTCAACAGCCCAGCAACTGATCGTGAACGACTTCAAAACGTGGTATTACCAGCAGCCTCCGGCGCTGCGCACCATTATCACGATTAACGTGGTGGTGTGGGTCGCCATGCAGTTCCTGAACCTGTGGAGTGCTGGGCTGGCATTCGTGCAGGCCCACCTCGCCCTGCACCCGGTGTTTCCCGACATTCTGCTGGAGCCCTGGCAGCTCGTCACGTACAGCTTCATGCACACCGGGCTGCTGCACATTGGAGTCAACATGCTCTTGTTGTTCTGGGTGGGGCGGGAGTTTGAGCAGATGCACGGGTCGCAGCAGTTCTGGACCGTCTACCTCACCACAGCGGTGGGCGGGGCCCTTATCTGCCTCCTGCTAAGCCCCCTTGCCCCCAGCATTGCCGGGGGCATGGTGAGTGGCCGTAGCATTCCAGTGCTCGGTGCTTCGGCGTCGGTGCTCGGGGTCCTCACCACAGTGGCCATCTTGTACCCCTACAAGCAGATCCGGCTGCTCTTTTTTGGGGTCGTGCCCCTGTTGTGGGTGGTGGTCGGATTCTTGGCCATCGATGCGCTGATGGCACTGCGGCCAGGGGGCAATACGGCCGTGGCGGCCCACTGGGGCGGCGCCCTCACCGGCTTTCTTTACGCCAAGAGCCAGCAGGGCGAGCTGGGCGTGCTATCGGGCGGCGGCCCCTTGTTTGGGAGCGGCTCGTCCCGGCGGTCGTCGCCGGGCCTGCTAACTCGACTCAAGGGCTGGTTCCGCACTACCAACTCGGCCAGTGAGGGTCCGACGCAGCGCACGGGCGGGTCCGACGGCGCACCCAGTCGATCGTCCGACCGCACCGAAGAGGTGGACCGCATCCTCGACAAGATTAGCGAAAACGGCTACGAGTCGCTCAGCGACGAAGAGAAGCGCATTCTGTACGAGGCCAGCGAGTCGTAGGGGAGCACACGTCCTGCTCCCGACGAACGTGCGCCCGTGACGCCGGGGGCATGGGACTTCGGATCTCTACGGAGACGTCTTGACCAGCGGGAGCCTCCGGCACGTGTCCTCGTAGAACCTTCGCACTCGACTTTCGGCACTGACCCTGTATTGTCTATGGAACGACCTCGCCGCTCTTCCCGCCCCGTCCAGGTGGGCGACGTGCAGATTGGGGGCGACGCCCCCGTCTCGGTGCAGACCATGACCGTTTCCAAAACGCATGAGGTGGACACCACCCTCGACGAGATTGAGCGGGTGGCCGAGGCGGGCGCCGACATTGTGCGCGTGGCCGTGCCCCGCCCCGAGGACGCCGACGCGCTGGCGGATATCGTACAGGGTGCCCCCGTCCCCATTGTGGCCGATATCCACTTCAACTACCAGTACGCACTCAAGGCCATCGAGGCGGGCATCGACAAGGTGCGCATCAACCCCGGCAACATCGGAAAGCGCGAGTGGGAGCGCGAGGTGCTGGAGGCCGCGAAAGAAGCGGGCGTGCCCATCCGCATCGGCGTCAATGCCGGCTCGTTGGAACAGGACATTCTCGACAAGCACGGCTACCCGAAGCCGCAGGCCCTCTTCGAGAGTGCCATGCGCCACGTGGAGGTGTGCCACCGCAACGACTTCGAGGACATTGTCATCTCGGTGAAGCACTCCGACCCCTACATGATGATTCAAGCCTACCGCAAGGTGGCCGAGGAGACGGACTACCCACTGCACCTGGGGGTCACAGAGAGCGGCACGCTCGACACCGGCACGGTCAAGAGCTCCATCGGGATTGGCGCGCTACTGGCCGACGGCATCGGCGACACGATCCGGGTTTCCCTCGCCGCCGACCCAGTCGAAGAAGTCAAAGTGGGCCACCGCATTCTCAAGTCGCTCGGCATTGGGCGGCCCGGGGTCAACATCATTGCCTGTCCCACCTGCGGCCGGCTGGTGGGCGACCTCTTCAGTGTCGTGGAGGAGGTAGAGGAGGCCATCGCCGAGAAGAGCTTCGACAAGAACCTGGACGTAGCTCTCATGGGCTGTGCCGTGAACGGGCCGGGCGAGGCCGAAGGAGCCGACCTGGGCATCTCGCTGGGCCGGGGCCGCGCGCACTTCTTCAAGCACGGCGAGGTTGTGGACACGATCCCTGAAGACGAGATCGTGGACACGGTCCTGGAGGCCATCGAAAACTGGGACGAGGAAAACGCCGACGAAACCGACGACGCCCCCGCGGCCGGCGATGGGGCCCCGGCGGATGAGGAGGAGGCTGACGCGGCCGACACGACGGGTGTGACGAAGCCGGACTTGCCGACGTCGTAGCCCCCCCCACGCCGCTACCCGATCGCCGCTACCCGATGGTGAGGCCCTCCCGACTGTCGATGAGGGCCTGGGCGGAGGCCTGGAGGGCCGCCCGCTCATCGTCACTCAACTCCGGATCCACCCGCTTTTCCATTCCCTCCAGCCCCACGACGCACGGGACGCTCAGGCACACGTCGTCAATGCCGTACGCGCCTTCGGGTCGCGTGCTCACCGGCAGTACGTTCTGCTGGTCTTCCAGGACGGCCCGCACGATGCGCGCAATGACCACCCCGATGGCCGTGTCCGTGTGTCCCTTCCGGTCGATAATCTCGTAGGCCGCATCGCGCGCCTGCTCGAAAATGCCCTGCATCGTGTCGGGGTCCCACTCCTTCCCCAGCACGGTACGCTGGTGGATGGTTTGACCGCCGATGGTGGCGTTGCTCCAGATGGGCACCTCCGAGTCGCCGTGCTCGCCCAGGATGTAGGCGTGTACCGAGCGCGGATCCACGCCGTAGTGTCGGCCCAGCAGCGCCCGGAAGCGGGCCGTGTCCAGTAGTGTGCCGGTGCCCAGGATGCGACGGTCCGGGCGACTGCTCAGCTCCTGGCAGATGTAGGTGAGCACGTCGACCGGGTTGGTCGCCACCACGAGGATGGCATTGGGGGCGTGCTTGTCGAGCTGAATGATGATTTCGCGGAAGATTTCCGCGTTGCGCCGAAGCAGATCGAGCCGCGTCTCGTCCGGCGACTTCTGACTGGCTCCGGCCGAGAGGACGATGATCTGTGCGTTGCTAAGGGCCGGATAGTCGACGGCCCGGCACGTGATGCGACCGACCAGTTGTTGGCCGTGCATCAGGTCCATGGCCTCCCCTTCCGCACGGCGCGTGTCCTGGTCGAGAAGAAGGATTTCGCTGGCGAGGCTCTGGTTGAAGATGGCGTAGGCCGCGGCGGTCCCCACATTTCCGGTGCCGACGATGCCGACGGTGCGTCGTTGAATCATAGAAGTTGAATCATAGAAAGACAGAAGGCTCTGAGAACGGGGGCGCAGCGCACGGGGCGACGCGCTACCCGGCAAAGTAGATGAGAAGAATAACGGCGACGAAACTCAGGACCGTAATTAGGGCTACCGTGACCGAGAACGTGCCGCTCGTGCGCGCCTGCTCCACGGGGCCGGTGGCCCGGGCCGTGGACCGCGGATCGTCCGCTTCGGTGGCAAGGGCGTCTTCGTCCTCGCGGGGCGGCGCTACGGCAAACGAGAGTGCGTCGCTCCAGGGGCCGGGCTCGGCGTCGCGAAAGAGCGCACGCACCCGCCAGGAGAACGCGGTCACCTCCAGCGACAGCACATCGTAGAGGGTAACCGCGGTCGTCTGGTCGACGGTCACGTCTACGGACGGAGACGCAAAGTCCTCGGACGGGGCCACTTGAAGCTGGTAGCCCGTGGCCTCCGGAATGCCTTCCCACGAAAACGGCACGGCGCCCTGGTCGACGGGGGTGTCTTGGCTGTCGGGGTGTAGTGGCACCGGCGATGCGTCGACACGGAGGGCCTCCTTGCCGGAATCCGTCGTCGCCGCAGCCACGGCAAAGTGAGCGGGATCGCTCCAGGCGGACCGTTCCTCCCCCGTCGTTTCTGCTCGCACGCGCCAGCACGCCGTCGTTACGTCGTCGGGCAGCACCGCCTCAAGGGCGAGGGCGGTGCCTCGATCCATCAGCTCGTCGTAGTGGATGGCGTCGAAGGCTTCGGTGCTCGCAATTTGCACCCGGTAGCGCGCCGCGTCGGGGACGGGTGTCCAGTTGAATACCGGGGGGTCGTCGCCAACGGGACGCCCCGCCACCGGCTGGGTGGGGCACGGCGCCGGGAGCGTCGCCGGGAGCGACTCTTGAGACGGAGGAGACGTGGGCATAGGGATACAGAGCGATGCGGGAGGGCGGCGAACGTAGAGGGCCAATGTAACGAAGGCAGGCGAGGGCGTCCATCCCCACGCCCGCCCGCTACGACGAGGGCGGGGGGGGCTCGTCGTCGACCGGGTGGGCAAGCAAAGACGCGTCGACGGTCGGAAGCAGAAAGACCGAACAGCACACGCGTTCCAGGACGTGCTCGGTCACCGTCCCGAACGCGGCGTCCGACGTGGGAGCTCCGCTCCCGTGCGCGGCGAGCACCAGAAGATCAATATCGTGCTGATCTATCGCCTGCACAATGCGGCCCGCCACGTCGCCGTACTCCAGGCGGGGGTGCACCGGCACGTCCGCGGCGGTGCCCTCCGCCACAAATGCCTGAAGCCGACGCCGCCCGCGGTACTCCGAAAGCGGGCGCACCCCGAGCGAGAGCCGATCCATCGGCGTGAGGGCCACGTACGGAAGCGAGTCGACCACGTGCAGCACGTGCACCGCAGCGTCGTACAGCCGCGCCACGCTCAGGGCGTGCCGAAACGCCCGGAGCGCGGGCATGGACAGGTCGGTGGATACGAGGATATCGTGGAGTCCCGTGGGCTGCTCCGCGGGCTGGGGTACGAGCACGGGCCGATCTAGTTGTCGCACCAGCGTTTGCATCGCCCCGGCCGCAAGGAGCGGCGTGGTCGCCGGCGCCGGGGAGGGGTCTCCAACCACCAGATCGATCTCGGCGTCGGTCACGTAGCGCAGGAGAGCCGGGGTAGACTGTGGGAGCGGATCGGGCACCCGCAGTGGAACGTCCGCGACGTTTGGGGACGCCCAGACCGGCTGTCCCTCCCGCGCATCCGTCCCCTTCTGGGCGGACGGGTGCGGCACTACGTGAAGCGTTGCGCCCAGATGATTCGCAAGGGACGCGGCCCACCGCAGCGCGGCCGATGCCGACGCGGCGACGCACAACACGTGTTCGGTGTAGAGCATCGTCCCCGAGACGGTGTGACAACCCCAAGAAAAACCATCCGGACATGCACGGGCTCGACGAATCCATGCCCCGTGACAGGCATTAACAAGAAACGACGGCCGCACCGCCCCGTCGACCCGCCGCTGCCCCGTCCCGTCGTGGGAGCATCCGAAGCAAAATTGTGGGGAAATTCCCTACCTCGAAACGCCCTCCGGTCCATCTGGGCCGCCCGCTCGCCGACGGTTGGTCGCTCTTCGTTCACGGTATCCGTTTCATGATCGACGCCTCACGACGCCTTCTCCTCGTCGTTGGACTCGGGCTCCTGGCGAGCACGTTTTTTCTGCTGGACTGGATCCTGCCTGTGGGGCCTACGGTGGAACTCTTGCAGGTGGCTGTGATTTTGCTGACACTGTTTCTGCCGGGGCGGGAACCCACCCTGTGGGCAGGCCTCCTCACGTCCCTGTTCGTGGCGGGCGGATACGCGATCGAGCCCGCATCGGCCCGCCCGATGGAAATGCTCCTCAATCGCGGCCTAGTGCTGGCCGGTCTGTGGGCGGCGGTGGCAGTGGTGCTCCGCTACAAACGGGTCCGACAGGCCCAACGCGAAAGCGAGGCCAAGGCCCAGTCCATCCTCGAGACGACCGTCGACGGCATCATTACGATCGACGCGGACGGTACGATCGAGTCGTTCAACCAGGCAGCGGAGGAAATTTTTGGCTACAAGGCCGAGGAGGTCATCGGGCGGAACGTGAAGATGCTCATGCCCACCCCCTACCGCGAGGAGCACGATGAATACCTCCGCAGCTACCACGAGACCGGACGCAAACGCATTATCGGCATCGGGCGCGAGGTGCGGGGCCGACGCAAGGATGGATCGGTCTTCCCGATGGACCTGGCCGTCAGCGAGGTGGACCTGGGCGACCGGACGATTTTTACCGGCATTGTGCGCGACATTACCGAGCGGCGGCGCCTGGAAACAGAAATTCTAAACGTGAGCGAAGAGGAACGCCGTCGCATTGGACAAGACCTGCACGACGGCCTGGGCCAGATGCTCACGGGCATTGGCCTCTTGGGCCAGGACCTGGCCGAGCAACTAGCGGCCGAGGGACACGAGCGGGCCGACGACATGGCCGAGATTACCGACCACATCAAAGAGGCCGACCAGTACGCTCGCGACCTCTCGCACGGGCTCATTCCGGTAGACGTGGAGGCCAACGGGCTTACCGAGGCCCTGCGGCGCCTGTCCCAAAATGCCGAACGACTGTTCGACGTGGAGTGTACCTTCCGCGAAGTGGAGACGGTGCTCATTCACGAAAATACCGTGGCTACCCACCTGTACCGGATCGCACAGGAGGCCGTAAGCAACGCGGTGCGCCACGGCGAGGCCGATGCCATCAACATCATCCTGGCCGCGGGCGAGGACCAGCTCCGCCTGCAAGTGCGCGACGATGGGATAGGATTCGACGACGATGCGGTCGACGACTCCGGCATGGGGGTGCACATCATGAACTATCGGGCTCGCATCGTCGGGGGCACCCTCGAGGTGAGCAGCGAAATTGGGGCCGGAACCGTGATCACCTGCACCCTTCCCCAACCGAGCGCCGCCCTCGCCCCGCAGCACACAACCCGAGCTGAACCTGCCCCCCAGTAGTCCCCAACCCAACGCTCCAGCGGCACCGCGCTGAGCCCTGTGCCGGATCGTGCTCGTGCTCCCGTGGTTCATACCGGCAACACACGGATTGGACCGACGGGTTAGGCTGCACGGGGAATGGATCCAGGGGATGAGTCCTCCTTCGGCAGGGCTGCCGGAACTGCTTTGGTCGACATCTTCCCCGCTTCCTGCTTTTTCTTTCCTGCGGCACCTGTTATCTTGTATGTGGCAGGGGTCTACAGCCCCGTGCCGTTGCTCCCCCTCGCCGTCAAGACGCCCGCGGTACCATGCACGACATCATCCTGGTCGACGACCACCCCCTCCTGCGGAAGGGCCTCACCCGCACCATTGAGAAGGAGGCCGACCTCAACGTGGTGGGGCAGATGGACAGTGCCGAGGAGGCCCTGGGGCAAATTGAGGACCTGGCCCCCGACCTGGCCGTCGTGGACATTTCCCTGCCCGGAATGAGCGGCATGGAGCTCATTAAGCACCTCCAGTCCCGCGCCCCAGAGGTGCAGATTCTTGTCGTCTCGCGGCACGACGAAACCCTCTACGCCGAGCGCTGCATCCGGGCCGGGGCCCGCGGGTACGTGATGAAGCAGGAGGCCGGCGACGACATCGCGAAAGCCATCCGGAAGGTGCTCGACGGCCGGATCTTCGTAAGTGAAGACATCAACGAGCGCCTTCTACAAAGCATGGCGGAGGGGGGGCGCGACCGCGTCATGCAGTCGCCGCTGGAGGCCCTGAGCGACCGCGAACTGGAGGTATTCGAACTGACCGGTCAGGGGGATTCCACCCGCGAGATTGCCGAGCGGCTCCACCTATCCGTCAAAACCGTGGAGTCCTACCGGGCCCGCATCAAAAACAAGCTTAATTTCGACTCTGCCAACGAGCTCATGAAGCACGCCGTGCAATGGGTGGAGAGCGAGGACAGCACCTAGCTCCCCCGCCCTGAGCCCTGAACGCCGTCCGCGCTCGCCAACGCTCCTCTTTCCAAGCCAACCGCCCCCCTCATGCTCGACATCGACACGATTCTCTTCCCGACCGACTTCTCCTCCGTGGCCGAGGACGCGTTCGCCCACGCGGCGCACTTGGCCTTGCAGTCCGGCGCCACCATCTGTGTCTTTAACGTCCTCACCCCGGGCGAAGGGGACGGGTCGAACCCCATGGATTTCTTGCCGGTGCAGCCGGTGGAAGGAGACGCCGTCGACGGCGCCGCCCCCCAGCGCATGGAGGTGCGCACAGTGACGCAGGAGCGGGGCACCGTGCCGGTCGTGTACGCCCAAACGGAAAGCACAACCCCCGAGACGGCGATCGTGGAGCACGCCACCGAGCACGACGTGGACCTGGTCGTGATGGGCACCCACGGCCGCAAGGGGATGGATCGGCTGCTGAGCGGGAGCGTGGCCGAAGAGGTGGTGCGGCAGGCACCCTGCCCGGTATTCACCGTACTGGCCCAGGACGACCGCGCCGAAACGCCCATCGACCGCGTGCTCGTGCCGGTCGACCTGTCGGAACAGTCGGCGCTGGTGGTAGACCACGCGGCGGCCCTGGCCGACACCTATGGCGCACCGATCGACCTGCTGCACGTGGTGGAGGAGGCAGCCTTCCCAAGCGCGTACGGCATGGACCCCCTTACGCCGTCGCAGCCAGACGTGCAGGAGCGGGCCGGCGAGGCGCTCGAAGCGCTCGTGGCGGAAATTGAGAACGTCGATGTCCCCATCAACACGCACGTACTGGCCGGCTACGCCGCCCGCGACATCGTGGACTTCGCCACGGAGCACGCCGCCGACCTTATCGTGATGGCCACGCACGGCCGTACGGGCCTCCAGCGGTTCCTCATCGGAAGCGTAGCGGAAAAGGTGGTGCGCAGCGCCCCCTGCCCGGTGTTCACCGTCAAAAGCTTCGGCAAGTCGCTGGTGCCCCGGCGGGCGGACAAGGAAACGGCTTAGAAGACGCGACCGCCTGCCCAGGAGCCGACAGAGCGTCTCTGATCGCCGCACGACTCGTACCGGGGGCATGGGCTCGTACCAGGGGGATAGCCCCGCGTCCTCACGCGGCGACTTGCATTTTCGGACGAACGGCTCTTTTCTTGGGGTTTACAAATCTTCCCTGCGACAGAATGTCGCGCTACCGCAGCGATACACGGAGCGACGGGCCCGTAGCGCCCTGGTCCTGACAAACTGTAGCAGGGGTAGCCCCGCATCCGCGGGGATAGACCCTGGAAGTCCTCTGCGGTCACGCCGCTGGTGTGGGTAGCCCCGCATCCGCGGGGATAGACCCTGCGCTCCACGCTTTGGACGGTGGGGACTATTGGTAGCCCCGCATCCGCGGGGATAGACCCCTTTTAGATTCTGGAACGCAGACCGATACTAAGGTAGCCCCGCATCCGCGGGGATAGACCTCACTCATGGTCTCAGTGCGTGTCTGTGATCGGGGTAGCCCCGCATCCGCGGGGATAGACCTAAACGGTGGAGGCGAAATTCGGGTTGTTGATCGGTAGCCCCGCATCCGCGGGGATAGACCTTTTATTCCGGCCCAGTGGCTCTCTCAGC